>Ga0272443_10001632_pt1 | contig 31706 bp, 20 predicted proteins | sample SSMAcet12_FD_193581 | JGI IMG/M metagenome (GOLD analysis project Ga0272443, IMG submission 193581) | Marine sediment archaeal communities from Little Sippewissett salt marsh, Falmouth, MA, United States - SSM-Acet-12 | ecosystem: Environmental > Aquatic > Marine > Wetlands > Sediment ... | reverse complement strand
CAATTAAAACCGGAGGGAAAAATTCAAGAACAGATTCAAAATCCCACCCGAATCGAATGAACAGCGATAGTGTTCCCGAAAATAAAAATATGAGAAAATCAACAAGAAAAAGACATAATCTTCTGATCATTCAACGGTCACCACCTGGTTGTGAGTTCTAATTTATCGGAAAAATGCAATAAGGCGTATTGATCCAACAGATCTCTTTTGTCTTTTGTCATATAAACTCTGACAATCTGCACCAATTGACCCGAAACGGATTGATAAAATGGATTTGATTTCAAAAAAGATTCAAAGTCCATTAGATTATCAGCCAACTGGCCCGTTCTTAGATATACCTCATTAACAAGAAATTCATTAGGATGAGCCAATGTTAATTTGTAAGGTGTATCTATTTTAAAATAGTTTTGAGGGTAATCATAGATCATTTTTAATTCTTCTCTATCGTCTTTTTTTAATCCTTTTTTTTCAAGCAGGTTCGCTATCCTTTGTCTGATTGCTTCTATTCGCTCTTCACCAACACTCATAGCTACGCTTGTAGGATCCATGCCTGTAATACTGAAGGATAACTCAATGATGCTTTTCCACAATTTTCTTTCTTTGTAATCAGTCATAATGGAAAAAGCTTCTTTTATTTTCTCTCTTTCTTCAGCTTTAGCAGATTCTAAATTTTTATATTTCTCCAAAATACTAAAATATAACCAGCCTTCAGTTAATGCGCAAAAGAGATTACAGTTGTTAATGTAGCTTCCTATGGAAAGAAAATCATATGATAATTCCAGTACACGCTGAATCATCAAATCTGCTGCCCGTGCTGTTTTATGAAAATAAACATTTTTATACATCATAAATCTGCCAAACAAAACACGATAAATACTGTCGATTATCTTGGCGTCATATGTTAATCGCTTCATTCCGTCTTTTTCAATCAATCGGGCACTCCGAATGATTCTTTGCAAATCCACCGTTCCATATTCAGGCGTACCACAATAATAGGAATCTCTTAATATAAAATCGATACGATCTGCTCCTAAAGGTCCTTGAATGATGTTAAATTCCGCTGAACCCTCTGTTTCTCCTTCGAAAACCCGGCAAACTAACTCCATGAGTTCCAAAAACAGCATCTGAATATCTTCATCTTCTGTAAACTTTCTTTCGAGTATATCCTGTAATTCGTCTCTGACATTCTTTTTCCATATCTCTTTCATGGAATTATCATAAACCCTTTTCATTTCAGAAGGCATCAATTCGATTAATAAGCGTTTTCTCTGATCATCATGACCATTTTTTAAACCTGCCTTCTTATAGGCAACATCATCAAATTGATGACTATAAGGGCCGTGACCGATGTCATGCATTAGTCCGGCCAGTCTTAATAATCTGGTATTTTTGTTAGAAAAAGACAAATGCTCTGCATACATACCCGAAAGATGCATCACGCCTAATGAATGTAAAAATCTGGTATGAGTAGCACCCGGATAAACTCTTTCGGCACCTCCAAGCTGAGATACTTCTCTCAATCGTTGCATGGGCCGTGAATCAATACACAGAACTTCCAACGGCGATAACGTGATTTCACCGTATACCGGATCTCTGGAGACTCTTGTTTTATACTCTTTCATTACTGAACCCCCCCGTTTATTTTTCGATGATGATCTCTTCTGAATATTCCAGCACACCGTTTTCCAAAATGATTCTCACTTTAAGATCACATTTTCCCGGTTCCTGAAAACTAATATCACGCCATTGAGATGAATCAAATATCGTTTTTTTTGAGTATGCGGGAATAAAAATATTGATCTCTCTTTCTTCATATTTGGTGTATCGGTAGAGTGTAACATCCTCTCTGATTATTTCAAAAATAAAGCCTTTCACACGCTCATAGATATTTTGATCCGAATCGTTTACTATTAATATCTCGGCATTGTATTTTTGATCTACACCAACAACTTTCATCGTATAAGGCAATATTCTTAGATGACGAACCCCATCCATTATGCTGATATTGTTGATCATAAGGATATCTTGATATTCGTTCAAATCATCGTTGAGAAAATAGGTGGATTTTAATTGATATTCTCCGGAAACTGAAGGAAATCTCATATTCCCTAAAATGATATCCAATTTCTCACTTTGAAGTATCTGGTATTCTCCGCTTGCATCTTCATTTTTTGATAAAATTGCTTCAGTTTCTCTATTTCCAGATGAATTATCCGGGTTTTCAAGATAAACATTAAAAGACCCCAACACAAAAGAACGATCATCAGGAGAATTATTTTCTATCGTAAGATATACAGGCGCTTCCTGTGCGGGAAGCATATAATCATTGTAAAGGTTGATTTCAGTTTGTATGTTTTCAAAAACAACAAACTCCTTTGTCAATTCAACCAGCTGATCATTTACAAGGAAATTGGAATTAATTGTATATGTACCCGGTTTGATCAGAAAATCGGGATTCTCTCTTCTAAAGTCGTAGACATCTCTGGAATCATATTCTGCCATGGATATTTGTGTTTTAATGGCAAAATTAAAGGTAAAGATGCGTTCCCCAGTTTCAGATGCTATCGAAAAACGAAAATCCTCAAAAGAAAAAGATGCTTCCCTATTTTCAATATTAGAAACCCTTATTTTCATTTCATTTTCATGTCCGTATTCATACTCTGATGCCGATACAATTTTAAAAACGAATGGGTTTAGGTTCCTGATATAATCAGGCTCAACAACTGACTGATTTTGATAAATGACAAAAATAAACGCCGCACCTGCTATTAATAAACCACTTACAGCAATCAAGATAAAAGCGGTTTTTCTTTTTTTGTTATAATCGGAATTTCTGTTTTGATTCTTTCTCTTTAATTCCTCAAGAAGTTTATCAGGGGATTTGGAATGATACTTGATTTCTCTGGATTCAAACCCTTCTTTCTCTTCATCAGCCATTAATAGCAACCCTTTTAATCTCATCAATAGTTGTTTCCCCATTGATGGATTTGAGAATACCATCCTCAAACATGGTTCTCATTCCGGATTTTCTTGCGATAGCCTCAATTTGGCTTTCCGGTGCGCCTTCATTCATTAATTGCCTGATCTTTTTATCTACAATCAACACTTCATGAATCCCTGTTCGTCCTTTATATCCGGTTTTTCTGCAAGTTTGGCAACCCGATCCAGTGTATTCGTAGTATTCTTCTTGATTTGGGAGTAAAAAATTTGCCATCTCTCTAAATTCTTTGTTTTGTAGGGGTTGCTTCTTTTTACATTCAGGACAGATGGTTCTCACCAATCGCTGTCCCATAACACCTAACAATGAAACACCAAGCAGATCGGGTTCTATCCCAAGATTTAGCAATCGACTGACAGCTGCAGATGCCGTATTGGTATGTAAAGTACTCAGAACAAGGTGTCCCGTCATAGAAGCTTCAATTGCCAATTGAGCGGTTTCTTTATCTCTGATTTCACCAACCATGATGATATCAGGATCCTGTCTTAAAATGGCTCTTAAAAATCTTGCAAAATTCAACCCGATTTCAACATGTGTTTGACATTGATTCACACCGGATATACTATATTCAACTGGATCTTCAACGGTTACTATGTTTTGGCTTACATTTTTCAAATGATTGATTATTCCCACCAAAGTTGTAGATTTACCACTCCCGGTAGGACCCGTTACCAGTATAATCCCGTAAGGAAATTTCAATAAGTATTCAAGCCTGGAATAGTTGTAATCGGAAAAACCTAAATCGGTCAGACGTTTATTGGAATTGGATACTTTTAGCAACCTTAAAACAACTTTTTCACCGTTTACCGTAGGCATTGTAGACACACGGAAGTCATATTGCTCTCCTCTGTTCTTTAAATAAAACTTGCCATCCTGGGGCAATCTTCTCTCGGCTATATCCAGATCTGAAAGGATTTTGATTCTTGAAATAACTGAGTGATGCATCTTTGCAGGGTATTCGGCAATCTTTCTCAACATGCCGTCAACTCTGTATCTTACTCTCACTAATTTTTCATATGGCTCAATATGTATGTCACTGACATCCTGCTCAATTGCCTGTAAAATGATCTGATTCACCAATTTTATAATCGGTCCTGAATTTTCAGCTGTTTTCTCTTCACTTTCAACGGAAATATCAGAAACATCAAAGACATTTTCATCCTGATCATCAGCTTCCAAAGATTTTTTCAACTCTTCGGCAACCTGAATATTACTTCCAAAATACTCTTTTAGAAGGGAATCCAGTTGTGGTTTGGGTATAATAATAAATGAAGGCTCAAGATTGGTCATAAATTTTATCGTTCGAAGGATGTTGTTAATATCAGATACTTCATCAGTCAAAACTTTAATTTTGTTATCTTCCCTTTCATAAGGCATGATACGCCATTTTTCACAATTTTGCTTGCCAATTAAAGAAAGGAGCTCAGAACTGAACTCAAGTTCAGAAACTGTTTCCATATAGGGTAGATCGTATTGCTTTGACAATGCTTGGGCAATATCCTGCCAAGTAACATAACCCTTCTCGACTAAAATCTGGCCAAGAGGTTTTTTTTCTTTTTTTTGAAGTGTTATAGCGGTTTGAATATTCTGTTTTGTTACATAACCTGTCTCCGTCAGGATTTCTCCCAACCTTTTATACTGGAATCTTTGCCCTTTTTCCGGCAAATCAATCACCTCTTAAAAACTCATTCAACCCCAATCTGAATACCGCTGGAATATCTGAATCCATGCTCAACAAATCATCATTATCTTCAAATCTTGTGGCAATTAATGTCACTCTGACTTCATCTTCCGGCAGATCCTCATCCAATATCAATCCGAATTTCATATCAACCGTTTCACTACATCTCTGACGTATCACAGCTGCAGCAAGGTTCATCTCTTTCATTGTAATATTTTTGTTGGAAGAAATATTCAAAATCACAGCAGTGGCATTATCAACAGGTCTTTCCAACAACTTACTATCCATTGCTCTAATAGCTGATTCTTGTGCGCGATCTTCCCCTTTTCCAATTCCTATACCTAAGAAAGCCACACCGGCTTCTCTTATGACGGATTCTATATCCGCAAAATCCTGGTTGATTAAACCACGTCTGGTAATTACTTCACTGATTCCCTTGATAGCCTGATGCAATGCCTCGTCAGCTTTGAGAAAACCATCCATAACGGTAATATCGCCGGGGAATTCTTCAAGTAATTTGTTATTTGAAATCTTGATCAATGTATCTACACATTCTCGCAAATTTTTTAAACCATTTTTAGCATTTTCCCATCGATTGTTTCCTTCAAAGTAGAAGGGTGTTGTAACGACTCCAACCGTAAGTATACCAAGTTCTTTCGCTAATTTGGCAATAACAGGAGCAGCTCCGGTTCCCGTACCTCCACCAAGACCGGCTGTAATGAACAGCATGTCTGTATCCTCCAATACGGATTGGATATCTTCTTTGCTTTCATAGGTGGCTTTTTCTCCAACTTCCGGATTACCACCCGCTCCAAGCCCCCTTGTCAGTGTCTTTCCCAATTGTATCTTGACATCAGCTTTGGAATCTTCCAAAACTTGTAAATCGGTGTTACCAACGACAAACGTCACCCCGTGAATCCCACTTTCAATCATTCTGTTGACAGCATTATTTCCTGCTCCACCTACTCCAAACACCTTCAATGTGGGATTTCTTTTTGGTGGTTTTCTTATTTCAGATCCATCATCTATCTCAAAAGCCATCAGGATCCCTCCCTAAACTAATTTTTTTAAAAATTTCGCAAATTTTTCCATAAAGCCTGGCCCTTCCTTGACCTTGACCTTCTTATTGATTACTTTCTTCTTCTTTTTCTTCGGTTGTGAGGTCTCCACTTCTTCTGATGCTCCTCCACCGATAAATTTGTACCAGTACACACTGCCAAGAACCGCTGAAAAGGTATTACCATTAATCTCTTCAGGGATATCAGCTGCCAGGTTTTCGGCATTTACAGTTCCCACTCTTACGGAAAGTTTGAAGACATCTCTGATGAATTCAGACATACCCTCTATCCTAGACCCGCCTCCAGTGATAACAATACCACCCGGGATGACCGTCTCTCCTTCTTCAGCCATTTTATTTAAAACTGTTCTCAGTTCTTTCTTAACAAAATTTAAGATTTCTCTGACCTTTGCATAGATTACAATTGACAATTGAGAACGGGGAATTTGTTTGGTGGTTTTACCATCCAGCATTACATAGCTTATTGTATCGGTACTTTTGTCTTTCAGAGCTACTCTGCCATAATTTATCAGCATTCTTTCGGCTTCATCAAAAGAAGAATGGAAAACCTTTGCAATATCTTTGATGACCGATTTGATACCTTGGTCGATAGCTTTCAGAAAAAAAATCGACCCGTTAATATAAGCCGTAATGGTTGTAAATGAATGCCCCAAATCAACACATACGACGCCATGCTCCTTTTCCTTACTGTTCAAAACCGCTTCGGATGAAACAAATGTACTTAAATAAACCACCGGTTTTTCACCAACCAGGCTGGCAAATGCATTTGACATGGATTCTTTTTCAGTATAATCGATTGAAATGATGGATGATTCCATTCCTAAAACATTCGCTTCCATATCAATGGGATTCAATACACTTTTCGTCTCATCAAGAATGTATTTTAACGGTATCACATGCAGTATGCTTCTTGAATTGTTTATAAAGTCAAAACCTTCCCCTGTTTCTTCTGTTATATCTTCCGTCTTTTCATTCGCATTTGAAAAACTTTCATACAATTCTAAAACATGATCTTCGTTTATCAGCTCAGCTTCTTCTTCTGAAAGCCTCAAACGCTTAACCTCTTTATTTAGAAAAGCACTTTTCTCTGAATACGTTACGATGAAATAGGATTCCATTCTTCTGGGTAGTTGATTGCTTAAATCTCCAATAAGTTCACCAAGCGATTCTTTTAACGCTATGATATCCTTTAACTCTCCATTTTCATATCCCCTGGATCGAACCTCAGAGAAGGCAAGAATTTCAACAACCCCTTCATCTATTTTTGTTACAACACCTTTCAGTGAATGAGACCCTATATCCACAGAGGTTAGAACTTCAAAAGAATCGGACATTTTATTCACCTCTTTTAATTATCGGGAAATACCTTCCGTTACTGTATAAATCATATATCTGACCCTTCCCCATCTGATAGATAAACTCCTCTCCATTAAACACATCTAAGTTACCCCAGCTGTTAACCAATAATACATTACCATTTCTGAGATAAAAAATCTTTTCTTTTGCATCAATTGAAGAAAGATAGTTTTTAAAAATAACCGGTTGTTTGGAAATCTTTTCAATAATACCTTTGACCTCCTGGATACTGTTGATATTATATATCTCAGGTAAAGAATGGTATTTTCTGTTGAGACTTGCTTGAGAGGGATTATTCCACACCAATTCTCCGTTTTCCGAAAAAAGAATTCGTCCCATCGCTTCAAATTCCACATAATAAGCCACTTTTTTTCGGCTTAATTGAAACGAGTAATAATCCCCTTCATTTTTGACACTTTCCAACTGAAATCCTTTAGGTTCATACGTTTTGAGAAATGAATAACCGGGATCCCAATAGTCTAAAAAAACATTGGATATAATCAATTGATCTTGAGAATCTCCAGTTGACGATAAAGGCTTCGTATGCGTTTGGTCCACAAAAAAACCGGTATACCGAAGAAAAAAAGCCTTGCTGAGGAAGAACAATCCCATGACAAGGATCAAGAATAAGATCACTTGAACCTTTTTTTCTCCTTTCTCCACCATCAAATATCCAGATTGGTTACCTGTAAGGCATGATGCGTTATAAATCTTCTTCTATCCTCAACATCATTCCCCATTAATGTGGTTAAAATGGAATCAGCAAGTTCTGCATCTTCCATGGTCACTCTAGCCATTCTTCTTGTAGTGGGATCCATTGTCGTGGTCCACAATTGTTCAGGATTCATCTCACCCAAACCTTTGTAACGCTGCACCCCGACTTTTCTGTTTGTGTCACCTCGGAGTTCCCTCATCATCTGGACTTGTTCTTTTTCAGTGTAAACATAATGAAACTCTTTACCAAGCGTTAATTTGAATAATGGTGGAATAGCGATATAAACCATCCCTTCGTTAATCATCTCTCTGAAATGTCTGAAAAAGAGTGTCAAAATCAATGTTCGTATATGTGCACCATCTACATCTGCATCAGTCATAATAAATACCTTACCATATCGACTCTTTGATATATCAAAATCGTCATCAATGCCGGTTCCCAAAGCTGTTATGATATCCGAAATAGTATCGCTTTTTAACACTTTGTCAAGGGATGATTTTTCAACATTCAGAATCTTTCCCCGTAAAGGAAGAATTGCTTGGAACTCTCTGTCTCGAGCCTGTTTCGCTGATCCACCCGCCGAGTCTCCCTCCACGATAAACAATTCGGATTTTTCTCGTTTTTTTGTAGAGCAGTCCGCTAATTTTCCAGGTAATGTAGAAGACTCCAAAGCACTTTTTCTTCTAACCATTTCTCTGGCTTTTTTAGCTGCTAAACGTGCTTTGGCCGCTTGAATAACCCTATCCAGAATCTTTTTGGTGACATCGGCATGGATGTCAAAGTATTCCGTTAATTTGTCTTTAACAACATTATTAACTGCTTCCTGAGCTTCTTCATTACCAAGCTTTGCCTTTGTTTGTCCTTCAAATTGCGGTTCTCTCACTTTGATACTTAGAACACCTACCAAACCTTCTCGTGTATCTTTTCCAATGATTTGAATTTCTTCATTCTTTTTTTTCTTACCGCTTGAAAGCAAATCATATTTTTTGATGTAATCGTTTATACTTTTTGTTAAGGCCATTCTAAATCCGGTTAAATGAGTTCCCCCATCAACGGTGTTAATATTGTTAACATACGTCCTGATTTTTTCCTCGCTGCCTTTGGTGTATTGTATGGCCAATTCAACTTCAATATCGTTGTATGCACCGGATATGTAAATGGGATCGGGGGTCAGGGTTTTGGAATTTTTTAATAAATAGCTTACGAATTCGGAAAGACCACCGCTGTAATGATGAACAACTTCTTCATGTTCTTCTTCGCGTTTATCCGTCAGTTTAATTGTAACTTCAGGGTTTAAAAAGGCTTGCTCCATAAACCTTGTATTTAGAATATCAAAATCAAATTCTGTTGTCGAAAAAATTTGTGAATCGGGGAAGAATCTGATTTTTGTTCCGGTTTTATCCGACTCGCCTACAACCTCAACAGTGGTTTGGGGAAAGCCCCTGGCATATTTTTGAACATATATTTTTCCCGCCTGATGAACTTCGATGTACAACCATTCAGACAAGGCATTTACAATGGACAACCCCACACCATGTAATCCACCACTGACCTTATAACTATCTTTGTTAAATTTACCCCCGGCATGCAATGTGGTTAAAACAACCTCTAAAGCACTTTTCTTTTCAATTGGGTGCATATCGCAAGGTATTCCTCTTCCGTTATCTTCAACTTCGATTGAGCCATCACTTAGAATGGTTACATTGATTTGGTCGCAATATCCTCCTAATACTTCGTCAATACTGTTATCAACAATTTCATAAACCAAATGATGGAGACCTGTACTGGATGTGGATCCGATGTACATCCCTGGTCTTTTCCTAACAGGATCCAGTCCTTTTAAAACTTTAATATTATCAGCTGTATATTTATCTGGCAACTTCTTCACTCCTTCGAATAATCTTAATCGCGTTTACATCACGAGTATCTCTTAATTTTGATTTCAATTTTATCAGAATATCTTTGGTATAAAATCTCAATTCCTGTGCCCATAAAGGATCTTCACACAAAACATACAAAACCCCTCCCTTTAAGGCAACGGGTTTTGTCTTATTTGATAATGGACTGCCAATAATGTCATCCCATTCATCAAGAATGAGTCTGACTTTAATTTCCGAAAATACACCACTTTTTTTAGCCAGTTTGTCAATCAAACGCTTAAAACTGTTCATAAGTCTATTTTATCACAATTTGACTAATATCTAAACATGGTATTCTGAACTTTTACAATCCAGTGCCATTATTTCAAAAGCACATAACTTGCCATGACAAGAGAACTGATCGCTATCACCGCTGAAGTAATTGAAACCCAACGATAAGCGTTGATTTTCGAATCCATATCATTCAGTCTATTGTTTGTTTCCACTCTTGCCTGATTATTCATTTCCAACTGGGACTGTGTGTTTTGATTTATGACTTTTAAATTCTCTATTTCTTTAGATGTACTCATCATGGTAGCTTCGATATTTCTCTCATCAAGCTTCACTTCAAGAATTTCATCTACAAGTCTTTCCAGATCGTCGTATTCCAAGCCGCTGTTAACCGGTTCAATGCTATTATTTTCAAGCTTTTCCATGATTAGCCTATAATCATCTCCAACTTGTTGAACGGCATTTAAAGAACGATTCACAAGTGCTTCCAATTGAGATAATCTGCTTAGCAGATCCGAAGGCACAGGCGAATTAATACCTGTATGAGTATTCGAGAAATCCAACAATCGTTTCATGGCCACCGCTGATTGATAGCGTGTCATCGGATCATTTCCCCTGAAAGTACCGTCCGGCATACCACTGATAATACCCAATTCCGTTAGATACATTACCGAGTCATATGCCCAATGACTGGATGATAAATCACTGAAGGCAGCCATGGAGATCGAAATCACAACAATCAAAAGCAATACAATTAAAAAAACTTTTTTCACTGTTCCTCACCAAGCCTTATCTTTGTTTTACTTTAATCACTAACCCGGGAGCCACACAATCCGAATCTATTTCATACATTTGAAACAATTTCAAAGGTGGAATTAAAAATTCTCCCGCAGCAATCACCTTATAATGATTCTGATAAACAGAAAATCCTTCATCCATGAAATCAAAGAAAACGGAAGTTCTGTCATATCGATTTTCAATATTTGAGGTATAGTACGTCCATAAATAACTCCGTGTGGAAAAATACTTACCAAAGTAATAATTATCCATATAACTTTCATTTTGAACAAAACAGGAAGGTAAAGATTCCTCAAGTGCTGTCCAGTTATATTCTACAGGTAAATCAATGTTAATCGTTGAACGAATCTCATCACCTACGACTAAATCGTTTTCATTTTGTTCAAAGAAAAACTGCCATTTCCCCTTTTCATAACTGAAAGGGTTTCTGTCAAAAGTCAATGAACTGGCATCCATACCGATGAGTTTTACACCTTCCGGAATCCTTATACCGGTTTCACTATGATTCAAATATAAATCGCTCCATGAGTTTTGATCGGTCTCTTCAATGCTAAATGATTCAATTTTAACAGGTTTTAACTCGTCGGGTATTGGCGCGCCATATTCAATAACTGTTTTTAAGCGAAGCTCACTTTCAATTGGAAGATACAGTGAGTCATAGGATACTTCTCCCTCTTTGTTGATGACTGAAACATCTCTTTTAACCTGGAAACTGCGATTGAGAATGGCTTCACTTTCCGAATTTAAAGTCAGATTCTCATCAAGTGGTTCCCAGAATTGGTTTATCGATATTTCCCAGAGTAATCCGGATGAACCAGACAAAGAAAGGTTTAAAGTGGCAGGGGCATCAATATGAAGAACATATTCTTTCATTTTCCCCTTATGTATAACTCCTGTAGCCAGCGATTCCGTTTCGCCAGCGAAATGATGACTGATTGAAAAATCAAACATATTATCTTCAACAACATAGTTTGATAATGCCATCACAACAAATGCCGTATCTTTCGTTGAAGACCAAAAACGTCCGGTCTTTTTCCCATATAAAAATTTAAATAAAGCGTTGACTTCTTCACCTTCATAACCCGTTTTAACCATCAACTCAAACAGCAGGGCATTTAACATCACATCATTGATAAAATAACTGGTCCGATCAAAATTAATCTTGAAAACGCCACCGACCATCTTTCCTTCTTTCACGAGTTCTTCAAGGAGAGAAAGCGCTACTTTATTCTGATTTCTCTCCATCATTGTGAGTGATAAGAAAAGTTTGGATGATGTTGATTCTTGATCGGTTAAGACAATAGTATGAGATGGATCCAACAAAGACATGACATATTCGCTGAAAGGCAATGATTTCTCACTGTTTTCCAGTAAACCCTTTAAAGCCATCTTTCCTCGATCAAAGGCTTGCTGATTAACATCTATCCCCATTTTTCTTAATTGATAGAAGGTATACAACACATAAGCCGTCATGAATTGGTCTGATTCACCGTTTTTCCACCAACCCCATCCACCTTGATAATTTTGGAATGAGTATAGTCTTTTCAGCGATGCTTGAGTAATTTCCGGTATCTTCAAGAAAGCGGCTGGCATTTTTTCCCGATCAAAATCGGGATTTAAGTTCATAAAAGCCAAACTTGGAAGAAAACTACTAACCGTCTGTTCCGTGCAGCCATATGGATAGCCAATTAAATACTCAAGTGCTTTGGCTAACTCATTTTCCAAATCCGCACTGACAAGAATGGATACTTCAGATTCAACAGGAATATCCAGCAAATAATCCACGCTTTCTCGTGTAATAATTCCACCATAACCTATTTCTTTTGTAAATGTATACGGATGAATCGGAATTTCATAAACCATTGAATCCGAATAGCTGTTTGACAAGGCACTCAATTGGAACGACACCGTTTCTTTCTCATCAACAGCGGGTACTTCATATCGGAACCATTGTATGGTATTTTCCTGATCGGATAAGTGAATTTCACGCGTTTCTTCTATTGAGGGTCCTTCAAAGACTAATTCGAATTGCAGATCTTCTCCTGAATAATTACCTACATTCATACCAAGCTCAACAACATCACCGGTAATCAGGAATTTGGGGAAAATCTCATTCACCGTAACCGGTAAAGTGGAAATGAAATCTGTGCTGGCATACCCCCTTTTACCGTCTGCGGAAAAGCCTATTGTTCTCATATTCCACGTCGTTAAACTTTCGGGAAGATTAAACCCGGATTGTAGTTCTCCTTCAATCACAACAGCGGGTATCCATAGAGCTGAATCAGAGAAATCACTTCTCACCTTAACACTCTTTCCGGTGGCGGCTTGTTTTGTTTGAGCCAAAGTATCGGGAGTATCGTAAGGTAATGTGTTTTCCGAAGTTTCTCTTTGAATATAACGAATGTTGTTAAAGGGTTCAAAATAATAATTATACGGAGGATTCTCCAGGGATGAAAGCACTTCTCTCCAATCATCATCTCCGTATAAATCCAACAGGGATTGATCAATGACATTCAATGTGACAACGCCACTAACCGCCTCTCCTTGTGCATCTGACAATGCAACTTTGTATTCAACATAATCGCCCGGTTGAACCTGATTTGGTGTATCAAGATCGATATTCAATAAATGCCGTTCCAATGACACCGGTATTTCTTTATTCAGAGTAATTTTTTCACCGGCGAAGAAACCAACCAGTCTCAAGCTGACTGAGTTTCTTGTCATATCAGAAGGAATGACAAATGAAAGATCTGCAGTATTTCCATTTATCTTAACATTTTTGGTAATAACAGAATTCCCAAAATCAAAAACCGCTAATAAATCCAGACTATACAGAGAAGAGATAAGTTTGAGATTAATGACTTCAGATGGTCGATAACCCTCTTTATCAGTTATGATTTCCAACTTGTTGTTCGTTGAATAAGCGTAATTTGAAGAATAAACGAAAAATTTCTTTTCCACTTGATTGTTTGGAAATTCGGCATCAATTATTTTAAGTGTATAGTACCCGGGTAAAACCGGATCAAAGGAGAAATTGACAATCCCTTTCTGATTGGTTTCATAGACTTCATCCAAAATAAGATTGCCTTTTCGATAGATCTCAAAATTCAATGATCTGTTTGATATATTCGTATCCTCGACAAGCGGCTCGACGAAAAAGCTTCCGTTCACCAACTGTCCAAAATTATTCCAATATTTCCATTTTTCCGTTTTTAATTGAATATTTGACGGGATGTATTTAAAATATTTGTGCGCACTGACTTCACGACCGCTTTGGTCAACGACTGTAAATTCAACGGAGTAATCCTCTATTGATTCCCCCAAAATATTCAGAGTTCCTGTAGCTTCACCATCCTTAAGGTTTTTAAATCGTATATCAAGTGTTTTTGAACTGAAGGATTTTTCATAATCGGGCAACAAATCTAATTTCAAATGGACTTGTGCCGATTGAAGGGGTTGTCCATAATAATAGTCAGATTTCACAAGGAATTCAGGTTTTTGGCCAATGGAATAAGTATCTTGAAGCCTTTCAACCGCGACAGTAAATTCGGGTTTTTGATAGTCTGATAGTTCCAGATACCTGTAAAATGTGTTATCGTTGTATTCAACGACAAAATCATAATGTCCACGAATAGAGTCCTCTACAGTATCGTAACTGAAATTAAAACCACCCCATTGATCTAAACTGCTGGATTGTTCTTTCAGTTTGATTCCCATGGGATCGATCAATGTCAGGGTAACTGTTCCCCCATCAACAAGGCTTGAAGTCTTTCGATTATAAAAATACCCTTTAATATTTATCTGTTCACCAGGTCGATATAAAGGTTTTTCAGAGAGGTGGACTAATTCCACAGCATTATCTTTAATATAGTCTGTTTCATCAAGTTTTATGATGGCATTCCCTGAAGGGGTTTTAATAATAATCAGACCATTTTTTACATCCTCTTTTTCTATCTTTTTCAACAAAGGATCACCAAGCGACCCCATGTAGATTTGCTCAAAACCGGTATAAATATCTCCAAAAGAGATTCTTTCGCCTTTTCTTGAATTCCATACTTCAAGATTAACGAACGATCCCATATCTATGGCAACCCCATCAATATCAGTTCTTTCGACACTAACGTAAGCCACCTTGCCATCTCGTGAAAACTTGCAAATATATCCGCCTAATTCCTTAAAAAAAGTTAAAGGAAAACTTTCTCGTTGCCAGGATGACTCCACAGGAATCTGATATTGAATCATTGCCTCATTATTTTCCAGTATCTCTTTTATTTCATTTTGATTCATGCCATTCAAAAAGACCGATAAGGCATCGGGCACTTTGTATATAGACATTAAAACAGGACTTTTTTCAGCATTGGAATAGGTATAAATTTGAAATTGAAAGGTATCTTCCGGTCCCAATATATTCAAATCATCCACATAAATCGTTCCAAAAACGACTGGCGCCAGCAATAAAAACATCGTCAATTTTATCCATAATTTTCTATTCATAGCAACCTCCTATAGACCCTTTAGTCATTGATTATTTTAAGTCGAAAAACTCCGAGAAAATTGGGGTTTTCCTTTACAGGCAGCCAGCTTAAAGGGGCTGCATCCAAATAATCTTCCCTCTTCCACAATCTCACAAAACCATCCGATTCATCATCCGGTCCGGTATGATAAACTAAACCGTCATCCGTAACAATCATCACATGATAGGGGAAAACTGGATCCTGGGGATGATATAAAAACAACAGATCACCTTTTTTGGCATCATTTAAATCTTCTCCTACTTTTTCACAGTTATACAAAAGCAAATGTCTGGCATCAGCGAACCCCTGAAAACCCTCTGAAGTAAGAAACACACTGGAATTGATCAAGGGTATATTCGGATAATTAAAAGCTTGGATATCTTCAAAATTAGGCGGTGAACTCCCAAAGGCATTTATCCATGATGTATCATGCTTTTTCAAGGCTTCAACAATTGAAAACCTTACCAAACCTGAGCAATCCCTTTGAATCCATGCCGGAGAGATCGTTTTCTTTTGATTTTTTGCAATCCATACCATCCAGTTTCGAAATCTCTCACAATCTTCTCCATAAAGTTCAGACATATCAGGAAAGCCATCATGATCATCATCATTTTGTTCAAATGTCAAGAAAAAACTGAGTCTAGCTTTATTTTGAAATATTCCGGGTCTGAAATAATCCAATTCGAATGAGGGCTCAGTTAATTTAACTGTACAAATCCTTCCGGAACTTAACAACTCACCGCCTTGTATACGTAAAATCTTACTGAATACGGGCATAGAAATCTGCAAATAATCGTTGATTCCTGAAGGTTCGTTGATAATAGCAGGCTTTTGAAAGAAATTAAAAAAAATAAAGATCAGCAATACAAGAAAAAAAACAAAATATTTAACAACCCCCAAGTCTTGACCCTCCTTCACCAATTATAGCACAGAAAAAGTCACATTGATTTATGTTAAAATGATAACAGAGGAGAGGTGGTGGTTAGCTTTTTGAAAAAAGTTCATTTTATTGGAATAAGCGGAATAGGAATGAGTGCTGTTGCACTCTTTGCTAATGATCTTGGTTATAAAGTAAGTGGAAGCACTGATCAAAAAAACGATAGGGTTGATTTACTTCAAAATCAGGGTATTCAAATCAATATAGGACATCGATCCGAAAATATAAAAGATCCGGATATTTGCGTTTTTACAACGGCTGTTTCAAATAATAACCCGGAGATAATCGAAGCGAAAGAAAATAAGTTGGATCTTTTTTCAAGATTGGATTTTTTAAAGCAGTTAATAAAAGAATCCAAGAAAGATTTAATTGGGATAACTGGAACAGATGGAAAAACTTCTACAACAGCCATGGTTGGACATATTTTAATCTGTCATGGAATGGATCCCACCATTATTTTGGGAGGGCTGCACAAAGACCTTGAGCTTGGAAATTACAGGAGAGGTAGTGGACCGTTAGTTGCAGAAATAGACGAAAGTGATGGTTATTTTAAAAACATCGAAAGCAAGATCGCGGTACTGACAAATTTAAGGGGAGATCATCTTGAACACTATAAAGACGATTTAAAGCATTACAAAGAGTTTATGATGACCTTTATCAAAAACGCTCAAAAAGGTGTCGTCCCTTGCGATCTGGAAGAAATTCCCGAGAATAGCATATGCTTTTTTCCTGCCCAATATGATGTTTATAGCGAAATCAATGAAAAAATAAAGGACATTTATACCAAAATCAATCTGGTTTGTGCCGTTAAAACGTGTGAACAATTAGAAATCAATCCGAAAGAGGCCATAACTTATTTAACTGACTTTGAAAATGTTGATCGAAGAATGACTGTTAGATTGCAGAAAAAACATCTTATTATTGTGGATGATTATGCTCATACACCAAAAGAAATTGAATTTTCCATTAAAGCTGTATCTAATCGATACAGGAACAAAAAACTGGTGATTGTCTTTGAAGCACATCGGTATACCCGGTTAAAACGTGATATGAAAATGTTTGCACAAACGCTTTCTTCTCCGCTAATAGAAGAGCTTATAGTCATGCCGGTATACAGTGCCTATGAAAAAGAAGAACCTGAGATCTTCGAAAAATTCAAAAATATACTCAAAGAATATAAAGAAACTTTCACCTGCGTTCAAAGCCCTAATGATATCATCCAACATATTACACAAACCGGGAATGAAGAAATTGTACTATTAATGATGGGTGCAGGAAGAAGTTCGGAGTATTCAAAAAAGGTTGCGGAATTTTGTACAGAAAAAGAACTTTTTTTTACATAACAAACGCTTGACAGTTTATAACTGTATCCTTTATAATTGTTCGGTGCTAATAAGAGCCTAACGAACGGCTTATAAAGATATATAAGACTAACTTGAGGAGGGGATTTATTTGGCTACGGTTCAGATTACAGTAAACGGCCGTAACTACGAAGTACCTGAAAACATTACAGTACTCGAGGCTTGTAAAGAAGCTGGTATAGATATTCCAACACTCTGCTATCATCCAAGACTTGAAGCAACAGGTGGTTGTAGAGTATGCGTGGTAGAAGTAGAAGGGGCGCGAAACCTTCAACCCGCATGTGTTACCATGATTAGAGACGGGATGGAAATAAAAACCAATTCCGACAGGGTTTACAACGCAAGAAAACTCAATTTGGCATTGATTCTTTCCAGACATCCCAACGATTGTATGACTTGTGAATCAAACGGAAAATGTGAATTTCAGGATCTAATATACAGTTATGATGTAGAACCCATTTTCCCTAAAGCTGAGGACAAGAACGTTATCTTTGATGAGAGTTCTCCATCCATCGTTAGAGATTTGGACAAGTGTATCGCTTGTACCCGATGTGTAAGAGCATGTGCAGACTTACAGGGAATGAACATATATGGAATGGCTGACAGAGGATTTGAAACACTTCCTCTTACAGCATTTAACATCCCCTTAGACCAAACAGATTGTATCAACTGCGGACAATGTTCGGCTTTCTGTCCAGTGGGTGCAATCACAGAAAATTCTGCAGTAAGGGATGCCAAAAAGGCACTCGAAAAACATAATAAGGTATTGGTGGTTCAAACCGCTCCTGCAACACGGGTTGCCATCAGTGAAGAATTTGGAATGAAACCCGGGAGTGTTTCAACGGGTCACATGGTTGCTGCATTGAAAGAACTTGGTTTTGATTATGTATTTGATACCAACTTCTCTGCTGATCTGACAATCATGGAAGAAGGATCAGAACTTTTGGGCAGAGTAAAAGAAGGTGGACCCTTCCCCATGTTTACTTCATGCTGTCCTGCATGGATTAATATGATGGAAAAACTGTATCCCCAATACAAAGAAAACGTTTCCTCTGCCAAATCACCACAGCAGATGCTTGGTCCTATAATTAAAACATACTTTGCTGAGAAAATCGGTGTAAAACCGGAGGATATCTACAGTGTCTCCATTATGCCCTGTACAGCAAAGAAAGATGAAGCTAAAAGACCCCAGCATGCCATGGAAAATGGTGATCCTTGGGTAGACCTCGTTTTAACTACAAGAGAATTGGGAAAATTGATCCGTCTAAAGAAGATTCCGTTTGCTTCTCTTGAAGAAAGACAATATGATGATCCTCTTGGAGAATCAACAGGGGCGGCTGTTATTTTTGGAAATACAGGTGGCGTTATGGAAGCCGCTTTGAGAACTGCTTATGAACTAGGTACCGGTAATCCGCTTCCTGATATTAATTTTATGCCTGCCAGAGGATTGGAAGGCATCAAAGAAGCCAGTGTTGATTTTAATGGCATTGATTTTAAAATTGCTGTAGTTCACGGCGGAAAAAATGTAAGAGAACTGTTAAGACAGATTGAAAGTGGAGAAAAGTTCTATCATTTTGTTGAAATTATGGCCTGTCCCGGTGGTTGTATCGGTGGTGGCGGAGAACCATACAGTCTTGACGGAGAAATCCTTGAAAAGCGAGCAAAAGGAGTCTATTCCATTGACGAAGCCTTGACACTCAGAAAATCTCATGAAAATCCATCAATAAGCAAAATTTATGCTGATTTCTTTGAGAAACCATTGAGTCATAAAGCTCACAATCTGTTGCATACTCATTATACCGATCGTTCCAAAAAAAAGGTTATAGAGAAAACAACCGCAACTGAATAAGATCTTTTTTAAATATTTTAAAACAAAAAAGACGCGATTATGCGTCTTTTTTGTTTTGTTATAATATTTTTCAATATTTATGATAAAATAAGAATATTGTAAAAATAGTTTAGGAAAGCGTTCGATAAGAAGACTGGTGGTTCAAATGTTTAAACAACAAAAAGAACTTGAGAAGAAAATTGAGCTTGAATATAACGGAATATTAAAAGAACACGGTTTTTCATTAAAAGTTGTGATGTTTAGAGATTATTTGGCAAAATTGGATTTACTAGACAAAAACAACAAAATTTGTTCTCGTTTTAACTTATATTATAGCCCAAAAAGAAAATCCTTCACCATTACATTCGAAAAAGTGATAGATGAAGAGACAAAAAATCTTTTAATCAATATATTTGAAGGAACAAAACTTCCTAAAAACCCTGATAATGTACTTGAATTTGAATATCAGGCATACGTGGATGGAAGTTATATCAATTCAAATACGGGATACGGAGCCGTTATACTCAAATTTGGCATTCCGGTAAAAAAAATCAGCGGTCATTTGGATGCTTCAGACGGGTTCCGACAGGTTAGCGGTGAACTTCAGGCCGTTCAGGAAGTCGTGAAATATTGTCGGGAAAATCTGATCAAGGAAATTGCTATCTTTTATGACTACACCGGAATAAAAGAATGGGCTGAGGATACCTGGAAAGCCAATAATGATGTTACCAAAGCCTATAAGGACTTTATGAAAAATAATCCCGTTAAGGTTCAGTGGTTTAAAGTAAAAGCACACTCAGGTAATATGTTCAACGAAATGGCCGATATGTTGGCAAAAAAAGGAGCAAAAGAAGAGGCGGGGTTTGAATTTTAGGGTTTAGGTTTTTGATCCTGAGAGCTGTTGAGCTTCTTTCTCATGAGGCTTCCCATTTTTAATTCGAGACCCTCAAGATTCTCAAACTTGACGATAACTTTTTCCTGAGGATGAGGTGCATCTTCTCTTAATTCACCGGTAGTACCTTCCACGATCTTTAGAACTCTTGTATAGATTGTTTTATCAGAACCCGGTTCGATGATTTCCACATCATCATCCAGGCTAAATTTATTTCTTTGTTCGATCTTCCAGCAACCAGATTCGTAATTATCACTTATAACAATACCTATAAAGCTGTAGTCACGAATGTATTTACTGGTATCATACGCTTGGGCTTTGCTATGCTGATTGCCAAAATAAAATCCTGTGGTGAATTTTCTATGACTTGTTTTTTCAATTTCTTCCATCCAATAGGAATTGAACTGCCAATGATCCGGATCTTTGTAATAAGCATCGATAGCCAGTCGATAAGCTCTGACAACCATGGCTACATAGTAGGCACTTTTCATCCTTCCCTCAATTTTAAGGCTGGAGATACCCCCGCGAATTAAATCAGGAATATATTGGATCATGCAAAGATCTTTTGAATTTAAAATATGGGTGCCATGCGTGTCTTCTTCGATGGGATAATATTCATCCGGACGCGTGCTTTCCACCAAATGATATTTCCATCGACAGGGATGAGAACACTCGCCTCTGTTAGCATCTCTCCCCGTTAAAAAGCTTGACAATAAACACCTTCCAGAATAGGAAACACACATAGCCCCGTGAACAAAGGCCTCCAGTTCAAAGGATTCATCAATTCTGTCTCTGATCTGGCGAATTTCTTTTAGGCTTAATTCTCTTGCTAAAACAGCCCTTGTCATTCCTTGATTTCTCCAATATTGAACTGTTTTATAATTGGTGGCATTGGCTTGAGTGCTTAAATGCACCTCCATTTCCGGAACAGTTTCTTTAACAGTCATGAATATTCCCGGATCGGATACGAGAATGGCATTGACCTTTGCTTGAGATAAACCCCTTAAATAGTCTTCAAGACCAATTAGATCTTCATTATGTGCCATGATATTGACTGTCACATAAACCCGTTTTCCTTTCTTATGAGCATATTCACAGGCTTTAGTGATTTCATCCAAATCGAAGTTTTTCGCGTTGGCTCTTAAACCAAAAGCAATTCCCCCAAGATAACAGGCGTCTGCGCCGTAAAGGAAAGCCATCTTTAATTTTTCCATGGAACCGGCTGGAGCCAGTAATTCAATCTTTTTCATTAATCTCACTCATTTTTGAAATTTTTTTTATTATATCCTCTTCAAGAGTTTCTGGAACATATCCCTTAATTGATTTTTTTGCGTAGATTCTTTCTCTGATTTCAGTTGATGAAATTTCAATATAAGGGGAATCGTAAACCGTTATTTTTTCCAAATATTTGTTATCAACACTGACTTTCCCGGAAAATCCTCTCCTTCTGAAGACAGCGAGTTCGCATCTTTCAAGTATTCTTTGGTAATACTTCCATTTATGAAATGAAGACAGTGAATCCTCACCGATGATTAAAATAGGATATTCATGAAAAAGATCATAAAAACGTTCGACGGTTTGATAGGTATAGGAGGGTGTTTTTGCTTCATCGTCTCTTTCAATATCCAAGGTATCGGTTCCGTTAATCTTTGAAAAGATTCGAGAACACCAGTCGTATCGATACTCAAAAGGCAATTGATCTTCCATCTGTCTTTTAAAGGGAGAACAACCTGCAGGTATGACAAACAGCTTTTGTAAATTTTCGATATAATCAAGCATCTTTTGCACGACGATAATGTGTCCATTATGGATCGGATTGAACGAACCACCAAAAATGGCGTATTTCAATAAATTCACCTCATAAAAAAAGGAGCCGATATTTCAGGCTCCCTCTGGTGAGTGTGGAGGGGATTGAACCTTCGGCCTCTTCCGCGTCAGGGAAGCGCTCTCCCACTGAGCTACACACTCAAAACAATGTTATTTTATCATACCCTTTGTTGGATGTCAAGAAAACTTTTTTCAAAAAAGGGTTAAGGGACAGTTTACTAATCTGTCCCTTATGTTTAGCTTATCTTAAAACCGCTTGAAGTGCCAATATTTGAGGATAGCTCATACCAGCCTTTTCCATCAGATATCGGATTGCTATCAGTCCGACATTATCATCGGTAACTTCATTTCCGTTGTTGATGGATTTGAAGATGCCCTTGATGATATTCTCAACAGCATCATAAGCCTTTGTTCCTTTTTTTACATTATAATAGTTTTCATATGATTTAACGTAATCGGCGTATATTTCATCTACTGTAGCTCCCATGAGTGCTCCCAAAATAGCAACTGTCATCCCTGCACGGTCTTTCCCTTCTACACAATGAACCAAATAAGGTGGTTCTTTTTCAATCATGAACATTAAACCCTTCTTAAGCTTGGCTGCAAATTCATCACTCAAAAGATCCACACCCATATTTAAGTTGATCATGTTTCCGGAATCTTTTATGGAAGCATAGAAATTTGAATAAGCTAAAAATTCTGATAATTCTTCATTTGAATCTGAAAGGTTTATAACAGTCTTAATACCTGCTTTTTCAATTAAAAGACTGGCGTAAGGTGCCCGGGGATCGTCTATTGAAGGATGGCAAGAACGATAAAGCGTATTGGGCGCAATTTCTCCCATGGTTACTTCACGGAAATTCGCAAATATAGCATCGGAAGCGTAATCTTCTCTCACATCGGTTCTTACAAGATTTCTGATTTCCAGTTCCTCAAGGTAGGCAGCTTTTTCAATCAATTCATAAGTAACAGCTGATCCCACTTCCAAGGAATAAGTTTTAGCAAAATTAGCGTAATTTAATGCCATGGCCACATGTCCATCAGAGAGCCTAACCAAAGGATTCCCCCTGTCAACATCTCCATAGGTTGTGACAAAAGGCGCTTGAACACTTTGTTCTCCCATTGTTATTAAAAGCATATCTCCCAGTTCAAAGCCTTCTGCCAAAAAATCAGCTTCAGAGATACCGGTATGCACATTACCGTATTTGTCCACCTCTGCTACGGTTCCTGAAATAGATGCAAAAATCATAATAACAGATAACATCAATAATGAAACTAACAAAACTTTCTTGTTCATAAAATCCCTCCTTTTATGAAAATTATTTGTTCTTCTGAATTTTCGCCCATGTATCCCTTAAAGCAACCGCTTGATTAAAGACGGGATACTCTTTGGTACTGTCCGAATCTGTACAGAAATAACCTTTTCTTAGAAACTGGAATTTGTCACCTGGATTTGATTCAACCAAAGCGGGTTCTACCAAACAATCTTTTAAGACCACCAATGATTCCGGATTGAGGTAATCTTTATAAGTTTTCCCCTCTTCCATATCTCTCATATCTTTTAAGGTAAAGAGTTTATCGTATAGACGCACTTCCGCCTTTTTCGAATGCTCTGCACTCACCCAGTGGAGCGTTCCTTTGACCCTTCTGCCATCCGGGGTTCCTCCTCCCCTGGACTCGGGATCATATGTACAGACCAATTCAGTTACTTTTCCATTCTCATCCTTTATAACCTCTTTACAAGTAATGTAATACGCAAATTTTAAACGAACTTCCTTGCCGGGTGATAATCTAAAATATTTTCTTGGCGGATTCTCCAAAAAATCATCCCGTTCAATGTACAATTCCCTGCTGAAAGGGATTTTTCGAGAACCATCTTCAGGATTTTCAGGATTGTTTTCCCCTTCAAAATATTCCACTTTATCTTCCGGATAGTTTTCAATCGTGACTTTTATGGGATCTAAAACGGCCATCATTCGCCATGTAGTCTTGTTCAATTCTTCTCTCAACACATGCTCCAAAAATTCATGGTCCACCAAACTGTTAGCCTTGGCCACACCGATTTCGTCTACGAATCGTGCAATCGCCGTTGCCGTGTAACCTCTTCGTCTTAATCCCGAAAGTGTTGGCATTCTGGGATCATCAAGGCCTTCTACAATTCCGGTATTCACCAACTCAAGCAATAAACGCTTACTCATAACGGTATAGCTCAGCTGGAGCCTTGCGAATTCATACTGATGAGGAACATTCGGCACACTGACGTTTTCGATAAACCAGTCATACAAAGGCCGATGATCTTCAAACTCGATAGAACACAACGAATGGGTTACCCCTTCAATGGCATCTTCGTAGCCATGAGCAAAGTCATACATGGGATAGATGCACCACTTGTCTCCTGTTCGATAATGCTCTTTTTTTAGAATACGATACATCACCGGATCTCGCATATTGATATTGGGGTGAGACATATCGATTTTTGCTCTTAAAACTGCCTTTCCCTCCTCGATAAGACCGTTTTTCATATCCTCAAAGAGTTTAATATTGTCTTCCATCGTTCTTGTCCGATACGGAGAATCTACCCCTGGTTGAGTTAAAGTTCCCCTGTTCTCCCTTATCTCATCAGCAGTTTGGTTATCCACATAGGCCAGGCCTTTTTGAATCAATTCAACCGCCCATTTATAAAGTTGCTCAAAATAATCTGAAGCGTAACATAATTTATCCCATTGGGCGCCAAGCCATTGTATGTCCCTTTTCATGGATTCCATGTAATGGATCTCTTCTTTTTCCGGATTAGTGTCGTCGAACCGAAGATTAAATTGACCATCATACTGCTTTGCCATGGTGTAATTCAACAAAATAGCCTTGGCATGGCCAATGTGCAGCTGGGCGTTTGGCTCCGGTGGAAATCTTGTTACGACCTTTTTTACCTTTCCTGTTTTTAAATCCTCTTCAATAATCTTTTCGATAAAATTCTTTGATTTTTCTGAATCTGTTGCCATTAATGAATACCTCCCGTTCTATCTGTCAAATAGTTGTTTTTTTAAACTTTAATTAGGTAACTGTGAATAAAGAATACGAAACAATGTTTATTATACTCGATTATTTGTCAGATTCAAAACACCCCTTATAGCCTTTCTGCTTTTGTGCTTAGTGTTATAATCAAATAAATTTCTGTAAATAGTAGGAGGGAAAGAAAATGATCATAGACAAGGTTATCGAAAAATATGTCCCCAGAAAAAAACAAAATTTACTGCTTTTACTGACCTCACTTCAGTGGATGCTTGCTGCTGCAGGTGTGATGGTAATGTCACTCACTTTACCGTCGGTCCTCGAAAATCTTCCTGGAAGTGTCCAGATAAAAAGCTCCTTAGCCAGTTCGGTGTTTGTAGGAATGCTTTTTGGAGCTTTGATTTCCGGTTTCTTATCGGATTTATTTGGTAGAAAATACACCAATGTGATCTTTTTAGTTATAGCCGGTGCTTTCTCAGCCATGACTGCTTTAGCACAAACGGGTCAGGAATTTGCCCTGTACAGATTACTTTCAGGATTTGGTTATGGAGGGATATTACCGGTTGTGAATGCTTACCTCACAGAATTTACATCCACTAAGTTCAGAGGACGGTATTTAACTTATCTTGAGTCCAGCTGGGCCATTGGCAGTATCTTATTGGGTCTTTTCAGTGTCTTAACCGTCAGTCAGTTCGGATGGCGTCCATCCTATTTCGCATTGGCTTTCTTCTCCATCCCTTTGTTAATTATTACTTTCAGTCTACCAAAAAGCCCTAAATACGCCTATTTAAAGGGAGGCAAACCTGCCCTTGAAAAATCTCTTCAAGTTGCTATCCCTGAAGATGTTGAAATGCATGTACCGGTGAAGATACCGGTTTTTGAATTGTTAAAAACCAAATTTCGTACCAGAACCATCATGATATGGTTCGCATGGTTTTCCGTGAGTTTCACCTACTACGGCATATTCACATGGGCTCCAAAGATTTTTGCATCCAGAGGTATCGAACATACCAATGCATTATGGTACACATTTTTCATGTTACTCATGCAGCTTCCCGGATATTTGTTAGCCGCCTATCTGATTGAACGAATTGGGAGAAGAAAGACCGCTATGTTCTTTTTTACAGGAACCGGCTTAGCTGTTCTGTTACTTTTTACCGTTCATTCTACTCTAACATCCCTGATATTTGCCATCGTTTTGTCTGTTTTTTGTATGGGTTCCTGGGGATTTGTTTACGCTTACACACCTGAACTGTATCCAACTGAAATGCGTGCATTGGGAAACGGCTCTTCAGGAGTCATGGCAAGAATAAGTGGAATCGTTGCACCTTTCTACGCCACGTTTTTGATAGAAACAGGTGGCAATACCCCCATCATCATGACCATTACATTAGCACTTTTAATGATAGTTGGTGCGATATTGTTCTCAAAATACGCTATCGAAACAAAAGAAAAGGCTATCGAATAGATCCGTTCTGAATGTAGTCCACAACGTGTTTTAACTAACTTTTAACCTGTTCAGGCTTTTTCTTCTACTTGACAGGTACATTAGTACGCCCTGTATAGTCATCACTGATTACACACAATACATAGAGTTGCCTATTAAAAAAAGACGGACTGAGCCGTCTTTTTTTAATATAGACTATTGTAAAAAATCATCTGTTAAGATTTTTCTCATCAAAAATATCGTTAGGGAACTTCAACAAATAGGCGTAATCCTTAGTAGATTGCTTATCAATAATGTCTTTCATCAGGAAATAACTCCCCCGTGGAATGAGTTTCTTGGTATCAAAATCAACGGTTACAAGACCAAAACGCATGGAATAACCACTTGCCCATTCAAAATTATCCACCAAAGACCAATGCAAATAACCTTTAATATCAATACCGTTTTCTATGAGGCGCTCTACCATATTCATGTGGGAAACCAAATAGGCCTGTCTGTTGCCGTCAGTTGCATCTGCTGTACCATTCTCCGTTACAAAAAGAGGAACTGAATACCTTTCATGGACAAATTTCAAGACATTGTAAAGACCCTCGGGATAGTATTCCCAGCCAAAATCACTGGTGACCCTGCCATCTGCAGATTGACTGTTGGGTTGACAACCCTGTCCATAATTCGGAAGAACTTGTGGATTTCCCGTTTCATCCATTGCCACTTTTAACCTGGAATAATAATTGACACCAAGAAAATCCATTTTATCTTTAACTTGATCCAGATATCGGGACAACTCATAGTTAATCATCAACTCTACTGCTTTTTTATCACCGGTTGGCCAGCCAAGAGCGTAGATGCATCCCACCGGTTTTTCGCTATGGTGTTTGATGGCATCATAACCGGCTCGATGTGCGAGCATTTCATTCTTCAAGGCCTTCTCCTGATATTCAGGGGACATCAGCGCTGGTGGAAAACCCATTTGAATATTGTTATACGGCATGGCAACTACGTTGGGTTCATTCTCGGTGGACCAGTAATCCACCAAATCGTCTATTTTAGAAGCCATAAAACCTGCATATTTTTCAAATTCCTTTATAACTTTCTCATCCAGCCAACCCGGTGCTGAAAAGTCTCTGTCACGATTCAATTTAATGGGATCATGCAACCAAAGAGGTAGTGTAAAATGATTAAGATTAATCATCAGCTTGATCCCGCGATCCTTTATATCTTTCATGATTTTTCGATAGTGTTCAAGTGCCTCTAAATCAGCCGCTTTTTCCAAATCCTCAGGATTATTGCAATTAAAGGTGGCTTTCGGAAAGATTCTGGACCATTCCACACCAATTCTCAGCATATTCATCCCGGCATTTTCTGCGAGATCATGGAAGGACTTGAAATTCAACCAGTAATCACAACCCTTTTCAGGATCATCACCAGTGACTAAACCGTGTTGTGCATTCAACTTATCTTTTGTCCAAACATACCAGTCAGTATTTTTATCAACTGCTTTTCCGCTTCCCATTTCGACCTGAAAGCCTGCTGTTGAAGCGCCGTAGTAAAAATCTTTTGAAAACATACACACTTTCCCCCTCTAGTATTTTCTGTTAATCGTTCTATTGTACACTTTAATAATTTATTGTAAATTGGAAATCCTTTTCAGACCATGGGTTCCCATCTGATTCTCCTGCGGGATCTCTGCTAACTGTGATATTAGCATTTATTACTACCGGACCATCCGCATCAGGATTTGCCAAAGGTGTAAATTCTTGCGATACCTTCAAATAATAATTAGAAGAAGTAGCACTCAAAGTCCTCACATAATCAGGTTCTCCTACCGGCACACAGTTAGGAATATTAAAATTGGGTTGGAGATAATCAAACACAGGTGTGGCATATTCTTCTACAAATTGCTTGTTGACTCCAATAAACTGCACATAGGCTTCAAAATTAGTTCCTGGTGATACAGTTTGTCCATCTACAGTCAAAACCATTTGCAAGTTGGACGGAAGTGAGGGCACAACTCTCAATGAAGTTGTTTTTGTTATAGCCGTATCACTTGCTCCGGGAACAATTTTGAAGTTAACCTGATTCTCTCCGGTCTGCAAGGATACCGGATTGGTAACTCCATCTTTGTCACCAACTGAAAATCTAACCGTATATTTCTTCTTTTGACCGGAAATCGTTTGCTCATCAAAAGTAGAATTCGAAATAACAATTGCCGTGTTCGTTCCTTCAGGAATAATACTTGGGGTCCAAGAGGGAACGTTATATGGATTTTCATAGATAAAATCACAGACAAAATCAACATATTCATCAGGATATACCAGGTCTCCGCCGTTATTTTCTCCTCGACCAAAGTTAATATCCGTTATGTCTCCAATGATGACATTGAAATTCTTTGTTGTGGTTGAAGAAATCCCGTCAATTTCAGAAAAGACCTGTATCACCAGAGTTGATTCACCAAGGTGTTCCATGAGCATTTCCTGTCCTGTAGGCCAAGTCCAATCATCGTTACCAATAGGAATTGCTGAAAGTTCTTTTGTATTCACACCATTCTGAACTGTGAATTTTACTCCACCCTCTTGATCCGGAACACCTGGAATATTTCGGGTGTTCACAATAGGATTCAGTTCTTCCTGATAATAAACGGTATTTCCCGGATATTTTACCTCAGCTTTCAAATCGTTTATTGGTAAAGGTGTCGCTGAAGCTGTTTCGCTGTCAAGAACCCTTGGAGTAGAAACATTGTCATACATGAGATCCGTTTTGATATCATATTTTCTGTTTTCATTAAATACAATACCGCTTAAGTGAACAAATCCTATCTCAGTTGTCGGATCCAAATCAAACACCTTGTCACAGTTGGTTTTTACTCCATCTATATATAAATCAACATCAATATATTCGGTTACTTTGCTTATATTTATCAGTTCAAGTGTAATTTCAGATTCCCTATAGACTATATAAGGCGTATCCAACAACAGATTTTTAATTCTGACCGTAGGCGTTGATACATCAAAATCTCTCGCAGTTTGTGTTGAAAAGTCCATATTTCCTCTGGCGATCAATTCTACCGTCACTTCCGCTTTATCCTCTCCCAATTGATCGTAAAGGGGGCCGCTTTCAAAAATCAACTCTGCTGTGCTGGTGGGGAAAAGGCCCTGGTTCTGTGCATTACTAATGGCTTCATCGGTACTCAACTTTGCCTTGAACTCATAATCCCCGCTGTACAGTTCAGGTTCATTTAGAAGCGTAACTGTAATTTTCGGAATCTTCCCCCCAACAAATTCGCCATCCGGATCACTTTCAACAAGAATCCTAGGAATAAACTCTTCCACGTCTAAGGTATAAGTTGCTTCCTCAACCACATTCTCAAGGGTATCATCAAAAGCCTCATAAATCTTAATGGAAACGTCGATATCCTCGAGTACTGCCGGTTTAAACTTGTAAGAATAATAGCTGATGTTGTTTGCATCGCTTGGTGTACTGCTATATGGCTCAATTGAACCTTTCGTTTCATCAACAAGTTCAACAACAGGCGATTTTATGTCCATATTGGGAGCGGAAACATAAACTCTGAACTTAAAGAGATTTTCATAATCGTTGTTAGCGCTCTTGTAATAAATTTTACTTGGTTCCAGCAATGTTATGGTGACTCCCGGGTTAACCATTTCCAAAGGAGGCGTGGAATAATAAGTTAACTGATAATTGTCAATATCAATGATTGTCACATCTGCTGCCAATTTGAACGGAATCTCTTTATTCAGTTTAAAGGGTTTCTCAGTTGTAAATTCCTTTTGATCCGTACTGACTCCCATGATGGGTTGTACATTCGGTATCATTTGCTCAGTTACAGGATCCACCAGGTAAAACTGAACAGACAGAGAATAATCTTCAAGATTTGAAAGAATCAAACGACAATCAAACTCTTCTCCCAACGTGAAGATCGTTTTATCCGGAATCGTTGTAAAGCTTTCCATATTTAAAGCAGGCTGTCCAACGGTAACTATCTTCGATGCTGAATCGGTGTGAATTTCCGTTCCGATGGTTGCTATCATATTGGCAGAGGCGATGAATGTTCCTTCTTTGGTTGGTGTCCAGTTTTCCTCTGTCCGATAGATATAAGCATCTGATGTCCTTTCAAGATTGAAGGCTGTCTCATCCCCAAAGCCCGTAACAGAAAGCGTACCATCAATGTTTATGGTTTCCGGTATGGCCCTTTTAATGTATACTTCAAAATAAGTCTCACCATAAACCATTATTTTTTGTCCTTCTACGGGTTTAAGATTAATAGATTCTATTTCCAATGTGGGTTGAATCAAATTAAAGAGTTTTGTTTTCAATGACTCATTCCCGAATGAATCTCTTATTCTCACTTTTACCACATGTTGGCCTGCTCCGAGATTTATTGTAGATTTTCGAGCAGTATACAACTTTTGGTCATTATTCACTGTTGTTTGCCAGATAAGAGGATCATCATCTACACTCATCTCAATTACGGTAACAGAAGCATACGGATTGGAGGTATCTGTCTGAAGCTTGATCTCCACTTCATCACCGATATAAGTCTGAGAAGGCTCCACAGTAAAGGTGAGTGTGGGATCGGGAGAGAGTACCTCAAAATCATAGGTCTTTGTATATTGATATTCATCCCATTGCACAATGGCTTGTGCGATATGCGTTCCTTTTGTATCGGGACTGTAGGAAGCCTCATAAATGTTTCCGTTCTTTTGAACATTTGTCAGCCCTGATTGATTCCCACCCGGTGTGGAGACGTATAGCTGAACGATCGGTGTAATATTTAGATTATTAGCCGGTGGAATAACTGAAATCGAAACATTGGCACTGTCTCCCAAGATAATGGGATCCGGTGTCACTGCCAATTCACCTATTGTTGGCCAAACGATACCGGTAGGATCTTTTACCCTAACCGATTTAGTGGCAGAGGCTTCATTTCCGGCTGTATCTTTTGCTTCTACTGTAAACAAATAAGTACCTGTTGCTTCAGGTGTCCAGTCTGCTATGTAGTAATAATCATCAAAAGTATTTGCGTTGAAAACAGTATCCTCATTTCTGATGGTTGGTTTCCCGTCAATTCCAGAATCATAATCATCAACGGTAAAC
>Ga0272443_10001631_pt1 | contig 31710 bp, 30 predicted proteins | sample SSMAcet12_FD_193581 | JGI IMG/M metagenome (GOLD analysis project Ga0272443, IMG submission 193581) | Marine sediment archaeal communities from Little Sippewissett salt marsh, Falmouth, MA, United States - SSM-Acet-12 | ecosystem: Environmental > Aquatic > Marine > Wetlands > Sediment ... | reverse complement strand
GCGGTATGTAAGGCCTGGGGTAATGAGCGATGATTCAGTTTGAACAGATTGGTGAAATCAGAAAATATCGTCTGGCTCGATCCATTTTGGGGAGGGGGCTGTATTTTACGGCATGTTACTGGATAGATGGGCTTGTCGTGGATACGGGCTGCGCGCATACGGTGGATGAGTTGGTTTCGGTCCTTGATGGGTTGCCAATCAATTGTATTGTCAACACGCATGGCCATGAAGATCATACTGCAGCGAATGCGGTGCTACAGACCAAATACGGAGTCGAAGTGCTTGCGCACCCACTGGCCCTGCCCGTTCTATCGGCCCCCAGAGAAAAACAACCGCTTCAACTCTACCGACAAATAATGTGGGGCTATCCCACACCGTCGAGGGGTTCGGCCCTTGGAAAAACAGTAGAGACTGAACATCATCGATTTGAGGTCATTTACACCCCCGGACACAGTCCGGACCATATTTGTCTTTTCGAGCCGAAAAAAGGATGGCTTTTTACCGGCGACGCATATATAGGTGGCAAGGATCGGGCGCTTCGTCAAGATTATGATGTCTGGCGGATTATCAAATCGCTTAAAAAAAATGTCGGATTGAACCTAAGTCTCCTTTGCCCTGGCAGCGGCAGTGTCCGGAGGAACCCGAGACAGGAGATCGTAGAGAAAATTGAATACCTGGAGGAACTGGGTCATCGGATCTTGATGCTCCACAGAGAGGGGGTCGGCGATCGTCAGATCAGCAGGACAATTTTGGGTCGGGAGATGCCAATTGCCTATTTTTCAATGGGACATTTTAGCGGAAAGAACCTGGTGAGATCCTATGTTATGAATCGGGGCGGTATAAAGGGTTAGGGTTTGGATTCAATACTATTTTGAAGAGGGGATAGCGCTATGGAAGCCCAAAAAGCCATTATAACATTTTCGCAAAGTGAAAAAATAAAATCCGGCCTTATCTGGGTCTCGCAGGCCCTGCAAGTGCTCAATGGTCTTCAGGAGCCTGAAAAGCGAGGTGCGGAAACGATAGCTAAAGCCATCCTTGACATGATTGTCCATGAAATTCAACTGGGTAAAAACGTATCCGGTGATGTGTCCTGGGATGAGGTGTTAGGGCATATTGATAAGGCAATGGTGATGATAAATTCAGGTGTGGCTGTTGAGGCAGTGGTTCATCTTATCCAGGGCTTGAGCCAGGTCACAAGTATTGGGCATCGCTCAATGTCCTTTTTAAAGGAAGAGGGCTTTCTGTAAAAAAATAAGGGATTTACTTTCTGAGACCGCCATGGCCCTTGTCCCTTTATTTTCAAATAGCTAAACTGCTAAAACAGAATAAGGGTTGGCCGAGGGGTTAACACAAAAACGCCGCAGTTTAAGTTCAGGATAAAGAGACAGTGGAAAAGGACATTCTAAAAGACCTTCTCGTTCAATTGAGCAAGGGACAGATAACGGTTGAAGAATCTCTTGAAAGGCTCAAGGGGCTACCCTTTAAGGATCTGGGGTTTGCCTGTATTGATCTTCATCGTAGCCTGAGAAGGGGGCTTTCAGAGGTCATATTTGGTGCCGGCAAAGAGGTGTCAGATATCCTTGCCATCATGGAAGAAATGGTGGTACAGGAAGAAAATGTTCTTGTGACGCGGCTGCTGCCTGAGAAGGCCAAAACCATTTTAGAGCGGTTTTCAGATAGCACCTATTATGAAAGGGCAAGGATCCTGACCCTTGTCAAGCACCCCGTAAAGATTTCTGGCCGGGGGAAAATAATTGTTATGAGTGCCGGTACCTCCGATATCCCTGTGGCAGAGGAGGCTGCCATAACGGCGAGGTTTATGGGAAATGAGGTTGAGACTATTTATGACATAGGGGTATCAGGCCTTCATCGGCTTTTGAATCACAGGAAAAGGGTCATGGAGGCTTCTGTGATTGTGGTGGTGGCCGGAATGGAGGGAGCGTTACCGAGCGTTGTGGGCGGGCTGGTTGACAGACCGGTGATTGCAGTCCCGACAAGTGTGGGCTATGGGGCCAGTTTTCAGGGTGTTGCCGCGCTTTTGGGAATGTTGAATTCCTGCGCGTCCGGCGTGACAGTCGTGAACATCGATAATGGTTTTGGGGCAGGATATGCTGCGAGCGTAATCAACAGGAAAGATTAGCCCGGGATGAGGTCATCGGTATTTCTCGCGAATTTCCAGAACGCGTTTTTTCAGCCGGGGAAGATCTTTTTTTTGAGAAATGTCCCAGCACGGCAGTAGGGTGTTGTTTTGAAATAGCGGTTCTGAGGTTAAATTGTATGCAGAGTGACCTGTGGCCCGTTTCCACAAGGCCGTGTGGGGTATTGGAGAATACTCGGAAAGAAAAGGCATTGCACCTGTGTTGGCCACAAAATCAATCGTTTCCGTGACCGAATCCGTGGATTGGCCGGGCAGTCCCATCAGAATATACGCCCCAATCGCATTGTGAGCAAAACCGGCTTTAAGTAAGACGTGTACGGCTCGCTCAAAGTCACCTTCGGCGATTTTATTGTCCAGATCGCGGTGTAATGAAAAGTCCGATGTCTCCAGCCCAAGGCGTAGGGTCTGGAAGCCGGTTTGTTGCATTAGAGTAGCGATTTCCGATGTAATTTCATTCGCATGCACAGCATTTGGGGTATGAAAACGTAGGTCCAGCTGACGCCGTGCAAGGTTTTCAAGAAGCAACGCCATATGCTTTTCTGCATCGATAAGCAGGGCGTCATCGTAAAAGGCAAAGTCCCGGACCTGATAATCGGTATACCAAAAAAGGATTTCCTCTAGCACGTCTTCCGGATCTCTGTGGATCGGCCGGGGATCTAAAAAGTGACTGGCACAGTATCTACACCGATAGGGGCAGCCCTTAGAGGTCAGGAGGCAGACGTAGTCAATTTGAGTCAAAAGATCAAATGCCGGATAAGGCGGGATCCCTGAATCCGGCGGAGACTTTGGTGTAGAGATGCCGAATTCGCTTAAGGTCTTCAGAAGGATCGCCGGGTCATTGTCGGTAACGATACGGTCTGCGGGCATAATTTGGAGGGCGTGCTCGTGGCAAAGTTTGGCATAAATTCCCCCGAGGAGTATCGGCACACCGGGGTGAGCGTTCCTGGCGATGCTGATGACCTCTTTGACCCCCGGATACCAGTATGTCATAAGAGAGGTCACAAGAATGGCGGCCGGCTTTTGGATCTTGTTCAGTTCATCTGAAAAAATCTTTAGTGAGAGACCGTAACGACTGTACGGCCTTGGGATGTCCCTTAAAGGAAGGGGTTTGGGAATTTCTCGCCGCCAGTATTTTCCGGTCCCGTATAAGCGTCTTTTAGGTTTTTTCATGGATGTATCCCCCTTCATACCGGGGTGATGCACATCCAGACAGTCAATTAAGTGTATCTTGAAACCGCAGTGTCTGAGATATCCTGCAAGGTAAAGGAGACCCAGCGGTTTGGACCAGAGGTCATAGGCTGCAAAATCGCAAATCCAGGGATTAATGAGAATTAGTGATGGTGTCATGAAGCAAATTCAAAACCGAGAAGGGTTAGAGATATGCGGGCTGTGATTCAGAGAGTAAAGGAGTCCAGAGTAGAAGTCAAGGGGGTGGCAGTAGGCGCCATTGGTCCTGGATTGCTCATCTTTTTGGGCGTGGGGCGGGACGATTCAGAAAAAGATTGTGAATATTTAGCCAATAAAATGGTCCATTTGAGAGTTTTTTCCGATACAGGCGGTCTCATGAATTTGTCTTTGCTGGAAACGGGTGGTGCTGTTTTGGTTGTTTCTCAGTTTACCCTTTGGGGTGACTGCCGAAAGGGACGGAGGCCGTCTTTTACAAAGGCCGCCCGGCCGGAACAGGCAAAAAGACTTTATGAATATTTTATTGGGCTTTTAAAGGCAAAGGGTCTCCGGGTTGCCGCTGGTCAGTTTCAGGAGATGATGGATGTCTATCTGATTAATGACGGTCCCGTCACATTAATCCTGGATAGCTCAAAGCGGGTGTAGTCTGTCACCCCTCACTGTGAAACGGGATGTAAGATTCGGCTTATAACCCCAGCTCTTTCTCAAGGACTCTGATCCTCTTTTTTATCTCCTTCTGCTCTTCAGGATCAGGGATACCCTTTTTAAGCTTTATTTTTAGACCCAGGAGTTCCATGGATTTTCTGTGTTCTTGGCAATTGACTTTCATGAAGAGGTATTCCTATTCAAAAATTGATCTGGCTGTTTTATTACGTAGAACCAAAGTTTAAGATAGGGTGAAGAATTTGGGGGTTTTTGAAGGACCTCTGTTAATGGGGGCAATTAACGAAATCCGGAAGAGACCCAATATTTGTGGTTTGTTCCGCCCAAACGACTGGCATTCGGCTCCGCTATTTTCTAAAATCCCAAATATTGGGTCACATTCCCAGTCAGGTTTACAGAGTGCCTTTAAGATTCCCTAAATTCGAAACCGGTTTTTTTATATGAGGTTGGCTAAGCGAATGACACTGACCTTAAGACAAATCGTCTTATAACACACGATTGATAATGAATAAACGTTTATTGGATTCAAGAATTTTAAGGTTTAAATCCGTAATATCATATGAATCTGATCAACTTGTGGATGTTGGCCCAAGATTTAAAGGGTTTTGGACGGAGAGTGAAATAAGAGGTGCATTATGAGGAAGGGATGGTCTCGATTGAAGAAAGGTGCTGAAAATGATCCTGATCAACAACCCGTTATGAACTGGTTCGGAGAGCAGGATCGCACAAGTGGAGCCCAAGATAATACGGAGAAAGACAAGGGGCAAACCGAAAGTCCTGTGGACAACAGGCCAATAGAACCGCAAGGAAAAAGGCTCACTAAGCCGACGGTTCTTAAGTGGATCATTTTCCTTGTTTTCAGTGCCTACATCCTGGTTTCCTATTATCGCGGCCCAATCCTAACCAGCATTGGAAAATATCTGGTGATACAGCATTCTCTCGAGAAGGCGGATCTTATTGTTTGCATGATGGGAAACCCTGTGGAACGGGGGCTTGCGGCGGCAGATCTTTACAAGGAAGGCATGGCCCCGCATATTTTTGTCGGCAGGGAAGCGCTGCTCGATGGAATTGAGGTTTTAATGCAGAAGGGGGTCCATTATCCTGAAACGAGAGATCTTTTGATCATGATGCTACAGGGATTGGGCGTCCCCAGGTCTGACTGTATTGTAAGTGATCGTTTTATGGGCAGTACCGTTGAAGAAGCAAAGGGTGTTCGGGGGATTGCCCAAAAGAACGGGTATCGTTCTCTGATTATTGTTACGTCTCCGCACCATACGAGACGCACGTGGTTAACTTTTAAAAAGGTATTTGAGAAGGACGATATGCTGATTATGATGATGCCTTCTCAGTATACAGATTTCAGACCGGATGGCTGGTGGAAAGAGGAAAAATACCTCAATGAGGTCGTTGTCGAATATCAGAAACTGATCTATTATGCCTTAAAATATTTTCTCTGACATTTTGGTTGATAGAAAAAGAATACATAATTCATTATGTAGGTACTCTTTTGCCATTGAACGGTTGAGGGTTTATTTCCCCAAACAAAACTGGCTGAATATGCTATCCAGGACATCTTCGGTTGGGGTTTTTCCGATGATTTTCCCTAACGCATCCAGCCCGCTCTTGAGTTCAAAAGCAACAATTTCCATGGGAGCGTCTATTTTTGCGTTTTGAGCAGCGCTTTTAAAAAACGTTGCCGCGTCCATCAGAGCCTGTCTATGTCTCATGTTTGGGGCCGAATCAGAGGCTGTCACATCTATATCCCCTTTGAGTAAACACCCCGAAATGCGTTTTCTAAGCTGATCGAGGCCCTGGCCTTTGAGCGCGGATATTCTAGCGATGGGAAATCCAGAGAAGGCGCACTGTTCGGCTTCCTTACTGAGTTTGGATGGGAGATCAATTTTGTTGATCACGATCAGCACATTTTTTCCGCGGGATTGTGCAATGATACGGTGATCATCGGGGTTAAGCGGTCTGCTCTGGTCAATGACCACAATTAAGAAGTCGGCGACTGCCATTTTTTGCTCGGTAAAATGGATGCCGATTCTTTCCGCCTCATTCTTGCCGTGTCTTAATCCGGCAGTATCCATAAGACGTAGCGGCAGTCCCTCAATTGTGATGGTAGATTCAACGATATCCCTTGTGGTTCCTGGAATCGCTGTTACAATCGCCCGTTGCTCATTTAGAAGCCTGTTGAGAAGGCTCGATTTTCCCGCATTAACACGCCCCACAATCACAGTGTTGATGCCGTCCACCCACAGCCTTTTTGTTGCCTGGGTCTTAATCAGGTCTTCGATGGGTTTGACAAGTTCCTTTGCGATTCGCTTTGAAGTCGTTTTTCTGGATATGATTTCGCGTTCTTCGTCTGGGAAATCGATTGCCATCTCCGCGTGGGCAAGACAATCAATCGCCTTTTGCCGCAGTCCCTCAATTTCATTCCTGAAGGTCCCTTTGATCTGCCGGGAGGCTAAATGGAGACCTCTGTCCGATTTGGCATTGATTAGATCGATCACAGCTTCAGCCTGGGTCAAATCGATTCTGCCATTCAAGAAGGCCCTCAATGTAAATTCTCCGGGTCTCGCCAGTCTTGCGCCCTGATCTAAAATAATCTGGAGAACCCTTGAAAGGAGAAGGTGGCCGCTGTGGGAATTGATTTCAACAATGTCTTCGCGGGTGTAGGAGTGGGGGGCCTTCATGAAAGAGAGCAGCACTTCATCGACCATGTCACCGGAGGAGGGATCCAGAAAGCTCCCCAGGTAAAGGTGATGACTATCAAGACCTTGAATGGGGTTTTTGGGCCGAAAGGTTTTTTCAGCGATTTCAATGGACAAGGGGCCACTGATGCGAATAATACCGATCCCGGCCTGGCCTGGAGGTGTGGCAATCGCGGCTATGGTATCGTTATCAATTAACCCTTGTCCGTTGTCAGTCGTTTTTTTTAGGGTCCCAACAGCCCTGTCATTTACGGATGGTTCTTTCAAATCGCTAAGCAGTTATAAATAATCAAAGAAAAACGAATAACGCCCCTTGTGCAATAATAAGGGATTAAGCTGACATCAGGCTTTCCGAATTTCGCCATCTTTTCTGCCAGCTGACAACAGACGAAACGGTTATTTTTTAGGTATGATAAGGATCTTTTTTAAAATACCTTCGCCTCGGCTTTTAGTGTCCAGTGACCCGTCATCCCTCAGGGCCATGTGAACAATCCGTCGGTCGTGGGGATTGAGGAGATTTGTGACCACAGGTTTTCCGATATTTTTAGCCTTTTCGCCCATCCTCAGGGCCATCTGGGTCAAAGACTCGCGTCGTCGCTGACGATAATTTTCAGAATCAACAACCACCTGGGTTCGCTTTTCCAGGGCCTTATTAACGATCTTGTTCACGATAAACTGGAGTGCATCCAGGGTTCTCCCTTTTCGCCCGATTAATAGCCCCGATGTATCGCCTTCAATGTTAAGGGCGATTGTGCCATCGCTTTGTGCTGCGCTGACCGTTACGCCCTCCATGGGGATCAGTGTCAGGATATTTTCCAGTGCATCTTTAGCGATAGCAACGCCGTTTGCTTCCTCGGCGATTTCCGGTTCTTCACCGGCAGTCGTCACTTTGACTTTAGCCTTCCTGCCACCCACCAATCCAAAAATTCCCGCGGATCCGGGTTCAATGATTTCAATGTCGATCTCATCTTGTGTGAGTTTGAGTTGACGGCAGGCATTTTCAATCGCTTCATCGGTCGTTTTTCCTTCAAATTCAAAAGTTTGCATGATTATAACCTCCAAGTGTTATGCTTAACTCTTATGAATACGGTACTGCTGACCTATTGATAAAATGTTATTGACCAACCAGTAAAGCACAAGGCCAGATGGGAAGTTAATAAACATAAATGTAAAGATAAGGGGTAAGAACATCATGATTTTGGCTTGAGTCGGGTCCCCGGGTGTCGGGGTCATTTTCTGCTGAAGAAACATGGAAGCGCCCATCAACAGGGTAAGCACGGGTATTCCGTAAGGCGGGGACATGAAAGGAATTGAAAAAGGAAAGTTGAAAAGACGATCAGGAGCCGAAAGATCGTTTATCCATAGCATAAAGGGTGCTTGTCTCAATTCAATGGCACTACCGAGGATTCTAAAAAGAGCAAAAAATACGGGAAGCTGGATTATCATGGGCAAACATCCCCCCATGGGATTCACCTTGTACGTTTTGTACAGCGCCATCATTTCCTTGTTGAGTTGTGCTTTATTGTTTTTATATTTTTCTCTCATTTTGGCCATTCTGGGCTGGAGCTTCTGCATCTCCTTCATGGATTTGTAGCTTTTGTGCGTCAGTGGCCAGAATAGAATCTTTATCAGGATGGTGAGAAGAATAATGGATACCCCATAGTTGTGTATGTACTGGTTGAAAAACCTTAGGAGATAGAGGAGGGGTTTGGCGATGATGTCTGTCCATCCAAACGTAACGGCCCTTTCAAGGTTTTTTCCAAGCTGTTTCAGTGTGCCCAGTTCTCTGGGTCCCAGATAAAGGGTATAGCTTGATGAAACCTGTTCAGAAGGGCGCAGCGAAATAGCGGGTGGAATGTGGGTGCCTTCCAGTATACCCGATGGCAACAGACGGCCTTTGAAACTTGCCTTTGACGGTTGATCCGGTAAAATGGCTGATATAAAGAAATCGTCTTCATAGGCCATCCAATCGATCCGGCCGGCTAAGTCCTTGGGTTCGGATGGTTTTTTGATCTTAACTTCTTCCAGTTTGTCGTCCAGGAGCAGGGCGAGACCAACGTATGAGTAATAGCTTTTTTTACCCTCGGGCGGTAACGCCTTCATATCAGTGACAAAGGCCCCCGTGATCGATTCGTCCGATTGATTGACTACATCGATATGGAGATCGATCCGATATTGATCCGGATAAAAGCGGTACGTCTGGCGTGTTGTAACTCCTGTGGCGGTGGAGGCATGAAATACCAGATTTTTAGGCGAAGAATCTGATTCGAGCCGGATGTTTTGGTGCTCCACCTGGTAGATGGTTTTTTCAAGTTGACCTGCAGGTGCCCCATCAAAGCTAACAACTAGAAACTTGGACGTATCTTGTTGAATATTGATAAGTTCAACCAAGGGTGAATCAGGCTCTATGGACTCACGATATTTTTTCAGTTTGAAGCTTTTAATGGTGGGGCCCGCATTGGTAAAGACAGCCCGATACAAGGGTGTGTCGACCACAACCTCCTTTTCATGGGCCGCTGGGGCCGGTTTAATTTTTGTTATATCGGGTCCTTTAGAAATCGCTGCGGGCGCTTCGATCGCAGTTTCCGGGGACCGCGGTACCGCCGTCGGTGCAACTGTTTCAGGGATTTCATCTTTTTTTGAAATCTGGTCTTTGTTAGGGTTAAAAAGAAATGACCATAGAATAAGTACCAGAAAGGACAAAGCAAAGGCCAGTATCGTTCTCTTTTCCATTTAAACTACCTTGTTTTAAGATCCCTCAGAATCCTAATTGTGTGTATTCTGATAAAACAAATAAATTTAGCGGGTATTGGCGACACAGGAAAATAATCATCGATCAGAGTACCAGCCTTCACACAAGGGGGTCATATCCTCCGGGGTGAAAGGGGTGACATTTGGAGATTCTGATCAACGCCAGAGCTCCCCCTTTCAAAATCCCATATTTGGTGATAGCGTGACGGGCATAGTTAGAGCATGTCGGGTAAAAACGACAGGTGGGTGGCCAGAGAGATGAAAAAAATCGTTGATATATAACTATTAAGACGATAGGTACATATCTGAGCTTATATAAAGGGCGGTTTGTCAAAAATGATTTCCCCGATTTCCGTTTTGATTTTCCGGAGATCCAAGTCGCTGGCGCCCTTTTTTGCTGCAATGACGATATCATATCCTTGGGGGAAACGGGACGTATTAAGCCTGAAAAGTTCTCTGATAAGGCGCTTGACCCTATTCCTCTTGACCGCGTTTCCTGTCTTCTTACTTATCACAACCCCCAATCTCGTAATGCCGAGCCCGTTTGGTTTGAAAATGATAGTAAAGTGTTTTGAATGAATGCGTCTTCCTGATCTATTTGCATTGACATAGTCCGCTCGATTCAATATCCTTGCGCTCTTTGGAAACGAAAAAGATCCCATTCAGCGAATATAACCTGTTTGGAATTAAAGACTGTGTCTATGCGGCTAATCGTTTCCGCCCTTTTGATCTTCTCCGTTTCAAGACATTGATGCCACCCTTCGTACGCATTCTTGCCCTGAAGCCGTGAGTTCTTGCCCTTTTGATATTGCTGGGTTGATAAGTTCTTTTCATAGTATTGTTGGATCCTTCCGTGTATATGGCAACAATATTTCATAAAAACATGGATTGTTTTTTTTGTCAAGAAAAATTCATTTTGTTATTTTATAATTGATAATTCAAATAATATGGTATAATTAAAGTATAGTTAAATATAAGCAGAGAAAAAATTTCACCGAAAGGAGGGAAGAATGCTTCTGGACCCCATATTTGGCTTATTCTCAAATGATTTAGCCATCGATCTTGGGACAGCTAATACCCTCGTTTATATGAAAGGCAAAGGGATTGTGTTGAGTGAGCCGTCTGTCGTGGCTGTCAGGAAAGACGGCAGGGGAGCCAATAAGGTTTTGGCGGTGGGCCAGGAAGCCAAAATGATGCTTGGGCGGACCCCGGGCGACATTACGGCTATTCGCCCGATGAAAGACGGCGTGATCGCGGATTTTGAGATCACTGAAGCAATGCTTCGTCATTTCATAAGAATAGTCCATCATAGACGGTCCCTCATAAGGCCCCGTATTGTTATCTGTGTGCCCAGCGGGATTACTCAGGTTGAAAAAAGAGCGGTTCGCGAATCCGCAGAGTCAGCGGGAGCCAGGGAAGTATTTCTTATCGAGGAGCCAATGGCGGCTGCCATAGGAGCGGGGCTCCCCATTACTGAGCCGACGAGCAACATGGTTGTCGATATTGGCGGGGGCACAACGGAAGTCGCAGTCATTTCCCTTGCGGGAATCGTCTATAGCAAGTCGGTCAGGGTTGGCGGTGATAAAATGGACGAAGCCATCCTTCAACACATCAAAAGAAAATATAATCTGTTAATAGGCATAAGGACGGCAGAGATCATAAAGACGACGATCGGAAACGCCTTTCCGAGTGATCAGATCGATACGATTGAGGTGAGGGGTCGGGATTTGGTGACCGGGATTCCCAAAATTTTGACTATAGATTCGGATGAGATAAGGAAGGCCATTTCGGAGCAGGTGGAAACGATTACTGAGACCGTGCGCATTGCACTTGAACAAACACCTCCGGAATTGGCCGCTGATATTGTGGACAAGGGAATCGTTTTGACCGGAGGCGGCTCATTGCTCAAAAATTTGGATATCCTGCTAAGAGAGGAAACAAAGCTTCCCATAACCATCACTGAAGACCCGCTTTCCACGGTAGTTCTTGGTTCTGGAATGACATTAGACAATATATCAATCCTGAAACAAGTCACGGTCAAGTAGTCGTCCTAGGATCCAGTGTTTTCATTGAACCCCGGATATCAAACCTACAATCTTCACGCATCGGGCTCTTTTACGCAAGGGCGCACCACAATTGAAAACAAAAGCGGAGCTAAGAGAAAGCATTGAAAGGTGTAACAGGCTTTCGCACAATCTGGTTATGGGTTTTTATGATTGGCTCTGTTTTGTTCCTGCTTTCGTCCAATTCTGACCTGGGATCCCCGTGGAATCCTGTTGAACAATTCGTCATAGAAATTACCGCACCCTTTCAAAGGCTAATAAAACACGTCACAAAAAGCACGGAGGAATTTTGGTTAAACTATTTCAGCTTGGTCGGCGTTCGTCACGAAAACACGCAGTTAAAAAATGAAATTCATACGCTCAAGATGGAGAACAGCCGATACCGCGAATTGTTAGCCACGCAGGGAAGACTCGAGGCGCTTCTCCAGTTCAAACAAACCATCAACCGGCCGGTCTTGGCAGCGCAGGTTATCGGGCTGGATCCCACCGGATGGTTTAAGTCCGTTATTATTGATAAAGGCAAATGGTCAGGGTTACGATTAGACATGCCGGTAGTGAATGCTTTTGGTGTTGTCGGCCGGGTCGTGTCTGTCTCGTCAAATTATGCCAAGGTGTTGTTGATTATTGACCAAAATAGTGCTGTCGACTGCCTGGTTCAACGGACTCGGGATAGAGGGATGCTTAAAGGACTCATGAGCGAAATCTGCAGACTTGATTATGTGTCCAAATCCGACGATATCTCTGTGGATGATATGGTAGTCACTTCCGGTCTTGGCGGTGTTTTCCCCAAAGGCTTACCTGTAGGCCGGATTTTGGATGTCAAAGAAATATCCGGAGAGCTTTTTAAGGATATTAAGATCAGAACAGCGGTTGATTTTTCGAAATTAGAAGAAGTCTTGGTGATCCTAGAGGAGAACAAATCATCGAATCAGCAGGAAGAAAGCGAGTAGCCTTTTATCTTTTCGTATGGGTTTTGGGACTATTTTTCACCCTGGTTAAAGGGGAATGGACGGGTATAATCGGCTTGAATCTCGCTGACCTGGATCTCCTGACCATTCTCATCGCCTATCTGTTTTTATTTTATGGCCAGACTGCGACGGTTGTGTTTGCCTTCGGGCAAGGGATTGTCATTGATCTTTTTTCAGGCGGCTTGAATGGGCTTTTTACCTTTCTTTATCTGTGTATTTTCGGTGGGGTCTATGTCGGTTCGCAATTTTTTAACCTCCAGCACCCGAGGGGGCAGATGATCATCGTTGCCCTGGCCGTCATGTTGAAAAAGGTGATGTTTTTTATAATGCTGACCGTCTTCTATCACAGGCTGGCTTTTACAACGGATTTTCTTTGGGTCTCCGGATTTTTAGTGGTGGGCACAGGTCTGATTACGCCTATCCTGTTTTATCTATTTAATTGTCTGAGGGCTGATTCCCTGGAAGATACGCATAGCACCTTAAATGAGAGGTATGAGCGCTTGTAGTCTTCATTTTTTGTATTGCAGATTTGACGGCTTCGTAAAAAGTCTCCCGATTTAGTCCATCGGGATGTTGCGCTTCATCTTTAGTCATTCCGACGGTCTTAACCGTGCGCCTCATTCCCAAAGATTCGCGCACCATACATCTTGCGTTTTTACTGTGCCGTCTAATTTATGACTTTTTACGAGTTCATCAGGTTTGCCAACCGGAATTGATATCAGAGAATAAGGCATTGAGAACATCAGAGTTTGATCCCCTTTCTTTAGAGATTTTTGACAGACAGCTGAAAAAGGTAACGTGTGTGGTGCTGGCGGTTTTTGCTGCGCTAATTCTGAGGTTCTGGTTCCTACAGGTCGTAAACGGATCGATGTACCGCACCAAATCTGAAAGTAATCGCATTCATCTTCAGGATATCCCCCCATTTAGGGGTATGATTTTAGACCGGAACGGGGCGGTATTTGTTGACAATCGGCCTTCCTATGACCTTTATGTGGTTCCCGAAGAAGTCCATGACCTGAAGGCGTTATTGGAAAGTCTAAGTCGCTTGGCCGGTCTTGAGGCGGCGGAAATAGAACAGAAATTGAATGAGGCGCCGCTTAGATACCCGTTTAGACCTGTTTGTATCAAAAGAGACATGACCCGGGATGAGTTGGCTAAAGTTGAGACCCACCGCTTCAATCTTCCGGGTATCATCATAAAGGTGGCGCCCCAACGCTATTATGTCAACGGAGACTTTGCCTCTCATCTCGTTGGTTATTTGGGGGAAATCAATGAGACCCAGTTGAGTGGCAAGCAATATAAGGGGAACAAGCCGGGTGATCTGATTGGGAAGTCTGGTGTGGAGTGGAAATGGCAACGCAATTTAAACGGAGTTCGAGGGGGCGCCCAGGTGGAGGTGGATGCAACAGGAAGACAAATACGGGTGATGGCACGCAAAAACCCGGTTCCCGGCGAAAATGTCTGCCTGACCATCGATAAGGATCTTCAGGCGGTGGCTGAAAAGGCGCTGGCAGGCAAAAGCGGGGCGGCTGTTGCCATGGATCCCAACAACGGAGAAATTTTGGCCCTCGCGAGCAGCCCTTCTTTTGATCCAAATCTGTTTGTCGGGGGTATAGACAAGGCCAGCTGGGAAGGAATTGTCTTGTCCGGGGAGTTCCCTCTGCAGAATAGGGCCCTGGCAGGTCAATACCCCCCCGGATCTGTCTTTAAGATACTGGTAGCACTGGCCGGGCTTGAAGAGGGTATCATTGATCCCGAAGAGGAGCTCGTTTGTACGGGCATCTACTATTTGGGTCGACGCGGATACCGTTGCTGGAAAAAATATGGCCATGGCGTTGTGAATCTCCACAGGGCCCTGGTTGAGTCCTGTGATGTGTATTTTTATGAAATGGGACAAAGACTGGGGATTGACAAGATTTCCGAATATGCAATGAGATTTGGTCTTGGAAAAAGGACCGGATTTGATCCCGTTCATGAGAAGGCCGGTCTTATCCCGACCCGAGACTGGAAGCTCAAAAGATGGGGTGTCCCCTGGCAGGGGGGAGAGACCCTGTCCACGGCCATCGGGCAGAGTTTTGTTTTGGTGACCCCGATTCAGATGGCTGTGTTTGTGTCCGCCGTCTTTAACGGCGGTATCGTATACAAACCCCAGGTGACCAAATGGGTGGGGAAAAGTGAGACTGAGAAGGTCCATGAATTTTCTCCGGTTGTGACACGAAAGATCGGGATCAAACAGGAAAATCTGGTGCTTGTCAAAAAGGCACTTATTGGTGTCGTCAACGAGCCCCATGGCACGGGTGGAAGGGCCAGATTAAAAGAAGTGACTGTCGCCGGGAAGACGGGGACATCACAGGTGGTTGGCCGTAAGGTAGAAGAGGAATTTGAGCATGAAGATGATATTCCTGTTCAGTTTAGGGACCATGCGTGGTTTGTTGCAGTCGCACCGGCGGAAAACCCGCGGATTGCAGTCGCTATCGTGGTCGAGCATGGGGGGCATGGCGGGAGTGCTGCGGCGCCCATCGCAGGTCAGATAATCAAGGCATATATCGGAGCGGGCAGATCAATAGTGGCTGAAGCGACAACGCATTGAATCCGTGTCATGGTTTGTTTGCACAAATATTAAGTTTTGATAAGCCCGCAGCGCAGCAGTTGGAGTTTTTACGAAGCCGTCCATGTTGAGTGTTTTGTGGCAATTTAGCGATTTAAAAAGAAGGGTCCAAGAGACCCCCACGGCCCTTTCATTTACGAGTGGTTCTTTAAAAACGCTAAACGGTCACAGTGTTTTTAATCGCACATTTCCCATAAATCTTCTCTAAAAGAGATTAGATATGTTTGACCGCAGACTGGTCCAGAATTTTGATTGGATTTTGCTGCTTTTGCTGCTGCTTTTGGCGGGAATCAGTATCATCAATCTCTACAGTGCTACCTATGCGATTCGAGATGTGGGTGGGTCACAGGTCTTTTTGAAGCAGATCTACTGGTTCTTAATCGGATTTGCTGTCTTTTTTGTAATGACTACCTTTAACTATTTTGCTTTAGAGCGACTGGCTTATCCGGCTTATATCTTCACCATTATCCTGCTAATTCTTGTCTTGTTTGTGGGGAAGGTCACTTCCGGTTCACAGAGGTGGTTGAGTCTGGGCCCCGTTTCCTTTCAGCCCTCCGAACTGGCAAAGATTGCAATGGTAATCGTGCTTGCTAAATTTTTCAGTGAGAAGCGGGGGTATCGCGGATACCGTTTAAGAGATCTCTGGAGGCCATTCATCCTCATAGCGGCACCGAGTATTCTTATTTTAAGAGAACCCGACCTTGGAACGGCCCTCCTGTTGGTTGCCGGGTCTTTTTCCATAATTCTGTTTGTCAAAATGAATTGGAAATCACTGGTTATTCTGGTTGGATCGGCTGTCTCCCTGGCGCCGTTTATATGGTTCAGCCTGAAAGAATACCAGCGGATGCGAATTCTCACGTTTATCAGACCCGATATGGACCCTTTTGGAGCCGGGTATCACATCAATCAGTCTAAAATTGCCATTGGATCGGGGCTGTTATGGGGCAAGGGATTTCTGAGCGGAACACAGACACGATTGCACTTTTTACCGGAACAACACACGGATTTTGCGCTCTCAGTCCTGGCTGAGGAGTGGGGATTTGCCGGTTCAGCATTCCTTCTGTTGGTCTATCTATTTCTAATTCTATGGGGCCTAAATATAGCCAAGGTTTCAAAAGATAAATTTGGCTCTATTATGGCTGTTGGTATTGTGGCCTTTATGTTCTGGCAGATCGTCATCAATGTGGGGATGGTGACTGGATTGTTACCGGTCGTTGGGATCCCTCTCCTGCTATTTAGCTATGGGGGGTCATCTTTGATATCAACCATGGCGGCCATGGGCCTCCTTATGAATATAAGTATGAGACGTTTTATGTTCCAATAGAACGGCAATTAAAATTTTTTGGTTTAACAAACCCTATCAGGATCCAGCATCGGTGTTTGTCTGAATGCTTTATAAAAATTAAGACATCCAAATCGTTAGACCAAAAGCAGTGAAACCCACCAGGCCGGGATATTCACAGCCGATAGATGCTGTTTCCGGTCTTCTTGCCCGGCGGAGATCCCGTTTTTCCATAAACTTCTGCCTTTTTTTGCTTGCTTGCCAAACATTCCAGTTCTCCATAGAATTGCTGAGAAAGCAGTATCGATTCAGGTCTTTGAAAAACCCGGTATCGTAAAGAGGTCCCAATAACCCTCACCGACTTATTTCGAAGCACCAAAGTGATAGCAAAAATCTAAATTGATAGAAAAAACAGGCTTTTTGTTGCATGAAATATGGGTCTGTGATAGAAAATTTTTTAGGCCAGAATGTATACGCCTGGGGGTAAATCGATGTCTGTACAAAACCACCATTTATATGCACAAACAACTGAAAAAACTGATATTATTGATGTTACGCCACAGGTGATAAACCTGGTAAAAGAATTTGCCGTTGAGAATGGATGTGTCCTCCTATTTATACCAGGCTCCACAGCCGCCCTTACAACCATTGAATTTGAAAGCGGAGTGGTCAATGACCTCAAAAAGGCAATCGATCGAATGGCCCCTGAAGATATGGACTACGAGCACAACGAGAGGTGGGGAGACGGAAATGGCTATGCCCACGTCAGAGCGGCAATGATTGGGCCGTCGCTGCATATTCCAGTTATTGAGGCTAAAATGGCACTGGGAACGTGGCAGCAAATCGTGCTAATCGATTTTGATAATAGACCCCGTGAACGGCGTATTTTGGTCCAGATACGGGGGGATTCGTAAATATAAATCAGGGTCAGTGAAAAATTCATTGAGGCTTTCCATTGAAAAGACCCATTTCAAAGAAACCGTTGGAATTTGATAAGCAGTTGACTTTTCCGGACCATGAATTGATGCGAGCCCTTTGCGGCGAACATAACGCCCATCTGCATCTGTTAGAGAAAAAAATCGGGGTATCGCTGTATGTCAGAGGAAATGTGTTGTCTCTTCAGGGTGGGGATTGGGAGGTCGGACTGGCAGATACAGTCATAACCCAATTATATGATCTCTTGAAGTCGGGGTACCCGATTTATAAAAATGATGTGGACTATGCTGTAAGGATTCTGAGTGGTGACCAGTCACGTTCACTGGAGAAAATATTCCGGGACGAAGTTTATATTTCCTCAACAAAAAAAACGATAACCCCTAAGACGGTTAATCAAAAGAATTATATCGATAGTATTCGAAAATTTGATATCGTTTTTGGAATTGGACCTGCAGGGACGGGAAAAACTTATCTTTCCATGGCAATGGCGATCTCCGCTCTGATCAAAAAGGAGGTCAATCGGGTCGTCCTTGCGAGACCGGCTGTGGAAGCGGGAGAGCACCTGGGATTTTTACCTGGAGACCTTTATGAGAAGGTAAATCCCTATCTCAGGCCTTTATACGATGCATTACATGATATGCTGGATTTTGAGCATACAGCCCGTTTGCTTGACCAGGGCGTAATTGAAGTGGCGCCGCTGGCCTTCATGAGGGGCAGGACATTAAATGATTCCTTTGTTATACTGGATGAGGCACAGAATGCCACTTCAGAGCAAATGAAGATGTTTTTAACCAGACTCGGTTTTAGCTCCAAGGCGGTTATCACCGGGGATGTTACCCAAATCGACCTCCCTGACGGGAGAATTTCCGGGTTGATTGAAGCCAGGGGAATTCTCGAAGGCATCAAAGGCATTGGATTTACCTATTTTACCAAAGAGGATGTTATTCGGCACTCACTCGTTCAGAAAATTATTGACGCTTATGAAAAAATGGATAGCAATAAGCGGAAAAAATAGATGGGAATCGCTTAAAAACAGTTTTTTTAGGATATTGATATGCCAGACAAAACAAAAATAATGAACCTCAGACGGGGCAAGACCCAAAAAAAGGGAGAAAGAGAGACCTTTACTGGTAGCAAATATGTAAGTAATAAAGATCGCTGGTTTGGGCCTCGTGTGCAAAAATGGGCCATTTTGATTGGCTTGAGCATCATTGTTTCCATTCTTTTATTTCCAAACGTTTTGACGAGACCCAGGACCTTTAAACTCGGAGATGTCGCTGATCGGGATATCAAGGCCTCCCGAGAGCTGCTCATTGAAAATAGTGAATTGACGGAGAGGCGGAGACAGGAAGCCACTAAGAATGTAATTTCTGTTTATGACTTTGATCCCACCGGCACAAATATTCTGGCCAGAATTGAGGATGCGTTTTCTGCGGGCCGGCAGTATCTGGCTGAGCGTCCTTCCGTCATTGATTCTCCTGAAAAACGACCAAAGGATTTATCAGCAAAAATGGATGCTTTTAAACAGGGTTTTTTCGAAACCCTTGATATTTCTCCGGACGAAAAGATCATTGGTCATTTAATGGAAACAGGGTTCCCCATGGCGGTGGAGGCAACAATAATCGATTTGGTCACTCGGATCCAACGAAAAGGGGTTGTTATTAACAGGGCTATTTTGGAGCGCCAGAGTGGCATGGGGATCTTTTTGCATAATATTCACACTGGCCAAGAACTCAAGGTAATAGATCTTAATCGTTTTTATGATATGAAGGCGGCCAGGGAACATATCATCGGGCAGAGACAGGCCATCGCGGAGACGTTCGGCTCTTCTCAGTTGGCTGAAATTGCGGTTAAGCTGTCTGTCGCTCTCATCAAACCCAATCTCACCTTCAATAAAAGGGAGACGGCCTTAAGAAAAGACCTTGCTCAAAAATCGGTTAAGCCTTTTTATTTTAAAGTAAAGAAGAATGAAATGCTTGTCAGGGAAGGAGAAAGGATCCAAGATGAGCATCTCTTAAAACTCTCAGAAGAAAACAAGTCGCTTAAAGAGAGAGAGATCATCGCCAGAGCACCGGCCATGGCCTTGCTGATCGCTTATCTCCTTGCGGCTATTTATATGGTGGGGCTTTTAACCAATGGATCATCAAGAGCGGAGGTAAAAAACCTTCTCTTTAATGCCGTAACGCTTTTGGCCGTTTTTTTGGTGGTCGTTGTATTTAATTTCATGGCTGAAGAAGTCGCCCGTGGCTTTCGTTACTTTTCGCCCAGGACTATTTTATTCGCCGCACCGGTGGCGAGCGGCGCCATGCTTGTATCCGTCTTTCAGGGGATGAGATTAACCGCCAGTTTCTCCTTAATCATATCCGTGCTTGCCGCTTTTGTTGTAGGGGCCGATGCAGAGTTCTTTTTGTATTTTTTTATCAGCAGCCTTATTGCAGGGTATGGGGTAAGACATTGCCGTGATAGGAGCGTCTTTATTAAGACAGGTCTAAAGGTGAGTCTTACGAATATGATTTTGGCGCTTGCCATGGAGGCCCTGCATGGAACCCTCTACAGCCCTGAAACCCTTATTGCATGTGGCGCAGCCTTCATTGGGGGAATACTCGTGGGCGTCTTGGCCACTGGCTTCCTGCCATTGTTTGAAATGGCCTTTGGGTTTACCACGGATATCAAGCTCCTGGAGCTTGCCAATTTAGACCAACCCGTTCTGAGGGAGCTGATGGTTCAGTGTCCTGGCACGTATCACCACAGCGTAATCGTCAGCAATATGGTTGAGGCCACAGCTAAAGCGGTCAATGCGAACCCCTTGCTGGCGAAGGTGGCGGCCTACTATCATGATATCGGGAAGATAAGAAAGCCACTTTATTTTGTCGAGAATCAGCGGACTATTCAAAACAGACATGAAAAATTGGCCCCATCTATGAGCAGCCTTATCCTCATTTCACATATCAAGGATGGTGTAGAACTGGCTAAAAAACACAAGCTGGGAAGTGAGATTATCGATATCATCCGGCAGCATCATGGCACAAGCCTCATCGCCTATTTTTATGAAAAGGCCAAGGAACAGAGGAAAAAGAAGGTGAGGAAATTTCTTCAGATCAAAGAGGAGGATTTTCGTTATCCGGGGCCAAAGCCTCAGACCAAGGAGGCCGGTCTCATCATGCTTGCGGATGCTGTGGAGGCGGCTTCCAGAACCCTTGTGGATCCGGCGGCCTCACGGATTCAGGGGTTGGTTCAGAAAATTATAAATAAGGTCTTCTCCGATGGTCAGCTCGATGAGTGTGAGCTTACCCTAAAGGATCTTCATGAGATTGCAAAAAGTTTCAACCAGACCTTGGGTGGTATTTTTCATCACCGGGTTGAATACCCAGAGCTTGTGAGAGGGGACAAACTGATGCGCAGGCGTGAGACCCCTGAGAACGGAAGAACGGAATGGCTTTCTAAAAAGGGGGATAATGGAAATACAGATCAGCTTCCAGCAGGAGGTTCCAGGTCTAATAAATCAGAAGATAAAACAGAAGCTGGAGAGAGTCTTAAAAGACTTGGCCTGTCCTGAAAGAGAATTGAGTATCCTGTTCACAGACGACAAAAGGATTGCCGAGCTGAACAACCGCTACTTAGGGAGAAAGGGACCGACCAATGTGCTGGCCTTTCCAATGGAAGAGGGGGCGACATCCGGATTTGAATCGCCCATGCTGGGAGATGTGGTCATTTCCGTTGGGGCTGCCCTAAGAGAGTCGGAGGCGTTTGGGGAGGACCTAGAGCACACCATCGATCGGCTGCTGATACATGGGCTCCTACACCTTTTGGGCTATGACCATGAAAAGGCGGGTTCGGAAGCCGAGCACATGGAAAATGAGGAGAAAAGATTGCTATCCCTGATCTGGGATTTGAGATGAATTGAAATGATTTACGGGATCGGCATAGACCTGGTGAATATCAGTAGAATTGAGCGGGTATTCCTTAGATGGGGAAATAGATTTGGTGCCAGAGTATTTGCGCCTGCTGAAATAGCGTTCTGTTCCAAGCGGGTGTCTCCGTTTTCTGCTTTTGCGCTCCGTTTCGCGGCAAAAGAGGCCTTTTCAAAGGCCCTGGGTCTGGGAATGAGGAAGGGGCTAAAATGGAGAGATATAGAGGTCTTTCATGACCCCTATGGCAAACCCGGACTGAAACTTCATGGAAAATCGTCTGACATTTGCCGTGAAGCGGGTATAACGGGTATCCATTTGAGTCTCTCGGATGAAAACGACTATGGTGTCGCTGTGGTTGTATTGGAGAAGGGAAATGAGGGGGTGGAGTTAAGTCAAAATGCTGAATGCCAGTGATATTATGACCACGGAGGTCATTACCGTTAAAAAAGAGACAAGGCTGAAGGATCTGGCCAGGATACTGTATGACAATCACATTAACGGGGTTCCGGTTGTGGACGATGAGGACCGGCTTATTGGGATTATCTGTGAAAGCGATTTGATACGAAAGGACAAGAAGCTTCATATACCGACAGTGGTGAGTGTTTTTGATGCGGTCTTTTATCTTGAAAGCCCGAAAAAATTAGAAAAAGAAATTGAGAGGATCAATGCCACCCATGTCGAAGATCTCTATACAAAAGATGTTTTAACCATAGATGAAAAGACGGAAATTGACGAAATTGCCACAATAATGACTCAGAAAAAAATCTACACTATTCCTGTTGTAGATGGGGATCGTGTCGTTGGAATCATCGGTAAGTCCGATCTCATAAGGACCCTTGTTTCTTGAAAGAAAGATGTGTTACATACGACACAGCTTCCGATCAGGAGACCATACACCTGGGCCAGGAACTGGGAAAAGTTCTAAAAGAGGGTGATGTTGTCGCCCTAGCGGGAGACCTTGGGAGCGGAAAAACCTGGTTCACCAAGGGATTAGCCCTCGGCTTAGGGGTCTCACCGGATACCATCATTACCAGCCCTTCATTTGCCCTCATTAACGAGTACGAAGGCCGGCATACCCTTTTCCATTTGGATGTCTACCGATTGGACAGCCTTGCTGAGTTTTTGTCGGCCGGGCTAGAAGAATATTTTTATCGAGACGGTGTTGTTGTCATGGAGTGGGCTGATCGCTGGCCTGAAATTCTGCCGGAATGGAAACTGAAGGTTAGATTTGATATAATAGAGTATCTGGTTCGAAAAATTGTCTTCTCCGGGGAGCACCCCCGGACTGTTGAGATATTGAAAGACCTGACACGGGTAACCCGGGATGCCGACAACCAAACGAAAAGGACTTCGGACATTTGAACTTGAGGAGGTGCTAGGGGTCAGCCCATGGCGTTAATTGTTCAAAAATACGGGGGCACCTCTGTTGCCAATATAGAAAAAATCAGGGGCGTTGCCGGGCGGGTTGTACGACAACACAATAAAGGCCATCAGATAGTGGTTGTTCTTTCGGCCATGGCAGGTCAGACTGACTTCCTGATTCAATTGGCCCGTGAAATGACCGATGATCCGGACCCCAGGGAACTCGACGTGCTCATGTCCACGGGCGAGCAGATCAGCGTGGCCCTGTTTGCCATGGCCGTAAAAAACATCGGTCATGACGCCCGCTCTTTTTTGGGCTTTCAGGTGGCAATCCACACGGATAATTTGTACGGGAAGGCAAGAATCCATACCATTGAAACCGATAGAATCAAAAAAGAACTCCAGCGGGGTAGAATTGTAACAGTGGCAGGCTTTCAGGGTCTTGACGAAAATGGCGATATTACAACATTAGGAAGGGGCGGGTCGGACACCACGGCCGTTGCCTTGGCAGCGTCCTTGAAAGCCGATGTGTGTGAAATCTACACAGATGTGGACGGGGTGTACACGACTGATCCCGGCATTTGCCCAAAGGCAAAAAAACTGGACATTATTTCATATGAGGAAATGCTTGAGATGGCCAGCTTGGGGGCCAAGGTTTTGGAGACGCGTTCCGTTGAATTTGCAAAGAAGTACAATGTGCCAATCCACGTAAGATCAAGCTTTAGCAATGAAAGGGGGACCATGGTGATTGCTGAAACAAAGGATATGGAAAAGGTAATGGTCTCCGGGGTGACCTACAACAAAAACGAGGCCAGGGTCACAATCAAGAAAGTACCGGATAAACCTGGAACGGCTTCTCGGATATTTGAGCCTATTTTTAAATCCGGTATCGTGGTCGACGTGATTGTTCAGAACACCAGCGAGGATGGATTTACAGATCTGACATTTACAGTACCAAAGCCTGATTTTTATAAGACCATGAAACTTTTGGGCGATGTGGCGGAGAATATCGGAGCGGAAAAAGTGTTAGGGGATGAGGATGTTGCCAAGGTCTCCATCATAGGCGCGGGTATGAGAAGTCACGCCGGGGTCGCCCAGAAGATGTTCTCGGCGTTAGCTAAAGAAAACATTAATATTATGATGATCAACACGTCTGAAATTAAGGTATCATGTGTCATAGAAGAAAAATACACCGAATTGGCGGTGCGTGTCCTACATAAGGCGTTTGGTTTGGGTGATGAGAAAAAGACAAATAAATGACGGTTCTGCCGGTGCCCTGATCCTGTTGCTTTTCCTTCTCTCCATGCATTTGTTGGGGGGTGTTTTCAGCTCTTCTGCAACGGATAGCACGCTATGTGAAGAAAAGGTGTTTGTACAAATCTCAGGCAATATTCTGTGGCCAGGCGTTTATGCATTCTGCAAACCGCCCGGCTTGAGGGAACTATTGAGTCGGTCGGGAGGACTTATTAAAGGAACTCAAACGTCCTTCCCCCGCAACGCTATGGTGTGCCATTGCGGATCTAATATCTGTTTGAGAAAAGACGGACAAACGGTTTGTATCGTTGAGGGTGAAATGTCGGCCTTTTATAAGGTGACCCTTGGCATACCCATTTCGCTTAACACCGAAAGCCGCCATGGCCTCACGGCCATTCCGGGTATTGGTCCAAGCATTGCCGGAGCGATTGTTCGTGAGCGGGACAAAAGAATGGGTTTTCAACGAATGGATGAGATGTTGTCCATCCCTGGAATCGGCCCCACGCTTTATAAAAAAGCAGCCCGTTATTTGAGATTATAAGGGTTAATATCATCGTGCACCCCTCGTCTTCTTTACAATAAGAAATCACTACCGCCCTTCAACGAACAACGGTGAACGGTAAACGGTGACCTATGGATCCTCAGAAATCCATACGGCGGATTATCGAAAGAGGCCTTTTCATGAAAATAGGCAAAAAGCGTCCAGACTGGGGTGTCGGCCTGGCCGTAACACTGGTCTTTTTATTTGTCACCACAACCGGAATCTTTGATTTTACAGCCCCCCTCGAGTTAAAAACGCTAGATATCAGAAGCAAAATTACCGCCTCCGAAGAGAGGAACCCGGACATAGAACTTGTGGTGATTACGGATAATGACATCTCGGTGTTAGGGTCTTACCCGTGGCCAAGGGATGTGCTTGCCCGGTGCATTGAGAACCTCGCACGTGCCGGCGCAAAAGTGATCGCCGTGAACATATTGCTGCGCAAACCTGAGGAAAGTCCGGGGCTCAGGGTCGTGAGGCAGTTGAGGTCAAGCTACGAATTGGCAGGACTCGCCCAGGAAGGGCCGGGGCGTGTCTTTTACAATGAGATGTCCAAAACCCTGGCCGGTCTGGATAATGATGCCAAGCTGGTTAAGGCAATGGAAAAAGCAGGAAACGTCATATTACCGATCCGTTTTGATCTTCAAAGCACCCGCCATGATATTAGGGCCCCTGATGCTGTATCCAGTCATGCCTTTGAACGGATAGACGGATTTGACAAACCCGAAACTCGGGCTGATCTCAAGTGGTTTACCCGGTTGGAGCCGCTTGTCCCGTCCTTTGCAGACGTTGCTGCAGGTATAGGCCATGTGAATTTTTTTAAGGATCAGGACGGATATGTCAGAAGTCAGAACCATGTGCTTGGATATCTAAATGAGAAATATGTTCCCTCTTTTTCTCTGGCTATCGTAAAGGTCTTCAAAAACCTTAAAAATAAAGACATGACGGTCGTATTTGGGAAAGGATTCAATTTGAGAACCAGCCCGTCATCGGTAGTCAACGTTCCGGTCATGGATTCCCATATGAGGACCCCAATTAAGTGGAACGAGGGGCCTGCTGTTGCCTTTCATCAAACACCTTTTGTCAAGATCCTTAGAGACCAAATCCAGACCGGTCTGTTCAGGGATAAGATTGTGATTATCGGTGCGACTGCACCTGGCATAAGTTATGGATTGGATACGCCCATATCGGAAAACCTGCCGGCGGTAGAAGTGATTGCAAATTCTGTTGCCAATATCCTAAATCAGAATTTTGTTTTTAGGCCTGACTGGCTTTCGATTGTAGAAATTTTCGTTCTTGCGGTCTTTGGATTTTTTATGACCTTTGTCATGCCAAGAATGAATGCGGAGCTGGGGGCTTTCACCGCCCTGGGTATTGCGGTGGGCTATTTTGGTCTGGGGACGGCGCTTCTTTTCTTTTCAAATATAGGGCTAAAAGTGGTCCCTCCCATATTGGTCTTAGGCGTCGGCTATGTTCTCCTTATTTCCTTACGCTTTTTGAGTGCTGCCAAGTCCAAGGAGAATGGGGTGACCCTTTCTCCTGAATTGAAGGCGTCGACTGATTGTCCGTCCCGGTCAAAAGGCGCCTTTAATCTCGCGCTTGAAGCGTTCCGGCGGCTTCCCCTTGAGGAGGAAGAGACCAAAGAACTTCTTTACACATTGGGTTTGGGGTATGAGAAAAACAGCCAATTTTTTGAGGCCCTGGCAATTTATGGCCTCATTATGGAGCAGGCGGGGGACTTCAAGGACCTGAATGAACGGGTACGCCGATTGGAAAATATGGATGATTCAATGCATTCCGGGTCATGGGTGGGTCGGCAAAATGATGAAGGCAAGGCGGTCGATATGGAGCTAAAGCCGTCCTTTGAGCGGTATGAATTGATCAGAGAACTGGGTCGGGGGCAGACCGGTGTTGTTTACGAGGCACAGGATATCAAAAACCAACAGATTGTGGCCGTAAAAGCAGTCAATTTAAAAGAATTTGGAGAGGGGATTGCGGAGGAAGTGGCGGATCGTATTTTCCGTGAAGCTGAATCTGCAGGTCTGTTGACCCATCCCAACATTGTTTCCATTTATGACTTTGGAAAAGAGAATGGCCTGGCCTATATTTCCATGGAATATGTGGAAGGACGGGATCTGCGGTATTACACGAGGCCGGGGAATCTCCTCCCGCTCCGGGAGGTCTTGGACATAGTGGGCGGTGTTGCAGAGACGCTGGAGTATGCTCATTCCAAGGGGGTCATGCATGGTGATATTAAACCGGGGAATATCATACGGTCAGAGAAGACCGGTGTCGTGAAGCTGATGGATTTTGGAATCGCCCGGTCTTTACCTTCCGCCAGATACAAGAGTGGGGTGGGGCTTGAATTCCCCGACTACATGTCTCCAGAACAGCTGTCCGGCAAAAAGACGGACGGTCGTTCGGATGTCTTCTCAGTCGGTGTGCTGCTTTTTGAGATGCTGACAGGGCAGAAGCCATTTAAAGGCGACGACATTAGCGCTTTGATGCTCAGGATCGCCAGGGATCAACACCCGTCTGCCAGAGCCTTTAATGCCGCGGTCCCGCGAATTGTTGAAAGAATTATCGATCGGTCCCTTGAAAAGGATATAGAGCGCAGATATCCAAAGGCAGGTCTCATGGCAGCGCAACTCAGAAAAGTGGTTGCAAAAATCGATGAGGTTCTGGCTCAAAAAAAGGCGGGGTTTTGAATGATTATTTTAGGGATAGATACTTCCTGCGATGATACCTCGGCAGCCGTTGTTTTGGATGGACAGCGGATGCTGTCCAATGTGATCCATTCTCAGGTTAAGCTCCATCATGCTTATGGCGGTGTTGTTCCGGAGCTTGCATCAAGGGAACACGTCAGAAATATCATGCCTGTGGTTCGGGAATCCCTTTTAAGGGCAAATGTCCGGATGAGGGATTTGGACGGAATTGCCGTCACCGTTGGACCCGGTCTTGTTGGCGCCCTTTTGGTCGGTCTCTATTATGCAAAGTGTCTGGCCTACGTTCATCAAATCCCCCTGGTGGCCGTAAATCATCTGGAGGGACACATCCTTTCCATCTTTTTGGAGAAAGAGGTTCCGTTATTTCCCTTTGTAGCCCTTACCGTGTCCGGGGGGCACACCAGCGTTTACACGGTTGAGGGGTATGGCAGATATACTCAGATGGGGCAGACCCTGGATGATGCGGCGGGGGAGGCCTTCGATAAGGTCGCAAAAATCCTGGGACTGGGTTACCCCGGTGGTGTTCCCATTGAAAAGACAGCCCGGGATGGCAGGAAGGATCGGATTCATTTTCCCAGAGCAAATCTGTCAAATGATTCTCTCAATTTTAGCTTCAGCGGGCTTAAGACGGCAGTGGCCCTGTACGTTAAAAAGTGGCGTAATGGAGACGTTGAAAATAGTGACGTCACACTGGCGGATATCGCCAGCTCGTTTCAGGAATCTGTAGTTGATGTGCTTGTCAACAAGGTGATGCGGGCAAGAAAGAAGGAATCCGTCTCGGCGGTGATGGTTGCGGGGGGTGTGGCCTGCAACAACAGACTACGGACAAAGATGTTAGAGGCCGCCTCAGCCGAAGGGGTGCCGGTTTATTTCCCGCGTCCGGCGTATTGTACCGATAACGCGGCCATGATCGCGGTGGCAGGGTATCATCGGATTATGTATGGAGAGAGGGCGGATTTGTCCATGGATGTGAGGTCAAAGTATCCCATTCAAGACCTGTCACCCCTAGAAAAGACAGCTACCTAAAATTCGACGACGTTTCTGGATTGATATCTTTTGAAATTTCAAAGACAGATCAAATATGCTTATCTCAGACTGATTGCGTTAAGAGGCGAACCCCACGAATTGGCCCTTGGGTTAGCATTTGGGGTATTTTCGGGTATGATGCCCGTTGTCCCTTTTCAGACGGTGCTTGCCATTGCGCTGGCCATTTTCTTTAAAGGAAGCAAGATTACGGCGGCATTGGGGACGTGGGTGAGCAATCCTTTAAACTGGTATTTCATCTATTACTATAGTTACAGATTGGGGGCCTCCGTAATAGGCCTGCCGGAAAAAAACGCCGTGTTCTCATCCGTAATGACAGCCGTGCGGTCAGGGGAGACGCCCTGGGTCATCGTGGAAAAGATCTTCGGGGCCGGTACCGCGATTGTCTCAGCCTTCCTGATTGGAGGGGTCATGATGGGGGTCGTTTTCGGGGGCTTGTGTTTTTTTATCTTCCTGCCCATTTTCAAAAACATAAGATCCTGGCGTCAATCAAGGAAGGAGCACAAGCATTGGCGCACACACCGTCAATAAAATCCGGGTCTGCGCATTCGCATTCCGCACGGCGGGACGCCAGGAGGATGAGAGGCCAGGGATATTACGCCAAAAAGCGGCTCGGACAGCATTTCCTGGTTGATCCTGAAATCATCCATAGGATTGTTGCTCTCGCCGGATTTCAGGACTCTGATCGGGTTCTGGAAATAGGCCCGGGTCAAGGGGCCTTGACTCTGCCGCTTGCCCGGACTGTTGGACATGTTGTTGCCGTTGAAAAAGACGCTCACTTAGTTCATGCGTTACAGACCCGCCTTAACAGGGCAGGGATTACCAATGTAACCCTTATCAACCATGACATCCTCACATGGGATTTTTGCAATCTGAGATCCCCTTCATCAGCCCGGATTCTGGTTATTGGAAATCTTCCTTACAACATATCCTCACCCGTATTGGAAAAACTGATTGAAAATCGGGAGCTGATTAGAAGGGCGGTGCTCATGTTTCAGCTGGAGGTTGCTAAACGGCTCACGGCTTCTCCCGGCGGGAAAGCATACGGTGCCATGACCCTTTGGGTTAAATATCATGCGCATTCTCGCCCTTTGTTCGAGGTGTCAAAGGATGCCTTTAACCCAAAACCAAAAGTTAACTCCATGGTGATTGAGCTGGATTTTGAGAGGCCGCATCCCGGACGTTTATTTAACAATGAGCGGTATTTCAAAAAAATTGTAAAAGGTGCATTTGCCCACCGTCGAAAGACGATGGTGAATTCCCTCAAGGGGATGTCTCCAACCTTGGATCGTGAGATACTTCTTGAGGTCATGAAAAAATGTGGAATAGATCCCGGAAGACGGGCCGAAACGCTTGATATAGATGAGTTTTTATGTCTTACTTCCGCCTTTGCAGACAGTGATTGGCGGTGATTATCCAATGGCACTATGCGTTGTTCAGAGATCTTTCAGATTTTTCAGATGATTGACTCAGCCTGCTGCTCGAAACACGATAGATCCAAGAAGCTATTGCCATTGGACCCGTCTCAAGATTCATTCGCCAAAAGGAACGGCGTAATGGCGGGTTATTTATAGATATCCGTTGTGTGTTGACAGTTATTAGTTGGATCGGTAGTTATATTCACAATGATCCAAATTTATTAGAGAGAGGGTTTTGCCTGTGTGGACACTTATTGGTGGTGTGTTTCTGGGTTGGGGCCTCGGGACTAATGACGCAGCCAATATTTTTGGCACAGGGGTTGCGGCAAGGGTCTTAACATACAGGACGGCGACCATCCTGATTTCAATTTTTGTTGTGATAGGTGCGTTTTTTGAAGGGTACAAGAGCATGGGCACTGTTGGGGATATGTCCACCCTGTCACACATGGCAGCTTTCATTTCGGCCTTTGCCGCAGGGGTTTGCGTCGCGACATTTTCCTATCTCTCCCTTCCTGTTGCAACTTCTCAGGCCATCATGGGGGCGGTATTGGGAATCGGTTTGATCTCAGGGATTCCAGACATCACACGTATGTACAAGGTTGTCTTTTGCTGGGTCTTTACGCCTATCGGTGCAATGGTTATAAGCCGTGTCCTCTATCCTATACTCGGTAATATCTTCCAAAAAATCCTCGCGGATCTTCAAATGCGAAATATCTTCATCAGGTGGGCATTGCTGCTTGCGGGATGTTATGGTGCATACTCCCTGGGGGCCAATAATGTGGCCAATGTAACTGGAGTTTATGTGGGTTCAGGGCTTTTGACACCGCTTCAGGCAGCGCTTGTGGGGAGCTTGAGTATTGCGTCAGGCGTCTTGACCTACAGCAAGAAGGTCATGAATACAGTAGGGAAAAAAATAGTTGAACTGGACGGTTTCTCGGCCTTTGTCTCTACATTTTCTGCGGCCATTACGGTTCATTTGTTTACACAGGTGGGTGTTCCCGTTTCTACTTCGCAGGCAATAGTGGGAGGCGTAGCGGGTGTGGGCCTTGTAAAAGGGGCAAGAACGGTCAGTAGAAGGACCCTTATTGAAATTGTCGTTGGATGGGTTTCCACACCGTTATCCAGTGGTGTGATCGCCTACTTTTTGATGCGGTTTTATCTTGCGTTTTCCGGGGCAGGCTCATAGATTAAAACTATTGAGCTGTGCGATAAATAGCCATTTATGGATGGAAATAAATGGCCTTAACAACTTTTTTTCCAGGAGGGCTAACAGTGTTTTTTGGATTTAAAAAAGAAAAAGAGGTCATCGGGCTCGTCATAAAGCATATCGATGCTGTGGAGGGATGCCTCAAAACAGGAATGAAAATGCTTGAAGTCTATCTGAGTGGCAATATTAAGGAGGCAAAAATCCTGGCACGCGATGTCAGAAATGCCGAATCCCAAGCCGACTTAATCCGGCACGAGATACGGGACAAATTGTATTCCGGTGCCTATTTGCCGCGAATTCGAGAAGATATCTACAAGCTGGTTGAAAGCATCGATAAGGTGGCCAATGCAGGAGAGGCATGCTGTGACTTTTTTTCAAACCAGCGGCCCTCAATTCCTGAGGAATTGAAGGCCCAGTTTGTTGATATTAGCCAGGCGTCTCTGGGGATTATTACCCACCTCAAGCTGGCGGTGCTCTGCTATTTAAAAGGGGAATGTAAGTCGGATGTTGTCCGGGAGCACGCCAAGGAAGTGGGTATGCAGGAATCCGTTGTGGACAAGAACGAGTGGGACCTGACAAAGGCAATATTTATATCGTCTATAGAGCACAGCCGCAAAATCCATTTAAAACAGTGTTTGAATACCATTGCGGAGGTTTCAGACCGGGCAGAGGACGCGGCCGATCAACTGGAATTGGTCTCATTAAAAACAATGGTCTAAAAAAGTGGATATGGGAATACGGATGTTTCCCATCATTGGTTATTACCCTTTTTCCATTAACGTATAAGGCCTGGAGACCGGGTCAAATGGTTTATATGCCTCCTTAAATCCGCGATTGAAAGGGTAGGCAGTTAAAATGGATTGAAAAAACCTCGCTGGTTCGGCAAGATAGAGCTGCTTTAAGGCGCAACAAGCCAAAA
>Ga0272443_10001630_pt1 | contig 31718 bp, 31 predicted proteins | sample SSMAcet12_FD_193581 | JGI IMG/M metagenome (GOLD analysis project Ga0272443, IMG submission 193581) | Marine sediment archaeal communities from Little Sippewissett salt marsh, Falmouth, MA, United States - SSM-Acet-12 | ecosystem: Environmental > Aquatic > Marine > Wetlands > Sediment ... | reverse complement strand
GCCAGGGCGACCTTCGCCTTGAACTGGGGAGAATAGCTTCTACGTTTCTTGCTCATGGTCAGATCCTTTCAAATTTGGCTGACCCAGAGCTTATCATACTGTCCAGTTTTTTGGGACCATCGCCGTTCCTGCCGGAAGGTGAAGGTCCCTATGAAAGAGTATAGCGGCCAAAAATTATACGAGAACATCGTTAAGTACTTAGAATTAGAGAATAAGAAGGTTCTCGAAATTGGATGCGGTACTGGACGCATTTCCGCTTTATTATCCAAAGAAACCAATTTTTTGGCTGCGTTAGACCCGGATGAAAATGCGATTCGAAAAGCCGAAGCCAATATTCCGGGAGTCGATTTCAGCGTTGGATCGGGAGAAGAGCTGAATTTTGCCGACAACTTTTTCGATGTGGTGATATTCACGCTCTCATTGCACCATCAAAATAGCCGAAAAGCGCTTCGCGAGGCCTCCAGGGTGGTAAAAACAGGTGGAAAAGTTCTTGTTATCGAACCTGTGATTGAAGGAGAAGTTGAGAGGTTTTTTGCATTTCTCCATAATGAAAATAAGGATAAACGACTTGCTCAAAAGGCCATAATGGATAGTGGCCTGTCGATTGTTGCATCAGAAGTTTTTACAGCAAAATGGATATTTGGCAACGAAGATGATTTGTTTCAATCGATGTTCGAGTATTATGATATGCCTTTCGATTCCGATATCACCCTTAAAATTTATAACCTTTTAGGTGAAAAAAGGAAATCGAATCCAATCGTATTGGTAGATACAATGAGTATTCAATCGCTCAAAAAGAGAGATTGATACCTCGGAGATAATCTAAAGAAACGCCCATTTTTTCGAGCTTGTAGCTGCCGATCTTGCAATTGAAGGCGAACTTTATTATATCGCACGGTAAATACCGAGGCGGATTTTTAGAGCGTGCAGCTCAGATTGACTCATGATTTTTTGTTTGTATTGGTTTGGTTGCAAACCATCTCAACTGGATTCCGATAACCGAAAAGGAGAAAAGTATGAGATGCAAAATTGCAGCGGTTCTGTTTCTTTTTGCCATTATTTTTTTCTTTTCGAATACCGGGACTTGTCTTAGCTCCAATGATTTGCTTCTGTTCACCAATGAATTTCCCCCTTATACGATAATCAAAGAAGGTGAGCTTTCCGGTATATCGGTTGATATTGTTAAGCAACTTTCAAGTTTAGCCGGCTATTCGTGTAATATCGTCATGTTGCCCTGGAAAAGGGCGCTGAAAGAATCTCAATTTCGAAAGGTACTTTTATTTCCTTACACGAGAAGGCCTTATCGGGAAAAGCAATTCAAATGGATCGGCCCGATTATGACCGATACCTTCGTTTTTGCCGTGAATCGCGAGGATAAAAGAAATTTCAACACGATTGACGACTTCAGAAACCTTGAAATAGGCGTCGTTCAGGGCACGCCAACGGCTTATCGCCTGAAGAAAATGGGGTTTGAGAACTTACAGTACGTCATTCAAGAAAAACAAAATGCTTTTAAGATGGTTCATGGATACAGGATCGATGCCTGGTATGCCCCCGAATTAATCCTTACCCGAACCCTTCGATCCGAAGGGATCGCGTTTGAAAAAATAAGAATTGCATACAAGGATATCGATGTTGACATGTACATTGCCGCATCCTTGAGTGTGTCCGATGAAATCGTAACCCTCTGGCAGAAAAATTTCGAAGAACTGAAAAAATCCGGACAATACCGGCAAATCTTGAAGAAATACGGGTGTGAGCCGCCTCAATCATGAATCGGGACGCCCAAATTATACCCAATTTTCACAAGATATGGGTTAAATGACTGACATTTGCGTGATCAAATCGGCAGAAAAAGACAAATACCCACAGATGCAGTATTGCTGGAACTGAGATTTGTTGGGACATGCATGTGTCGTCAGGAAAGGGTTGATTGTTTTTCGGCATCATTCTATTTTGGATGGCATGGGTTCCCACGCAGGAGCGCGGGAAGCGGAGATAAATATAACCACTTAGGGTATTTTACCCGGTTTTAAGAAACGGCTTGACCATCTGTAAGACAGAATGATAGTAGGATTTTCGCAATTTTGCCACCGTAGCTCAGCTGGTAGAGCAGCTGATTCGTAATCAGCAGGCCCGCGGTTCGAGTCCGCGCGGTGGCTCCATTGCCCATTCCGGGTTCCCCAGCCTTTTTGTGGGAACCCGTTTCTTTTGGGCCGCCTGATTGGCGCAACCCCTATTGCCCTTGCAACCGCCGTTTGCGATCGGCTTAATTGACGTTCAGGAGAGGACTTCCCATGCATTTATCCCCCCAACAGCAGGCCGCTGTGGAACATACCGGCTCGCCGGCCCTGGTGGTTGCCGGCGCCGGCTCCGGAAAAACCCGCACGCTGACCGCCAAATTCGCCCACCTGGTGGAATCGGGACTGCCGCCGGAGCAAATCCTGGCCATCACCTTTACCAACAAGGCCGCCGACGAAATGAAAGGGCGCCTGATTCACATGACCGGTATGGGGATGCAGCGCTTTCCCTGGGTACGGACCTACCATAGCGCTTGTTTCCAGATCCTGAAGGAACATGCTCACCTGCTTGGCTACGCGAATCCTTTGCAGGTGTTTACCGCCTATCATCAGCAAAAGACCGTCAAGGAAGTCCTGCTGGCCCTCAATTACGATAAAAAACACACCGGGGCGGTGTTGAGCCAGATATCCAACGCCAAGAACAGCGGACATCCCGGCGCCTATTTCGATCGGCACCCCCGGCAGGGCCATATTCGTCTGATCGATGCGTACGAACGCTACGAGGCCGTCCTCAAGGCAGCCAATGCCGTGGATTTCGACAATATTCTGCTGCTCACCCGCAACCTGCTCAGGGACCATGATGCGGTGAGAGAACGCTACCAGAAGCAATTCGCCTACATTCTATGCGACGAGTATCAGGACACCAACGATCTCAATGAAGAGATCACCGCGCTGTTGCTGACGAATGGGAATCTTTTTGCCGTGGGCGACGACTGGCAGTCCATCTATTCGTTTCGCATGAGCAACGTGGGCCATTTTCTCTCCTTCAAAAAGAAATATCCGGGTGCCCGTATTTTCCGCCTGGAGCAGAATTACCGCAGTGCCGACGAAATCGTTCAGTTGGGTAACTGCGTCATCAACAACAACGAAAGCCGCATGGAAAAGGCCTGTTTTTCGGAAAAAGAGGGCGGCGTGGTCGAGACCCATGAATTTTATACCGACCAGGAGGAAGCCCTCTGGGTGGCGGACAAGATCCACAGCCTGAAGCGCATGAACATCCCGTACGAAAAAATGGCTGTGCTCTACCGCACCAAATTCTGTTCCCTGCCATTCGAGCAGGCCTTTCGCAGGTCGCAGGTTCCCTACCATATGATGGGCGGAAAGGGGTTTTTCGACCGGGTGGAGATCCTGGATCTGAACTGCTACATCACAGCGGCGGTCTTTAACAAGGATGACACGGCCTTCGAAAGGATCCTTAATACGCCCAAACGGGGCATCGGACCCGGTACGGTGAAAAAAATCGCCCAGATGCGCACCGGCGACATGAGCCTGCAGGAGGCCGCCCGTAAGGCCGTGGCCGACCGTGTGCTGACGCCCAAACTTTACAACAGCCTTAGCCAGGTGCTGGACCTGCTGGACGAGATCCGGGATCTGGCGCCCGCCGAGGCCATCCAACGAACCATCGCCCGCACCGGCTACATGGAGCACCTGGAAAACTATACCCGGTCCAATTCCATGGATTTTACGGTCCGGCAGGAGAATATCGACCAGTTGATCCATGCCGCCTCGCAAAAAGAGACCATCGTGGAATATCTGGAAGAGGCGGCCCTGGTCCGGGAGGACAAGGAAGACGAGGAAGAGTCTTCCGGCGTAAACCTTTCGACGGTCCACGGGGCCAAGGGGCTGGAGTTTCACACGGTATTTGTCGTCGGCTGCGAAGAGCAGCTTTTTCCCCACTGGCGGTCCATGGACCGCGCTGAGGACCTGGAGGAAGAGCGGCGGCTGATGTACGTTGCCGTGACCCGGGCCGAACGCTGCCTGTTCCTCACCTCCGCAAACTTCCGCAAAGGCCAGTTCAATGTGCGCAGCCGCTTTCTGGACGAAATCGACGATGTCCTGGCCGAGGTGTAAATCAAATGGGATTGCCACGAGCGGGCATCCTTTGGCGCTTGACATCATCCGTTCTTGCGTATATTTTTAATAGCTGTATGATTTTATTGAACAAAGCGAAAATTTGACGTCCATGGCGCTTCGCGGGGAACCGGATTTGAAGCGGCGCACAGGATCGGATGAGTATGAATTGTATTGATGCCATAGAAGGGACCGCCAAGGCGACGCTGGACAGGTTCCTGGAATTCGCAACCGCGCGTCGTGTGGATGCCAGCGAATATATCCAAAACGTAAAAACCGTGATCGCCGGCGTGTTGCGTTTTATCGGGAACAATCCGGAGGTCAGTGAACAGCCGGAACTCATTCGGGACGTACTTTACGATTATGCCAAGAAGATATGGCTGGCGAACCTGGAAAAACCCGTGGATACAGAATCGGAATCGGAGCCGGCGGCCACCGTGGACCGCGAATACCAGGCATACTGTTACGATTACGTTTTCGACCACGGTACTTATCCGCGCTGAACAGTTGTTTCAGAACAAACTTGAACACGCGTGAAAATGAACGAGTGCTAAAGGAGTTGCCCTAAATGGCCGAAAAGGATGATGAAACGCTTAAAATGGAGATCGACGAAATCATGAGCACGGTGGACGCAATCATGGAAAAAGTGGCCCGGGTGATTCCCGAAGACAAGCCGGAGACCGACGGCCAACGGTGACCGGATCGTGCTCGAAAGACTCCCCTGCCGGAAAGACGCGGCCAGGCAATCGGCAACCGCACGCTCAGGAGGCGCTATGGCATTGACCAAGAACGATATCGTTGCGAAGGTGAACGACCTCGGATTTACCAAGAAGAAATCCATTGAAACGGTCGAATCCCTGCTCGAGATCATCAAGGGAACGCTGGCACGTGGAGACGACGTGCTCGTTTCCGGGTTCGGAAAATTTTGCGTGAAGGAGAAAAAGAAGCGACGGGGCAGGAATCCGGCCACCGGCTCCGATCTGATCCTGCGCGAGCGCAAGGTCGTTACGTTCAAATGTTCGGGCAAGCTGCGCAATAAAATCAACGGCGGGTAAAACCGCCTGGAACATCGATCCACCGGCAAAGATGGGGGCCGTCAATCCCGATGGTTCCCATCTGCCGCTTTCTACCAAAGGGCCTACGGTCGCCATCTGCCGGCCAGGGCCTTTGGCGATTTACCCAATTTCCCCGCAACGGGTGCAGCACTCATTTCCGATTCCGACCCAGTTTGTCGAGAAAGGTTTTTCTCCGCATTCTCATCAGGGCCGCATCCTCTTCCACAATGTAGTAAACCGGCCGATTGTTTTCGTCGTAGCAGGCATATACGGCGGTGTAAGGTTCCCGGTCGCCGACGTCCGAGAGTCGATGGACATCGTTGTCGTATTTCTCACAAACGGAATCCCATGACTCCGGTACGGCCTCTTCAACGGTTTCGATGGTTCGATCGGATTCGTTGTAGTCGATGCGCAAAGATTTCATCTGGAACCTCCTTTTCTGCCATCAAATGTCTAACCGGCGGGCAATGCCGTCCGACCGACGCTGATCCAGGTGGCCACCCACTTTTTGCCGCCGCTCAATTCGAATTCCGCCAGAGAAAACTCGTTGGTTCTCTTTGTAGAAGAATCGTCGACCACGATTCCCATTCGATCCAGTTTGAGAAAAACCGATCGGGCCGAGATCCGACGTTCCGGTTCCCGGAGCATTCCCTGCAGATGCGCAATGTAATCTTTCGGCGAACTCAGGGATTTGCCGATGGCTTTGATTTCTGCTTCGATTTCGTCATGGATGGCGCCGATTTCTTCTCTCTGATCGCTTCCTTCGGGGTAGAGAGCCATCTTTGCCGCCATTTCGTCGTGTTGGTCCTCCAGTTGATCTTTCAACACATTGATTTCGGCTATTTTTTCGGCAGCCATGGCAAACAGCTCGGAGAACAATTGATAGCGAACCTCACGGCGTGAATTGGCCAGCGTGTCCTGGATCGCGGTAATTTGATGCCCTTCAAAAAAGACGGCCTTTTTCCACACGTCCCGACGGAAGATTTCTCCGCTCTGTTCCGACACGGAAACGCGCTTCTCTCTTTTTTGTGCGGTGAGCAGCGCGCAGGCGACATTGGCCGCAGAATCCCGATAAAATTGCTGCAATGGCTTGTTGGCGGCAATCAACCCGCTGACTTCTTTTTCGGATACAAACATGGAATGAACCACCGGATCACGGTCCCACAGATCCGGGCTTAGGGTTACCGGTCCGGGAATCTGATTGATCCGTCTGTCGAAATAACGCCCCGCGGCCTGGACCAGCGGGACCATTTTGTGGCGATTATCTGTCAGATAAGGAATTTTTTCTCCGAACGCCTCGATCAAACGGTCGATCAGCGCCAGATTTTTATCATTTATCCGCTCTCGGTGCTTCTTCAGCGCGCTTTTATACACCAAACGTTGCCGTATCTGACGGAAGAGATTCATGGGGTTATCCGATTTTCCGATTCGAATACAAATATTTTTTCATCCGTTTTTACGTCTCTTGAAGCCCGACCAACGCGTCGTCGGGGCCGAGAAGAATCAGGACGTCGCTTTCCTTGACAACGAAGTGGCCGGTGGGAATCAGGACCACGTTTTCGGGCACCAGTTCCTTGATGGCGATGACCTGCACCCCCAAACGGTTGATCAGATCCAGTTCGATGAGACTTTTGCCGGTAAAGGAGGACGGCGGCGCCAACTGGACGATGCTGTACCCTTCCATGAAAGGAAGGTAGTCGAGCACATTGGGGTTGTCCAGGCGCTGGGCCGCGGTAAGGGCCAGATCCTTTTCCGGAAAATAGATTTCGTCGGCCCCGATTTTTCGCAGAATGCGGCCGTGGGCTTCGCTGACCGCTTTGGCCACCACCCGGTTGACGCCCAGATCCTTGACGTTGAGGGTGGCCAGAATGGAGTTGTTGAGAATCGATCCGATGCAAACCACCACGGCATCCATTTTTTTCAGTTCCAGTTCCTTCAGGGCCTGGGGATCGGTAGCGTCGGCAATGACGGCCCGACTGACCCAATCGCGAATCTCCTGGACCAGCTTGGGGTTGATGTCGATGCCCAATACCTCGTGCCCTTTTTTAAACAGTTCGGTGGCGAGATAAAAACCGAAATTTCCAAGGCCGATAATGGCAAACTGTTTTTTCATTGGATTATCCAATCATGATGTTTTCTTCCGCATAGTGGACCCGACTGACCCGTTCGCGGCTGACGGCCAGGCCGATGACCATGGGCCCCAACCGGCCGATAAACATGAGCGCGATGATGGTGAGGCGTCCCATGGCAGAGAGCGTATCCGTTGCGCCGGTGGAAAGCCCGACGGTGCCGAAAGCGCTGATGGCTTCGAAGAAAAGCTCCAGAAACCGGCCGCGTGTCTGGGCATGAGAAAAGCCGCCCAGTTCGCTCATCATCAGCACCATAATCGCCAGGGTGATCACCGCCATGCTGACCATCACCACGCTGGTGGCTTTGGAAACACTGGCCTCGGTCAGGGTCCGCTGGAATACCCGGGGCCGGGTGTATCCACGCAAACGGGAAACGCCCAGGACCCACAACCCGAAAACGGTGGTGGTTTTGACGCCGCCGCCGCAGGAGCCGGGGCAGGCGCCGATAAACATGAGGATGCATAGAAAAAAAAGCGTTTCGTTGGCCATGGTGCCGATTTCCAGCGTGTTGAATCCGGCGGTTCGGGCGGTGATGGACTGAAACAGGGCGGCCATGATGCGTCCGGGAACGCTGAGCGGGGCCAGGGTATTGCCCCATTCCATGACCAATATGGCCGCTGCTCCGAGAAGGATCAGGACGGCGCTGGCCGTCAGGGCCACCCGACTGTGCAGGCTCAGGCGCCGAACACCTGTTTTTCGCTCGATGAAGCGCTTTTTTACGTCAGCGATGACGATGAAACCGATGCCGCCCACGACAATCAGAACGCTCAGGATGGCATTGACGGCCCAATCTTCCCGAAACCCGACGAAACTGTCCGGGTAAAGGGAAAAACCGGCATTGCAAAAGGCGCTGACGGCATGGAACACGGCCGGATAAGCGGCACTTTTCCACCCAACCTGCGGTGCCGTGCGCAGAAAGAGGCCCAACGCCCCCACCCCCTCGATGCAAAAGGCGGTCACGAAGATCGCCTTGAGGACGGCGGCCGCGGTCCGCTTGCCTTCGCCGTAGGTGAAGGTATCCTTGATCAGGGCCTGGCCGGACAAGGTGGGCCGTTTTCTCACCATCATGAGCAGCAGGGTGGAAATCGTCAGAATGCCCAGCCCGCCGACCTGGGCCAGAACCAGAATCACGATTTGGCCGTAGCGGGTGAGTCCATGGGAAATGTCCAGGACCGACAGCCCGGTGACGCAACTGGCCGACGTAGACATGAACAGGGCGTCGACGACCCCCAGCGCTTTTCCTGTGGCCGCGGCCGGTACCATCAGCAAGACCGTGCCGATGGCAATCAGTACGGCGAACCCCAGAATCGACGCCCGCGCCGGCGAGCGGAGCAGCCGCATGGACAGGTATGATAACAGTGATGGGTCGTTCATGCGCACCGATGTGTGATTCGGCTCATTTCAAAATGATGGCGTTTCATTGATTTGTTATAGCTAACGATTGGAGACGATTCAATGCTCAATTTTCACGGGGCTTCTGCCAGCGCCTGTTCGATTGCATCGGAGAGATCCTCGATGGGGACAATGGTCAGTGACGTGTTCATACCTTCGCCAATCCTTTCGAGATCGATACTGTTTTTGGCGGGAACGATTACGGTGCGAACGCCTGCACGGTGGGCTGCCAGCAATTTCTCCTTGATCCCGCCAACCGGGAGAATTCGACCGGTCAGCGTCAGTTCACCGGTCATGGCCACCTCCCGACAACAGGGCCGGCCGGTAATCATGGAAAGCACCGCCACGGCGATGGTCACCCCGGCAGAGGTGCCATCCTTGGGAATCGCCCCGGCAGGAATGTGGATGTGGACATCATGTTTTTCAAAAAACGAATCCGGGATATTGAACCGGTCCCCGTGGCTGCGGATGTAGCTCATGGCTGCCCGGGCCGACTCCTTCATCACCGTTCCCAGCGAGCCGGTTAAAATCAACTGATTGGTCCCCCGCATTTTGGTCGCCTCGACAAAAACGATTTCGCCGCCCGTCCGTGTCCAGGCCAGGCCGGTGGCAACACCGACGCGGTTTTTGGCCTGCTTGACTTCGAATGTATGGCGAGGGGGGCCAAGAAGTTCGGCAACCATTTCTCTGCTGACGGTCACCGGATACGAGCTGTTTTCACGGTCAACTTGCTTGAGGGCGATTTTTCGGCACAGGCTGGCGATTTGCCGCTGAAGGCCACGCAGGCCTGCCTCACGGGTATATTCGCGAATGATTCGGGCCACGGCATCGGAATCAAAGACGATTTCGAGGCTCTCGAGGCCGTTTTCCTCGATCGCCCGGGGAATCAAATGGTTCAATGCAATCCGGGTTTTCTCTTTTTCGCTGTAGCCGGACAATTCGATCACCTCCAGGCGGTCGAGAAGCGCCTCGGGGATCGCATCGACGGTATTTGCAGTGGCGATAAACATCACTTTGGACAGGTCGAATGGCAGATCCAGATAGTGGTCCATGAAGTGGCTGTTCTGCTGCGGATCCAGCACTTCCAGCAGCACGGCTGCCGGATCGCCTTTGAATTCCTGGCCGATCTTGTCCAGTTCGTCGAGCATGAATACCGGATTGCTGGTTTCCGAGCGACGGATTTCCTGGATGATGCGTCCGGGCAGGGCACCCACATAGCTGCGCCGGTGTCCACGCAGTTGGGCTTCATCCTTCATTCCCGCCAGGGAGATGCGTACGAACCGGCGCTGCATGCTTTTGGCGATGGATTGTCCCAATGAGGTTTTGCCCGTTCCCGGCGGCCCTACGAAGCAGAGCACCGGTCCACGATGGTCCAGTCGGGTCTGTTTGGGTTGCAAGGCGCTGTGTATCGTGCTGCGGATTTCATCGAGCTTCAACGGCTTGGCCAGAAAATGATGGGAGCCTTTGCGCATGGCCGAAACCGCCGCAGGGACGGTTGCATAACCGGTGATCACAATGACCTCCGTATGGGGATTTTTGCGTTTCGCCGCATCAAGTACCTGCATGCCGTCGGCATGCTCCATTTTCAGGTCGGTGATGACCACATCGAAGGCACGCTCGCTCAACCGTTCGATGGCTTCCAATCCATTGGCCGCCGTATTCACCCGATACCCTTCCCTGGAAAGTACATGCTCAAGATTCCTGCGGGTGATTTTTTCGTCGTCCACCACCAGGATATCGTGCCGGCGCTCGGATTGTAAAATTCTTACCGCCAAGTGCTCCATGACACGACTTTTAATCTCCGGCAAACCGTCGTGTTCGTCATCGAGAATCCGGCGGGCCGTTTTAAGGTCGAGGCGATCCTCGGTCGTCCGGTTCCAGGGCAGGTGCGTCAGATAGTCGAGGTAATTGACCCCGATGGTGTGCTCGGCGCTTCCGGATGGCATTTTGGCGATTCGATCGATCTCTTTGAGGGTGGTCTCGACGACATCCACGGGCATACCGGCTTCGCGCACCGCCGCCCGGAACCGGTCCATTTCCGACGGTTGCGGCTCCTGAACTTCCGGTGGCGCCTCTTTTTTGAAAATCCGCATGGGGGAGGTCTCCTTGGTCGATTTATAGATGGCACCGCGTCATCCGGCAACGACGACGGGCGGTCATGTTCTTTCAGGTGCTGTCGGAGGTTTTAGGCATTTGTCGCCAAAGTTTGTCCGTTGCGATATGCAACGGCATTCGATTTTCTTGTAACATAGCATAACTTTTTGAAAATAAATAAAATAGTTGTGATTATGAATTCGATGTTGCATTTAGCAACGCTTCCTGCCTGTTTTATTTTCGGTCAAAAAAGATCAAAATAATAAAAAATAACAGTATGTTATTTTCATCCTGAATCCATGGCATATGAATTGATAGGTACTATATAGCAAAAACCGATGCAGATCGCATCAATGCCGAACAAAATTAACCGATGAAAACCGTTCTCTTTGCCACCGATCATATGCCCCCCGACCCGGAAGCGCTGGATTACGCACTGTTGCTGTGCAGGCGGATGGCGGCCCGGTTGGAGGTGTTGCATATTTTGCAATCGTCGTCTTCCGCGGGCAGGAGTAAGCGCCAGCGAAAGACAGGAAAAATTCCGGAACGGCATAAGACAATATCCTGGGAGGGGGTGCCGGCCGAAGCGAAAACCGGTGTGCCTGACGCGGACGGGATACCGGGAATCGAAACCGTCGATGGACTGAAAAAATGGCTTCCCGACCATCCGAATCCCCCTGTCGGGTATCATTGCGAGGTCGCCGGCGGGGCGACCGGCACCATTATTGAGCGGTATGTCCGCAATCACGGCGAAATTGTACTGACGGTGTTCGATCCCTGTTCGGATCGGCATCCCGCAGACATCCGCAACAAGGCAAAAGGGGGAATGCCAAAGCTGGCCATCCCCCTCGTGCTCGTGAAAAAGGCGCGTTGAAATCCAAATTATCGAGGAGGTGTGATCCCATGCGAAATCCATTCAAAAGGGCAAAAAACGGCGTCCGGACCGATCTTTCCAAATCGGTGGCCAACCCGGTGGAACGGTCGACATCGGCAAGAATCGAGACTGGCATGACCGCAAGCGAGGGTCGCGTTGACAGGATCGAAGGCCGTCTGGTCGTCATGGGGCATGAAAGCGTGTTTTCCGATGAAGTCGTTGGTTATGCCATCGATATGGCCAGGCGGATGTCCTACGAGATCCTGGCCTTGAACAGCGCTCCCCTTTCCTGCGATTCCTTCAGCCTGTTTTCAACCTCCCGCAAAAAACTCTGCCAGGAATTCCAATCCATCTCGGAGAAAAATGCCGCGAACTTCCGTCAAGCTGCCGAAGCCGAGAGGGTTCCGTTTGTTCATGTGGTCAAATTCGATGAGCCGGAACAGGCTTTGACCAGTCTGCAAAACGAGTATGACAACATTGAGTTTGTGATCGCCGATGAGCAGCCGCAGGTTGCGATGGACCGCGTTGCGGAGAGCAACCGACCGAAACGCGAGCTGTTGGTTTATTCCATGATTTAAGGAGGAAATTCAAATGAGCGGCCATTTTATTCTGTCGGTTGGATTGATCATGATTGCTTTCAGCCTCTGTTACTGGTTTCGTAATGAGAAGTAGCCAGTGTGCCTGTAGTTCGCGACGTGGTATCGATTGAAGAAAGAGGAGTTTGTCGAATGACCCCGGAAATGATTCTGACGATGATCATGCTGACCTTTGCAGTGGTCCTTTTTGTGTTCGAATGGGTACGAGTGGATGTCGTAGGCATCATCATGATGGTCATGTTGCCGCTGACCGGCCTGATTTCTGCCAAGGAAGCCTTTGTCGGCCTGAGCAGCAACGCCGTGTGTTCGATTATCGCCGTAATCATTATCGGTGCCGGGCTGGATAAAACCGGCGTGATGAACCAGGTTGCCGGTCCGATCATCCGGCTGGCCGGAAACAGTGAGAGCCGCGTAATCGCATTGATTTCAGGGGCCGTGGGCGTCATTTCCTCCATGATGCAGAACATCGGCGCGGCGGCCCTGTTCATGCCGGCGACCCAGCGCATTGCCAAGCGCATGGAAATCCCTGTCTCGCGGATTCTCATGCCCATGGGGTTTTGTGCCATTATCGGCGGCACGCTGACGCTGGTGGGAGCCAGCCCCACGATTCTGCTCAACGACCTGATGGTCCTGGGCGGTGAAAAACTGGCCCCGTTCGGCCTGTTTACCCAGACGCCCATCGGGATCTGTTTACTGATCACCGCGATCGCCTATTTTCTGCTTTTCGGCAAATTTATTCTACCGGCCGCCAAAGGCGAGACCGATCGCGGCGTGACTGCGGCATTGATGGAAGAATACAAGGCCCTGGGCAACACGTTTGAGCTGGACGTACCCTCCGATTTTACCGGTCCCCGAACCCTGCAGGAACTTCATATCCGATCAAAATTCCTCTTGACCGTAGTGGCCATTCGTCATGCCGGAGAACGCCAGATCAACCTGACTCCCCGCAGCCACAACGAAATCGAGGCGGGAGACGCCATTGCCGTGGTCGGCAAAGAGAAAAACGTGCGACGCATGGCTGGTGAACTGGGCTGGACGTTGAAAGACGGAATGGAAATTTTTGCCGAAAGTCTGGCCCGCACGAGCGCCGGCATGGCCGAGACCGTGGTCTCGCCCCGTTCGGAGTTGATCGGCAAGACCATGAGAGAGGTCAACTTCAAGGACCATTACAGTCTCAACCCGATCGCTTTGTTCAAAGGCAATCGAATTTATTACACGGGGCTGACCCAGATGGCCCTGAGCATGGGGGACACCCTGCTTCTGCAGGGCCCCTGGGAGCGTTTCCATCTGGTAAAAAATCAGCCGCAGCCGCGGGCGCTGACCTTTGCGACGCCTCTGGAAGGAGAAATCCTCAGGCCTCAAAAGGCCAAACTGGCTGTTTTCTGGCTGGCTTTGGCCCTGATTCAGATCATTGCTTTTAAAATTCAACTCTCCGTGGCCTTGATGTCCGGGGCCCTGGGGATGATCATCACCGGCGTTCTCAGTGTCGATGAAGCCTACCGGGCCGTGGACTGGATGACTGTTTTTTTGCTGGCCGGCCTGATTCCGCTGGGCATGGCCTTCGAAAAAACCGGGACGGCCGCCTTCATTGCCACCAAGGTGCTCGGGCTGTTGGGGCATCCGTCGCCCATTGTACTTCTCACGGCCGTGGGAATCATGACCTCCTGCTTTACCCTGTTTATTTCCAACGTGGGAGCCACGGTACTGCTGGTTCCACTATGTATGAACATGGCCATGATGGCTGGTGCCGACCCGCGTATGGCCGCCCTCGTGGTCGGCCTTTCGGCATCCAACACCTTCGTTTTGCCGACTCACCAGGTCAACGCCCTGATCATGCGCCCCGGCGGCTACCGGACCGTCGATTACGCCAAGGCGGGCGTCGTCATGACCCTGCTGTTTTTGGTCGTGGAGTTGACGATTCTTTATTTCTTTTACGGGATTTAGCGGAGCGATCGATCATGGCCATTGTCACCATTTCCCGGGGGTGTTTCAGTCATGGCAAGGAAATTGCCGAAGCTGTGGCCGGGCGACTCGACTATGAATGCATCAGCCAGGAAGTTTTACTGGAGGCGTCCCGTACGTTTGATCTCCCGGAACAAAAGCTATTTGCCTCATTGCATGATGCACCTGGACTGATGGAGCGGATTACCCACGTGCGTCAGCGGGTCATTGACAGCATCCAGACCGCCCTGCTGGAGCACGTGGTCAGGGACAATGTGGTCTATCACGGGTTTGCCGGGCAGATTCTTCTGGACGGCATCGATCATGTTCTCAAGGTGCGGGTGATTGCCGATATGGAAGAGCGCATCAATCTTCTGATGCTGCGGCAACATATTTCCCGAGATGAGGCGATCTCACGGATCGACCGGGAGGATGAGGAGCGCGTCGAATGGTACCGAAGCGTCTACCGTATCGATGGGAGCGATCCCCGGCTTTATGATCTGGTCCTTCACATCGGCCGACTGGCCATTTCCGATGCCTGCGACATTGTATGCCGGACGGCAACGGGCAAAAGCTTTCAGACCACACCCGCTTCATCGGCGGCGCTTTTGGACCTGGCCCTTACCAACCACGTCAAGGTCGCCATCAAGGATGTCTGCAAGGCGGATGTTCATTGCCGCGACGGCGTTGTTCACCTGCGGGTTAAGGGGCAGAAGATCAAAGCATCAGGTGTTGCCAGCCCCGAAACCCAGCATCAGGTAGAGGATCAGATTCGCGATGACCTCTACCAGAAAATCATCGGGCTGGTTTCTCCCATTCCCGGTGTAAAGGAGATCGATTGCGCCATTGACACGCCCTACACCGTTTGATGCCTGCCGGGCTCGTACGCGTTCATGGGGTTGAAATGCCCAATGTGCCGCAATTGCCTGATCAGGCTCAGTTTTCATCCCACCCATAACGCTTGAGTTTGCGCCACAGGGAAACCCGATCGATACCCATGATCCTGGCGGCATGGGTCTTGTTGCCGTCTGTTTTTTTCAATACCCACTCAATGTATCGTTTCTCCTGTTCCTCCAGCGTGGGGATGTCATTTCCGGTTCGACGATAGGTTTCGATGGTGAGATTGCGGACATGGGCGGGCAGTTGGTCCACGCCGATGGTGGCGTTGGTGGTCAGGGCCACCGCGCGCTCGACGATGTTTTCCAGTTCACGGACGTTGCCCGGCCAGCTATATTGAGTGAGCAGATCCAGCACCTCGCTATCCATCCCATGGATCTCTTTCTTCATCTCTCCGGCCATACGGACAAGAAATCGCTGGGCCAGCAGAGGAATATCTTCCCGGCGTTCGGTAAGCGGCGGAATATGGATGGTAATGACGTTGAGGCGATAGTATAGATCCTGGCGAAACTGTCCGGAGCGTGCGTCTTCATGCAGGTCTCGATGCGTTGCCGCCAGAAAGCGTACATTCACCTGAACCGGATTGACACCGCCCACCCGCAACAGTTCCCGCTCCTGCATGACGCGCAGCAATTTGATCTGCATGGTCAGCGGCATGTCGCCGATTTCGTCCAGAAATACTGTCCCGCCATTGGCGACCTCCAGCAGACCGGCGTGTTCGCGGTCCGCGCCGGTAAAGGCGCCTTTTTCGTGGCCAAAAAGTTCATTGGCCATCAGTTCCTCGGTAAACGAACCGCAGTTGAAGGCCACAAAACGTTTGGACCGGCGATTGCTGAGCAGGTGAATGGCCTTGGCGACAATTTCCTTTCCCGTACCACTTTCCCCCAGAATCAGAATATTCGTATCCGACGGGGCCACCTGCCGGATGGTCTCTCGAATTTTTTCCATCGCCTGGCTTTTGCCGATCAGCGCCGGCATCGGACGGTTGCGCTCGATTTCTTCTCGCAGTTGCTGGTTTTCCAGTCGAAGGCGGCGCTTGATCAGCGCCTCGCTGACAATTTTGCGCACCTGGTCGATTTTATAGGGCTTGGCGATATAATAAAACGCTCCGTCTTTCATGGACTTGACCGCCAGATCAACCGTGGCGTAGCCGGTGACGATGATGACCTCGACCAGCGGCTGCAAGGCCTTGCACTTTTCCAATACCTGCAGGCCGTCCACGCGCCCCATCTTAAAATCCGTGATGACCAGATCGACGGACCGTTCTTTCAGCAGCGCAACCGCCTTTTCACCGCTTTCCGCGCCGATGACGTCGTAGCCCTCGCGATTGAGGATGTGGATCAGATTCTTACGTGCCAGGTCCTCGTCTTCAACGACCAGCAACGTCTCTTTTGATGGACTGCTTACATCTTCGAAGTCAGTCGATTGGGTAGGCATACGGTAAACGTTGTCCCTTCGCCGGGCCGGCTTTCCACCAGAACATGGCCCTTGTGCTGTTCAATGATACCGTGGCTGATGGAAAGGCCCAGACCCGAACCGCGTCCATCCGCCTTGGTAGTAAAAAACGGGTCGAAAATTTTGCCCAGAGCCTCTTTTTCGATACCCACACCGCAATCCGCTATCCGAAAACAAAAGTGGTCTTCACCTGCGGGCTGCTCGGCGCTGATTTTCAGGTTGCCGCCGTCCTCCATGGCCTGCAACCCATTTTGAATCAGATTGATCAGCACCTGTTGGATCCGCTGAGCATCCAGGTCCGCCCAGATATCCTCGGGAACATTGATTTCCAGGCTGATATTGGACGGCAAATCCCCTTTGATCATTTGGATTGTTTTGTTGATCAGCTCCTTGAGTTGCGTCGGTTTAGGATTGAATGCACCCTTGCGGGAGAACTCCAGCAGTGCCTTGACGATGTCTCTGGCCCGTTCGATCTGCTTTTCGGTTTCTTCCAGCAACTCGCGTTTAAATTCCTTGTTTTCCTCGTCCAATTCTTCCAGAAGAATTTGTACCGAAGTCGAAATATTGTTGAGCGGGTTGTTCAATTCGTGTGCGACCCCCGACGTCAGCGTTCCCAGGGAGGCCAACTTCTCACTTTGTATGAGTTGCTCGTTGCGCCGGCTCAGTTCCTGAATCATGTGGTTGAGGCTGGTAACCAGGGAGTCGAAAACATCGCCGCTGGAGATGGTCGGAATACCGGCATCGGCGCCCGTGGCGATTTTACGGATGGCGGTTTCGATGGATTCAAGTGGCCTGTTGATGTTGAAATACATGAATACGCCGATGCCGAAGGTCAACACGAAAATTGCAGCCAAAGCGAAGTAAAGATAGTAACCGGATTCATGAACCAGTTGTATGACCAGCCGACGCTCCCGGTTGAGGATGGATTCGAAGTCGTCGGTCAGGCGGCGTCCCAGATCTCGGATGCGGCCATTTTGATGCTGCGCGATTCCATCCGTGCCGCTGGTCTTGGCAACAGGCAGGCGCCCGGTGCCGCGGTTGGCCGTGATGGCTTGCAGGGCGTTTAAGTAGTGCCGCAGCATCTGGTGTTTCTTTTCCAGATCGCGCTCCAGTGTATAGCGTCCATGAATAGCGATAACCTCCTGAAGGCGTTCTTCGGCCTGCTTGACATAGTCGATGGAGTGGGTCAGATCTTCGGCATTGTGAAAAAGGAAGTAGTTCTTTTCGAAACGTCGTGCTTCGAGGATCAGGTTGAACACCTGATCCTTTTTTTCGATAATCTGCAGTTTCTCGGTGATCAGTTGGTATTTATAATAATTGAGAAACCAGATCAGCGTGCTGACCATGATGAAAAGGATGAAGCTGATCGTTATTTTTTTTCGGATACTGATCGTCATGGACTTTTCCTGAGCATGGCTTGTCAGTTGGGAGTTGTATAATCGGATCGTAAGCGATGTCAACGTCCATACACCGGTGCGAACAGACGCAGCCGGGAAGATTGTATGGATGTATGGAAGACGAAAGGTGGGAGACTGCGGGTCGTTGGCGTCACGAAGATGCCGTCGTGGCAAGTTGTTGAATGGGACGGGCCTGGTCCTGCCGTTCCGGCCGTTGTGCCAATGCCGAAAATTCGGCTGCCGCGCGATTGTGAAGGTTTTGGCGACAACGGGTGAAGCAACGGAAAGCCAGCTCGGCAGGAAGGTCGAATCGGCAGCGGCGATAGATGTCGGCCTGGAAGAAATAACGGCCGGCCCGGGTTTTTACCTGTTTAACACCTTTAATCCGGCGAACCCGCCGTTCGAGCTTTTTGGATAGTCGATCAAAGAAGAGCACCGGGCGATCAACGGTCATTCGAATGCGGCCTTTTTGTGCGGCAACGGATACCGGATACCCGCCTTCGGACAGGAGAACCTGAATTTTGGACGCCATTTTAAAATCGTTGAGCCAGTCGGTTGCTTCGTTGGACGCGGCAATCTCAGCCTGCATCAAACGCTCCAAAATCAGACCGCCCGCCGTTTCGGTGTCCAGCCGGTCCGAAGGGATGACCAGATCGTAGGCTTCGGCATCGAATGGGGCGTCGCCGAACGCATGACGCAACCACTGGAATTCCGTTCGGTCTCGACGGTCGATGATGTGTCGGGCCCGGCGTTCGTTAACAGGTTTTGTGTGAAGGGCGCGTTGCACTCGAAAGCGAGGTCCGGCGGTGACAAGCACGTTCAGTATATGGGGCAATTGTCGGGTAAGCGGCAGTCCCATGGATCCATGAAATATCGTCGGCCCCTTATCCAGCCTGTCCAACAGGACCGCGTTCAGATAGGCACTTGCGCGTTCGGTGCCGTGGGTCAATCGATTCAACATTCCGTCGGGTGCCTTGATGCATCGTTCCAGACGACATGCCGGGATGTTGAAACAGTGCCCGGCCGCTTCGATCAGATCGTGGTCGGAAACGACCGGCCATTCGGTACGCGAAACCATCCAATCGACAATTTTCCGGGTTTTGGTGAATACATCTCCGTGAATGCACAGGTGAATGGTCATTGCCGCTCCTTGGTTGATGGGTTTTAAGGTGAAACCAACAAATTTTGAGCAACGTTTATACCAATCCCCGGCCTTTCGTTTTAACGTGTTGAAAAAACATATTTTTTTCCCAAAGCGACACTGGGTGAGAGTCTGTCGCTCCGTTACAATTTGCAACACTTCACTTGGTAAGAAAAAATATATTAAAAATACAATAAGTTATGTTGTGCTGCAAAAAGCTACAGTAACTGTTGCTTTTCGCAATAGATTGAAAATTCGGTGAGATTCACAGTGGTGGGTTTGCGGTGGCGTTGATTTGTTTCAACTTGCGCCACAGGGCCGCACGGCTGATTCCCAACATTTCCGCGGTCTTGGACTTGTTTCCGCCGCAGGCTTTGAGCACATCGACGATGTAGCGTTTTTCCAGCTGGGCCAGGGTGACGAAATTCTCGTCCGACGGTGGATCGGCCTCGGCGGCCGTTTCAAGAAACCGCACCGGCAGATGTTCCCGCTCGATCGTATTTCCGCCGGCCATGATGACGGCCCGCTCGATAATGTGGGCCAGCTCGCGGACGTTGCCCGGAAAGTCGTAACCCGAAAGGATTTCGATGACTTCGGGGGCGATTTTTTCCAACGGTTTGTCGAGATCCTCGCTGTATTTCTTCAAAAAGTAACTGCACAGCGGCGCAATGTCGTCCTTTCGCGCCCGCAACGGAGGGATGGCCAGGTTGAAGAAGATCAGCCGGTCGTACAGATTCGCATCGAAGCGGCCGCTTTCGACCAAATGGGCCAGATTGGATTCCGCAGCGACTAGGATGCGCACGTCCAGAGCCCCGGTCTGGCCAGCGGCAGCCCGGGCGCCTTCGATGGTGTCGATGGCCTTGAGCAGCTGCGTCTGCATCGGTCGGGGCAGGGCTTCCACGCGATCGAAAAAGAGGCTGCCCACCGCGTCGCCGCCGAAAATGCCCCGCCGTGACAAAAGCGCTTCGCATAGATCGCCGTTTTCGTTGCCGAGCAGCTGGCGCACGAATTGCGTGTTGTCCAGATCGCCGCAGTCGATGGCCAGAAATCGTTGCTGTTGGCGTCCGCTTCGGGCGTGCATGACTCTGGCAGCCAGCTCCTTGCCTGTGCCGTCTTCTCCCGACAGCATAATCGTGCAATCCAGCGGTGCGAGCCGGTCGATGGTTTTTCCCAAATCCTGCATGGCCACCGTTTCGCCGACGATTCTCAGCTGCGCGAAATCGTCGGCGTGCGCGATCTTTCCGGCCACCGACGAGGGGTTGTTCACGCCACTGGCATAGCGGCCGGGAGAATGAATTTCGATGGTGTTCGGAGACAACTCGCCAGCGGCATTGTCCGCAACGCCCGCCGATCCGGGAGGACGGATGACCACGACGTTGCCGTCGGTGTTCAGCTTTTTGATGAAACTCCAGAAATCCCCCATCTCGTCTTTTTCGAAATAGATGGTGTTGAGCGATTCGGTGGCCTGCCTGACCTTTTCGTTGCCGTGTCCCGTGAGCAGGACGGTTTTTAAAGCGGGATGGATCTCCTTGAGCTTGGTAATCGTCACCAGCCCGTCCATGTCGGGCATTTGAAGATCGACAATGGCCAGATCGACGGGCTGCTGCATGACGATGTCGATGGCCGCCATGCCGCTGGTGGCCGTGTAAGGTTCGAATCCCAGGACAGTGAGGCGTCGAGCGATGGACTGGATCAGTCTTTCTTCATCATCGACCAGCAGGATCCGTTTTTTCCGTGGGGCCATTTGCGAATTCCTCCCATACGGGTGAAAAAACGTTGCATATTTTAAAAACGAACCATCAAAGTGTTTACAAATTAAACTTAATCATATATGTGTTTCATATAAAGTATGTTTGGCGGACAGTCAACCAAAATAAGGTTGCATAATGAAACATCCTGATATACTAATTGTCGACGATGAGCGCCGTTATGCGGATATGCTGGCCAGAAGGCTCAAATTGCGGGGAATGGTCTGCAAGGTCTGTTACGACGGCCAGACGGCCATCGATTGTGTCAAACAGGATTTTTACCCGATGGTCATTTTGGATCTCCGGCTTCCCGATCTGTATGGAACAGAGGTGCTGAAACGGATGAAAACGTCCCGCCCCGAGATCGAAGTCATCATTCTGACCGGCCACGGCACCGAGATGGACAGGGAGCAGTGCATGGCGGTGGGCGCCCATGCGTTCATGAACAAGCCGCTGGACATCGATCGACTGATGGGCATCATGGATCGACTCGAGGAGCAAGCGCCATGACGGGTGAGGTGAACAGCTTTCTGAGCGCCGTTTGGCCCCGTTTTCAGCAGACCGGTGACGAGCTCCACCTGAGTCACTATCGTACGTTTCAGGATTACCGGCAGATCTGGGGCATGGCCATTTTTGTCCTGATCTCCACGGCCCTGGTCCCGCTGGTCGTCATCACGATGATCTACTATCAGCTGATCCAGCGCTCCATCGATACCGAATCGCTGTTGCGCACCGAGCGGGTGGCCTCCAACGCCCGGCGGGCCGTGACATTCTTTCTGGAGGAACGTCTGGCCGCCCTGACGTTCACCGTCAACGAAATGGGTTACGACCGACTGACCGATCCCGGACGCCTGCAGGATGTACTGCAGAATCTGAAGTTGGGTTTTGGTGGACTGACCGACTTGAGCGTAATCGCCGATGACGGTACCCAGGTGGCCTACGCCGGTCCTTTCAACCTGGAGGGTAAGGACTACACCGATCAGCCCTGGTTCAGGGACTGCCTGAAAAACGATGCCTGTGTCAGCGAAATTTTTTCCGGGTATCGCGATGTTCCCCATGTCGTCGTGGCGGTCAAGTCCATCCGTGACGATGGCCGCGCTTTCGTCGTGCGGGCGACGCTGGAAACCGAAAGGCTCATCCAGACGCTTTCATCTTACAAAACCGGGGAACACGCGGATATTTTTCTTGTCAACCACCAGGGCCTGCTGCAGACGCCCTCCTCGTTTTTTAAAGGCGAATCGAACCGCATGGCCATTGCCGTGCCGCCCTTTGCCGAGCGAACCCGTGCGATGATGAAAACCGATGCCAGCGGTCAGCAGATTGTGGTCGGCTACGCCTACATTGCCACCAAGATCGTGCCGACCTCCTTTATCCTCATGGTGGTAAAGCAAAAGGCCGGCATGATGAAGGTCTGGCTGAATCTGCGCCGTGAGATCAACTGGTTCCTGTTTCTCAGCGCCCTGGTCCTCGTCGTCGTGATCACGCTGACATCTTCGTTCATGGTCAACAAGATTTTCCAGGCCGACAGCGAAAAGGCCAAAACCATGGCCATGGCCGAGCAGAACTGTCAACTGGCGTCCATCGGGCAGCTGGCTGCCGGTGTTGCCCATGAGATTAACAATCCCCTGGCGTTGATCAACGAGACCGCCGGCTACGTGAAGGATCTGTTCACCCTGAAAAAAGAGTACAAAGATGATCCCGAACTGCTGGACAATATCGATTCCATCATCGAAGCCGTGGAACGCTGCGGGACCATTACGCGCCAGTTGTTGGGATTTGCCCGGCGTTTCGATGTTCAGAACCAGACCATCAATTTGAAGGATATGGTTTCCGATGTGATCAATTTCCACAAAAAGGAGGCCGAGTACCGCGATATTGCCATCCATGTCGACATCCCGGACGGCCTGCCGCCGATCGAAACCGATCGGGGCAAATTGCAACAGATCATTCTTAACCTGGTCAACAACGCCTTTCAGGCCATCGACAACGGTTCCTTTCTGGATATCCAGGCCCGGGCGGATGCTGACGACCGCGTCCGGTTGTCCATCCGGGACAACGGCTGCGGCATTTCCGAAGAGAACCTGAAAAAGATTTTCGAACCGTTTTTTACCACCAAAAAGGAAGGGCAGGGCACCGGACTGGGCCTTTCCATCACCTACGGCCTGGTCCAGAAACTTCATGGAAACATCACGGTCGAAAGCCAAATCGGTCAAGGCACCACATTCGTGATCACCTTGCCCATCACTGCCAAAAAGGAAACCCAAGCATGAAGGTCTTATTGGTCGATGACGAACAAAAGTTTGCCCTAATGCTGTCCAAGCGCCTCGAACTGCGGGGGATCCCGGCAAAGGTCTTTTTCTCCGGGGAAAAGGCCCTGGCCGAGGTCGAGGCGGGAAGCCGCTTCGATGTGGCGGTATTGGATGTAAAAATGCCCGGCATCGGCGGGGTTGAATTGAAAAGCAGGCTAAGCGCAGTGGATCCGGAGATGAAGTTCGTTTTCCTGACCGGCCATGGATCCGGTACGGATTACGAGACAGGGTGTCTCGAGGCCGGGGATTGTTTACCCAAACCGCTCAAAATCGAACAGTTGATCGAAGCCCTGAACCGTCTGGTTCCCGATGCCTGAAACAACGCCGTCCGCAGGCCGAATCGGATCGGTGATCGTGTTTAAAATCATCTTTGGACACTGAGGAAAACCAATGAACGACAACAACGACAGGTTTGGATATGAGAGCCTGGCATTTTTCGGCAGGGTCAACGCCTCTATATCCCATGAACTGAAAAACGTGATGGCCATTATCTCCGAGACGGCCGGGCTGCTCAGCGATCTCTCCGACATGGCATCGTCGGGAGCGCCGGTGGCGCCGGATATGCTGAAAGACTGTACGCTAAGCATCGTGGAGGAAATTCAGCGCGGATTTTCCGTCATCCGGCAAATGAACCGCTTTTCCCATAGCATCGACCACCCCGTCGAATCCGTCGATCTGATGGATGTACTGGATTTGTCGATCTACCTTTCCAGCTACCTGAGCTTTGCCGGAAAGGTCGATGTCCGTCCCTATGATGGGCCGGCGCCCATGGTTGTGACCTGTCCGTTTCTGCTGCAGGCCATCGTCTATCAGAGCCTGGCCGATGCCTTCAAGAAAATCCGCGCCGGCAGCGAGGTGACGATTTCCGTTGCCGGGAGTACGGATGAAAAGGGGTGGAAAATCCTCTTTTCGGGCTTCGGGCCAGGAGAACTCGAAGGATTTCCGGATGCCCTGCTCAAGACCATGGCGACATCCATCGGGGTCGCCATCGACTGGGACAACAGGGCGGATCGGTTGGAGATTTTTGTGCCAATGACAATCGATAAAGGATCTTTGTCGGAAAGTTAACATTTTTTTCAAGGATAGGAGTCGCGCATGTTGGTAAAGGTTTTTCCCTTTTTGGCGTGGTTTAAGAACTACGACAAGGCATCTTTGCAGATAGACGCACTGTCGGGCCTGACAGTGGCCCTCGTCCTGATTCCCCAATCCATGGCCTATGCCCAGCTGGCGGGACTGCCTGCCTATTTTGGCTTGTACGCCTCATTTTTGCCACCCATGATTGCCGCCTTGTTCGGATCCAGTCGTCAGCTGGCCACCGGGCCCGTGGCCATCGTGTCACTCATGACCTCGGCATCCCTGGCACCGCTGGCCACCCTCGGTAGTCCCGGCTACATTGCTTACGCCATTTTACTGGCCCTGATGGTCGGCATCTTTCAGCTATCCCTGGGCGTCCTGCGACTGGGGCTGGTGGTGAACTTCTTGTCCCACCCCGTGGTAAACGGCTTCACCAATGCGGCAGCCCTGATCATCGCCTCGTCTCAGCTTTCCAAGATGTTCGGTGTTTATGTCGACAATGCGCCGCACCATTATGAAACCATTATCAATGTGGTCAAGGCAGCAGTCCATTACACCCACTGGCCGACCCTGCTGATCGGTGCGTTTGCCTTTGGCATCATGTACGGCCTCAAATGGCTGTCACCGCGAATTCCCAATGTTCTCGTGGCTGTTATCATTACAACGGCGATCTCCTGGGCCACCGGCTTTCAACATGACAGGTTCGTCAGTATTGACGCCATAGAATCTGCTGAGGCACGCCACTTGATCGAGGAATTCAACAAGTCCTTCACGGCAATATCCCCCCTTGCCGAAGAGCGAACCTATATCGGTGAAACATCAAACAAAGCCAAACAAAGTCACGATGAAATCGCTGTATTGGATGCCGAGCATATGCTTGAGGTGACCAACTGGAACATCGATCACCTGAAGGAGGAAGTCCACATCCAACGCGAGAAACTTCGCTATATCCTTATGGCCGGCGTTGTCCAGGCTGATGATTCCATGAAATTTTATCCCCAGGATAAGGTCCCCGCCGGAATGAAAAGCGATGGGCGCACGTGGCGTGTTAAAGTTGGCAACGAACCCCTGGATACCGGCAAGCTCAAGATGATGGGGGGCGGTGCGGTGGTCGGCACCATCCCCAAAGGTTTGCCATCCTTGAGTGTTCCGAAGATCGATCTCGGCGTCATGTTGCACCTGTTGCCCTATGCCGCGATCATTTCCCTTCTGGGCTTCATGGAAGCGATCGCTATTGCCAAATCCATGGCCGGTAAGACCGGACAGCGGCTGGATCCCAACCAGGAACTGATCGGTCAGGGACTGGGCAACATTCTCGGCGCCATCGGCAAGAGTTATCCCACATCGGGTTCATTTTCCCGTTCGGCGGTCAACCTGCAAGCTGGTGCAGTCAGCGGACTGTCCAGCGTCTTTACCAGCCTGGCGGTGGTGATAGTGCTTTTATTTTTTACTCCGTTGCTTTACCATTTGCCTCAGGCGGTGCTGGCCGCCGTCATCATGATGGCTGTAATTGGGTTGCTCAATGTTTCGGGTTTCATTCATGCCTGGAAGGCCAAATGGTATGACGGCGCGATCTCCATCATCTCGTTTGTCGGCACGCTGGTTTTCGCCCCGCATCTGGACAAGGGGATCTATATCGGTGTGGCGCTCTCTCTGGGGGTCTTCCTGTACAAGAGCATGCGCCCCAGAGTGGTTTTTTTGTCCCGGTCGGAGGATGAGGAACTGCGCTGCGTGAGCGCCAACAATCTCGATGAGTGCCCCTATGTGAGCCTGGTTCGCTTCGACGGGCCGCTGTTTTTCGCCAATGCCAGCTACCTGGAAGATACGATCACGGAAATGATCCAGACCAAAAAAGGACTCAACCATATTCTCATTGCTGCCCAGGGAATTAACGATATTGACTCATCGGGCGAGGAAGCCTTGTCGCTGATCGTGGACCGGGTTCGAAGCAACGGCATCGACATCTCCATGTGCGGGGTCAACGAGGCGGTCATGGAGGTCTTCGAACGGACGCACTTTCTCGAAAGAATCGGCAAGGATCATATCTTCACGACCCTGGAAAAAGGAATCGTCGCCGTTCATCGAATCGCTCATGAGAACAACCCGGAGGCGAACTGCCCGTTGTTGAACGATTGCAAACTTGTTGAAGCTTAAATAAAGGAGTTATCCATGCCAGTCATTACCGTGTTCAGCGGCAGCCACTGCAACGAGAAGCAGATTGTCCAGGAAATCGGTTCGCGTACCGGCTACCGGCAACTGGCCGATCAAGACATCGTTGCCGAGGCCAGCCGCCTTTCCGGCATCCCCGAAAATAAAATCGTGCGCGTTTTTTCCGACAAGGTATCTGTGTTCAACCGTCTGACCCATGAACGGGAGCGCTCGCTGGCTTACCTGCGGGTGGCCCTGGCAACCTATCTTGCCGAAGACGCGTTGATCGTCAGCGGCTTTGCCGGTCAATTGATTCCGGCGGACATCAGCCACGTGCTTCGGATCTGTTTGATTGCGGACATGACTTCCCGTGTTGCCGCAGCCGAAAAGGAGCTGGAGGTTTCGTCGTCCGAGGCCAATAAGGTCGTCCACCGGGACGATGTGCAATCCGCCGCGTGGGTGCATATGCTCCACGGGGTATACGATCCATGGAGCCCTTCGCTTTACGACATTTGTCTGCCGACCGACAAGACGTCGCTGGAGGACATCGCGATGACGATTGAACAAACCATCGCCAATCCCGTGTTCAAACTTGCCGGTCCATCCAAGTCGGCCGTCGACGATTTCATGATCGCCGCCAACGTGGAAATCGCCCTGGTCAAAAAGGGCCTTGACATCACGGTGGAGGTCAAGGAAGGGGTGGTCACCCTGACCATTAACAAGCATGTACTGAGGCTCAATCGTCTTGAAGAGGAACTCAAGGAGATCGCCCTGGCGGTGCCGGGGGTAACCGCAGTGGAGACCAAGGTCGGGCCGGGATATTACCAGACCGACGTCTACCGGCGCCAGGATTTCGATGTCCCCTCGAAGATCCTGCTGGTGGACGACGAGAAGAAGTATGTTCAGACCCTGTCCAAGCGTTTGATGATGAGAGAACTGGATTCCGCGGTGGTCTACGATGGCGAATCCGCCCTTAACCTGGTGGACCAGGAAGACGAGCCCGATGTGATGATCCTGGATCTGAGGATGCCCGGGATCGATGGTATCGAAGTGCTTCGTCGGGTAAAAGAGACCCATCCGGCCATCGAGGTGATTGTGCTGACCAGCCAGGGATCGGAAGCCGACAAAAAGACGTGCATGGAACTGGGTGCCTTCGCCTTTTTGTCGAAATCGGTCGACATCGAAGAACTGAGCGAGACCATCAAGGCGGCGAAAGAGAAAATTCAACAATCACGAACGGAACCGACGTCGAGCTGATTTTTCATTTTTTGGAACCGCCCAAAGAGGGCGAGGCAGGAATTCTTTTGCATTGCTGCCGAAAAAGATGCAAAATAAACATCATGGGACATCTTTACTCAACATATTAAGCAGCCGGAGGATGCCATGGAAACGGAAAACACGATAAAAATTCTTTTGGTTGACGACGAAGTCAAATTTCTGAAGGCGGTTTCCGAACGGCTTTCCATCAAGGGCTTCGACGTGACGACGGCAGACAATGGCGACGATGCCGTCACCGCAGCCAAAAAGGGCGGCTTCGACGTGGCCGTGGTGGACTTGCAGATGCCCGGCATGGACGGCACCGAGGTCCTGAAAATTCTCAAACAGAATCATAAATTTATCGAAATCATTATGCTCACCGGGCACGCAACGGTGGACTCGGCCGTAGAATGCACCAAACTCGGAGCGTTCAAATATCTGGAAAAACCCTACGATTTCGAGAAACTGGTGGAGGCGCTCCAGGAGGCCTACCAGGCCAGGATGAATAAAAAGTTCGAGCGGCACGAGAAGAAGATGGCGGCGATTCAGCAGCTTTCCATGCATCAGTCTCCGTTGGGACTGCTCAGGGCTCTGTCGCAGCTGGATGACGATCAAAAATAGCACCACTTGAAAACGGGAAAATAAGGCTTATAGATTTTGAGAGCGAACGTTTTATGAGGCTGTTCCCTGTCCCCGGTCGATTGGATGATAGGTCCGGGGATGCCGCTGCCAACAAGGCGCTGTGAAGGGAAGGATGAACACCGTGAAGTCCTTTTCCAAACCATTTAAACCACACCATGCCAGAATTCGCCGTCGGCGGGCGGATGGATTGCGGCAGTGGCTGCCGGTGGTCACATTGCTGACCCTGCTGACCACCGGAATGGGAGTCATGGCCGAGTGTTCGACTGTGGGCGGGCCGGTCGGGGGAGGATGCTACGCCCTGACCGACGCCTGCTCTCATCATCAACGCTGCTGTCATCCCGACCAGCCGATCGCTCCCGGTCCGAAAACCGGCTGTTTGCATGCGCCCTTACCAACCCCATCTGATTGTCTGATCGATCGTTGGAGCCTCCCCCTATCTGCCGAAACCGACCTGCCGGACCTTGATCCGGTGACGATAAAAACGAAAAATTCACTGGCTGTTTTCATTCCTGAAGCCGGTCCGATGCTTCGACCGGTCAGTGAACGCCAGCAATCCTTTACCCCGTTGTACCTTGCCCACCAATCCCTGATCTGTTGAACCGACAATCCTTTACGACCGTTTGCGGACCCAATTCCGGGTTGCCCCGAACGTTTCATTTTCAGTCGTAATTTTATATAGGACCGTTCCCAACCATTGGTATCGGAGGCCGTTGTCGTAAACATCGGCCCGGCACTAACCCGATTTACACCCACAGGAGGAATCCCATGAGACATCCATTGAATGCCCCGGCCTTCACCCTGATCGTGCTCGTTCCCCTTTTTTTTCTGCTGATCGTTGGCGGCTGCAGCAGCAGCGGCGCCGGATCACAGGATCTGCAGACCCAGATGACCGGTCAGTGGAAGCGTGACCAGGGGGACACAGTCGTGATCGACCTGGCGAAAGACGCCCCGTCGCTGACCGTAGACGGCCAAGTTTACGCCGCGGTCATCGAGAAGGTCGATAAAATGTCCAACACCGTCGAACTCAAGGTGGAAACCGAGAGCGGCGAGGCCCAACAATGGTTCATCCACCAGGTCTGGAACGACAACGGGTCGTCCTTCAAACTCCAATTGCGGCGAAATGGAACCACCGACGTGTTGAGTCCTGTCGGACAGTCGTGACGTGAGTGCCATCTGCCGGAAAATGCCCATGAACCAATAGAAAGCTGAACCTACACCGATGGATCATTGTTATGTTTGCCAATCTGTTCCATGTTTTCAGAAATACCCCGCTGGGCCGGGAAACCCTGATGCAGTCCCTCTATTTTTGCCGGACCCTGGACCTGGAACTGACGATCTACATCCCGGATGCGGTTCGTTTCATGATGTACTTCGAGCACGAAGCCGTACAGATCGATCTGGATCGCTCCTATTTGAATGACCCGGAAACGGCGGCTGAAAGAGCTCGCGCCCTTGCCGCCGAAGCCGGGTTGAAACCGCATTTCCTTTACCCCAAAAACCGGACCGCCAGCGACCTGCCGGACATTCCGACGTATTTTGATTTCATGTGCTGTCCGCGCAGTATCAGCGATCTTTCGTCCAAAATCGGTCTGGGATATATCGGACCCAAGGTCAGGCGAATTATCCGGACGGCCAGCTTTCCCGTATTGATGACATCGCCGGTGTTCAAACCCTGGAAAAGCGTTGCTGTTCTTTTCGGTGGCTCGGAATCCGCGTTGAACGCACTGCGATCGGGCATCCAGATTTCCAAACGGTCCGGATATCCGCTGGACCTGTTTGTTCAGCTCGAACGCGATGAGGCCTACTACGAATCGAGGATTCGGGATGCAGGTCTTGAAGACACGCTCAACCGGCATTGCCGGCGCCAATATCAGTTTGCCAAGGGCGATTTCAGCCACAACCTGTATGCATTGCCCCATGATGCCCTGGCGCTTTCCGGCGCCTATGGACACGGATTGATCAACAATCTTTTTTTCGGGAGCAAGATGGAAACCGCCCAGAACACGCTGACCAACAACATGCTGGTCAGCGGGCCTCAGGCGGCGGTTCATCTGAATTGACGCGATGATGCGATCGATTTTGCTTTTGGCCGGTTGTCTGGTTGTTCTGATGCCGGGGCTGCCCCTGGGGCCTGCTCTGGCCGGGGAAGGGACCGGTGACCGGCCGATGGCCATTGTAACGGACTGCTCCTATACGGCCGGTTTGAATGAAACTTCCGAAACTGCGTTGGCACTGGCGCTTTATTGCGCCACGCAAAAGGCCGTTGACCTGTCAGCCGATCGGCTGGCGGATGCGGGCCTGTTGATGGTCGATGCAGACCGTCGGATGGAAATCTTCTGCCTTGTGGCGGACGCTATTCAGCCGGAACTGCTGGAAAAGTCAGTCGATGAAAAAACCCTTACCTATACGGTCAGAATAAAGAGTTCTCTTTCGTTGACGGACTTTGTGAAAGCCGAAATCAGAAATGATACGCTCGAGAAGGAGGAAACCAATTTTTCGCTGAAGGAGGAGTTGGAGCCCGTGGTAGACCCGGCCATCGCCCCGGCCCTGGAGTTGTCGCGGGCTTACCGCTACATCCGTAACCGCCACTGGCGTATGGCGATCATCTATATGGATCATCTCGAAAAGAAATATCCTCGCTGGGGCGCACTTTATATGGCCAAGGCAGCCGCCTACCTGGGATTGCATGAACAGCAGCGGGCTATCCTTGCGTTGACGTCAGCCTGCGAATTGGGGGTCAGGGACGCCTGCCTGAAAAGGCATGCGCTGGATTCACCCGAGTGATGTCCAGACCGCGAGTTGTCCATCGACCATGAAAAACCGATCATGATGACCGGTTTTTTTGCCGATGATTGTTTCCAAAGCGTTTATTTTTTCGGCTGCCTGAGACCGCGCCGATAAGAAGGACTTTACATGCACGAAGCCCTGATACCGATTGTTGTTTTCCTGCTTGTTTATGTGGCGTTGACCTTCGAGCTGGTCAATAAGGCCGTGGCCGCGCTGCTGGGCGTAATGGTACTGATCGCCCTGCACGTGGTCAGCGAACACCAGGCCGTGGAGTTTATCGATTTTGAAACCATCATGCTGCTTTTGGGCATGATGTCCATTGTGGCGATTCTTCGGAAAACCCGATTTTTCACTATCGTTTCGGTCCGGATCGCCGAGATGACCCAGGGCAGCCCGCTCAAGATCCTGATCCTTTTTTCTATTGTTACCGCCGTCATGTCCGCCTTTCTGGACAACGTGACCACGGTGCTGATCATCGTTCCCATCGTTATCGAGCTGACCGCTGGCATGGGCCTGGACCCGAAGTTGTACGTAATCAGCCAGGCCATCATTTCCAACATCGGCGGAACAGCCACCCTGATCGGCGATCCGCCTAACATCATCATCGGCTCCAAGGTGGGCCTGACCTTCA
>Ga0272443_10001629_pt1 | contig 31723 bp, 27 predicted proteins | sample SSMAcet12_FD_193581 | JGI IMG/M metagenome (GOLD analysis project Ga0272443, IMG submission 193581) | Marine sediment archaeal communities from Little Sippewissett salt marsh, Falmouth, MA, United States - SSM-Acet-12 | ecosystem: Environmental > Aquatic > Marine > Wetlands > Sediment ... | reverse complement strand
TATTTTTTCCTGAAGATCTGGGATAGGAGCAGAAGGTATGTGAAGAAGCGAACGCTCACTTCACCTTTTCAGCAACAGAAGAAATCTTATGCTCAGATCTCATCCCCCACTTATTTCCCATGAACCTCAATCCCACAGCTTTTTCCATGAGCCGCTTATAAACACAAAACCGGCGCGTTTTCAATCTCCTGTCAGACGGGTTATCTGTAACTCCATCTGGAAGTTGCATTGAAAGAACGCCGGTTCTTCCGGTGAATCATTCATAACTTGTTGTTTTGTAACAACTGGTTTGTTAGCAGGGACAGGACTCGAACCTGCTACCTCCGGGTTATGAGTGAGCCTCGGCTTTCTCAACCTGCGTTCTTTCTTGTTCGTAAGTGTAGACAAAAAAAAGAGAAGCGTCAACTGAAATTTTATAGCCGTTGTCAGAAATTTTCAAAAGTAGCCCCTTGTTCAACGGTTTATCTGTAATTCTGTCTGTAATTGAGCACCCTAAAATCCCAGAAAATGGTACATTTGCTATTGTTTAAATGAATGATGAAACAACTTGCCATTTATTATTATTAAAGGTTTTAAATCGTGCCGTTACCAAGTATACTATCGGTGGTATGCTATAGATACTAACTAAAACACAAGTCAACAGAAAGCCATGAATAAATTAAAGATAGATTGTAGTTAAAAAGTAATTTTATGGAGACGAGTTTACCGCAATAAGAATTTCTCTAAGGAATTCATTTAGGAAGAAAAATTGAATAGTATTAAAGAAGAGATAGAGGGATTGTATTATAAGATTGCAATTCTTGACAGAAAATATAAAAAACAATTTATAAAATCAATCCCCAGCGATTTTGCTTTAAATGTTAATACTATTATTTGCATGGATGAACATCTGTCTTCTGAGTTTAGTTTTGAAGATATTTATTATGCAAAATTATCCTCAAAATCGGATTTTGTACTTTTCTATAACTTTGAAATTCTATTCAGACCCGAATATCGGTTTGATCTAATGTCTTTCATTAAAGAAAAATCAAAATCCAGAAAGTTTGCTATAATTTGGCCAGGAGAAGTTCGGGATCAGCAACTGATATATAGTAGGCCAGGTCGTGTAGATTATTATGCACATAAAATAGATAACTACCTTATTTACAAGGAACAATAATGAAGTACAAAGACTTAATCCAATTTGACCCAATCGAATCAGTTATTACTCTGACAGAAGCTGACAATCAACAGAAGGCTGCTGATTTAGTAAAAACCTTCGTTGTCTCCCAATCCATGGAGATCAATCTGACTGAAATTATTATCCCTAACCTTCAGTTTGAAACACATCGTGATCAAAAAGGAATATTTGTTGTAGGTAACTATGGTACCGGTAAATCTCACTTGATGGCATTTATCTCCGCCTTGGCAGAAAACAAAGACTGTTTGGATTTGGTAAGCAATGCTTCAGTCAAAGCACAGGCAGCGCAGATAACTGGAAAGTTTAAAGTTATTCGTTCTGAGCTTGGCGGTGTTTCCACAACTCTTCGCAATGCCATCTGCATGGAAATTGAAAAGCATCTGAAATCACTGGGAATCAATTTTACTTTCCCATCTACAGATAAGATTGCCAACAATAAAGATTCTATCCATGAGATGATGGCTCAGTTTCAGGAAAAGTACCCAGACCAGGGTCTAGTTCTGATACTCGATGAGCTTCTGGATTTTCTTAAGGGCCGAGAAGATGACCAGAAGTTAATCCAGGACCTTGGCTTCCTCCGTGAGATTGGAGAAGTCTGTAAGAATTCCCGGTTCCGGTTCATCACAGGTGTCCAAGAATCCCTATTTGAGAGTCCTTCTTTCAAATTTGCTGCTGATTCATTAGGAAGAGTGTCCGAACGGTTTATCCAGGCAGCGATTCAAAAGGAAGATGTAAGCTTTGTTGTATCGGAACGTCTCCTGAAGAAAACGCCAGAACAGAAGGCAAAAATCCGGGAACACCTTGAACAGTTTCAACCTTTCTACAAACCCCTTTCCGGTGGTCTTGAGAATTACGTAGATCTATTTCCTGTTCATGAACAGTACTTTGAGAAATTCCAGAGGGTCAACATAGGAGAGCAACGGAAGATTCTTGAAGCAATCAGTAAGAAAATAGAATCCATTCTGGATCTCGAAGTACCTGAGAAAGAGACTGGTATTTTCTCCTACGATTCCTATTGGAAAGTTATCATGGGCGATCATACTAACCGGGTAAATCCTGATGTTCGCAAGGTCATCGAGATAAATGAACGAGTAGAAAGTATTTTAGATGAATCTTATGAAGGGCCAAAGGAGCAACTTCTGGTTGCTCAGAGGATTATCTCTGCATTGGCAATTCACCGTTTGACAACAGGTGATCTAAAAGCAGCCGTTGGTTTAACAGCTGATAATCTGAAAGATGAACTTTTTCTTTATCTTGCTGTTCCTGAAAAAGATGAGAACTTTCTGCTGACTATCATCCAGAAAGTCATGAAGAACATTATGGCTACGTTGAATACGCTATATATTAGATTTAACGAGGAGAATAAACATTTTTACTTTTTTACTGAGATAATAGAAGATCCCACACAGGTAATAAGAAGTAAGGCTAGTAAGCTTTCTGCTGATAAGGAGCTGACTCGATATTACTTTGAGATTCTCTCACTTATTATGGAGCAGACAGATGTAACCTATCGTACAGGCTTTAAGATATGGGAATATTCTTTGATGTGGTATCAGAAGAAGTCTGAGATAGACGGATACCTGTTCTTCGGTAACCCTAATGAGCGTTCAACAACCCAGCCTCCCAGAGAGTTCTATATCTATTTTATCGATCCTTTCCGGCAGAATACTACCGTTTCTTCGGGAAAAAATGATGAACTATTTGTTCAATTAAAGGATGTTGATGATAACTTCGAACAAAATCTTCGTCTTTACGCTGCTGCAAAAGAGATTAGTTTAACTAAGGTTCAGGAACAAAAGGCTGTGTATAATCAATTGGCACAGAAATTCCAAAAAGAACTGTTGGGTTGGTTGAAAAACAATATCTCGGAACGTTTTCAGGTTTCCTACAAGAATAGTACAAAGCTCTTTACAACATGGTCTTCCAGTATCAATTTGAGAGAACTGTCAGGTATCAGTGGTTCTGAGACTCTTTCATTCAAACAGCAGATTGATACTCTCGCTTCAGGATTGCTTTCCGATTACATTGCAGAAAAAAAGCCAGATTACCCGGAATTCTCTATTAAGATAACGAATCAGAACAGGCGTCAGGCAGTTCAGGAGGCATTAAGAGCTGTAGTAAGAGGCCAAAGCAGTGGTCAGGCGAATGCTGTTCTATCTGCCCTGGACCTGCTCTCTGGTGCAGGAATTTCGGTAGAACATGCATCGATTTGCAGCGAGATTCTTGCCATCGTGAACTCAAAAGAATCGAGCCAGGTAATCAATAGAAAAGAGCTGGTTTCTGAGCGGAATGACAAAGAGTATATTATGAACAGCTCTCTGGAAATTGATTTCCTGCCTGTTTATCTGGCAGCCTTAATTAGTGAAGGATACATAAACCTGTCTGTAGGATCAGATAGGTATACAGCATCCAATCTCGATTCTCTTCTTTCCATTGGCTTTAATCAGATCCTTGATTTTAATCATATCAAGAAGGCTGAGGATTTCCCTCTTGTTGAATTAAAAGAATTGTTCACCGTATTAAAACTTCGCCCAGGTTTGATAGCTCAGACCAGTACTCGAAAAGAAGCCGTCAAAGAACTTATTGATAAAGCAGATGCCCTGCTTAAGCAGTGTGCCAAAGTAGATCAGAAGATTCGAAACGGATTTGTTATCTGGGAACAGAAATTACTCTCAGAGAGTAGGTCTCAGAAATATATCGACTTTCTTGGGGAAGTAAAAGATTTCATGGAGGTCATCTCCCGATATAACACCCCCGCCAAAATAAGCAACTTCAAGAAGACAATCGATGAGATAGAAGCATTCAAAGAGAAGTTAGAACTGATTACAGAAATTGAAGGGATGGAAACTTTCGTACAGGACTTTCAGCCTCTTGCCAGTTATCTATCAAGAGCAGAAAGTGAAGTCCCCAATGAAGCAAAATGGAAAGAGGATTACAACAACCTGAGAACAGACTTCACAAATAAGATAGCAACTGAAGAACCATGGAAATCAGCTGATTCTCAAAGCACCTTGAAAAGCCGGATGCAATCTTTGAAGAAACGCTACAAAGCTGATTATATGGAGATTCATAAGCACTACAGGTTAGGACCAAAGGCTCAAGAGAAAAAGGCAGCCTTTCAACGAGATAATCGTCTTGAGAGCTTAAGGGCATTGAGTACAATCGAATCTCTTCCTTCCCACCAACTTCGAAACTGGGAAGAAACACTTGTTTCTTTGAAGAACTGTACGCTTCTAACAATGGCAGACCTGGATAATACTCCGAAGTGTCCACATTGTAGTTTTGAACGTAAGAGTATTGATGGATCGAGTATCAGTGCAGACCAACGAATCCAGGAACTGGATTCTGAATTGGATGATCTCTATAGCAACTGGAAGTCCTTTCTGAACGATGAAATGGAAGACCCCACAATCCAAGCCAATCTTGACCTGTTGGGAGATAAAGATTCAGCAACAGTTATAAAGGATTTTATCAAAAGAGGAGACTTGCCGGAAGTTATTTCTCCCAAATTGATTCAAGCCATCAAGGATGTACTGAAAGGTCTGGAAAGAGTTTCTATGCGGCAAGAAGAATTGATCGAGGCTCTTAATAAAACAGGTTTACCTGTAACACCGAATGAATTGAGAGAGCGTTTTGAAACTTACCTAAAAGCTATCATCGCAGGTAAGGAAGAGAAACAGATAAGAATAGTAATTGAGGAGTAGTGTATGATCCTTAAAAAAATAGAAATAAATTATTTTAGAGGAATAGAGTCTCTTACTTTCAAACCACAAAAAGGTGTCTCTGTACTATGTGGAATTAATGGTTCTGGGAAAAGCACAATTCTTGATTCTATTTCTTATCAACTTTCATGGTTTATTTCTCGCTTAAGAAGCAATAGAGGAAGTGGGAAACCTATTAAAATCTTAGATATAAAGCAAGATTCAACATTCTCGAAATTGGGTGGGGTCTATGAGACCATGAATAATCAATATTCAGTCTCTTTGGTTAAGATAAGACCAGGTCATCGAGCAGATGTTAAATCCGATATGACAGCTTTTTCTGATTTAGTCGAGCTCTATAAAGAAAATATAACTAATAGCAATGAGTCTTGTTCATTACCAATCTTTATTCATTACAATGTTGAGCGTGCAGTCAGAGATATTCCTTTAAAGATTAAAACTAAACATGATTTTTCTTTAATGAGTTCTTATGATGAATCCCTGGATTCCAAGATTGCATTTAGAAATTTTTTTGAATGGTTTCGTGGTCGAGAAGATTATGAGAATGAAAAAGTAAAAGAAATGCTTGCTAACGGTAGTGATATAAAAATAGAAAGAGATCGAGAATTAGCAGCAGTCCGACGAGCCATTGAAAAGGTCTCTGGATTTAGAGGTATTTCTATAAAACGACATCCCCTCCATATGCAGGTTGAAAAAGAAGGTCAAATACTTTGGGTTGATCAGCTTTCTGAAGGAGAGAAAAGTCTTTTTTCTCTTGTTGGTGATCTTGCAAGAAGGATCACAATTGCCAACCCAGCTCTAAATAATCCATTAGATGGCGAGGGTATTGTATTAATTGATGAAATAGAGCTGCATCTTCACCCAAAGTGGCAAAAAGAAATCATTCAGAAACTCTCTGATACATTTCCTAATGTTCAGTTCATTATCACAACCCATTCTCCTCAGGTATTAAGTGAAATTGATAGCTCTTCAGTCTATCTTATTTATCGTGAGAATGGGAAAATCCAATGTTCCTCCGTGCAACAAAGTAAAGGTCTTAGCTCTAATGAAATTCTTGAAGAAATTATGGATACTCAACCAATGAATATTCAAGTAAAAAATCAGCTGGATAATATTTTCAAATTAATTGATGATGAAAAAATAATGGAAGCAAAAAAAGAAATTGATGATTTCAAGAATAAATACGGTTCTGTACCTGAAATCGTTAGAGGAGAAACTCTTCTTTCATTTTATAGTGAGGAGCCTTAAGAGATGATTAAAATCAATAAAAACTCCTCTCCACCAGCGTTAGATCAATATAAGCGCGAATGTTCAGAGTCAATTAATAGAGGTACTACGAAGTTGCTCGATGATTTTCCTCAGAAAGACGAGTTAAGAAGAGCATTAGCTGAGGAACAGGGATATCTTTGTGCTTATTGCATGCAGAGACTCAATCCTGAAAATGGCGATACAAAAATAGAGCATTTTCATCCACAGAAGGAGTTCCCAACAGAGCAGCTGGATTATACTAATCTTCTTCTTTGCTGCAATGGAAATGAGGGTGACCGCTTTGCAAATCAGCATTGTGATACAAAAAAGAAAAATGCTGAGATAAAACACAATCCAGCATCATTTCCATCAATTGAACAGACTTTCTGCTATGAAAGAGATGGGAGAATTGTATCTGATGATGAAGATTGGAATATTCAGATAAATAAGGTTTTAAACCTCAATTTTATACGGCTCAAAAATAATCGAAAAGAGGCAATGAAAGCCGTTGATAAAATACTTGGAGAAAGACCGGGAACAAGAACTAAAACACAAATAGAAGCTATGATTCAAAAAAGGAGAAACATGAATAGATCCGGTCATTTGGATGAATACTGTGGAGCTGTTATATATAAATTACAAAATCATCCCGCATACAAGAGAGGATAACCATAGATGAGTGACCAATTTGATTTTTCAGTTGAGGAAGGACCCGTAGAATGTCTTGGGAAAACTTTTCAAAATGATGATGAACGACGTGACTACTTCACAGAATTACTCAGGGAAAAACTGAAAGACCCAGAATTCCGGTCTATTGAAGGATTCCCTCTCGGTGATGATGAAGATATTCTGGTACTCTCTGACCCTCCATACTATACTGCATGTCCTAACCCTTGGATGAAAGAATTTATTGAACTATGGGAAAGTGAAAAAGCTGCGAAGCCTGAGGGATATAAATATCATCGAGAACCTTTTGCAGCCGATGTCAGTGAAGGTAAAAGTGATCCTATTTATACTGCACACTCGTACCATACTAAAGTACCACATAAAGCTATAATGCGTTACATCCTCCATTATACAGAACCAGGGGATATTGTCTTTGATGGTTTCTGTGGGACAGGAATGACTGGTGTCGCTGCTCAGATGTGTGGAGATATTGAAACAGTTCAAGCTCTTGGATATAGAGTTGAAAGTGATGGTACTATTCTTCAGGAAGAGATCGGTGATGATGGGAAAATATTATGGGTTCCATTTTCAAAATTAGGGGTTCGGAGGGTGCTTTTGAACGATCTTTCTCCTGCGGCCACTTTCATTGCATATAACTACAATACTCCTGTTGATTTTTCCCAGTTTGAATTGGAAGCAAAACAGATTTTAGTTGAAATTGAAGAAGAATGTGACTGGATGTATGAGACCTTACATATTGATGGGAAAACTAAAGGGAAAATTAACTATACAATATGGTCAGATGTATTTGTTTGTCCAAATTGTGCAAATGAAGTTTCGTTTTGGGATGCTGCAATTGATACTAAGAATGCAATTGTAAGGGATGAATTCAAATGTGATTCTTGTAACGCATTATTGACAAAAAAAAATGCGGAGCGTTCTTATGAATTTATCTATGACAAAGCTACTGATAGCAGTGTTCGGATTGCAAAACAAATTCCTGTTTTGATAATCTATTCTGTAGAATCGATGAATGGACGTTTAGAAAAAAAACCTGATGAGTTTGACATTCAGAAAATCAATAAAATTAAAGAATATAGAATTAATGAATGGTTCCCCGATAATAAGATACCTGATGGATATAACACTCGCCAGCCAATTCGTTCTCATAATTTTAACAGAACTCATCATTTTTATACGAACAGGAACCTTTATGCTCTCTCCTTGTTATATCAAAAACTAAGAACACATAGACTGAAATTTTTATTTACCGGCTTCGTGGGTGGGGCAACAAAATTAAATCAGTTCCATTTGAAAAATTATGTTTTTGGTGGAGGTGGATTTAATCCTGGACCTCGAAAAGGAACCTTATATGCACCATCAATTTCAATGGAAGTACCAATTTCTTCTTTAATGCGAGATAGATTAAGGACGCAGATAAGGGCCATGAAGAAACAACATTTATTTAGTAAAAAGAATTTTATTATATCCACTAACTCTGCAAATGATTTTAATGAAGCCGTTAATGACAATTCGATAGACTATTTTTTTATTGATCCTCCATTCGGTGCAAATCTTAACTATTCTGAACTCAGCTTGTTCTGGGAAAATTGGTTAAAAGTCTTAACAAATAATAAGGAAGAAGCTATTGAAAATCCTGTACAAAAAAAAGGTGCACCAGAATATCGACAGATAATGACAAATTGTTTTAAAGAGTTGTATAAAAAAATAAAACCAGGGAAATGGGTAACGATAGAATTCTCAAATACAAAAGCGCAGGTTTGGAATAATATTCAAACAGCAATAACAGAAGCCGGATTCATTATTGGAAATGTATCATCCTTAGATAAAAAACAAGGCGGTATAAATTCAAATATTAGCAATACTGCGGTAAAACAAGACCTCGCTATTTCTGCATATAAACCTAACGGAGGCTTTGAAGATCGTTTTATCAAAGAAGCCAATACTGAAGATGGGGTATGGGATTTTATTGGTACTCATTTAAAATACCTTTCAATAGTAAAAAAGCGAGGAAAGAAGATTATCCCAATTTCAGAGCGAGATCCCCGTATTCTTTATGATCAACTAATTTCCTATTATGTTCGCAAGGGATATAATATACCTCTATCCAGTCAAGCTTTCCAGCATGGGCTGCGGGAGCGTTTTGAGGAACGAGATGGAATGTACTTTCTTCATGATCAGGTAGTAGAATATGACAAAGCTCGAGCCAAGGCATCAGGCCAGACTCAACTTTCCCTATTTGTTGATGATGAGAAGTCAGCCATTGATTGGCTAAGAGATTATCTGAAAAGAAAACCAGGGACTTATGCAGATGTTCATCCCAATTTTATGCAGCAGATGTCAGCAAACAGTTGGAAAGCTGGCGAAAAACAGCCTGAACTACAGAACTTATTGAACTTCAACTTCCTTCGTTATGATGGAAATGAGGATGTTCCTTCTCAGATTCATTCCTACCTTTCAACCAACTTCAAGGATTTACGCAACCTTGATAAGCGCGATGACAATTTAAAAGTCAAAGCCAAAGATCGCTGGTATGTTCCTGATCCGAATAAAGAAGCTGATCTCGAAAAATTTCGGCTAAAATCACTTCTCAAAGAGTATGAAAGCTATAAAGAGGGCAAAGGCAAGCTGAAAGAGTTTCGCCGGGAAGCACTTCGAGCTGGATTCAAACAGGACTATCAGAATAAAGACTTTAATAACATCATGTTCATCGCAAAACGACTGAAACCTGCTATTATCGAGGAAGATGAAACTCTGCTTATGTACTTCGATTACGCCAGTATGGTGGTTGAGGACGAACGGTGAAGTATTCTGTTGGTGAACTGGTATGGTCCAGGCAGCATAAGAAAGAAGCAAAAATACTCAATTTTTCAGAACTTTGGGGCAATGTCTCTTATGAAATCCTGATACCAGAAGAGAAGGAAATCCTTTGGGTTCAGGAAGAGGCTCTCAAGGAATTGCAGTCAGGAAGCCAAACTTCTCACCATATTGGGTACCTTGTAGCAGCGGCGAAAATTCAGGATACGCTCGGGCAAAATGTGCTGGTGTCACCCTTTGAAGCTCCCGTTATTCCTCTTCCTCATCAGCTAAAATGCCTCACCAGAGCAATGGAAATGGACACGGTACGTTACCTTCTTGCCGATGAAGTTGGTTTGGGGAAAACCATTGAGGCCGGACTTATCTTACGTGAGTTGAAAAGCCGAGGTTTGGTTAAGCGTATTCTGGTAGTTGCTCCGACAGGTTTAGCCTACCAGTGGGTAGCAGAAATGAAAACTAAGTTTGCTGAGAATTTCTACCTGCTACAACCCCAGGGTTTCAGTCAGCTACGCGAATCCGGTTTTGTTGAAGGGGATCAGAATGTTTGGGAAATATACAACCAGGTTATTTGTACTCTCGATTCGGTAAAACCTTTGGAAACACGACAGGGCTGGTCTCAGGAAAAGGTTGATGAGTACAACCAGGAGCGTTTTGACAGCCTTGTTTCCGCCAATTGGGATTTGATAATTATCGATGAAGCCCATCGCCTCGGAGGCAGTACCGATACTGTAGCCCGTTATAAGTTGGGAGAAGGTTTATCCAATGCTACCCCCTATATTCTGCTTCTCTCAGCAACGCCCCATCAGGGAAAAAGTGATGCCTTCTGCCGTTTAATGTCCTTCCTCGATAAAGAGACCTTCAGTGACGAAAGCAATATCTCCCATTCTACCGTAAGACCCTTTGTTATCAGGACCGAGAAAAGACTGGCCATCGATCCAGAGGGAAAGCCTCTATTCAACAGACGCAAAACAAAGCTGATCTCCTCAATTTGGGGTGCGGCTGATATTCTTCAAGAATCGCTGTATAACAGCCTGACCGACTACGTTCGCTTGGGGTATAATAAAGCTCTTTCAGAAAAACAGACTGCCTACGGTTTCCTTATGGTTCTTCTCCAGAGAATGGTTCTATCAAGTACCAGGGCCATCAGAGGAACCTTGGAAAGAAGGTTGGCTCTACTTAAGGGACAAAAGCAAGCTGGCAATCAAATCGTACGAATGAGAGATGAGTGGAACTTTGAAGATGATTTTGATGATCAGGATGATTTGTTATCCATCAACCTAAAGAAACTGGATAAAGAGATTCAAGAGGTTGAGCTCCTCGTGAACCTTGCTAAAGAAAGTGAAAATCACGGCCCGGATCGAAAGTTCTTTGAACTGATATCAATCATTCATAAGAAACAGCAGGAAGAAGATGGATCGGTCAAAATCCTCATATTCACAGAATTCGTATCCACCCAGGAGATGCTTCGGGAGAATCTGACGGAAAGAGGATACTCCATTGAAACCTTAAATGGTTCAATGGACATGGATGAAAGAAAAGCTGCTATCAGACTGTTTGCCGACCAGGTTCAAGTTCTTGTTTCGACAGAAGCTGGTGGGGAGGGTTTGAACATGCAATTTTGTCATGTAGTTATCAATTATGACATTCCCTGGAATCCGATGAAACTAGAACAGCGGATAGGAAGAATTGACAGAATTGGTCAGAGCAAAATAGTTGAAGCCTACAACCTGACAATTGCAGATACCGTAGAAGACCGGGTCCGCGAAGTGGTTGAAAGTAAACTTCAGAAAATACTCCATGAATATGGAGCAGATAAACTGTCTGATGTGCTGGATTCTGAATCGACAGATACAGACTTCAACAAAATATACACGGCAGCAATAGTTGATGAATCCACTGCACCGCAAGATGTCGACAAGCTGATTGCCCAGATCAAGCGGATGATGAAACAGAAACGCAATTCCAATGCGGTACTCGGTTCCACTGGTTCTATGGATCCCGGTATAGCAAAAGAGATAAAACAGCATCCAATAGGGTTCTGGATTCAGCAGATGGTTATCAATTATCTCAAATGGAATAACCAGAACAATGCTCGAATAGAAGAAGGAAAGACAGGCTACAACATCTATTGGCCCGATGGAGAATCTTCTGAAGAAGTAACCTTCGATAGAGTGATTTCGGATACCTACAGTCTTGATTTGCTCTCTCTTGAAAGTAGTATTATTCAGGAGTTATTGGAAAAGAGTACTCCTCTACCGGAAAGCAATTCCCTTCCTGTGGTCATCATTCCCGAAATATCTAATATCGTTGAAGGTGTATGGTCTCTATGGCAAGTCACACTCTATTCAGATAGAAATAAACTCGTCCGGTACTTTCCTTTATTTGAGAGTAAAGAAGGTAAATTCTTTAAACCATCGGCAGAGAAAATATGGAGTGGTCTTCTATCAGGTCAATCTCAATTTCAACTAGATCAAAAAGCCGTTGATCTGAATCCTTCGAAGAGCAAAGCCCTGGAACAGGGCCAGCAATACTATCAATTGCTACAAACAAAGCATGAAGAGCTGATAAACCGGAAAATCAAAAGTAAAGAACTACTCTTTTCAGCAAGACAGAGAGCTATCAAACAGATTGGTCTGAATACAGTTCGAAATCACAGACAAAAGCAACTGAATCTTGAAGTTGAATCCTGGCAGGAAGAACTTGTATATCTTAAACAATCAGCCCCTAAGCTAGAAAACCTGGTAGCGCTTTATGTGGGGAAGAGTGATGATTAGTTTAGAAGATAAAATCAAAGAAGCATTTTCAACTGACCTCATAGGAACAATACCTCTTTCAGTTATAAAGACATCTCAATCCGTAATCGACACATTTGATATATCCGGCTTTTTAACACACAGAGGATATACTGTCTTACATAATGACCCGTATCTTCAATTCAGATGTATTTATGAAACCCAGTATCGTCAAAGATTAGAAGCAGGAGACCTGGAAGGATTCTCTCTAGTCATTATCACAACCGACTCTTTAAACCAGCTTGACTTTGATATCCTTGAACAAGCAGAAAGAGAATACCGGGTATTTGATTATTCCTTCTCTCAGGTATTTCCACCAGAGATTTCAGCTATTGAGAAGCTGTTATCTCAAGTTCCCAAAGAAGCAGATGAGTGGATAAATTTTGCTCAGGAGCTGGGGATGTTTCTCTATCAATTTCGCAAAAACGATAAAACACGAAAGCATGAAAGTCTCCTTATTCAATTATTGAATAAATCCAATGCAGAATTCTCAAAATGGTGTGATTCCCACTATTCTCTGATTCTTAATGCTTCCTATATCAATCCAAAAACACTAAACAATATCCTTCCTCATATTGCCTACAAGAGAAGGAAAAAGGATATCGATAAAGTCGCTTTGCTCGTGTTAGATGGGATGTCTTTTGACCAATGGGAAATGATTAAAAGAGAGATAAGCAATTTAGCTACAGACTTGATCGAAGAAACTGGAATCTTCACCATGATTCCAACTCTGACAAGTGTTTCAAGACAGGCCATATTTTCAGGAAAGCTGCCAAAAGACTACAGCCAATCCATCAATACCACCCAAAAAGAGAAGGAATTTTGGGAGATGTTTTGGGTAGAAGAGAACCCTCAGAGCATTACTTTCATTAAACCCCAGGAAGACTTTCAGGAACAGATTGAAGAATTGAAAGCCAGTATTGAAGATGACCGCATCAAGATCATTGGAACAACATTTTCAATAGTAGATGAACTAATGCATAAAATGAGCCAGGGCTACTCCCAGATGTATAGCAGCATCGTATTATGGCTAAGACAAGGTTATTTCAAAGATACCATAAAAAAGCTTCTGGAAAATGATTTTGATATCTACATAACCGCGGACCATGGCAACATTGAAGCCTTCCCCGGTCGAAACCTTTACGAAGGTATCCTTGTTGACACCAAAGGGAAAAGAGTTCGAGTTTATGACAGGGAATCAGCACGTGAGAAAGCTATGTCAAATTACGAGGAACTGATGAAAATAGAATCTGAAAAATACGCTCTTCCCGAAAATTACTTTGCCGTTGCTCAGACAAAGGCTGAGTATTTTGGGAATGCAGGCCCGGTGATAACACATGGAGGTTTATCCATTCAGGAAGTTATTGTTCCTTTTATACATATCAAGAAGGAGCAAGAATAATGGCATTACGGGAAAAGACAATAGGTTATGATAGGCTTCTTAAAAATGATTTACTCAATAAGGTCGCCTACATAGTAGGAGATGGTAGCACCCCCGAAGAGGTTAAGTCCAAACTCAGGTCTTCATTTGAAGACCAGACAAGTGATGCTTTACGAAAGACAATAAATCTATTGATGGGCATATGGTCTACTGTCCCTGAGGAGATAGAGCCCTTAAGAGACCAGGCTATACAACTATTTTTAAAAGCAGATGATGCAGAAAAGAAGATTATTCATTACTTCATGAGTATGGCCAATTATCCTTTTTTCTTTGATGTATGTCTCCTCACAGGAAGAGCTCTACGCTTATCTGATTCATTTACATCGAGACAGATCCTTACCAAGATTCAGGAAAAGTGGGGAGATCGTAGTACAACCATTAGAGCAGTTCAAAGAACCTTAAAGACTATTGAGCAGTGGGGTTGGTTGAAAAGTTCGAAACAGAATGTTTACTCTATTAATAATTGCGGATCGAAGACGATCATTTCCGAGGATTGGCATGGATTCATCGCCAATTGTGTTATATTCGGATCATTACGGTCCTCAATGCTTATTGAGGAGATAACTCAGAATCCATGTTTGTTTCCGTTTTACATAGAATTCAATATTCACGCGATGAAACAGTGGAGTGGAATCCTGTTGGAACAACGAGGACGCGGGGATTTGTTGGTAAGTTTGAAGTGATTCTCAGGAGAATTCATGATGATAAAAAAAATTTCTATTGAAAATGTCCGTGGTTTAGAAAAGCTTGTAATTGATTCAAAGATACTCAAGAATCGTCCAAATATTTTAGTGGCTCCAAATGGATTTGGAAAAAGTTCAATTGCCACAGCTTTCAAAAACACGGCGAACCAGACTTCAATTAAAATGAGAGAAGAGGAAAGATATCTCCATGATGAAGAGAATGCAGCAAGAATAGAATTGGACTTAGAGGAAAATGGGAATTTACTTTGCTTATCTGTTACAGAAGAAGCTCATTCCAATGGTATAAGGAAAAACTTTGATATTCATGTAATTTCAGATCTTAGGAGAATTAAAAAAAGTTCACGGAATTTTGGTGGGTTCTCAAGAGCGGAAGCTAAAATGCTTATCGATCCGATAGTGATATGTAAAAAAATCGATAAAGTGAATAATCCATACAAAATATCTGAGATGAAACGTAATTTTGGAATACATAAAAATGCACTTTCAAACATTGGAGTCTATCTTTTTCAATCTCATGATTTTGTAATGAGATCTCCAGAATGTTGGCAGTATATTGATGCGCTTATAAAACAACGTAAGTGGGTCCATATTGAAAATGCTATACAGCAACTGTCTGATTACGAGGGAAATACTGAAGACGGACTGATTTCATTTACCTCTGTGGTAGATAATTTGTGTAATGATTTACATGATGTGAATGAATTTATTTCAATTATTGAAGCAACAACACAGCTTTGTGGGGTTGATGCTTTCTTGTCACTTTGGCAAATACTTACTCTTGTAAAAGATGATAGAGTTGCAGTGAAAAATTACTTAGAGTGGCTCCGTTATTCAGAAATAAAACAATCTCTCAAAGATGGATTAAACGACCTAAATACTTCTTGGAAAACACCCTCTTTAAAAGAAACCAGAGGCGAACTGGTTGTTGAAATGCCTGACCCGACACACATTTCAAATGGACAAAGAGATGTTTTACTTCTTCTTTCTATGCTCCACATTGCTCGCTACAACCTAGTTAAATCAAGAGCAATTTTAGTCGTAGATGAGGTATTTGATTATTTAGATGACGCTAATCTTACGGTTGCCCAGTATTATATATCGCAACTAATTGAAGATTATAAACGGCAAGGACGCGCTCTCTACACAATGATTCTGACGCATTTGAATCCAGCGTTTTTCCGAAACTATGTATTTTGTAAACAGAATGTTATCTATCTTGATAATGGAACTACCTATGATTCAAATGAAGCCATGAAAAAACTAATTGGAGCAAGATCTCAAGATACCTATGATGATAATCTCAAGGACGAAATTTCAAAGTATCTTGTACATTTCTATAACGGAGAATATGACTTTTCTGAAAACTTAAAATCTATTCCAGGTATTAGATCGAGCTGGGGTAAAAAAGGTAAATTTCAAGAATTCCTTCGAATTGAATTCGAAAAATATTGTAATGATCAACCATATGATCCTCTTGCAATTTGTGCAGTCACCAGACGTGCAATTGAAGAATCAGCTTTCAGTCAAATTTCTACACACTCCGATGCAAAGGACTTCTTTACAACACATAAGACCGGTTCAAAACTTGACTGGGCGGATCAACGAGGAGCAAGAATACCAGAAACCCATTACCTCCTTAGAGTGATATTTGATGATGGTTTACACTGGAATATGAATAGAGATAACACAATACCTATTGTCGCAAAACTTACCAACCCGATAATTAAGAAAATGATTGTAGGAGTAGTTAAAGAATGCATTGGGTAGGAATTGTTTTACTTGAAGAAACACTTTTCCTGAAAGCAAACCTAAAGTCATTTGCTACAGCTTCAGGGAATAATTTTGCATTGCGTAATTCTCGTAATTTGAAAGTTTAAGTTGCTTCAATACGGATGACAATGAAACCAGGCCACAACTTTTCCTTTGAGCTCTACATTCTCATCATCGATTGATACTACTTTGGCATCGGGGTATCTCGGGTTCTCTGAGGATACCTTGATGGTCCTGTCAAAGGAGTCGAATTCTACCCGTTTAACCAGGACATCGCCGTTCACTGAGAGGACGTAAATCCCTTCTTTCGCAACGTAACCGGCAGCAAAGATTACGATATCTCCATCGAACATCCTGACTCCGGTCATGGAGTCTCCCAGTACTTCAACAGCCTTCAGGTTTGAAATGTTATAACTTGAGACCAGTTTTCTCAGGACCGGGATCTTCTGGCCGGAATACTGCTCGTCAATCATCATGGCACCGTATCCGGCAGAGGCCTTCTGGTCCAGGACCGGCAGAAGGACAATCTCATCATCCTGGCTGAGAGGGATCTCCTGATTCCTTGGGGTTCGGTAGATTGCATGCTGGCTGACTGCCTGTGAAACGGTCTCCTGATTCTGAAGGAATTCATCCTCATCTCCAGTAACCAGGTACTCCACTGATACTCCGAGGGCTTTTGCAATTTTGACTGCAAGGTCGGCTTTCGGGAGCCGGTCATGGGTAATCCAGCTGGACATCGTGCCGCTTGAAACAGCTATCTCACTACATAACCAATTCTGGTTCTTCTCGGGGTCCAAATTTTTTTTCACTCTTTTCCAGAAATCTAACATACATAAGAGTATACCGAAATAGATATATGTTGACTAGCATATGTGAGTGTAAATATTGCCAAATGTGAGCAGAAAAAACATATGTAAAAACCTCTTGAACATGAAACTATACGGATGTATAGTGACAAACATGATAGCAATGAATGGAAGAAACAAACGCAAAATTAACTGGGTGTTCCCTGATTTTCATTGGAAGAAGGTTCTCTATACGAACCGATTTCGAGCACTACTCATGGTAAGAAATACCTGATCCCAAACAGACAATAATCCATTCTCATTGATAGAAACCAACCTGGGGTGCAACCCCTGACAATACAGCTCTGCCCGGAGAGTCTTACGGGATTCCTGATCTTCACTGGTATGAGGATCATGGAAAAGATGAATACCATTTTTAGGAGACGAAGTGGCAATACGATTACAGACTACCCGGGACATTGCAGTTCAGGGAGTGAAACTGCTGATCTACGGTGCTGCCGGCGCCGGAAAGACTTCGCTGGTGAAAACCTTACCGAAACCGATTGTACTGTCTGCTGAGGCAGGACTGCTGTCACTGGCAGAAGAGGACATTCCGTTTATCGAGATCTCATCAGTTGCCGACCTGCAGGATGCCTACAGTTGGCTCACCGGTGAAGAAGGGAGTGAGTACCAGAGTATTTGTCTGGACTCTATCTCGGAGATTGCGGAGGTAATGCTCAATTATGAGAAGAAGCATGCCAAAGATCCGAGGCAAGCCTACGGGGCAATGCAGGAGCAGATCACTGATCTCATACGAGCCTTCCGTGATATCCAGGGGAAGCATGTCTATTTCTCAGCAAAGCTCGAGAAGACCCAGGATGAAATGGGACGAATTCTCTATTCTCCCTCGATGCCGGGCAACAAGACCGGGCAGCAGCTGCCTTACTTTTTCGATGAGGTTCTGGCTCTCAGGGTTGAGAAGGATAGTGATGGAGTAACCCAACGGGCTCTCATGTGTGATGCTGATGGGATCTGGACGGCCAAGGACCGCTCCGGAAAGTTAGCACCCTGGGAGAGCCCAGATCTGGGCATGATCATCTCGAAGATCGGAGGTGCTGCATGACTGAGATTGAAAGAGCCTGCCAAGCCTGGGATGAGGCAAAGCTGGCAGAGAAGGCTGCTGTTGATCAGCGACGGCAGATTGAGGACTGGCTGAGTAGCCAGATTAAGGTTCCTGAAAGTTTCGAAGGAACGAAGTCGGTACCTGCCGGTCCCTTCAAGATCAAGGTCACCGGTCGTATGACCCGGAAAGTTGATGAAGTGGAGCTGCAGCGGATCGCTGCGATCCACGGAACAACCGATCAGCTGCCGATGCTGTTCCGCTGGAAGGCTGAGGTCAGTAAAAGCATTTGGGATAAAACCAATCCTGAAGTGACAACCCCGCTGCTTGCAGCGATTACCACAAAACCCGGGAGATTGAGTTTTTCCATCTCCAGGGAAGAGGCATAAGGAGGAACAGAGAGAAAATGGCGTATTTAGGACAAGTATATAACGAGGCAGATCTTCCCCAGGAAGACTCCTACGAACCGATTCCAGCCGGCTGGTATGATGCCGAGATCAAAGAGGCTGATATCAAGGAAGCAAAAAGCGGAGGGAAATACATTAATCTTCAGTTCAGTATTCTGGGACCGACTCATGAAGGCAGGGTTGTCTTCGACTTGATCAACTTCATCAACCGCAATTCCCAGACGATGGAGATCGCTCATAAGCAGCTGGGATCTCTGATCAGGGCTATTGGCCTGGTACGGGTGGAGGATACCAACGAACTGGTTGGAGGCACCTGCAGCATCAAGGTGGGATTCTCGAAGACGAGTGAGGAGTATCCCGAACCGAGAAACGAGGTGAAGGGCTATAAAAAGAAGGAAGGCTCAGTTCCATCCTTCCAGGCTCCAAAGTCTGCTGCAGCCCCGAGTGCAATGGCACCGGCAGAAGATAAAAGCACTCCTCCCTGGGCAAGACGATAAAAGACGACCAAATCTGCCACACCCTCAGGAAGCGATTCCTGGGGAGTGTCTATCGAAATCCGAATCAAGGAGGAGTGCATGGCTATTATACCAGAGCCTGAAATCAATACAATATCCTTCATCAACCGATACCATGAGGAATTATCGGAAAAACCTCGATATCATCTCGGGTTCTCCCTCCTCGGGCATCCTTGCGACCGATGGCTCTGGCTGTCTTTCCGCTGGGCGGTGAGGGAAAAATTTCCCGGCAGGATCAAGCGGCTGTTCAGAAGAGGGCAGGATGAAGAGCTCACTGCAGCTTCCGACCTGCGATCTATCGGGGTGGATCTCAGGGAAATCGGACGATATCAGAGAACGATTTATGCCGGATCCCATATCCAGGGCTCCCCTGACGGGATTATCTATTCGGGGCTCCCTGAAGCTCCAAAGACCATCCATGTCTGGGAGTGTAAAACCCATTCGAAGAAGAGCTTTGATGAGCTTGAGAAGAAGGGAGTCGAGAAAGCAAAGTGGCAACATTTTGTTCAGATGCAGTGCTCCATGACGAGAGCGAATATCACCAGAGCTCTGTATTATGCAGTCTGCAAGGATGATGACCGCCTCTATACCGAACGGGTCTATATCGACCGGGGGCTCGGTGAGAAATATATCGAGCGGGGAAAGAGAATCGCCTTGAGTGAACGACTCCCTGAGCCGATGTCAGCTGATTCAACCTGGTATCAGTGTAAGCTCTGTGCTGCCCATCCGTTCTGTTTTGAGTCTATTCCTACTCAGGAGATCAACTGCAGGACCTGTGCCCATGCCACCCCTGAGGTGAACAGTACCTGGACCTGTGCCCGCTGGCAGGCCGAGATTCCGAAGGAGGCTCAAAGCACAGGCTGCAGAGCCCATGTCTTTCATCCCGATCTGGTCCCCTGGAGACTGCTTGAAGAGCACAGCAGTGAGTGGAATGCCTGCTGGCGCATCGGTGACCAGGAGGTTATCAACGGGGAAGCAGGGTATTCAAGCAGGGAGATCCTTATCGGTGGTCCTTTCGGAGATGAGGTGATAGATCAGATACGGGATCTCTTTCATGGGGAGATTGTAGCAGCATGTTAAGAGACTATCAGAAGAAAGCACTCAAAGATCTCTACCGCTGGTTCGAGACTCATGAAGGACATCCCTGCCTGGTGCTGCCCACCGGGGCCGGGAAAAGTCATATCATTGCAGAGCTCTGTAAGGATGCGATCCAGAACTGGCCGGAGACCCGGATACTGATGCTCACCCATGTGAAAGAGCTCATCGAGCAGAATGCTGGGAAGCTGAGGCTTCATTGGCCCAATGCCCCTTTGGGGATCTACTCTGCCGGAATCGGCAGGAGAGAGCTTGGAGAACCAATCACCTTTGCTGGTATCCAGTCGATCAGGAACCATGAAGTAGGGCATATCGATTTGTGCATCATAGATGAATGTCATCTTGTTTCGCATAAGGCAGAAGGGACCTATCGGTCATTCTTGAAGAGACTCCAGGAGTTGAACCCAAACCTCAGAGTCATTGGATTAACTGCGACTCCCTTTCGAATGGGACATGGGTTGATCACTGATGCTCCTGCCTTATTCGATGACCTGATCGAATCGATCACCATCGAGGAGCTTCAGAGGCAGGGCTATCTTGCAGATCTCAGGAGCAAGGTTACCAGGTCGAAGCTCTCAGCAGATGGAGTCCATAAACGGGGTGGAGAGTATATCGAGAAGGAGCTGCAGCAAGCTGTCGATATCACAGCAAAGACTGAGGCTGTCATTGAAGAAGTGATCAGCCTAGCGGACCTGAGAAAATCCTGGCTCTTCTTTTGTACGGGGGTCTCCCATGCCCAGCACGTGAAGGAGATCCTTCTAGCCCATGGGATCAGTGCTGATTGTATCACTGGGTCCACCGGCAAGAAGGAGAGGGAGAGAATCATTGAATCCTTCAAGATGGGAGAGATCAGGGCTCTGACGAATGCCAATGTGCTGACCACCGGGTTCGATTATTCCGATATCGACCTGATTGTCATGATGCGACCGACTCTCTCCCCGGGGCTCTATATCCAGATGGCAGGAAGAGGCTTACGGTTGAAGAGTCATACCGATCACTGCTTGGTACTTGACTTTGCCGGAGTGGTGGAGACCCATGGACCGATCACGAATGTGAGAATACCGGGAAGAAAATCGGAGAATAGCGATGCTCTTCCTCCCTCCAAGATCTGCCCCGCTTGTGACGAGATCCTGGCAGCCCAGGCGAAGGTCTGCAGGTACTGCAGCTATGAGTTCCCCGCAGCAGAGCACCAGGACTGGCAGCTGCATAACGATGACATCATGGGAATGGAAGAGAGCAGTATGCTGGTTACCAGCTGGCTGTGGTCTCCACATACAAGCCGGAAGAGCGGGAAGGAGATGGTGAAGATCACCTACTTCGGAGCTCTCTCTGATATGCCGGTCACAGAGTATCTTCTCATCTTCCATGACGGCTATGCAGGGAGAAAGGCTCTGGGCTCCCTGAAGTTCATTGCTGCAAGCTGTCAGGTAGAGATCGATGAGAGCTGGAATACAGATGAGCTCTGTATGGTGTTCAGCCTGAGAAGACCTCCCGAGGCGATATCCTATCGGAAGGATGGAAAATTCTACCGGGTCACAGAGCGAGTCTGGGAGAGACGAGAAGAAGAGGAAGTTGAGTCTGCTGAAAGCTCCTTCCTTGCGAGGAGGATTATATGAGACATCCAGAACCTGATTTTGTTACCGCCTGGCTGAGAGGAGAGGTTCCCAAATGCTGCCATACCTGTCTTCACTACTCGGAAGAGGGCGTGTGCACACTTTACGATACAGAACCACCTGAGCAGTTTGCCCGAACGATTAAAGCCTGTGATCAGTGGGAATCGTTTGACGGGGTGCCGTTTTGATTGCAGCAGCAACCCGAAGAGTGGGTAATATCGTCGAGCTCCTGGGGCAGCCCTGGGAATATAAAGAAGAGCCGGTAATCCCTCCAGATATTCAATTAACTCAAGCCATACAGGAGGCTGGACTCCATGCGCCAAAGGGGATCATCTTTGATGGTGAGATCCACCGGTTCTCAGCTGACGGCTCCCGATCTGATCTCTCCGGCTGGTATGTGGCCTTCGCTGACGGAATTCCTGCAGGAGCCTTCGGAACCTGGAAGGAAGATAAGAAACACCAGTGGCGGGCTGATATAGGCCGGGAACTCTCTGCCGTGGAATCGATGAAGGTTGCAGAGCGGCTGAGGATTGCTGCAGAGATTCGGGATAGACAACGGGAGCAAAAGCACCAGGAAACAGCGGAAAGCTGCCAGCAGCTCTGGGAGGCTGCAGAAGCTGCACCGAAGGAGCATCCCTATCTCCAGAAGAAACAAGTAGGAGCTCATGGGATCAAGATCTCCAAAAACGGTAAACTCATGCTGCCCCTGTTCACCCCAGAAGGGGAGCTCTCAACCCTGCAGTGCATTGCTGCGTCGGGCAAGAAGCTCTTCCACTCGGGAGGAAAAGCTGGAGGCTGCTTCTGGTGGCTAGGAGATCTCGATACCGGGAAGCGGGTCTATATTGCAGAGGGATATGCAACAGCTGCCAGTATCTATGAGGTTACCGGAGAGCCGGTTGTTATCGCTTACAATGCGAAGAACCTGATCCCGGTCACTTCCTCTATCAGGATCATGTTCGCGACAAAGGAGCTCATCATCGTTGCTGATAATGATGAATCTGGGACCGGGAAGAAGTGTGCTGATGAAGCTGCAGAGTGCTCTGGTGCTGAAGTGATCATGCCGCCGGAAGTAGGGGATGCGAATAATTTCCTCCTCTCAGGGGGAGGTCTCAAAGAGCTGCTGCAGCCCAAGTCTCCATCCTGGTTGGTGTATGCTGATGAATTTTCTCAGCACCCGTCCCCACTGAAATGGTTGGTTCGAAGGTGGCTGCAGGAAGAAGCGATGATCATGATTCATGGACCGTCCGGGTCGGGCAAGACCTTCGTGGTCCTCGACTGGTGTCTCCATATAGCTTCAGAGAAAACCCATTGGCTCGGGCAGAAGGTGCAGAGCGGCCATGTGGTGTATCTGGCTGGAGAAGGGCATTACGGACTTCGCAGCCGTATCGCTGCCTGGAAGCAGTATCACCGGATCGATCACCTTGATATGACCCTTTCGGTGGGAGCAGTCGATCTCAATACAGCAGAAGGCTTGAGCAAGACGGTGAATAATATCCATTCCCTGGAGATCCAACCGAAGCTGATAGTGGTGGATACTCTCCATCGATTCTTCGCTGGGGATGAGAACAGTGCCCAGGATGCGAAATCGATGCTGGATGCCTGTGCCCACCTGATGAAGGAATTCTCCTGCTCGGTGGCTCTGGTCCACCATACGGGAGTGAACTCGGAAGCGCAGCATAGAGCCCGGGGATCTTCGGCCTGGAGAGCTGCTATGGATGTCGATATCAGCATAGAGCCGGGAGGAGCGAATACTCCGATCACCATCTCTCAGAAGAAGGTGAAGGATGCAGAGATGATTGAGGATATCCACGTGGAACTGGAGGAGGTTCAGCTTCCCTGGTTGGATGAGGATGGCTTGCAGGTATCCAGTGCCGTGGTAACAGAAGGAGTACCTCGAGCACAGCAGCAGAGGGACAGCAAGCAGCAGGAACGGATCAACGATATGATCCAGGCCTGGTTGAACTCAGGGGCAGAGGATATTGACGGATTGCCCTATATCACGAAGTCAGCCTGGAAGGATTTTATCAAGAGCACGAATCCAGAGATCAAGGAAGGAAACTTGAGCCAGAAATTCAAGGCCTCTGATCCAAGGTCCATGATCAGCCGATTGATGGCAGGCGGATTGATCCAGGAGTACCAGGCTGGCTACCTGATTATCGATGGAGAAACCTCCTCGATCATGATGCTCACAAGGCTCGGTAGTACTGGTAGTTCTACGGTAGCACTACCAAAGGCTACTCGGGAGTAGTCGGTAGTATACCGGTAGTAACGGAAACTACTACCGAGGGGGCAAAGGTGGTCAGTATCGGTAGTAACGGTAGTAGTACCCTTTAGGGTACTACCGTACTACCACTACCAGCGGAACCGGATTTACTGAAGATTTGAAGGAAGAAAGAAGAATGAAGAGAAATGCAGAGGCGAAGATCCAGGCTGAGATCGTGGAGTACTTATCAGGGCAGGGAATCTTCTGTCACTCGGTGCCGAACGAGGGAACCGGGACAGATAAGCTCAGGACAATGCGGATGATCACTATGGGCTTGAGACCTGGGACTGCCGATCTGGTGGTGTGGTTTCCTGGTAGGGTGATCGGCTACCTGGAGGTGAAGACTGAGACCGGGCAACTGTCAGAGAATCAAAGACGATTCAAAAAGAGGTGTGAAGAGAACGGGGTGTTCTATGCCGTGGTGAGGAGTGTTGAGGATGTGCGGCAGATCCTCGAGGATCAGAGACGTATTGAGGATGGAGGGGAAGAGGCTTAATGGCGAATCATAGAAAGATCATAGCGATCACGACCTATTCGATAAAGATATTTGATTCGGTGGCTGAGGTATGCAGCACCTACGGGCTGACCTATGCAAAGCTGAAGAAGCTCATAGAGACCGGACAGACGCTCGAGGACGGGATGACCACCTTCGATGATCTGCTGGAGGATGGGGATTATGGTAGTGAGAGTGCATGAGGATGATATGGCAGTTGCTCAGAATCAGTGGCAATGTGTAGGTTCTTCTGGAGATATGGGTGGATACCGAGTGGTCGTGCGCCCAGGCATTTGTATCTGCGCTACTTCGATTTTTGTAAATCGATTTGGTGGCAGATAGTGTTGATAGGGGTAGATAGAGATGAGTAAGAAGATTGAGATCATCCCCAAGGCAGAGTTTGCCCGTCGGCTCGATATTTCCCGGAGCGCTGTCTCCAATGCGATTGCCAGAGGGAACATCTTCGGGGAGGCGATCACCGAGGACGGGAAGCTGGTCTTTGAGATCGCCAAGCGGCAGTTCGAGTTTAACCGAACCGAGCGGGGGAGGAAAAAGAAATCCGAGATGGTTCCCCAGAAATTCAAGGGGTCTCCATCATCTACTGATGAGGAGTTTACTGACTGGGCTCGGAAGAAGGCGATAGCCCAGGCAAAGAAGGCTGAGTATGTTGCCCTGCAGGCAGAGCTGGAGTATCGGAAAGATTCCGGGGAGCTTATTGAGCGGAGGCTTGCAGTGGGAATCTCCTACCAGATTGCCAAGCACTTGACCGACTCTTTAAGGAATCTCCCGGATCGTCTGGCTCAGAAAACTCATGCAGCCTACCAGGCTGGGGGGAATGAAGAGGATACGAGAGAAACGATGAGACTGGAAATCGATACGATCCTCCATACTCTTTCAGAAGAGGTGAAGCAATTTGAAATCTGAAACAGCTATAATTCTGAAATCCTGGTCAAGAGGTCTGAAACCTCCTGCAGATCTTACGGTTAGTCAATGGGCTGACCGATACCGGGTCCTTCCCAAAGGCTCAGCAGAACCGGGACCATATAGAACTGACCGTACTCCCTTCTGGAAAGAGATCATGGATGTACTATCTGCCAACTCTCGAGTGAAAGTGGTCTACATCATGAAAGCATCCCAGATGGGGGCCACCGAGGCCGGCGTCTGTAATCCCATCGGCTATTACATTCACTATGACCCCTCGGAGATCCTGGTCGTCTGGGCCGGGGAGAAGATGGTGGACAAGAACTCCAAGACCCGTATCGATCCGATGATCACCAGCACCCCGGTCATCAGGGATGCAATCGTGAAGAAGCGGACCCTGGAGGGAGGGAATACTACCAGGTTGAAGCTCTTCCCTGGAGGCAGCTTGAATATCGGGAATGCCGGATCGATCACTGATCTCATTTCCTCTCCGAAGAGAATAGCAATCGGGGATGAGATCGATGAGTGGCCGGAAGATCTTAATGGCCGTGGTGATCCCTGGACTCTGCTGCTGAAAAGACTCAGGACCTACCCGAATTCCAAAGCCATTGCGATCTCTAAGCCTTCGGTGAAAGGCAGGTCAAAGGTGGAGGCTGGCTATCTTGCCGGGGATATGAGAAAGTTCTTTGTTCCCTGTCCTCATTGTGGTGAATACCAGATCCTGCTATGGTCCCAGATGAAGTGGAAGAAGAATCCAGATGGGGATCGAGAAGTCTGGTATGAATGCCCTCATTGCAAGGGAGAACTCAAGAACTATCATAAAGAACTCATGCTGAAGAAAGGGGAGTGGAGACCTACCAATCCTCATTCACCAGGAAAAAGCATCAGGAGTTATCAGATCAGTTCTCTCTATGCCCCGGTAGGCTGGACCACCTGGGAATCTCTTGTGGAGCAGTGGCTCGATGCCCAGGGGAATGTGAACAAGCTGATCTCGTTTATCAATGATGAACTTGCTGAAACCTGGGAGGAGAAATCTGAGCAGCAGGATTGGGAGGTTCTTCGTGGACGCAAAGAATCCTGGCGATCCGGTGAGATCCATGAGGATATCGTGATGCTCACTGCCGGTGCTGATGTCCAGGAGAACCGGATTGAGGTGGAAGTAATCGGCTGGGGAAAGCGATTCGAACACTGGAGTGTGGAGTATCATGTCTTCACTGCTGATCATACTACCAACTCTCTAAATGACCGTTGCTGGGAAGAGCTGGCTATGCTCATGACTAAGCAGTGGATGCATCCCACCGGCGAAGTTCTCTATCTTTCAGGGATCTGCATCGATGCCGGGTACAATACCGAGACGGTGTATCATTTCTGCAGGGGGTATCCCCAGGATCGAGTTCTCGCTATCCAGGGTTCAGATCGGTTGAAGGCACCGATCTCTGGAGCAAAAGCTGTAGATCATATCGGTGGAAAGCATATGAGAAATGCCCTGTTTCATTATGAAGTAGGATCATCCTTCCTGAAGAGTGAGCTTTTTCACTGGCTCAAACAGAAACCACCGGAGGGAGATGATCCGTATCCCTTCGGTTGGTGCCATTTCCCGGAAGACCGGGAAGATGAATACTTCAAGCAGCTCTGCGCCGAGGTTCTCCAAAAGACAACTCCGAAAGATAAGCGGGCGAAAGTGAAATGGGAGTGGGTAAAGATTAGGGAACGGAATGAAGCTCTGGATACCCATGTTTATGCAAGGGCGGCGGCTGCAGCGGTTGGGTATGATGCGATTGATGCGGAATGTATTTAATTTCATTTTTGTGTTTGATAGCTATTTATAGGTCCTATAACTTAGTGCAAGAAGTAGAGGAATAGGAGAAAATTTTCTTATCGATTTGACATTGAATTTTACCTAAGATAATCTGTTTAAATATAAACAAGAAAATTGTGATTTATTAAATCCCGAACAAATTAGGAATAAATATGGTCAATTTAACAAAAGAAAAGTCTTTAATGAGAATTCAAACAGCATTGGATAGTATTCCGGCCTTAATTCAAAATCCGAAGGGAACCCAAGAATTTGAGAAATGGTTTAGGACTACAAAAACTGCTATCACTTATATATTTGGAAAGCAATCCCAACAATTAGAAGATTTCGATGATATCAGTTACTCACCAATTATATACACAACAGATACCCCCGACTCTGTATTTCATGAAGCTCATATAAGTGGTTTGGAATATGCTTCATCTGTTTTGGAATCAATGAGAGAAGAGATAGAGGAATATTGGGAGGATGATAAAGAAGAAATGAAAGTAGTAGAAAATGAATCGTTAGAGGATTCAAAATCTAATATAGAGATTTTTATTATTCATGGACGAGATGATGGATTAAAGGAAACTGTTGCCAGATTTATATCAACACTCGGCTTAATACCAATTATTTTACATGAACAATCTAATCAGGGCAGAACTATTATCGAAAAGTTTGAAAAACATGCTCGAGTGGGGTTTGCAATTGCTCTTTTAACTCCCGATGATTTAGGTGCGTTGCAGGAAGAGGCAGAAGATCTGAAACCCAGGGCTCGGCAAAATGTAATTTTTGAATTTGGATATTTTATGGGGAGTCTAGGACGTCAGCATGTATGTGCGCTTGTGAAAGATGATGTTGATCTGCCTTCTGATTCCTCAGGTATCCTCTATATTAGCTATGATAAAAGTGGTGCTTGGAAGATGATGCTAGCTAGAGAATTAAAAGAAGCTGGCTACGAAGTAGATGCAAATCTCGCACTTTGATGTTGTTATGTATATGTGTCAATTCCACTATAGTGATGTATTGCTATGAAACGTAGACATCATTACGTATCTCGGTTCTTACTTAATAAGTTCTCTGATGCTAATAACAAAATATATATGTTCGATAAGAAAGAGCATACAATTAAAAATATTAGCACAGCGGATGCTGCGGTAAAAAAAGATTATTACAGGGTGAAAATAGAAGGCTTTCCTGAGGATGTTTATGAGAATGCTTACAGTGAAATAGAAGGCCCTGTTTCCTTAATTATAAAAAATATATGTGAAACGAAAAAGTTTCCCATAAAAGATCAAGAAATCAATTATCTATTTCTATTTATAGCATTTTTGGCTAGCCGGATTCCCACCGCACGGGACAACGCTAATAATTTTATTGAAGAAGTAATTCGTAAAAGCGGACAAAGAATTATTGAAAATAGCTATACTGAAATGAAGGAGGAGCTTTTATGGAAGAATCCCTCTAGGAATCTCATATCAAAAGAAGATTTAAAAAAGCTACTTGCGGACAAAAATAGAGTTAGTATTCAGATAGCGAATGAAATGCAAATGAATACGGTTTCTATTATTACGGATAGTATTTTTAAGTCACTCTTCCAACGGAATTGGTATATAGCATATGTCTCAGATAATATGAGTAATAGGTTTATAACTTCAGATTCCCCTGTTCTCCTCTATTTCAAGGAGAAAATGCCTTCAGTTTATTCTCCAGGATTTTTAGTGCCAAATACAGTTCTCTCAATAGCTCTTGATCCACAAACACTTCTTTGTTCAGAAATGGAAGAAACTCCAACCTTTCCAGTGAGAGTAAATAATTTTATCATACGCGAGAATAACTATTTAACTATGCATTTGTGTGGAAGATATGTTTTTTCACATAATGATAATTTTAATATGTTGAATGAATTACGTAACCCTTGTAGTTCAAAGGAATATTTTAATGTGAATTTTTAATCAAATTTTATTAGTTAAAAGTCTTATTATTATGCATCTATCTTTTTTATTAAATAATAACTATGAATAACATGTAAAAACTATTTACATATTGTAGAACATTTGATAATGTAGTTATGTAATGAATGTTTTTGGAGGATGTTATGGAATATGAAAAGATCATTTTAGACTTGCTTAATAGAATTGTCACGCTAGAAGGAAAGGTAGCTCAATTAGAATCAGGGAGGACAGTGGTAAAATCTGAGTCTGTCCGTCCTTCTGAACCAAGAAGGATTCTTTCGAACCAGAGAGATATGACAAAATATCTTTTCGAAGGTAAGTTGTATGGGAAAAGTCGTTTGGTTCTTGCTGTTGTTAAAAAGTATGTGGAAACGCATCCAAATATTAAGGTGCGTGATTTGGAAATAACATTTGATAAATCTTTACAGGGATCTCTTGGGGTTGTAAGGGAGCTTGAAGAAGTCAAAACGAATGTGTCTGATTACTCAAAACGTTTCTTTATAAAGCCTCAAGAAGAAATTCGACTTATTGATGGTACATGTGTGGTTTGTACTCAATGGGGAATAGGCAATATCGATTGGATTATTGATTATGCAGCAGAAGACTTGGGTTATGAGATTCGTAAAACGAATTGAAACAATATATCTGAGAAGTATTCATTTAAGGGAGTAGAGTTTACAGACTTTGCTCCTTTTTTTTATCATAGGGCTGTTCTCAACATTTCAATAATCAAAATCCTGACATTGTGACCTTCTGATGCCCTAACTACAATTGCCGTATGTTAGGGTTAGAAAAAGATCAGATGATCGGGTTTAGAGATCAGGCAATCTCCGCATTACAGGCAGTCATGCTCAGTGGGTCTTCGTATGAGATCACTCATGCCGATGGTTCCAAGCAGCGGGTGACCAGGGCCAATATCGCTGAAATTCAGGAAGTGATTCACTTCTGGCAGCAGGAGATCGATATCCTCGACGGGAAGGGAGGTCCACTGCATGTCAGACCGGGCTTCTAAGATCTCAGCACTTGATCGCCTTATTTCCTATATCTCCCCATCAGCCGGAATCAAGCGGATTCAGGCAAAGGCTGCTATTGATGCCTATGCCTTTGGCTCCTCTGCAGGCTACACCGGAAAGAAAACCCGGTACGGACTGTCAAATACCATGCCGGTCGGGGATGATACCGATTACTCATTAGCGCAGCTCAGGAACTATTCCCGTTCCCTGGTAACCTATACCTCAATCGGAGCCGGGGCAGTTTATATCAATGCCTCGAACACTATCGGGACCGGGCTCAAGATGCAGCCCTCGATCCTGGAGAATGTGGTCCCCTTATCCAAGAAACAGATCGAAGCTCTCCAGATCCAGATCAAGCAGCGATGGAAACTCTGGGCTGAGAGTACTGACTGTGATTTCCATGGCCAGTTCACCTTCAATCAGCTGCAGTTCCTCATGTATCTCTCGAAACTCACCAGTGGTGATGTGCTGGTAACCTTGCCTCTGGCTCATGAGGACCGGACAGTGAACGGTCTGAAAGTGAACATTATCGAGGCTGACCGGGTACGAAATGATCATCTGAAAAGTAACAGTAAAACCCTGGTGAACGGGGTGAAACTTGATGCCCAAGGAAGACCGGTCGGGGTGTATGTTCACCCGTCTGAGAATTCACTTGAAGACCAGGCGGCAGTCTATGTCCCGTTTGTCGGAACGAAGAGCAAGAGACGGAATGCCTTTCTCTGCTATACCCCGAAACGGCCAAAGGAGTACCGGGGTAAACCGTTTCTCTCACCGGTTACCGAGACCATCAAGAAGCTGGACCGGTACTTCGAGAGTGAGATTACAGCCAGTGAAGTGAATTCGCTGTTCGGCTTATTCATCAAGACTCCTTCGGGAGATGCCAGCTCGATCTTGGGGAAAACACCTATTACCCGCAATCCTGAGACCATCTATCCTGATGCTCCCGATTATTCCCTGGAGCCGGGAGTGGTGCTGCAGGGAAGACCGGGAGATGAGGTCCAGAGCTTTGATCCGGCAAGACCGAACTCGGCTTTCGGGGAGTTCATCAAATCCTCTCTGGTGTTGGTCGGGATGGGGCTGCAGATCCCGTATGAGATCCTGATCCAGTTCTTCTCTTCATCGTACTCAGCCAGCAAGGCAGCACAGAACGAGTACTGGAAAACAGTGAGAAGGGACCGTAATGATTTCGCTCTCTTCTGCCACCATATCTATGAGGAGTGGTTAACTGAAGAGGTTCTCCAGGGAAGGATCAGCTGTCCCGGTTTCTTTGATGATATCGCAACGAGGCGGGCGTATTGCCATGCATCCTGGGTAGGTGTGTTTTGTCCGCACCCCCTTCCCTACATTTCTATTCTACGTTAAACAACCTGCTCTTCAATATTTC
>Ga0272443_10001628_pt1 | contig 31742 bp, 33 predicted proteins | sample SSMAcet12_FD_193581 | JGI IMG/M metagenome (GOLD analysis project Ga0272443, IMG submission 193581) | Marine sediment archaeal communities from Little Sippewissett salt marsh, Falmouth, MA, United States - SSM-Acet-12 | ecosystem: Environmental > Aquatic > Marine > Wetlands > Sediment ... | reverse complement strand
AAGATTCCGTCAGGTCTCGCTGCGGCATGGGCAAGATGTCCATGTCTATCGTGGCTTGTGATTGGGGATTATGAATGAATTGGCCCTCGCGATCACGCCAAATGATATTGGGAATACTATCCAATCCTCGTCGGTCGGCGACCGCCCGGGTTAATTGCCCGAACATTAATTCCGCTTCACCCAGGGCAATAGCATCAACTTGTTGCATGAAAAAATCCTGAGGCATAAGAGTTGCGTGATGCCCTCCAACCACGGTGAATATATCAGGGGAAAATGTTTTGACCTGTTTTAAAATGTTCCGGACGGCGTACACCTCAGGCGTCAAAGCTGTTACAGCAACCATCTCGGGCCAGAATTTTCTTAACACGGCATCGAGATTTCCATCCAGTCTCATATCCAAAATACGAACATCGTGGTCCGGGATGATCGCCGCTATCATTTCCAGGTGCAATGGTTCCATCAGAGCCACCATTCGAAATCCAATTCCCTCTGTTAAATATTCAGGTTGAACTAATAGTATTCGCATAGGTTTATCCTTTATGTTGTCTGATGAGTGCTGCAGACACTTCTAACTTCCGAAATTATGTTTTATTGAGCCATTGGGGTTGTTCCATAAAGCGTCCAGAGGCGATGGTCTTGACCTGGCCTTTCTGCACTATTTCAGCCTTGAGTTCATGGACAGGTGATATTGAGTAGGTAATCCAGGCACGAGCAATTGTCAGTTGATCGATTGCCACAGGATGACGATATTGCACACGAAATTCCGCAGTCACGGCAACATATCCATGTGCAAACAGGCAATTAGTCATGGCACTATCCAGAATCGTGGAAATAACACCACCATGCAGTATACCAGGAAAACTTTCATATTTATCGCTGCACTTGAATGGGGCCACCACATCCCCATTTTCTGACGGAACAAAATCAAGCTGCATCCCATATGCATTGGACAAACTGCAGGCAACACAGTTAGGATGGGCCTTTTTACGGATATCAACCATTGTATCAAGCATGCAATATTCTTTCACTGATTTTTTCGAAATGCAACCCATATATAGCCAATTCAATCGCTATTGGAAGGGCCTTGGCTTTTTTTATGCCAGTGCGAAAAACAAGCTTCCAATACAATAATCTTGCCTTTGACAAAATACCAATATACCAGACACTCTTTGCTCCTGCAGCGAGATCCTGCAGTGAGATTCGCGTTTTCACGTGGGGATGGTAGTTACTGATAAAGGTGTTTATTCTTGCATAATAATGATTCGGGGAATATAGGGTGCCTAGGATTTTCTGATAGCCCGCCAGCAATTTATCTCTCGCCATTTTAGGAATAAAGTTGATGCTGGCATCGGTGTTCTCTCCGGTGCTATCGCCCAGCAGTCTGCCCTCAGCCTGGAGCCGAAGCCATAACCGGGTCTGAGGCAGGGCATTGAGCAACCCGACCATGGCCGTCACTATCCCCACCTTTTGGATAAATCGAATCTGGGCATCAAAAATACCCTCGGTATCACTATCAAAGCCAACGATGAATCCGCCCGTGACCTGCATCCCGTTTTTTTGTATGGTTTTAACCGCGACCTCCAGATCCCGAGAGGCGTTCTGATACTTTCCGCATTCCTGCAAACTAGTAATATTGGGTGTTTCAATTCCCACAAAGATTTTGTGGAAGTTGGCGCAATTCATCATCTGCATCAACTCTTCATCATCAGCGAGATTAACACTGGTTTCAGTTGTAAATGTAAACGGATAATGATGTTCTTTCTGCCACGCAATCAATGAAGCAAGCATTTTCTTCACATTGGCCTTATTACCGATAAAGTTGTCGTCAACGATAAAGACATCGTTTCTCCACCCCAAATCGTAAAGCGATTGCATTTCCCGAACCAACTGTTCCGGCGACTTGGTTCGGGGGGTCTGACCATAGAGCGATATAATGTCACAAAACTCACAGTTGAACGGACATCCTCGTGAATACTGCACCGGCATAGTCACATAATCTCTTAAGTTAATCAGCGACCACTGGGGTAAAGGCGTCTGTTGGATATCCGGTCGATCCGTGCAGGAATACACAGCTTTGGCGTTCCCCGCCTCCCAGTCTTCCAGAAACAACGGTAGCGTGATCTCGGCTTCATTAAGTACGAAATGATCAACTCCGGTAAATCTCTCAGGTTGCGTAGTCGCAGCCGGGCCTCCAACAACCACAATTTTGCCAGAAGACTTGCACCGATTGATAATCTCCTGAGCACTCTCTACTTGCACCAGCATGGCACTGATGAAAACTACGTCCGCCCAGTCGATTTGTTGATCATCAAGATCGTTGACGTTAACGTCAACAAGTCTCTTCTCCCATGTTTCCGGCAAAAGAGCCGCAACCGTCAATAATCCCAAAGGGGGAAATGCCGCCTTTTTGGAGACAAATTTCAGGACATGCTTGAAACTCCAGAACGTTTCCGGATATTTGGGATAAATCAGCAATATATTCATCTTTTTATATCCCCTTTTATAACTGGAATTACTTTTTTATGTATGTTTCGTCTCGAATCAAATTTGTGCTCATTAACCATATCTATTGGGGTGTATTTGCCAGAACCACACCTTTTTCTTCCATTTGCTTTGTGAATTTGGCCTGATCGTCGTTAAATTTTGCTATGCAGTCGGCACAGCAAAAATAAATCCGTTTGCCCTGGTAATCGGCATACACACTCTTGTCAATCTTCCCACCTTCAACTGGACAGAGTGTCTGGACCTTCTCAATAGTGGCGGCCTCGGGCATATTCGGTTCCTTAGGAGCCTTGGATCCATTTTCAGATTTTCTGCAACTGAAGAATATAGTCACTAAAGTCACCATTATCAACATAACAAACATAATTTTTAAGATTTTCATTTTGTCATTCCTTTCTAAACTAGAATTATATAATCATTTACCCTGTTAACTTTTTGCATTGACCTACTTGTCTTTTTCCGTTATTAGGTTCCATAACTAGTTTTATTAATTCCTGCTTCTAATTTTCCCTCGGATGATTATGTACATCTATCGCTTGGGAAAAGGTGGTGCATTTTGCGTCCTTTTGCCTTTATTGTCATTTGCATCCTTAACAGGTTTGGGTGGTTTTACAGACTGTTTCTTGTTCTTTTTCTTCATAAATAATATCCCTTACATTAAGATTCGCTAGTGGACATAAATATCCTGTCATTTGCTACTATTCGAAGTCTCGGTAAGGCTCTATTCTGAATCCTCCAATGGAATTTTTTGTAGGTCCTTTGGGTCAGTCGGGTGTTGTTTCGATACGAGAGATTACTCACCAGAGACAGAACCGGGTGCCGCTTGGGCAGAAAATTACGGCAGACGCGCCGAAATATGTTCCAGAGTGAATAAAAATCCCGGTCGCAGGTATTCATTTCTTCCAAAATATCCGCCTGGGAAAAGTTCTTATAGAAGGCCGTGGGAAATCCCAATGTGTAGTATTTCCAGTCATCGGGAAAATTGTTGGCAGCGATACGATTCTCCAATTTCATACGGTCCCAAAGACGAGTTCCCGGCAGGGGTGTGAGAAACAGGGCGTTGAGAACATCCACGCCGTATTGATTGGCAGTCTGGGCGATCCGCTTGCCGATCCCGGCTTCATCCGTATCCAGCCCCATGATGAACGAACCGACTACTAAAATACTATGTCGCTGGAGTCGGCGAACGGACTTGCGAAAATCGCGACCTTTGAGGAGGTTGAATTTCTTGCCAACTTCCTCCAGCCCTTCAGGGTTGGGCGACTCAAAACCGATAAAAACTCCCCGGCAACCGGCTTTTACCGCCAAGGCCATAAGTTCCTCGTCATCCGCCATATTTATGGTAGCTTGCCCGACCCAACACTTACCCAGATCAGCTTGAATCAAGGCCCGAAACAGTTCTTTAGCCTGTTCGATATGAGTTGACGAAATGCCAATCAGATTGTCATCCACAATCAAAACCCATTTTTCCTTAATCCGTTTGAATTCCGCGATCACCTGCTCAATGGGCCGATGCCGATAACGGTTTCCATTAAACGCCGAGACGCTGCAGAAGCTGCAATTGAGAGGACAGCCTCGCGTGGTTTGGATGGCCCCGAAAGTATATCCGGTATTCAGTAAATCATGTCGAGCTAGTGGTATATTAGCCAAATCGGTATATTGCCCTGAATAAATTCGCTTTAATTTATGCTGCAGGGTGTCGCAAAGAACATCGGGCCAGACATTTTCCGCTTCGCCGGTGACCACCGCATCAACATACTGTAAGGCCTCATCCTGACACATGGTGGCATGAATACCACCCATGACGACGGGTATGCCCCGGCGGCGAAACTCAGCCGACACCTCGTAGGCCCGGCTGGATTGAGAGGTAAAGGCGGTGATTCCCACCAGGTCCGGCTTCGGAAGCGAGGAATAGTCACGGACGCCCAGATTCTCGTCTATAATTGTAATGTCCCACTCTGCAGGAGTGAGGCCCGCCACAGTTAACAGCCCCAGTGGTTTCCAGACCCGGTAACGATTCCATCGGTTTTCTTTAAGTTTAGTCAGACTTACCATGGAATTAAAAGGATTGATCAGGTATAATTGCATGAAATCGTAGTCTCCATCACTTTAAGCAGCACTGTTTACTAATCTTTTGTAAATCTTTTCTCAGGTTGCGGCGGCACGGCTTCATTAACATTCACGTTCCCAACTACTCCAAAGTGATGCATACCGATACCATATCAGTAAAACTCAGACAACTTTATATCGTACTGTTCTTCATATCTCCTAAGCTGTTTGATCCGCTTGATGTCATCGCGAACCTTGTTGGGCAGTTTGAAGACATAGGGCCTTCCTTTCAACCGGTTAATCAAGTCGGTCAATATGGCCTCCCAACGACATTCGTATAGCTCCTTACACAGAGTAATGAGCAGGTGGTCTTCTTCGGTAAGTTGGGCAATAAATGCCTGAGGATTTATATCTGCTGCCACGTCTTTCATGACTTAATATCCTGTTATAGCTTTCCTTTCCTCAGGTTGTTTGTGGAAATAATACGATTACTACACATCTGGTATTTTTCATGAGCCAACTGATTTCTCTAACCGGAATTTGTCGACATCTTAATTGTTTCCTACAGGTTGTTGGCAGTACGCGTAAACTGCGCCGATTTCAAATCTGAGTTAAAGCACAGGTTCTTGTAGACATACTGGCTCAGAAGCTTACCTTGCCAATCATAACTGGTGATCGACGTAGGTAAGATATATTCCTTGTCAAACTCCAGAACCACTCGGGCCGCCAAATACTGTTTCCTGGGCGGCAGCCGACGCTCTATGGCAATGCAGGGACGATCATCTATTCTGGTTTCGCCCAGATACCGGATTTGCAGATCCTCTTGTTTGTCTGCCTGTTCGTAGACCTTTAATATCTTGGCCATGGTGCGGTAGAAGCCGAACTCGTCACAGGTGCTTCGACTAGACCGGAGGGCCTCTTTACACCTCGGGTCACGTTCTATCGATTTAATCCAGGAAAACAACCCCGTCGGATGCACAATCATCTTACTATTATTACGCCGGTTTTCCACGTACAAAAGCTTGTCTATTTTGTCGGCATTATCCTTCCAATTCATCAGCAGCGAAAATGGTTCTTCCTTAAACTTAATCGCGATTTCTTCCTTATAACGAAGCTTGCCGTTGACCCGCTCGCGTCGGTAGAAAATACCCTGGTAATCATGCACGTGTTGCTTGTAGTTTTTCATTGACCACTTCAGCAGAGTAATATGATCCGTTTTGGCCAGGTCGGCAAGCTTGTTGGCAATATCCAGGTTTTTCGCCGGGCGCAGCGGATAGGCGCCAGCAACCTTTATTGACTTGGCCTGGTCGGTTGCTTCGTCCTTATTCTGGCCCACGATAATCCGATACGGAAAGCACACGATCAGTAGCCCCAATGTTAGGCGCAACACAATGTCGCCATCTTTGAGTCTGAATAAATTTTTCATGGGTTTTCTTTTTCTAATAAACTGTTACAGATACCACAACTTAAAGTCCATATTACCAGGGCTGAATATAGTTTTTATTGATTTCTGCTGCTTAAAAACCACCTACGGCTGATTCTGTTTTTTTATCGTTTAGGCACAGGGGGAGCATGTTAGGTTCTTTTGCCCTTATTTTCTTTTACATTCCTGGCAGATTTGGATGGTTTAACAGATTGCTTCTTTTTCATTATAGTCAATATCCTACGTTAAGATCCGCTAGCACTCTTAATCATCCTGTCCTTTGCTACTATTCGAAGCTTAGACAAGGCTTTATTTTGAATCTGTCTTATTCGTTCTTTGCTCAAACCCAACTTGTCCCCCACCTGTTTCAGGGTCAAGGGAAACCGCTGTAGGTCATTGGGATAAAATCGCATCTTTACCACTAATTGCTCCACCGGGGAGAGATCCGCCATATTTTTACTCATGATAATACGAACTTCGTTCACATTGTCGCTTAGCCTTTCTTCTCGTTTGCGCTCCTGATAATCATCCTTTTCCATTACAGGATCCCATTGGACCGGAAATTTATTGTGGTAACGATAGATTTGCTTGGCCGCACGAGATATCCCTTTAAAAATCGCATGGCATGCATAGGTACTGAACTTGAATCCCCGGCCAAAATCAAATTTATCTATCGCGCGTATCAGGGCCATACTACCTTCACTGACCCGATCGGCAAAATCCACTCCGGGCAAATCACGATGCTTGGCCAGCGCCAGCACCAAACCTATATTAGCAGTAATAAGCTTGCTTCTGACATTTTGTTGAAGTTGATGCCAATTAAATAGTTCGTACAGTTCGGATTGCAACCATCGATTTTTATGTAGAAGCATTTTTCTTATCTGAGATATTCTATAACGAGCGTAATTCATATGCTGGAACAATATTTTTTCGTGGTCGGCAGTGAGTAATTTACCCGATATGACTTTTACCTTCTGGTCTATGACCGATTTCATTTGCTCGCAGTGTGGAAAGTCATCATTAGGTACATAAACTGTAGGCTCAAGAATATATTTCACGAGAATATTCTTTTGATCCTGGGAGAAATTATGTTTGGATACTTTATTTTGGATATAGTTTTTTTGTACTTTGATCATATTGAATATCTAATCGCTTGGCTTACACCGGTAACAAATCTAGCATTCAATGCAGCTTCAATAATTTATAAGCAATATCTGTGCCAAATTCCTATAACTCTGGCTTGCACACTCTAATGACATAAAAAAGGGATAGTTATGAAATTACATCTAATTTTTCTCCAGGCGGGTAATATTATAGTTCGGTATTTGACTACCTAAAATACAAGTAGTATAATACCAGTTAAGTGATTAAATTTTACGGAAAGTGATACCCTCATGTTACTTCAAGTGACTATAGCGATTGCCGACCCCAAATTGCGAAGTCGATTGGAAACCATCGCGGCCAGTCTTGACACACACGTGGAGAAGATCAAACAGGCTCGTAATTTCTGGAAGCAAATCCGACGAAAGACTAGCGATGTGATTATTGTTTCCCGCGAATTTATCCCCAGTCCTTTATCGGGAGAGATCAAGTCATTGCAGGATTTGCCTGGGATTCCCTCGATTGTTGTCGTTGCCGATACCGAAACACCCAAGGAGAGGGCGCAATATGTCGTCGCAGGTTTCGATGTTTTGCTGGAAAGCCACCTGGGAGCCAATGTACTCAAAAAGGCCCTTGGTACGATTCTCGCCAAGCGGGCTAAACTTGCCAGGCAACTAATTACTTCGGAACGTAAGCAGCCAGAACCATTATTGGATAGTTTCGTGGCCAACAGCAAGGTGATGCAGAAATTCATAAAAATGGCCCGTCGGGCAGCGGAAACGGATTCCGTTGTCTTGATCCTGGGCGAAACGGGAGTCGGCAAAGAGCGGTTGGCTCGCACCATTCATAATGAAAGTCTTCGTCGAGAAAATCCCTTTGTCGCCGTCAACTGCGGTGTCTTTCAGGAGACACTTTTGGAAAGTGAGCTTTTCGGCCATGAAGAAGGCGCCTTTACCGGAGCGGCCAGATCCCGCCGGGGTTGTTTCGAAATGGCCCATACGGGCACGCTTTTCTTGGATGAAATAGCTGAAATTCCCACGCACCTTCAGGTAAAATTGCTTCGGGTACTCGATGATAAAAAGATACAACGCCTGGGTGGCGAAAAGCCTCTACGTGTCGATGTTCGCATTCTAGCAGCCACCAACCAGGACCTGGAAGCTGAAGTAAATGTCGGAAATTTCCGCAAAGACTTGTACTACCGTCTGGATGTATTCAGAATAACTGTACCTCCTCTTCGTGAACGTCTGGCAGACCTGTCGGAACTGGCCCAGAGTTTCATTGATTATACGTCACCGCGAATTGGCAGTGCTGTTCAAAAAATCGCGGATGAAGCGATAGAACAGTTATGTACTTATGACTGGCCCGGCAATGTCCGGGAATTGTTCAATGTTCTGGAAAGAGCAATGTTACTCTGTGATAACGACATGATTGCCGCTGAAGATCTACCTCTGCATATCGTGACTTCCAATACGGCGGGAAAAGGAGAAGTTTCAGGAGGTAAACTGCCGGCGGAATATATGAAGTTATCTGAAAATTGGCTCCAAAAGCCTTTGAAGGATGTTCGCAAAGAAATCTATGAAAAAGCCGAAAGGAAATACCTTTCTCATCTTCTCCAGGCCACTCACGGCAAAGTTGGTGTCGCTGCCGAACAAGCCGGTATCAATCAACGGGCGCTCTATACGAAAATGAAACGCTATGGTTTGAGCAAAGAAAAGTACCGATAAGGCACGTCAAAATGGTAAAAGAAAAAAACCGCAGTTTTTGTGTCCTGCGGTTTCCTTTTTTGCGTCTAGTGTTTAGTAGCGGCTTCTATTGCCGCCACGGCCATCGCCGTAACCACCACTGCTACGGTTTTCTCGTGGTTTGGCTTCGTTCACTTTGAGAGGCCGGCCGCCACAATCTTGACCGTCTAGGGCTCCGATTGCAGCTTGTGCTTCAGCGGCACTACTCATCTCGACAAACCCGAATCCTTTACTCCGCCCGGTGGAGCGATCCATGACAATTTGAGTACTTTCGACCGTACCGTGAGCACTGAACATTTGTTCTAGTTCGACTTGCGATACTTCATAGGTCAGGTTGCCTACATACACTTTATTACCCATAACAAAATCTCCTGTTATCTTCGGGTACATGACCCTCATTCAACTTTCCGGGTCACACAGAAAGCGGCCAACAATTCAGCCTTATAAAAATGGAAGGTTGAAGGAGAAATTTTGGAGGGGGGCAGAAATCAAACTGTCTCAAACCGGATTTACTCGTTCAGCAAACCAAACTTTATTCCTAACACTACGCTATACTCGTATACCAAGTTTAAAGCCAGAACTTAATAAAATATATTTTTACAATGAGTGATCAAATCAATTGAAAAACAATGTTGCAACAGTCCCTCTGAACTGCTAATGGCTTAACCCCAATAGAGTTATAATCTGTAAAACGCCCCTGCATTACTTATAAAGCGTTATGTTAATTATTCCATTTTCGCGGATCCCCCCATTCCATTATAACTTCCAGCCGAGCTTTTTTCTCCCGCTCACACCGAATCCGTAATGCTTGTTCAACCGGTCCACCCTGACGGTTGAGATCATAAGAAATTCGTATTGCCTGCTTTTTATTCATCATGTTTTCACTCTTAATATCAAGATTAATAGCTTTAGGGGTTGGCCGCTACCCCGTTTCTTGTCCGCCGCTGGATTTTAGTATTTACTCGGGCTGCTCCTGACCCGGCGTCGGTGGAGCGGCACCATAGGGTGGGCCTTGCTGTGCTATGAGCTGAAGGCAAGTCGCTAATGACAATACCAGAAACACGGTAATTAGTTTTGTAAAATAGTGTTGTCGCATGATCTGTTCTCCTGACTTATATCGCGAAGGCGTCGGTTTTCACAATACGCCCATCGGGGCCTTGATGGTCGTTGGGAGCAGGCCATTCATCGTTGTTTGGTGGGTGCCGTGAGGCTTTGGACCCGTAATTCGTGTTCTGCTTGCTGCCAGTTCTGTTCACATTGGCCTTGTGGGCAGCCATTCTTAATGTAAATTTCATGCGCCCGCTTAGCAATGTCATCGTGTGTAGCCGTGGGCGTCACGACCGGCGTTGGTTTCGCAGCGTTATAAGTCTTTTGGGTTGCGCACGTCGGTGTCGCTTTTGAGTGAGTCTTTGACTTGATCATAGAAAATTCCTTTCATCAATACATTGGGGTACTCAATCGTCTAAAATCTCCTATTGGTTGTCATATCCCCCGAAATGGCTGAGGTCTGCGAGGCGCGGATTCGCTCCCACGTTTCCCAGGATTGTACGGGAAAATCATTATTGGTTTCAACGCCCAGCAGTACGTTGTCACCGTTGATCTCGAGCACCGTGACTTTAAGCATGCGTTCGAAGCCGTTAGGGCGTCCGACGACCACGGATTCACATCTTTTCCTCATTAAGATCAACATGATAGAGCTTCCTTTCTTATGGTTGATTGATCATACAGGATTACCTGGTGGTTGTTATATTTTGCCGGACATGTGTCGGGCCGTTATCGCGGATTTGCTGCCAGACTTCCCAGCGATGGACCGCACACTCCTTTTCGGCCTCAAAACCCAGCTTAACACTACCCTTTTTAATCTCGAGCACGGTGACTTTGAGTGGCTGTTTGAGACATTGGGAAGGTCTGACAATCACAGCCTCTTGGTTTTTTCTCGTTAAGACCAACATGGTAAAACCTCCATTTTCAGGGTTGATTGCTTGGTTCTTTCATACCAGGATTCTGGCAGCATCGCGGCACCTGTGAGCAGCCTCAGAGGTGGAAAAAACGCCTTTTGAGAAACGAACTTCAAAGCACTTTTTTGACTTCAGCATGTGTTAGTTTCTTTTCGGATTTACAAACAAAATTATTATTTTTTCATATTCATACTCAATAAAAACAAAGAAAATACTTTTGCTGCAATTCAATTTGGTTTAGAATCTATCTCTACTATCTTGCTTTCCTTAATATTTTTAGCCTTCGGAAAAGTGAACGTGGGATTTTTTTGAAGTAATGCATCGCCAAACGCAAGCATCGTAGTATTGCCAAGCTTGTCCACCTTCGGGGGTTTTATAAAAAAATTGGCTATCGCCCCCTTGATAATTCCGAAGAAGCCAGCAGACTCACTTTTTTTAGCAATGGATGCTATTGTTATTCCCATCCTTGGTGTCGATTCAGTCTTTTTAAAAGCAAGCGTGTTGACCCGAGCAACTATCTCATTTGACCTGTTTTCGTATTTATATTCCCCCTCTTTCGGTTTAATATCATAAAGACCAATGGTTACGGGACTTTTATGGCCTCTTGCATTGAACTGTATTTTTACTTCCGTAACGGTCTTAGTAACATCGGTCAGCCGGCCTTTCACCTCAATCCTACCGTAGCCATCTCCGTCAAGCTTTATATAATCAAGCATATTGGTCAGCGTCTCTCCTTTTTTTAATTCATCGGTATATGCCGCGATCATCCCCGCGGAGTCAAATGTGTTCATGTGAAAACCACTTCCCGATATTTCAAATTCACCGGTCACATGAAAAGATTTCGAGTCCACCTCTATCTGGCATGAGACTATACCTACCTGCTGCTCATTATTGATACTGGATATGTTGTCAACCAGTGTCGGAGCTATCAGCGGAACAAAATACATAAAAGAGCCTATAGGGTTTTTAATAAATTCTTTTCTCCTATAACTCATTATCAAAGTGGGCCCGTGGTTGTCATTCGCGAGATCATTGGCGTCCGCCCCGGATTCGCCGCCGCAGTCGGTTATACAGTCGTTGGGGTCAGACCTTGATGCCTTACAGGAAGCCAAAAGAAACAGGCACAGAAGAGGCACTGCTAACAAGAAGATCAGCCGGTTGTTTCTTAAACTTGCACGTAAATTTAGCCTATATAATTGCATGGTTTCCACCTGATACCAGTGTTATTTTAGACAAACAGACACCGTTGCTTTTCGGCTAGTTCCATTACTTTTGCCTGCCAGCAATACCAACAGCATTACTGTAACGATGGCGAAACACGTGTTCATAGGTCATCTCCTCAGGAACGGAGGTTACCGCCGCCCCGGATAGATTCCGGTGCGGTGCGATCTGGCCGGTTACTTGGCCTGATAGCTGAACTTCTGTCCGCCCACGGAAGCCTCGAACATCAGTCCCGCCTCGTCCATGGTGAAGACCGCCACGCCGTGATTAAATTTGGAATTGACGCCGGCGCCCGATTTAATCGCCACGGCCGTGGCTTGGGCGTCGAAGCGTAAGCGGCCTTGCTTGAATGCCTCAACGTCTTGGCCGGTTTCAAAGCAGATGATCTCGGTATAGGACTGCCCGCCGAGCTGGAGGCCAATCGAACCTTGGGTCAGATCACAATAACCCACGGTGCTGCCACGCTCATAGAGCACGCCCTTGCCGTACGCTCCGCCGAATCCTATGGCACCCTTCCCGACCGAAGGGAAGACAGCGTATCCTGCGGCTGCGTTTAATATGTTGACCAGGGTTGGGTCACTCGTTTGCGCCTTGGCCAGAGCCATGGCGGCCTCTTGCTCAAGGTCGGCCTTACCTTGCAATGAACGGGGCGCCGTCGCACAGCCGCTCACCATCAGCAAACCAATCACACCAGTCATTAGAAACATTACTTTCGTAGAGTATCTTTTCATAACATGTCCTTTCCAACAGGACCGTAGCCGGGAAGATACCCGGACTCTGGCCCAAAGTTACAGAAACCTATATCCAAGTCGCCGGATACACATCCGGCACTACCAATCTTATCCGCCATCACTCTCACACGCGGGACAGGATAAAGCTCACGTTACAGAGCCCTGCGGCTACCGAACGTTACCAGTATCAGACCAACGACCGCCACCGCGATGCCGCCGATGATATACCAGGTCGTAGTTTCCGTGAATCGACCGGTGAAGGTATCACTCACCTGGTCAGCCATGGAATGCGACGCATTGATCCCCATGATCAGAAAGATCACCCCTGCCACCAAGAGAACGACTCCTAAAATACGTTGAGGGCTCATACTTCACTCCTGCGGCCAAGGGCCGCGTTAACCGACAACCCTTTATTGAGCGGTGTCGCTGCGACGGGTTCTTACGCGTGTCTTTGTCTTCCTAACAACCCTGCAATCAGGGAGACGAGAAAGACTGCCAGGAACACAAAAAACAGGACTTTTGCGATGGTCGTGGCCCCGGCGGCAATGCCGCCGAATCCGAATATGGCCGCGACAATGGCGACGATAAAAAAAACCAATGCCCAGTTTAACATAGCTTTGCTCCTTACTTGTTGGGTGTGTGACCGACGCCTGCCCACCAGGCTGGCCTCGGCGTTATGCATAACATAACAATTCTCATTGCTCCTCCTCGGGGCTGCTCCAACTGTCCCCCGGCACGCTCTGGGCGAGGCGGAACACGTGCACCGTAGCGCTACTCGTGAAGGCCTGCACCACGGCTCCGGTTGATGGCTCGACTTCCGTGATGGCTTCGCGCACATCCACACCAGTGATTCTCTTGATCTCATCCCGCAGAGATTGGGAGGCGTTGTCAAAGAGTTGCCGGTGAAACTCCTGTACCTTCGCAGCGCCTGCCGGGCTCTTAGCCATCTCCTTCTCCGCCGGCGACAGGGCCTCGTGCAGCGTGACCACCAGCGTATCCTGACTCAAAACCACGGTGACCGCCTTGGGCGTGTGGCCGGTCGTCTTCTCTTGGAAAGCCATCACGGCCTGCGCCACCTGTTGCGCTATGGTTGATTCGGGTTTTATCATCGGTTGCATCCTATTCTTATCATCTTGTCCATGCGTTTCCCCTAAGCTTCGATGCGATTGATCTCAATCAACCGAAGTTATAACTTTTGGGGTTCGCACAAATTCTCTTTATTATGGGCCTGGGCGCCGCAATTGTCGCATTTGTATCGTGGATCGACTGTGAGCTTTTTGAATTTCGCGGCATCTTTTTTGTCGCATCCATCCGTCTTCATGGCACACATGTGCATCTTATGGTTCTTGCTCTTGCAACTTTGTTTAGTAACCATCGTTTTTCTCCTTGTCGTACAGAAATTAGATTCCATCATTGCATGGATCTGGACCAGGCGGCAACCTCTATTGTCTCGCAGCTTCCGCCTGATCCAGCCGATAATTCAATGTGTTTCATTACTCGTTAGGTAGAATGAACCGTAGGTTCGCTCGACCGCTGACCGAGATGGAGATGGGCCCAGGACGGTGATCGGACTGCCGTGTAGGCCGCCGCAATGCCCACCAGGATGTAGATCACACGGGCAAGAAAAGTTCCATCACCAAACAGGGTCGCAACAAGGTTAAAATTAAAGAGGCCTACAAGGCCCCAGTTGAGACCGCCAATGATCAACACCACCAACGCTGCCGCTATGATTAGTTTTTTTAACATGCTAATTCACCTTTCAATAAGGGGTTCTTTTTCAGGCGTTGCATCTGACACGATTGAATATAAAAAAAACCGACATGGCTGAACGCCCAAAGGCGCTAAACCATGTCGGCTTACTCGTTAACAGACCTCCCGCTAAATCCGGGCTGCCCTTAATCTAGTCATCCAACTATTTCTACTTATAAATTTCACCGAAGGCCGATTTTAATCGACATTCCGTACCTATATAATATAATACATAGATCGTATATTTCAAGTTAATTATCGGAACATTGTGGTTTTCGTTGAAATAATGATAGGTCCAGGCTATAATAAACTTGCATGGTGTGCCCAATAGATCGATCGAATCCTTACTTTTTACAACATGCAATACTACAGGTTGTGAATGCCACATAACATCTTAATTAAAAGGCAGTTAAGTTGTCCGCGAACCTCTGAAAAAAATTTGAAAAACACCAAGGTTCGATCTTTTATCACAGGCAGTATATCGTCGGTGTGGGCTTACGATCGAAAATTTTTGCCTATTCGAGATTTTTATGAAAACACAGGGCGAAATTGAAGCCGCCGTCAGCGAAGGCGTCAGCCGCTTTGAACAGGAATACATGGGCCGGGGCCCCAAGGACATCCGCGTTTACCTGATCAGCGACCTCCTGGTGGTCAGGCTCCAGGGCGTCTTGACCGCCGCCGAACAACACCTTGTCAAGTCCCTTCCCTCCGATAAAGGTCGCGACCTGCTTAAACAAGTGCGAATCCATCTGATCGAGACTGCTCGGCCGATTATGGAAGCGATGATCCGGGAAATTACCGGTGTCAAGGTCGTCAGCCTGCATCACGACGTCAGCACTCTGACCGGAGAAGAAGTCATTCTTTTCACCTTGGCTGGCTCTCCTCTTTTCCGCGAGTTAAAGAAGGGCGGAGGTTCCACCTCGCATCAAACGCTGAATGTGGAAAAACCGTGGATATATAAAACATCAGGAGAATCTGATTCATAAAGCAATTAACTCCTTGCGACTATATCTCATCAATCCGTCAAATCCGCTTGTGAGTATCGTCAAAGTCAAGGAGAGCCGCTGGAACCGTTACCGCGTGTGGAAACCGCTGAGTCTTATGGTTCTGGCGGGCCTGACCCCGCCGGATTAAAAGTGTACCACCCTTTTGAACCTTCAAGAGGGGTTAGGTACTTTACTATTTTACCTACCACTGTGTAAGTATTTCCAGTCCTAACGCAGTCATTGTTTAGGTAGGATTATTAGGGCAGAAAAAGCGGGTGGGCGGAAAAATCGATATGAGGATTTATTTTTTGTATTTGTCGTTTGCTTTATAAACGACAACAGGTAAACCCCTGAACTCGGTAAATTGGCCGGATAAATTCAGATTCACAAATTGTACAAAGAGATCTAAGTGTCAGATGATATTTTTGATGATGCAACAGAAGAACTTTTGTTCAAACGCTTTGCTGATTTTTTATCATATAACAATCCAATTAAGGCAATGATCCAAACAACTACAAATCCTTCAATGCCATAGTAAAGAGTAACAAAATAAATGTCTTTCTGGGATGAATCGGGTTCTGCTTGTGTGGAAATACCCCATAGAGCTGCGAAAATTCCTATAAGAACCGAGGTGACAAAGATAATAGTTATCTTTTCAATCATTCTGTGCCCCTTTATTGCTGAGTACTCAAACACCAAGATTTCTAAACATTTTAATGTACACTCAAATAAATTTATAACCAAACCGGAAACATATTCCCTTGCAATAACCTTGCCATTTGCCCTGCAAGGTCCTATAACCACAACGGGGTCGATTATCTTACTGCCGCCAAAATTTTTAGCAGAGGAATTTTTGCTTTACCTCGGTCTTTTTGTTGGGCCTATAATCCCTATATCTACTGGAACATTTACCGGCTAATATATTTGGTTTGGACGCTGGAAAAAATTGAGCTAAAATATTAAAAGTTGAGAACGTAAAGAACATTTACACTGAGAGCAACTAATAATGCCGTTGGTAACATTCTATTTTCAATTGCATCAGCCGTTCAGGCTACATCCTGACGTCGAGAAGTTTTTATGGGACAAGAAAAACGCTGAGATTTTTAATAAAGTTGCACAAAAAAACTATCTGCCGGCTACGAAAATGTTTACCGAAATCATAAAGGAAAACCCTGAGTTTAAGGTAACATTCAGCATGTCGGGCACATTTTTAGAACAGGCACAACTATATCAGCCGGAAGTAATCGAGGCTTTACAGGAACTGCTGGATGCGGGCAAGGAGCGGCTGCAGGTGGAGTATCTGGAAGAGACATATTATCATTCGTTAGCTTCTCTGTTTCATGATCCCCAAAAAAGAGAGTTTAAAGATCAGGTATCTTTGCACCGGCAGAAGATGAAGGATATTTTTGGGATCAAACCCACTTCGTTTCGCAATACGGAATTGATGTTCAACAATGAACTTGCCAATGTCGTTGCCGATATGGGATTCAAGGCTATCCTGTGTGAAAAGCGTGACGATATGTTCACTACGCTGGACGGCAAGGCAGTGTCTCCTAATGCTGTATTTCGAGCCAAAGGCAGAGGAGCCCGGCTGCGGGATTTGATTGTGATTCCTAGAAATAGACATTTGAGTGACGATATTGCCTTTCGATTCAAAGAACAACGCCTGACACCTGAGCAATATGCCGAATATATCGCCAAGATAGACGGGGAAGTGGTAATGTTGGGCTATGATTACGAACATATCGGGGAACATCTCTGGGATGATACAGGAATATTCGAATTCTGGAAGGGACTGGCTCGCGCCTTGGCAGAACATCCTGGTGTCGTTATGGCAAATCCAACCGAGATTGCCGAGCAATTCAAAGAGGCAGAATGTCCAGTTGTCAACATCCATCCATTGGCGACATCTTCCTGGGCCGATGCGGCCAGAAACACCTATGGTTGGCTCGGAACCCCTACCCAATATACCCTCTTCAGTGATATCGAAGATATGGAGTCCAAGGCTAGAAAAGCGGGGGGACATCTTTTTAATAAATGGCGGCATCTGACCACCTCCGACCATCTATATTACCTACATGAAGGCAAAGGTGCAGACGGAACCGTTCATGAATATTTCAGCCCTTATGGTTCCCTGGCCACAGCAACATATTTACTTACCCGTAATATTGATAATCTAAAAATTGCAACCCAAACATTTAATATTCGCAAGAGAACCGACGTAACTCCCATTATCATCATCACCCCTGAAACCGCCAAGCTGCCATCGGAGGGGATGGGCAAGTTTGCCCAGTATGTTTCCGGTAAAACCGGCGGACTGGGTGAAGTGATCTCGGCTTTATGCAAAGGACTTTCAGACAGAAAAATCCCCACCCATTTGATAACCTTGAACCTGAGAAGACGATTTCGTGAGGAAGCCAGTCTAAGCGAAGCCGAATGGATTCAAAGCCGTCACAAATTAAATCTGGAAAACATCCATCTGGTCAGTTCCTCAATCTTTGAAGACTATCGCAGTGCCTATGAAGGCGATCCTCTGGAGACCGCAGCGGAATTCCAACGTCAGATCATCAACACATACCTAAAGGAAATCAGGAGCAACTACGAAGGACGGGCGGTACTGCATACCCACGACTGGATGGCAGGCGGTGCGTTGACCGCCTATGCCAAATTGAGGGAATTGCCCATCCTGCACACCATTCACAATACCCACACGGCTCACATTCCCGTGGATATGCTGCATGGTATAAACGTAGATAGAATAAGAAACAACCTCTATATTTCCTGGGATCAAGGCAGAGAATGTATCGATGCCCAGGCGACAGCTATCAAGAATGCAACACAAATCAGTTATGTCGGTAAGACATTTTTACAGGAAGTCGTGAAAGACAATTTCCTGGATCGTAACATAATTCCATGGAGTGTTCGGCAGGAAACGAAAACAAAGTTTTATACCAATGCCGCATTGGTTATACCCAACGGTATATCACCCGAGATGTATCCTGAAAATCAGTTGGAGCAACCTGACGATGACAAAGACGGTTTGGCAAAAATATTCGGCCCCAATGACCATAACATTATAGAAGCGAAGAAAAAGAATCTGGTCAAGCTTCAAAAACAAATTGGGCTTATGATTGACCCCGATGCCATTTTATTGTACTGGCCTTCCCGGCTTGATCCTTCCCAAAAAGGGATCGAGCTTTTGGAAGATATTGCCCTGAAATTTGTCATTGAACACGCCGACGTCCAGATCGCTGTGATCGGCAATCCGGTCGGAAATGACAGAACCCACTCGGATATCATGGGCCGAATTGCGTGTGTGTCCGGCGGGAAGATCGCCTATCATATATTCGAGGAGAATCTGTGCCGGTTGGGTTATGCCGCCGCCAGCGATGTCTTTGGGGCCTCCTTGTATGAACCCTTCGGCCAGATCGATGTGGTCGGTAACCTTTATGGCGCTACAGCTACGAACCGAGCTACCGGCGGATATAGTGATAAAATAGTCCCCCTGAGCTTGAAATCCTGGGGGGCACCACAGAATTTAGGAAACGGTGTTCTTTTCAAAAACTATGATTCGAGCGGGTTGTGGTGGGGATTAGTTCAGGCCGTGCAAAACCACAGATATTTCAGGAAAAACCCCCGTGACTGGGAACGACAAATAAAAAGGATCATGAAAGACGCCAGAAGGAATTGGAGTCTGGAAAATATGGTGGCAGGATATATCACCGCCTACGAAAAACTCCCTAACGGAACCCTCCATGTATAACATAATAGGCTTTCCGAAAGGTTGAACGACCTCAAGATGGTTAAAAGTGTTGCGTGGCTCTTTTAACTCAGGATTTTAATTAGCGGTCAAATAAACTAGCTTTTTTTCAACATATAGTTTACAGTTACTGGACCTGTAATATACTTGTAGTCGCAGGTGCTGACAAAAGCCTATAAACGGCTATAAATAGGCCAGTTATGAGTTAATATTAATATAAGGAAAGGAAACCAACATGTCCCACAAATTGTCGCTTCTGATTGTTCTAGTACTCTTGGTTTTTGGGTGGGGATGCAATAATCAAATGCAATGCCAAAAAGATGGCTTTCAAAAAATCTTCAATGGTAAGGACTTGAGTGGGTGGCAGATAAGCGGTAAGGCTAAATGGGTGGTGAAGGACGGTCAACTCATCGGTACACAAGGCGATAATTTTGCCCATGGCGACTTATTAACCCAGGCTGATTACGATGATTTTGTGCTAGAGGTAACGTACCGGGTGGAATGGCCTTGCAATACCGGCATTTGGTTCAGGTACCAATCAGATAAGCAGGCATATCAAGCAGATATTCTGGAGTACAAGAAACCCGAGTGTTATTCGGGTACACTTTATTGTCCAGGTAAGATGTTTTTAGCTAAGAATACCAACAAAGAAATCGTCAGCCGCGAAGGCTGGAATACCATGAAGATAAAAGCCCAGGGGGATCATCTGCAAATCTGGATAAACAAACATAAGGTAGCGGACGTAATGGATAAGACCAGCCGGACCGGAAAAATCGGCTTCCAGATTCATCAGGGTAAGCAGTTCGGTTCCATGAAGATTGTGGTTCGTGAAGCTCTGCTCAAACCTCTGGGACACCCCAAATAATACATTCCAAGAAAGACTATATACACATTGCAGTTAAAATAATTGTGCCTACAGATTGTTGACCTGATCCAATTTTTCATAATCGCCTGCGATGAAGTCCCTGATGTTCTGCAGACACTTTTGGGCCATACGTCGGCACGATTCCAGCGTACTTGAACCAATATGAGGGGTCAAGACAACAGAATCAAATGTACGAAGGTCTTTATCGGGATCGACAGGTTGATATGGTTCCTTTTCAAAAACATCAAGTCCGGCCCCTGCGATTTTTTTTTCTTTAAGCGCGTCATAGAGGGCATTCTCATCGACGATCACCCCACGAGAGGTATTGATCAACAACGCGTTATTTTTCATTAACCGTAATCGGTCGGCATTGACAAAGTGACGGGTGTATTCATTAGCCGGCAGGTGAATACTGATAATATCAGCTTTCTGTAAAACCGAATTTACATCTGTCGTATAAGCAGTTATACCGAAATTCTGTTTCATGCCGGCCAAATCCATGCCATAATGTGTTTCTAGTTTGTCTTCTGCAATAATATCCACTGCCAGAACATTCATCTCAAAACCGAACGAAGCGATTTGTCCCGTACGCCGACCAATCGGCCCAAAACCCATGATCCCCAGTGTTTTGCCGTATAATTCACTGCCCATTGTTGGTGCGAATTCGCCCCGTAGCATATTCGCACAAGAGGAATAGATCTTTCGTGCCAGAGCACCCATCAGCCAAAGTGCATGTTCCGCTACGCTTTGTTCGAGCACGCCAGGCGTATTGGTCAGCAAAATATTATTTTGTTTAATGCGTTGTTTATCGATACCATCGTGACCCACACCAAAGCGAGCAATGATCGCTGGTTCTGCAGAGTTGACTTGGGTGAGTGCTTTGTAGAGGCTGCCGGTGTATTTGTGCACACCGAGAATAACAGCACGGCATTTATGTTTGGTAATTTCCCCGGCCAGCGATATTTCTTCGGTCGGTGCCGAGCGTATGTCGAAATCATCGGCTTGCTGAAAGACATCCTTGGCTTTTACAAATTCCTGTTCAGTAACCAGTACAACAGGTTTACTCATGATAGATTCCTTATGGATTATTTATGGGGCAGCATTGCTCGGCAGCCGTTCATAATAAAATTGGTATCCAGACCACAGGCGATAAAACGAAAACCGGTCGCCTGCCGGGCCTGAATCTCATCCGGATCGGTCGGAACCACATGGATGCCAGCCGGAATATTATGCTCTTGGCATGCCTTTAGGATCTTATGCTGGGCTTCTCTGACTTTCTGGTTATCGATTTGGCCGGCCATGCCCATAGAAGCGGAGAGATCGTAAGGGCCAATGAAAGTCGCGTCTATGCCGGCAACTGAGAGAATCTCTTCAATATTATTGACCGCGTCGATATGTTCGATCATAACAGCTACAATAACATTATCATTGTGCGCTTGATAATATTCCTGGAATCGGCGTCCAAAGTCCGTTGCCCGGCAAAGCGATGCCCCCCTATGTCCGGCCGGAGGAAACTTTGCCATTGCAACAGCTTCTTTAGCCTGGGCGGCGGTATTGATGTTGGGCACAATAATACCCTGGGCACCGCTATCGAGAACGCGTTTAGCCAACACTGCATCCAGCGAGCCGAGGCGGACCAGTAAATCCACATTCGTTCCTTTTACGGCAAGTACGATTTCATGTAATGTATGTAAGTCAATTGATGTGTGTTCCATATCGACACAGATCCAATCAAAGCCTTCCCCGGCCATCAACTCGGCTATAGTGGGATGTCCGATCATCATCCAGCCGCCATATGCAGCCTCACCGTTTCGCAGTTTTTGTTTTGTTTGTCCCATTTTGTTTTCCTTATCAGGGGTTGATATATTTATCCCACAGTTTTTCGGCTTGTTCTGGTCCGGACACCACAATCATAACAGCCAGGCCGTTCGCAGGTAGTTTCGAGAAGATATAATCCAGGTCCTCGGTAGTCAAATGCCCCCAGATTAGAAGAGGTTTGCGTTCGAGAATTTTTTTATGCCATTGGTAGAGCTGATCAGCCGATTTGCCACCTTCATCGACATGTAGTTCAAGGGCAAGCATATCCATATCAAGCAGAGGCTCGACCGGAATAAAACCCGATGGATGCAGGTGTATAATACAATGCGCCAGGGTTTTGGCAATCCGTTCGTCACAGGGCCGAATAAATTCATCGTAGAGAGCCGGCGATAATAAGGCCGAGGCGTCTTCCTGATGCCAAACGGTTCCCGCCGGCGCCCACATATGATAATAGAATGAACCGATACCACCATGAAATAAAGGGATACGCTCAATTTGAAATTGTGCCATTTTGAGCCAGAAGTCCGTTAGATGTTCACAGACCTGGTGGATATGATCCGGTTTTTCCATCAGGGCATAAATAAAATTATCGCCGCCATAAAGTAATGACAGTAAATCCGCTATGCCGCGCATGCGCGTGGTACCAATTGGCCATCTGCCGGTGCTACCTTGAGACAACGCAGTAAGAAATTCGTTCATCTTCTGCAGCCAAGGTGCAGCAGCGTCATATTTTGGTAAACCATCCGGTAGCGCAAGGACAGGCGGTTTTTGGGCGTGAATAGATCCGGTGGAATGATCGGCAATAATCGGGCACCCCAAGGCCGCCTCGACCCAGGGAATCCCCCAGAAGGCTGAGGCCGACCAGATAAAATCTCCCCCACAGGATTCGTGCATATCGAAAAGTTGCAGGGAGTCATGCACGTAATCATCAACGTAAAAATCTTCCGGACGCAGAGGTGTATTTTCCGGAAGTTTCTTACTACTTGGATATCGGTGCAAAGGATATTCACTTTCCACAAAGAAACCAAAAAGCGGACGGTCATTCTTACGGGCATAAAATTTCTTAAACAATTCAATACGTTGTTCAATTGAAAACTTCATTGGAACTTTCATTTTCACAAAAATAATTTTTCCAGTTTTTAGGTGTGGCGCCTATTTCGCTGCGGGCATCGAAATAAGCCCTGAGGTTCTCCATTGGAATATTTCCGTGCAAACCTCCGCAACTCGATAGGGCAAAGCCGGGGCAGTCACGGGCTTTTTCAGCCACATTCATCACCATACTATAAATTTCATCGGGTGTTCCTGTAGTCAGAACGATGGTATCAATACCGCCGATGAAATATTGTCCCGGAGGGCCAAAAAAATCGAGGACGGCATCAAAAGGTGTGGCCGGATTTTCACACATGATACCAGCGAAGCCGATATCTACCAACTTCGGCAAAAAATATGTCATATTGCCGTCTGCGACCATAATGACTTTTTTGCCATATTGCCGGGCGACAGCGATAACAGGTTCATAGTGAGGTAATATGTAATCATCATACCAGGAGGGTGGAAAGACGGGACCGCGGGCGTCGGCCAGATCGTCATGTATGAAGATAAACGGATTTTCGCTACTTTGGGCTATTAGCTCAACTATATGTAAGGCTTTTTGGGCCAGGGGGGCGATAAAACGGTCGTGAAATCGGTCCGCTTCTTTCAGGGCCGCTATCATAAACGTTTCCCAGCCGAGCATTTCCACCGCCCACATAAAAACAGTGGTATAGAGCATCGGATAATACAAGCCGATATCCCCCAGGTGGGCCTGGCGAAGTTGAATGTCCTGGACAGTGCAAGGGTGAGGCACGGGTGTGATCAATTCTTCGTATGTCAGGGTGTCCACATCGATCTGCCATACCTGCTGGGGATTTTCACAGAGGTAGGTATGTCGATAGGCAGTGTCATACACACCAAGTTTTTTAAATGAGTAATTCTGTTGGTGTTTTTTCTGATGCTTTGTCAATTGTGTTGTCGAGGCTTTCTCGGTAGGAACACGATTAATTAAATCGACACCCAGGGCCTGGTAGGCACGTAGATAGGCCCGCGTGGTATCTTGATATACATTCACACCGCTAACCATTTCAATCAGCTCCGGATGATTGAGGGTTTCTTTGGATATCAGCTTGTCGGATCGATTACCCAATGCCCAGTTGATGACATCATCTTTCATGAAAATGACCTTGCGGTATCATACATTGTGATAATGTTTTCCAGCGGAATATCCTCGCTAAGAATTTGGCTCGGAGCGAAAATGTATCCACCCTCACGTGAAAGTATGGCGATGGTGTTTTGACAATGATTATAAACCTCGTCCGGCGAGGAATGTGGTAATATTTGCTGGGTGTCGATTGCGCCATGGAAAACGATTCGGCCGCCGAATTCTTTTTTAAGCTGGACAGGGTCCATGCCCGAGGCTGTTACTTGAACAGGATCGAGTATTTGCACGCCGGCATCAATCAGCAGGGGAATTATCTCTTTAATTGCGCCGCAGGAGTGCATCATGATATTGATCCCGTAACTTTGCGCCAAAGCAGTTAATCGACAAATATCAGGGAGGAAAAATTCACGAAACATATCCAGGCTGAATAATAAACCATTTTGAGTGCCGAAATCATTGCCGAAAAACCAGATGTCAATTTTACCTTTCAATTCATCAAAGACTTTGGCGTTGAGTTCGAGGTAAAAATCAGTCATGCGGTTAATCAGGGTTTTAACCATTCGGGGTTTTAGCGAAATGTTCAATAGAAAATTTTCAAAGCCGAGCATACGGTAACAATCGCCCAGGATGCCAGCCCAGAAGCCCCCTACAATAATTCGCTCTTTGTTTTTTTCGCATTCGGCATGGAAAGGCTCGAAGTCAAACCAATCTGCTTTTGGCCAAGCGTGCTTGAGGATATCCTGTTCGGCTTGGGCATTCTCAAGTGGAGGGCGAATAGCTACATCCACGGCAAATTTTGCATCGAATACTTCGCGTTGCCAACGAATGCCAAAGGGGCAAATCCGTTCCTGTTTTGTTATTTCCAGTTTGGGGCCCTTGTAAACAGCCGCACAACTTTCATTTTGAGAAATGTCCCGGCAGGACAGGTAATAGAAATCACAGCCCAAGGCTTCGAGCAGGTCCGCTTCGGTGTCTATCTTGAAATGATCTTTCAGCTTTTGGCTGACCTGCGGGTGGGCAAGATAGTCGATGGGGACACGATCAGGTTCCTTAAAATTCAGGGTATATTCAAATCGTTCCCGGTTGTTCATGGCGACTTTTTCTATTTCAAACCCGCCCGGTAATTACCAATAGCCTCCGAGGTCATCAGATTGCGGTTATATATACGAACTGCTTGGATATAGTGGCGATTGATTCTCAATTTATCGGCGCCGATAACATTTTCAATTTCATGGGCGCGTAATATCGGTATAAAGTTTTTTCTGTCTCGAAGACTTCTTATGTATCGCAGCGTTTTGCTCATTCTGAAAAATCCCCAGCCGAAGTGGCGCTCTTCGCTACGACCGCCGTCACATACCATCCCGTCCACGATGACAGTAACTACCTTGGGACCGCCGTCAACCACAAAGACTACATGGTGTAGTTTATTTGGCTTCAATAGACCGGGATCAGATGACCAGGCAAACGTGCTAACGCCATCTCCAAAGTCAATCTGGATAGTATCTAGTGTCGTCAGGCGGACAACGAATCCCTGCCCCTTTTCGTTGACCGAACTAAGCAACCTGGAGGTAAAAATTCGCGGTGCCTTAAGCCACAACTCAACTGAAAAACTTCCCGCCTGGTTCAAATTTGGCAAAGGTGGTGTCTGGGCCAGGTAATAGTTAACTTTTTTATGCTTACTCAACGTTTCAGGCGTCACTTCCAGTGTCAGTCCTTCCCGGGCGACTTCTTTTAGCATATCCTGTTTGAGCAGCTTATCCAAAAAAGATGGTGGGACTTCGTTGGTTCGGGCCTCTGATTTCTGGGTCGAGGCAATAAAAAATCGCCCATTATCTTCGAGCAAATCCGGATAGCTGCATCCCTGCAGCGGGTGGGAACAATAACAGAATATTTCCGGCTGGGACCAATGCATCTTGCCTTCGATAAGTGTCCCCGCGGTTAACCACACCATGTTTCGACAACCATGATTGACCTCATTGCCGAAACTATGGGAGCCGTTATTATGGAACCAGAATAAGAAACGACCGTTCGATGTCTTCCATAATTTCGGGCAGGCCCTCGGATTACGGATAATTTTACCACCGGGAGTATAGGTCATGGGCTCAGGCGTAGTCCAACTGCGGCCGCCGTCCGAGCTGTAGCAGTGAACGGGGAATCCTTTTGTGGTGCGATAAACACAATAGAGATTCTTTCCATTGAGAGGAACAATATTGAATTCTTCCTGGGTCGAACCGAAATCTTCTCTGCGGATGCCTTTGCCGTCGGCCGGATATAACTTCCATTCAATTTTTTCCGGGTCGGATTCCTTCAGTAGATTATCCGAACGATAGAGCCAACCTTCACCATTATCTAACATATATCTTCCGAGTCGAGTGAAAGCGAAGATAACGGCACCGTCATCGGTGATCTTGGGCTTGTCAATGCCCCAGAAAACCTGAATCTTACCTTTCCATTGATTACCCAGATCGCACTGAGCCGGTGGCATCGGCAGCCTGTAGCGTTTCGACCAGGTCCGACCGTTATCATCGGAATACTTATAACAGTACCAGCCGAGCATGTCAGCCCGGTATTTGGTTTTGCCATCAGGAAGGGCGAACTTGGGATTGCCGTGTCCGACATCATCACCGTTATAGTCATAAAAGGCATAAACACGACCACTCGGTGTTACAAACGGTACAACCCATGATGCCTCCGGACCGCTAGCCGGTTCGATGTCGATAAGGGGTGACCAGGTCTTACCCTTATCAGTGCTGATGGTTGCTACCACATGCTGCCCTTCCCTACCTTCGACCCCTTTACCTGTCGTTAATGTGCACAACATATTGCCATCGGCAGTTTTTACCAGATAAGGCTGATCGGAATAGTTCTCATCCGGAATTTGATGCCAATTGGAAAAATTGCGCCAGTCCTCGAGGGCGTTACCGACACGGGTCGTAAAAATCACTAAAACAAGGATTAATAAAGGTATAAAAAGCCGTTTTGACATGCTAAAATAGCCATTTTGTTTCATGGGAAAACTCCTTCAATTAAAATAGAATCTTTGTAACACCATTATTCATATGGAAATACGATAAATCAGTTAATTTGGACCACATTCTACCGGTTTTGTTTTGACATGTCAAACATTTTCTGATAATATTTGGGCAAAACCATAAATACAGTAAATTTAATTCAGGTATTCTATAAAATTCATGGCTAATTACCGTTACCTAAGCGATTCCTCAGATTCGACCATTGCAGCCGAAGAATCGACCTTGACCCAGCGTGTTTACGACATCCTCCGAGAGGAGATCATGACCGGAATATTGTCTCCTGGTTATAGGCTGGTTCGGCGCAGGGAAAGTGAACGTCTGGGCGTCAGTCGTATGGCTGTAACCGAGGCCCTTTTACGACTGGAGATTGACGGTTTTGTGGAAAGCAAACCCCTTTACGGCTCACGGGTCAGACCCCTAACCCTGGAAGATATACAAAATGATGAAGTACTGCGTGAAGCCCTTGAATGTCAGGCGGCACAACTGGCGGCGGAAAATGCTTCAAATGATGAACTGGAGCAACTGATGAAAAAAGCCCAAAAGCTGGACCGTCTTATAACCCAGTCGGATATGACATCCAAACTGGGAATGGAAGCGCATTTTGATTTTCACTTGTGCCTGGCTCGGGCTAGTGGATTCGTGCGTTTAGCCGAGGAACTGGAGCGTATATGGTTTCGTCGTTTGATGAGACTCAATTGGATAAAGGCGACGCATTATAAACGGGTTCCGGAAAACTGGCATCAGTTGATCATCCAGGTCTGTCAAAGGCGGGATGCGCAAAAGGCCCGTGAACAGATGCGTCAGCACGTACGATACGGAAGCGAAGACAATTTGAAGGCATTGCAGATGATTTTCAAAAATCAAAACGGTAATGGGACCATTTAAGTAAGGTTACCTGTAAAAGGTATTTCGTGTTTCGTAATATTCTTTTAATAGTTATTGTCGTTATAAGCCTGGTCATGATCGGGATGGGTCTTTCTGGACAGCCGGGTGATTCTTCACATCAGTTACGTCTGGCATATGTAACACCTCCGCAGGGGCCACTTCACGAAGCAGCTCAATTTTTTGTCAAGGAAGTTTATGCAAAAACCTCCGGTCGGATTGACATTAAACTATATCCCAGCGCCCAACTGGGCAAGGGGCGGGAACTTGTGGAAGGATTGATGATCGGTTCGGTGGATATGACGATCGAGGGAGGTGCGCCGATCGGCTGGTATTATCCTCAGTACGGTGCCTTTGAGGCGCCGTTCGCCTTTAGGGATTTTGCCCACATGGATCAGGTTCTCAACGGCCGGGCCGGAGAGATTGTGAAAAATGCCTTTCTAAAAGAAAGAGGGATTAGGATTCTCGATTGGTGGCATCGCGGTCCGCGTTATCTGACAACATCTAAAAAAAAGGTCGAAAAGCCCGAGGATCTGGAAGGACTTAAACTGCGCGTTCCGGAACTACGGACTTATATCGAATCTTGGCGTCTGTTGGGTGCAAATCCGACTCCGATCACCCTTAGTGAAGCATTTACATCACTTAAATTGGGGGTGGTTGAAGGGCAGGAAAATCCTCTGGAAACCATTTATACGAGCAGCTTTCATGAAGTCCAGAAATATGTCATGCGGACCGAGCATCTTTTGGGTTTTTATATGATCTCTATAAGTGAGGTAACGTATCAGAGTTTATCCAAGGCGGATCAGCAAATTTTACAGGACAGTATCAAGCAGGCCGGCAAACTGGAACATGAATTGATGCTCAAATATGAAAAGCAATACGAAGATTTAATGAAGCAGGCGGGGGTGGAATTTGTCGAAGTTGATCGCGAAGCTTTCCGGCGACGGCTGGTCAATACCCTGCCTGAAGTTTTCAAGGATGAATGGGCATCCGGTTTTTACGAATTAATCATTAATTCCGGATTTCCCAAGCCAAAGAAGGAAACTAAATAATGTCAAAGATGAATTTCATACAGGTTGTATTGGTTGCACAACTGTATTGTGTTTTTATTACGGAGATTGCTTACTCTGAGAATGTTGCCTCTTCGAAAAACTCTCATTCCAAGATCGATATTGAAGCACAGGGTATAGCCACATCGAGCATACCTGTTTTAGTTAAAAAAAAGTTCCATCCGATGGTTCCCTTTGCTTTTGAACGAGTTCAAGCCAGTTGTATCGAGCCGCAGGGACGTTGGCAAAGATATTTGCGTGTCATTGCTGATGGGATTGCTTACCGGGCTGCTTTGACGCATGATCCTGCTTACTGGTCTTTGATATGGGAAAAAGACTGGCAAAAACCAACAGTCGCATATGATTCGGCACAGAATGCAGCTTACTTTGCAGCAGCATATGTGCGTCTGGCACATTATATTCCGCAGTCCAACCTGGCTAAAATTTACTGTTCCGAGTGGCTTCCGAACGTTCTAAACTCACAATTGTCTAATGGATACATCGGTGCCGGTCAAGCTGATGGTGTGCTTACGCTTAGCCGTGATTTTAAACGTGAGATGGGCGCCTGCCCTATACCTCGATATGAACTTCATAGCCAGGATCTGATATTGGAAACACTTCTCAGAGAATATGAGTTTGGCGGAAATCCTAATATCTTCCAAGCTGCCAGAAAAATGGGTGATTTCATTATTCAGGAATATCTCAATCCTAAATCCTACAATACTTTCAGATTACAAACTCCTTGTTTTGAAGCAGCCTGTCGCTCTCTGACCGATTTGTATCGATATACCGGTGATACCAATATTATTAATTCGTTGAAACACTGCATTATAGACAACAATATCGGTTCTATGAAAAACTACTTTAAGGATGAACGACCTCACATTCATGCTGTTTGTCTCTCTGTAATAATTCAGGCCCCCCTGACCATGTACCATTATACTGGAAACAAAGAATTGCATGATATGTCACTAACTGGTTTTGATAATATTGCTAAATTTGCCCTGCAGACCACAGGAACTATTACCGGCAGTGAAATTACCCTTAAAAAGGGTTGTCGCAAAAACACCGAACACTGTGCGGTTTGTGAATGGAGTAAAGCGTGCGCTCTCTTTTTGCGATCAGAAGGTGAAGTTCGTTTTGCTGACGTAGCAGAGCGTTGTGTACATAATGCCTACTTCGGTAGTAGAAGTCCTGACGGTTTAAGCTTAACTTATTATCACACTATGAATCAACTTTATGCAACTACCTGGACAGGGCAATATCTCCGTGATTATGAACCTTCAAGTACCTTCCATGGCGAGTATAACATGGAGCACCACCCGCGCTGTTGCAATTCTATGACTTCCAAAGGCTTCCCTCAGTTTGTTGAGAATGCTGTCCTGCAAACACCGGAAGGGGAGCTTACCTTTGTTTTTTACGGACCCAGCACCATCCGCAAAACTTTACCCGAGGGGAATTTTATCAAAATTATACAAGATACAGATTATCCTTATGAGGATGAAGTTCGTTTTACTGTTTCTTTGGAACGCTCGGCAGAATTTCCACTTCGTTTCCGCATTCCTACCTGGTGTCGTTCAGCAAAACTGCTGGTTAATGGAAAACCTGTTGACGAGCCAATAACTCCCGGCACTTTTGCTCGTGTTAATCGTGAATGGTCCAATAACGATAAGATAAGACTTGCTTTTGATTTTCCAATTACTCTGGATTGGGACAATTCTCCTGCAGCAGGTAAAGGCGCTGCTATCGTCCGTGGTCCTCTGGTTTATGCCTTGCCTGTTAAAGCGGATTGGCAATATATAGGAAAAGAGCCTGTCGGTCCTAAAAACATGAAAGAAGCCTGGAATGTTGTCATGTCGAACGGTGTTCCTTGGAATGTTGCCCTTCAGCTTGATGTAAAAAATCCCGAAGCCTCTATAGAACAAGTTAAACTTCCTGTGCTCCCCGATGATAATTCGCCCTGGAAACATCCTTCTATACCTATAGGCTTGAAAGTTCAAGCTCGTCTTCTGCCGGATTGGACGCTTGATCGAATCAGTAATAATCCTTGTACGCCAGCATTGCCTCGTAAAATTAAGCCGCAAGGAGAATCGTTTCCTGTAACACTTGTACCATTCGGATATACTCAGCTGAGAATGACAGTGCTACCGATCATAGGCCAAAGCAAAAAAAAGGAAGTTAAGCAAGGCCAAGACAAAACAGATATTTAACAATAGTTTTGTTGCGATGGATTTGCTATTCAGCAAAGTAGCTTTTTTAGCCTTCGTATCAAAGTCAAAGTGGGCTCCACCCATTTTCAAGGATGGTGCATATGTTATTAGAACCTAAAAATGAAGTATTGAAAATTAATCTTTTTAAGACAAAGTTACAATGAAAAGTTAATATAAAACAGATAAGGTCGTGAAAAGATGAAACCGAACAAAATGACAATCGGAGAAATCGCTTTAGCGCTAGTTTTTGCGGCCATTATTATTGTGGTGACTGCTCAGGTGGTGTGGCGCTATTTGTTCAATAATCCGCTTATCTGGACTGAAGAAGCATCTCGTTTTCTCTTCGTATGGCTTACATTTCTGGGAGCGGCTGTAACTCTGGGGCAGCGTTTGCACGTTCGCGTCACCGTTTTTATCGATAACCTGCCGCAAAAGTTGATTCACGCTCTTAATATATTGGCTCTTTT
>Ga0272443_10001625_pt1 | contig 31775 bp, 16 predicted proteins | sample SSMAcet12_FD_193581 | JGI IMG/M metagenome (GOLD analysis project Ga0272443, IMG submission 193581) | Marine sediment archaeal communities from Little Sippewissett salt marsh, Falmouth, MA, United States - SSM-Acet-12 | ecosystem: Environmental > Aquatic > Marine > Wetlands > Sediment ... | reverse complement strand
GGCTCCACCACGATGCGAGCACTCGACATCAACGGCGCGACGCTCATCGGAACACCCTCCGGCCAATCGATGAATGCATTCGGCAACGGCACGCTGTGGCGACTCGACAACACCGGTGTTCATGGGTGCATGTCTAGGTCCTATCACGAGCCGTACGCCGACGATCCGGAACTCGGGCGCGTCTGGCCGATCGATGTGGAGATGACCTACGACCTGCTCGCTTCGTACGCCTTCGATCCGAACGCCGAGGTCTTGCTGGCGCTGGAGCAACTCGACGATCTGAGGGGCACGCCGTGAGCGCCGGAACGAAGAGGAGGATGACGTGAAAACGCGACGCATCAGGCGAGTAACCTGGATCCTCGGTTGCGCCGTACTGGCGAGCTTCGGAGCCATCCTCGCGCTCGGAGCCGACGCACGTCTTGGCGAGATCGACACGCTGATGAGTGCGTACGAAGCGGCCGGCACGTTCAGCGGCGCCGTCCTCGTCGCCGAGGCCGACGAGGTGATCTACGAACGGGCGATCGGCTTTGCGAATCGGGACTGGGGGATCCGGAACACGACCGACACGCGGTACCGGATCGCATCGATTACGAAGACGTTCACGAAGGTCCTGGTGCTGCAACTGGTGGAGGACGGCGTCCTGAACTTCGACAGCACGATCGCGGACTACCTGCCCGACTACGCCGGCCCGGCGTCGGATCGGATCACGGTGCGGCAGCTGTTCGATCATCGATCGGGGATCGTCGGCGAGCCGTCCGTCGAGGATCTGGATCGGATCGAGCGGGACTTCTTCACTCGATCGCAGATGCTCGACCTCATCGCCGGCTACGACCTCGCCGCCTCTCCGGGCGCGCGGTGGATCTACTCGAACTTCGGCTACTACCTGCTCGGCGCGATTCTGGAGAGCTCATCGGGGAAGACGTACGCCGAGCTTCTCGAGGAGCGGATCTGCGCCCCCGCGGGGATGCACGACACGTTGCCCGACGTCACGACGCAGGTGATCGAGCACCGCGCCTCGGGGTATTCGATCGATCGGGACGGGCGTCTGACGCTCGACGTGCCGCTCGACATGTCCTTCGTTTTCGCCTATGGGCACTTGCTCTCGACGACGCGGGACCTGTACCTCTTCTACGAGGCCATCGTCGACGGCAGGCTGCTCCGACCCGCGAACCGACGCGTCGTCTACGACGCGGAAGCCGAAGGGTGTCCGATCGGGAACGGGAGCCGGACCGCGTACGCGGTGGAAGACGGCCCGGCCAGCGTCAACGGGTTCCGGGCTGGGATCTACAGCTACCCCCGGGAAGATCGGACCGTGGTGGTCCTGATGAACACGCGCGGCCCCGGGGCCGCACTCGTCTACGAGGTCGGCCGCAATCTTGCCGCCGTGCTCTACGGCGCCCCGTATGAGCCTCCGGTGTCTCCCACACCATGAGGTCGAGCGATTCGGGAGTCGTGACGTCGTCGGGAGATCCCTGTAGCCGGACAAGGTCGGACGGCTGAAATCGGCCAAACCGGCTAGAGCGGCCCGTCGCTCTGCCATAGCCAATTCGGCGCCTTCCCGACGGCAATCCGCCGGCTTCACGTCCGCTTCGCGGAACCCACGATACACGACCGGCTGGGAGGGTCGATTCGTCGAAACCGGTTACGTCATGGGAGCGCTCCCATGTCTCCTTGTGGAATCCTTGTGTTGGCCGATAATGGCCATAGGGACTGAAGAAGGGATGCTCGAGAGCTGCGGCGGATTCTAGCTCGCGACGGTGGCTTCGCGGAAGGAATGAGCCAAGCTCGCCGAGGGAGGACGAGAGGGAAGGGGCGCATGCGGTACAAGACGGACAGGGCAAGGGCGGCCGAGTTCGAGCGCGAGCTGACGGAGAGCATCCTTCCGTTCTGGATGACCCATGCGGTCGACGAGCTTCACGGCGGTCTTCACGGGGCGGTGGCGAACGACCTTCGCGTCCTCCCCGATACGCCGCGGTCGGCGGTGCTGTGCGCTCGGGTACTGTGGACCTTCTCCGCCGCCGCATCGCGGTTCGGCGGTGAAGCGTATCGGCCGATGGCCGAACGGATGCTCGGCGTACTGTCGGAGACCTTCTGGGATCCGGAACACGAAGGGCTGTACTGGAGCGTCGACCGGCATGGCGTGCCGGTGCAGGATCGGAAGCACCACTACGCCCAGGCGTTCGGGATCTACGGTCTGAGCGAGTATCACCGGATGAGCGGGGATCTCCGAAGCCTCAAGCTCGCCCAGCGGCTGTTCGCGTTGCTCGAGGAGCACGCGTTCGATCCAGAGTATGGAGGCTACACGGAAGGGAGTACGCGCGACTGGCGTCCCCTCGACGATCCACGATTGAGCGAACGCGATGTCAATGCCCCGAAGTCGATGAACACGATGCTCCATCTGCTCGAGGCGTACACGAACCTCTCCCGCGTCTGGCAAGACGGCCGACTTCGAGCGCGCCTGGTCGGGCTAATCCGTGCCTTTCTGACGCACATTGTCGATGACGCGTCGGGTCATCTGAAGCTCTTCTTCGAGCCGGACTGGACGTCGGTCGTCGACATGTACTCGTTCGGCCACGATATCGAGGCGAGCTGGCTGCTGTGCGAAGCGGCCGCGGTCTGCCGCGATCGGGCACTGCTCGTCGAGACGGAGCGAGCCGCGATCGCGCTGGCGAGCGGCGTGCTGCGAGACGGCCTCGACGTGGATGGCAGCCTGTTCGGCGAGGCGACGCCCGACGGCGTCGTCGATCGCTCGAAGGAGTGGTGGCCGCAGGCCGAGGCGATCGTCGGCTTCACCCACGCCTATCGGCTGTCCGACGACGAGCGGTTCGTCGACGCCGCGTCTCGCTGCTGGGACGTGGTTCGCACGCGCTTCGTCGATCGCACGAACGGCGACTGGTTTAAGCGGCTGGCGCCGGACGGAACGCCGGATCCGGAAAGCCGCAAAACCGGCCCGTGGGAGGGCCCGTACCATCACAGCCGCGCGTGCCTCGAGATGATGGAGCGGCTGGCCGGCTCGGGGGAGGACTAGCCATGCGATACGGGCACTTCGACGATGCAGCCAAGGAGTACGTGATTACCCGTCCCGATACGCCGACGTCCTGGTCGAACTATCTCGGGTCGACGGAGTACGGGGCGATCGTCACCAACAACGCCGGCGGCTACGGCTTCTACCGGTCCGGCGCGCGAGGCCGATTCCTCCGGCTTCGGTTCAATGCGGTGCCGATGGATCAGCCCGGCCGGTACGTCTACGTGCGCGATCGCGACAGCTCTGACGTCTGGTCGGCGTCGTGGCAGCCGATCGGCAAGCCGCTCGAAGCCTATGAGTCGATCTGCCGCCACGGCACGGCCTATACCGTCATCTCCTCGCGGTACGCCAGCATCGCGACCGAGACGACGTACTTCGTCCCCCTCGACGAGGCGTTCGAGGTCTGGCGGCTCGAGGTCGCGAATGAGAGCGAGCGGCCGCGACGCCTGTCGCTGTTCTCGTTCTGCGAATTCACCAACCAGTGGGACACGTATCAGGACCGCGTCAACCTTCAGTACTCGCTGTTCATCGTGCGGGGGACGCGGATCGAGAACGGCCTGCTGCGGATCGCGATCCAGGACAACTTGACGCCCGAGTCGGGCGGCTTCTTCGTGCACGACATCGCACGTCGCGCCTGGATGGCGCTCGTCGGGAGCACGGTGACCGGGTACGACACAAGCCGCGAGGCATTCCTCGGGCCGTACCGCGGCTACCACAATCCGCTGGTCGTCGAGCGGGGTGGTTGCACGAACAGCGATGCGTACGGAGACAACGCGTGCGGCGTGCTGCAGACCGACATCGATCTGGCACCGGGCGAACGCCGGCAGATGATGTTCCTGCTCGGTGTCGGGGACGCACGGACGGTCGGGACGAGGACCGTCGAGAGATTCGACTCCGTCGTCCGGGCCGACGAGGCGTTGCGGACGTTGAAGGCGTCGTGGCATGCGAAGCTCAGGTCGCTCGTTGCCGACACGCCGGACGAAGACCTCGACCACACCGTCAACGTCTGGGGGCCGTACAACGCGTTGATTACCGCCGCCTGGTCGCGTGCGGCGAGCCTCGTCTACAACGGCGAGCGGGATGGCCTCGGCTTTCGGGATTCCGTCCAGGATGTGCTCGGGATCGCCGCTGCTGTGCCGGAGGAGGCCCGCGAACGACTGACGCTGATGCTGACCGGCCAACTGTCGAACGGAGGCGCGATGCCGATCGTGAAGCCGTTCGAGCATCGACCGGGGCACGAGACGCCGCCGCCCGACGAGGCGTTCCGGTCCGACGATTGCCTCTGGTTCTTCAACGCGGTGCCGGCGTACGTGAACGAGACCGGCGACCTGGGCTTCTACGAGACCGTCCTTCCGTACGCCGATGCAGGCGAAGCGACCGTCCTCGGTCATCTGCGCCGGGCGCTCGAATTCAACCTCGATCGGACCGGAGCCCATGGACTGCCGTGCGGGCTGTCGGCCGATTGGAACGACTGTCTGCGGCTCGGCTATCAGGGCGAGAGCCTGTTCGTCGCGTTCCAGCTGCGGCTCGGCCTGACGCGCTACGCCGAGATCGCGGAGCGCCTCGATCGGTCGGAGGACGCGGCATGGGCGCTCGAAGCGCGCGAGCGGCTCGATCGGAGCATCCAGGCGGTTGCGTGGGATGAGGACCGTTTCATCTGGGCGATCGGCGACAACGGTGTTGTCTACGGGACGCGGGATGCCGACGAAGGACAGATCTACCTCAACACCCAGGTCTGGGCCGTGATCTCCGGTGCCGCGACGCCCGAGCAGGCCGCTTGCTGCATGGAGACGGTGCACGAGAAGCTGGCGACGCCGTACGGCCTGATGCTGTCGGCCCCGCCGTTCGTCAAGACGTCGATCGACGTGATGCGGGCCGTCGTCTTCAACCCGGGGATCAAGGAGAACGCGGGGATCTTCAACCACACCCAGGGGTGGGGCGTCATCGCCGAGTGCATGCTCGGACACGGCGATCGGGCGTACGCGTACTACCGTGCCGCGATGCCCGCCGCGTACAACGACCGCGCCGAGATCCGGCAGATCGAGCCGTATGTGCAGGGGCAGACCACGTACTCCCCGTTCTCGCCGCGGGCCGGAACGGCGAGGACGCCGTGGCTGACCGGCGCGGCGCCGTGGGCATACGTCAGCTCGACGCAGTACATCCTCGGACTTCGCCCCGAAATCGACGGCCTCCGCATCGACCCGTGCATCCCGCGCGCGTGGGGCGGCTTCACCGTTACGCGACGGTTCCGCGGCAAGACGATCGAGATCCGTGTCGAGAATCCGAATTGCGCCTGCCGGGGCGTTCGGACAGTCACGCTGAACGGGGAGACCTTGGCCGGGAATCTCGTGCCGGCGAGCGCGCTCGGCGAGGTCAATCGGGTCGAGATCGAGATCGGCTAGACGCCGGCGCGATACGGCCCGGTCGGCGCATAGGTGTCGACCAGGGACGTGACGTGGAGGGCCGCGCGCGTCCTTTGCTGCGTCCAATCGGACGGGATCGGACAGGTGACGAGGCACGTGCGTCCGGCGGGCAGGTCGAAGTCGTTGTCGCTGAACACCACGTCCGGTGCGCCGTCGAGTCGGAGCTCGACGAACCGAGCAAGGGTATCGGAGCGCAGTGCGATCGTGAGCCGATCCACGTCGAGGGATGTCCGGACGTCGATCGACGGACGTCGTAGTCCCAGGTGTTTGCTCGGCACGAACGGATGGACCGACAGCACGATCCGCCGCCCGTCCTTCAGCAGCTCGCAGACGAGTACGTGGTTGGGCCGGTCGTCCGGCTGCAGACGGTCGGCGAAATCGAGGGCGGCGACCGTCGTGTCCGACAGCGCCGACGCGCCGATGTCGAGATCTCCGGATGAGATGGCATCTCCGTCCAGATGCTCCAGGCTCCACCGCACCGTGCCGGTCCACGCGTGCGGGAGATCGTTGGTCAGATGCAGCTCCATCCGCGGCCCCTCGTCGAGCACGGAGAGCAAGATCGGCGCGTAGAAGCGACGGGCGGCGTAGTGCAGCGCCTTCCATCGGCCGTGGTAGTCGATCGACGACCAAGAGGCCACCGGCCAGCAGTCGTCGAGCTGCCAGTAGAGCGTGCCGCCAACGCGATCGCGGTGCCGACGCCAGTGCTCGACACCGATTCGGATCCCTTCGGCCTGGAGGATCAGGCTGAGGTAGATCCATCCCGCAAACGAGGTCGGTGTCCGGAAGTGGTCGGCCATCTGCGAGAGGATCAGGCCGTTGCCGTGATGGCCCCGTTGATGGGACTCCATGATGCGGGAAACGAGATTGCGATCCTCGGGATCGGTGTACGTTTCGATCGTCGCCATCGTCGGGAACGCCTGGAAGCCGAACTCGCTCATGAACCGCGGCGTCACGGTGCGGAACGCCTCGAACGGTTTGCGACCGTGCCACACCTCCCAGAAGTGGGCGTCGCCGGATGTGCCGCCATTCGCGTCCGTGTACGGCGTTCCGGAAGACGGTGACGCTGGCCAGTAGGCGACATCGGGCGCGAGATCGAGCAGCCACGCCGGGAGGCGGTCGTAGAAGAACCGCTCGTAGCGATCCCGCAGTAAACGCCAGTCGGGAAGCCTCGTCGTTTCGTCCGGCGGGTCGACCCAGGAGCCGAGCGCCGGGATGCGCGCCGCGAGATCGAGGAGCTCGTCCTCGGCATCGTGCTTGCCCCAGCCCCACGACTCCCATCCCTGGTCCATCTCGTTGTTGCCGCAGAGAAGCGCGAGCGATGCACGGTGTCGGATCCGTCGGACGTTCTCCTCCACCTCGGCGCGGACGTTTCCGACGAAGATCGGGTCGTCGAACGGATACACGCTGCACGAGAACGCGAAGTCCTGCCAGACGAGGAGGCCGTACCGGTCGCAGAGGTTGTACAGTTGCTCGGAGCCGTAGCCCCCGCCGCCCCAGATACGCAGCATGTTCTGGTGCGTCGCGGCAGCGGCTCGGATCAGCGACTCCAGCCGATCGTTCGTGATTCGCGGTTCGAACGCGTCCGGCGGGATCCAGTTCGAGCCCTTCGCGAAGATGCGGAGGCCGTTGACGACGAATTCGAAGCTTTCGCCCCACGCATCGGGCTCTCGCCGAAGCTCGATCGTGCGAAGGCCGAGCGTGAACACGCGTGTGTCGCAGACCGCATCGTCCCGATGGATCAGCTCGACTTCTACGGCGTAGAGCGGTTGGGGGCCGAAGCCGTTCGGCCACCACAGCTTCGGATCCTCGATTGGAAGCTCGAGATGGGCGGCGTCTCCGTGGATCGGGTGCGAGACCTCGCCGATCGCTTCTCCTTCGGGGGCGACGATGCGAAGTGACAGGACGAGATCGCCTTCGTCCCACCGTTCGATGGCGGCGTCGACCCGGACGGAGACGGAGTCGGGCGCATGGTGTTGGCGGAGATCGACATCGCGCAGGCGCGCGCCGGAGCGCGCTTCGATGCGGAGATCCTTCCAGATGCCGACCGTCGGCAGTTTCGGTCCCCAGTCCCATCCGAAGTGATACGGCGCTTTCCGGAGATGGGGAGCGCCGGGCAGCTGTTGTGCGACTGTCGTCATCGGGCGTGCGACCTGTCGTGCGGCCGCTTCGTTCACCGGACTGCGAAAGACGATCTCCAGCTCATTCCACCCGTCGGCGATCGCATCGTCGACCTCCCACTCCCACGAACGGAACTGGTTGTCGACGTCGCCGAGCGTGCGGCCGTTCAGGGTGACGGTCGCCAGCGTGTCGATGCCGTCGGCAACGAGAAACCGCTTCGTTTCGCGACGCAACGCATCGGGAAGCTCGAAACGCTTTCGGTAGATCCACTCGCGCTCCGCGACCCATTGCACGTGGCGCTCGTTGTCACGGAAGAACGGATCGGGAATCTCAGCGAGAGCAAGCAGGTCCGTGTGCACACAACCGGGGACGGTCCCGCGTCGCCAGGTGGACTCTCCGGACGCTTGGAACTCCCATGCGCCGGCGAGAGAGAGCGAGCGCATCAGCCGTCCGCCCCGGCGCACGCGCAGGCGACGCGATGGCCCGGTTCGACCTCGACGAGTCGGGGGCGTTCGTCCCTGCAGCGGGCCGTTCGCAGCTCCCGAGGGCAGCGACCGTAGTAGACACATCCGGGGGCGAGTTCGTCCTGCTTCGCGCGCAGCTCGATCTCGACCTCCTCCCACTTGCGGTCGAGCCGCGGGACCGACTCCATCAGCATCTTCGTGTACGGATGCATCGGATGGTTGTAGATCCTGTCGGTGCCGCCCAGCTCGACGATGCAGCCGCGATACATGATGGCGGCCTGCTCGCTGATGTAGTAGCCGAGCGACAGGTCGTGGGTGATGAATAGGACGCTGAGGTCCCGCTGCTTCAGGTCGGCGAGTAGGTTCAGGACATCGATCCGTGTCGATGCATCGAGCATGCTGATGATCTCGTCGGCGACGAGAAACCGGATGTCGAGCAGCAGCGCACGAGCGATCAGGAACCGCTGGAGCTGGCCGCCGCTCAGCTGATGCGGATACTTCCCGAGCACATGGGCGGGGTTCAGCCCGACCGACTCGAGCGCGTCGTGCACACGTCCGCTCCATTCGGTGTCCCGCATGCCGTGATAGAAGTGCTGGCGGATGCCCTCGAAGACACGGTCCGCCTTGAAGATCGGGTTGTACGAGCTGAACGGATCCTGGAAGACGCCTTGAACCTCTCGGTAGTAGTCGCGCAGCTTGGCCTTCTTCAGCGTCTTGACGTCCGTTCCGTCGAACAGGATTCGTCCCTCGGAGATCGCGATCAGCCGGAGGATCATCTTGCCGATCGTGCTCTTGCCGCTGCCGCTTTCGCCGATCAGCGAGACGACCTCGCCCTCTTCGACATCGAACGAGACGTCGCTGACGGCGTGAAGCAAGCCGCCGCCGAAGGTGCCGACGCGATAGGTCTTCGACACACGATCGAGGCTAAGCATCGGATCCTGCCTCCTTGCAGCAGGCGACGAAGTGGCCCGGGGCGATCTCCCGGAGCGGCGGGATCTTGCGGCACGCGTCGGACGCGTCGGGACAGCGCTCGCGGAACCGACAGCCGGTTGGCGGCTCCAGCAGGAGCGGTGGCTTTCCGGGGATCCCCTCGAGCCGGGCCAGATCATGCTTCACGCCGACCTTCGGGAGGGACGTGATCAGCAACTCCGTGTATGGATGCCGTGGCGTGTGGATGATCGTTTCGGTCGGCCCCTTCTCAGCCAGCTGACCGGCGTACATGATCAGGATCGTGTCGGCGATCTGGTACAGGATCGACATGTCGTGGGTGATCACGATGACGCTCTTCACGATCTCCCGATCGCGGAACTCGACGAGCATCTTCGCGACGGCCTTCTGGGTCGAGACGTCGAGGGCCGACGTGATCTCGTCGGCGAGGAGCAGCGACGGATCCATCAGCGTGGACAGGACCATGACCATCCGCTGTTTCATTCCCCCCGACAGCTCGATCGGATACATCGTCAACACCTTTTCGCTGAGTTCGACGAGATCGAGACGCCGCCTCAGTTCGGGGAGGACCTTCCTCGGATCGATCCCGCGCGAGCGCAGCAACTCCGAGACCATTCGCCCGATCTTACGCGTCGGATTCATCGCATTCATCGCGTACTGCGGGACCACCGAGACGTCGCGGAAGCGGAATCGGTTCATCGCATCGATGTCGGCGATCGGAAGCTCTTGACCGTCGAGCAGCACCCGCCCATGGATGTGCTTCATCGGCGGAGCGAGCAGGATCAGGCTGTTGGAAAGCGTCGTCTTGCCACAGCCGGATTCACCGGCGAGGCCCATGATCTCCCCGTCGTCCATCGCGAAGCTCGCATCCTCGAGGGCGCGGACATCGCCGCGCAGGGTCCGGTAGTAGACGGTCAGTTCTTCGACTCGTAGGCTCACGGTCTCACGTCTCTCTCAGTTTCGGGTTGAAGACTTCATCAAGGCCGACATTCATGATGTACAAGGCGCCGACGATCGCAGCGATCGCAGCCCCGGGTGGAATGAACCACCACCAGAGCCCGAGCTGCAGCGCGCCCCAGTTCACCGCGTTCTGCATCATCAGTCCGAGCGACATGCCCGTCGTCGGACCGAGGCCGATGAAGTCGAGCGTCGCGGCGATCAGGATGGCGCCGCCGAACTGCAGGATGAACGCCATCACCAGGTACGACATCATGTTCGGCGCGATCTCGGTGAAGATGATCCGCATCGGCCGCATCGCGGTCATCCGAGCGAGGTCGACGAACTCGCGTGAACGCAGCGACAAGGTCTGGGCTCGGATCGCGCGAGCGGTCCACGGCCACGCCGTCAGACCGATGAAGAGGCTCTCGGTCATCACCCCGCGGACCTTGAGGTACGCGGCGACGATGATCAGGATCGCAAACGTCGGGATGACCAAAATGATGTTCGTCAGCACGTTGAGCGATTCGTCGATGGCCCCACCGCGGTAGCCTGCGACGAATCCGACCAGCATGCCGATGAACGTGGCCAAGCCTCCGCCGACCGCGCCGACGAGGAACGTGGCGCGCAGCCCGACGACAAACTGCGAGAAGACGTCCTGACCGAAGAAGGTCGTCCCGAACCAATACTCGCCCGAAGGACGGGCGGACATCGGGCCGATGTACTCGCGTGGATCGTTCTCCGTCAACAGCGTCCCGAAGATCGCGACGAGGAGGAAGAAGGCGACGACCGCGACGCCGATCTTCAGCTTGTTGTTGCGCAGGGCGAAGTAGACGAACTCGTTCTTCTTCTTGCGTTTGGTCGCTTCGGCCATGTCTACTCCCCCACCATGCCGCGCCGCACCCTCGGGTCAACGATGACGTACGCGATGTCGATCAGGAAATTGGCCAGCAGCACACCGGTAATGATGAACAGGAAGCAGCCTTGGATCAGGAAGTAGTCCTGGTTCTGAATCGCCGCGAGCAGCAGGTAGCCGATCCCCGGATAGGAGAAGACGACTTCCGTGACCAATGCCCCGGCGACGATGACGCCGAGCTGCAGTGCGAGACCGGTGATCTGCGGCAGGATCGCGTTGCGGAACGCGTACTTGCGGACGAGTCTTCGCGGTGCGCCGAGCGCCTCGAGGTAGTGCGAGTAGTCGGCCTCGAGCTCGTAGATGATCATGTTTCGCATGCCGATGGCCCAGCCGCCGAAGCCGACGAGGAACAGCGAGGCGAACGGAAGGAACCAGTGTTTCAATACGTCTCCGATGAACAGCCAGGACCAGTGCGGCTCCATCGAGAATGAGTACGCTCCGGCGATCGGGAAGATGTCGAGAACGATCCCGAACGCCCAAGCCAAAAGGATCCCGAGCCACATGTACGGCGTTGCGGTCAGGATGTAGCCGATCGGCAGGAGCGTGTTGTCGAGACGCTTCGTCCGCGCCGCGAACGCGCCGAACTTGTTCCCGGCCCACCAGCTCAGCAGGATCGCCGGAAGCAGCAGGAAGATGTCGTAGGGGATCGACTCGCGCAGGACCTTCGCGACCGGCTGAGGAAACAGGTAGACGCTGGTTCCGAGGTCACCGTGGAACAGCGCGTTCCAGAAGTTCAGGTACTGCTGCCATATGGGGACGTCGAGACCGAACGCTCGGGTGTAGTAGCTGTACATCACTTCGGCGGCCTCGGGGCGAACTGCCGCACGGGCCAGCATGTTCTGTACGGGGTTTCCGGGCATAAATCGGGGGATCAGCCAATCGATCGTGACCGCGAGAAAGAAGGTGATGAAGTAGATCAGTAGCTTGCGCCCGAAGTATCGCCTCACCGGTTCTCCTCCCCGCCCCGAGGGGTAGAAAAGCCGCCCCTTCCGCAGCGTACGAAAGGGGCGGAATCGGATCAAACTGCCTACTCAGCCAGCTCCAGCTCGAGAAGCGTGAGCAAGCCGCCCAGCTGCCAGTAGCCGTGCCACGTGCTCGGCAGGCGCGCCGGATCGTTGGAAGCCTCCGTCGGCCAGTTCGTCCAGACGGCTTCGCTGTACTGCGCCCAGAGCCCGTTGTACCACAACGGGATCATCGGCACTTCGGTCAGCATGATCGTCTGGATTTGCGAACAGACGGCCTGCATGCCGGCAAGATCGGTGGTCGGGACGGCGGCGAGCGCGTCGACCAAGTCGAAGAGCTCCTGGTTGTCGTACGCACCGAAGTTGCCGCTGCCCATGATGTCCTGGATCGGATGCCGGAACAGCAGGTTGTACAGCGTCCACGGCGTGTTGCTCAGATTGGCCCAGTTGTTCAGGGTCATGTCGAATCCGAGGGTCGTCAGCGCCGTGTTCCACGAACCGTAGTCCGGGGTGACATCTTCGATGTTGATCCCGGCGGCCTTCGCGCTGTCGGAGATGACGGCGATCGACTCCATCCAGTCCGTCCACCCGAGCGGGCAGGTGACCTCGAGAGCGATCGTGGAGCCGTCCGGTGCTTCGACATAGCCGTCGCCGTCGAGGTCCACATAGCCGTTGTCGGCAAGGATCTGCGCGGCCATCGCCGGATCGTAGGTCCAACCGGATTCGTCGATGACGGCCTGGTCGTCGTACTTCGACAGCTGCGGAAGAAGACCGGTCGGGCTGGCCGCGGCGACGAGGTTCGCGTAGGCGACGCTGACGATATCGTCCACGTTGATCGCGTAGGCGAGTGCTCGTCGGAACGCGGCATCGTCCATCGGTTTCTTCGTCGTGTTCAGGAACAAGACGGCGGTGTTTGCGGCGAGCATGTACGGCGCGCCATCGAAGTACGTCGTGACGTAGCCCTTCTCGGCGAGCGTCGCGATGCCCGGCAGGAAGTTGTTGCTCAGGTCAACGTCTCCCTTGATGACCGAGCCGAGCGCGACCGAATTGCTCGAGAACCGCACGTCGACGATCCGCTTCATCGGGGGGGCGCCGAAGATGTCGTTGCCCCACCAGCTGTCATTTCGGATCCAGACGTTGCGATCCGAGCTGTGGGTCTCGTACAGGAACGCGCCGGAGCCGACCGGATTCTCATTGGCGCCGCCGGTGATGTCCTCTTCGCTCTTGCTCTCCCAGATGTGCTTGGGCACGATCGGGATGTTGTAGAGGTTGTTGTCGAATTCCTGATAGAGCGGATCATCCGTGAAATCGAACCGGACGATGCGATCGCCGAACGAGATGACGCTCGTGACGTAGTCCCACATCGGGGCAAACCAGAGCGCTTCGTACTGGTTGCCGAGGTTCATCGTGAACGCGACATCCTCCGCCGTCAGCGGCGTCCCGTCGGTCCACGTGAGGCCCTTGCGAAGCGTGATTTCGTACGACGTATCCGTGATCCATTCGCCCTTCTCGGCGAGGAACGGGATGAACGCATCGTTCAGCGGGTCGTACATGAACAGCGTTTCGTATACGTATCCGAGGGTTCCGGTCGTATTGGCCTTGCTCCACGTAATGAACGGGTTCCAGTCGTTGGGCGGACCCCACGCGGCCCCGCTGACGTAGAGCGTCTCATCTCGATCGTAGACCTGCCCGAAAGCGAGCGCACCGAGTAGCCCGACGGACAGGAGCACGAGCACCAACATGGTGATGATGCTTCTACCTCTTGACCACATACAGCCTCCTTCTTGCCTTTTCCTAGAGCCTTTCCTCCGACCGCCCTGTGCCCGATGCATCACCCCCGTGAGGAGCCTTCGTCCATCTAGTGGAGGCGTTTGCCAAGGAGTTCAGCCGATCCGAGCGGAGGATGTGATCGGCGCGGGAGTCGCGGGAAGGGAAACGTGTAGTGGAACGATGGAACGTTGCAGACAGGTCGCTCGGCGGATTCGGATATCGGTCCACTGACCCTCCTTGGAAGCGCTCCCAACCATATCACGAATCTCCCGCACTGTCAAGCAATTCTAGAGAGCCCAATAATAGGGGCTTATCTCTGCCACTGTCGGGCAGGGAGCTCGGCAGCCGTATCAGCGCGGGAGCTACATGATGAGAAGGCAACGGAATCGAGAAGCTAAACCGCCCTGAAAGACGGAATTAGCGGTGTGCAAGCTGGGAATGGCAGCGCTCCCATACGTCGATGGAAATCCCGTTCTGTACTACATTTCTCGAATCGCATGTCTCGTTGTCGATGGGGAGGGATCGTTCACGATCCGGGCGGCGTGGGATGTGTGCCAAGCTCATCGGAGATGGGAGCCTTGGCTGGGATATCGAGAAGCCGTCGAGACGCTAAAACGACGTAGAGAAAAGCGATCGAGCGCGAGCATTGACAGAGGAGCGATGTCATGATAGGCTTGGGAGCGCTTCCATGGAGGGATGATGGCCCGAACACTTGATGAGATCGCACGAGAAGCCGGGGTCTCCCGTTCGACGGTTTCACGCGTAGTGAACAACCATCCTAGCGTCAGCCCCGAGACGCGTGCCAGGGTCGAGGCGGCGATCGAGCGAACGGGATACCGACCGCATGGCATTGCGCGCAGCCTCGCCACCCGACGGACACACATCCTCGCGATGATCGTGCCGGAAGCCGTGACGAAGCTGTTCACGGATCCGTATTTCCCGTTGATGCTTCGCGGTGCGACCGAAGCCTGCAATCGGGCCGGATACCAGTTGCTGTTGTCCCTGTTTACCGCGTCGATGGACTCCGGCATCCTCCGCGATCGCGTGCTACGAAGCGGGTACCTCGAAGGGGTGATCGCCGCCAATGCCTCCCTCTCCGACGAGCTCGTTCCGAGCCTCGTCGAGGAGCGGATCCCGTTCCTGACGATCGGCCGCCACCCGGACGACCGCGTGAACTACGTGGATGTCGACAACATCGGCGGTGCGCGGATGGCGGTCGAACATCTGATCCGACTCGGGCACACGAGAATCGCGACGATCACCGGTCCGCAAGACATGACGCCGGCGCAGGATCGATTCGAGGGATACCGGGAAACGATGGAGATGCACCGCCTGCCTGTCTCCGAGGGATGGATCGCAGAGGGAGACTTCACGGAGGCGGGCGGGCGGGCGGCGATGACGCGGCTTCTCTCGGAGCGGCCGACGGCCGTGTTCGCGGCGAGCGATTCGATGGCCATCGGCGCGATCCGGGCGGCGTGGGCCGCGGGACTCGACGTGCCGGAGGATGTCGCGGTCGTCGGATTCGACGACATCCCGTCGGCGCTGACGGTCGAGCCGGAGCTGACGACGGTACGGCAGCCGATCGAGCGGCTCGGCCACCTGGCGGTCGAGATGTTGATCCAACGGTTCGAACAGGACGGGGAGCAGCCGACCTCCATTCAGCGGGTGGTCCTTCCCACGGAGCTGATCGTGCGCAAGTCGTGCGGATCGGCGAGGTAACGCATCCATGTCGAACCGTACGGGCGATCGGCGAAATGCGACCCGCGACCGGTTCGCGATGTGCGGCAGATGCGCAGGCCGCACGGCGCGCTTCGGAGTGAGGCGATGAGGTTCGGGCGATTCGACGACGCGCGGCGCGAGTACGTCATCGAACGACCGGATACGCCGCTGCCGTGGATCAACTACCTCGGAACCGGCGGGCTGGTCGGCATCATCTCGAACACGGCGGGCGGATACGCATTCTATCGTGACGCGCGGCTACGACGGCTGACGCGATACCGCTACGACGGGGTCCCGACGGATGCGAATGGACGGTACATCTACCTCCGCGACGACGAGGACGGAGCGTACTGGTCCCCGACATGGCAGCCGACGCGTACCGAACTCGAACGATACGAGTGTCGCCACGGTCTCGGATACACGATCATCGGGTCGACCGCGCGTGGGATCGATTCGGAATCGACGTATCTGATTCCGGTGGATGCCGATGTGGAGATCTGGTCGGTGCGGATACGGAATCTCCGAAGCGAGCCGGCCCGGCTGTCGCTCTTTTCCGCCGCCGAGTTCTGTCTGTGGAACGCGCACGACGATGCGACGAACTACCAGCGCAACCTGAACATCGGAGAAGTCGCAGTCGCCGGATCGACGATCGCGCACATCAGCGAATTCCGCGAACGAAGGAACCACTTCGCGACGTTCAGCTGCTCGGAGGCTCTGGCGGGATACGAGACGCAACGGGATGCGTTCCTCGGCCCTTATCGCGGATGGGATACGCCGGTCGCGCTCGAGCGTGGGACGACGTCGAGATCGATCGGCATTGGCGGATCGCCGGTGGGCGTGCACCACGTTCGGCTCGTCCTCGCACCGGGCGAGGAGCGGCACGTGGTCTATGCGCTGGGGTACCACGAGCAGGGTTCGTCCTCCCCCGATCTCGCCGCGGCGCGGCATCCGATCGAACGATTCCTCTGTCCGGATGGGGTTCGAGATGCGATGGCCGACCTCCACCGTCGGTGGGATGAACAGCTGTCGGTCCTTCAGATCGACACGGGCGATCCGGATGTCGACCGCATGATCAACACGTGGAATGCGTACCAGTGTGCGATGACGTTCCACGTCTCCCGCTCGGCTTCGAGATACGAGTCGGGCATCGGCCGGGGCATCGGCTTCCGCGATGCCAACCAGGACCTGCTCGGTTCGGTGCATCTGCTTCCGCAGTCGGCGCGGCAGCGCATCCTCGACCTCGCCTCGACGCAACGGATCTCCGGCGGCGCGTTCCACCAGTACCAACCTCTGACGAAACGGGGCAACGACGAGATCGGGGACGGATTCAACGACGATCCGCTGTGGCTGATCGCGTCGACCACCGCGTACGTGAAGGAGACGGGCGATTGGGCCGTCCTCGACGAGCCGATCGGCTACGGCGATGCGTGCGAGACGCGCGAGACGCTCCAACAACATCTGCTGCGAGCGGCGGAGTACACGCTTGCGCGGCGTGGCCCGCATCGGTTGCCGCTCATCGGACGCGCCGATTGGAACGACTGTCTGAACCTGAACAGCCATTCGATCGATCCGGATGAACCGTTCCAGACGGCGCCGCTTCGGGATGGCGAGATCGCGGAATCGGTCTTCATCGCGGGGCTGTTCTGCCTGGTCGTTCCCGATTTGGCGGAGATGACTGAACGGCGCGGCGACCGGCCGACCGCGGCGCGACTTCGGGACGCCGTCGAGGAGATGCGCGGTGCAATCGAGACGGACGGGTGGGACGGCGAGTGGTTCCTGCGGGCGTACGACGCGGAGGGCCGGAAGGTCGGTTCGTACGAGAACGAAGAAGGACGGATCTTCGTCGAGCCGCAAGGAATCTGCGCGATGGCGGGGCTCGGCATCGACGACGGTCGGGCCGCACGAGCCCTCGATGCGGTCGAGCAAGAGCTCGCGACCGACCATGGGATCCTGCTCGTCCAGCCGGCGTTCTCCACGTACCGGCCGGATCTCGGTGAAATCAGCTCGTACCCGCCCGGATACAAGGAGAACGGAAGCGTCTTCTGTCACACGAACCCCTGGATCGCGATCGCCGAGTGCCGGCTGCGGCGCGCCATGCGGGCGTGGGAAGCGACGTCGAGGATCAATCCCTCCCGTCGAGAGGAAATCAGTGAGATCCATCGCTGTGAACCGTATGTCTACGCCCAGACGATCGTCGGACGAGACGGGGCCGACCACGGGCGGGCCAGAAACTCGTGGCTCACCGGGACCGCCGCCTGGGCGTACGTGGCGACGACGCAGTGGATTCTCGGCATCCGTCCGACGTTCGATGGGCTGAGGGTCGATCCGTGTCTCCCTCCGTCGCTTCCGGGATTTCACGCGATACGACGTTTCCGAGGTGCGACCTACGATCTCCGTGTCGAGCGAGGATGCGGATCGGGTTCAGGAGCGCGCGAGGTGTGGATCGACGGGAAGGCGCACGACGGCGCGGTTCTCCCGGTGTTCGACGACGGAGCGGTCCACGACGTGCGCATCGTCCTCGCGGCGCCGGCATGACCTCTCCGACGTTCGCGAAGGATTTCGTGTTTGGCGCGGCCACGTCCTCCTATCAGATCGAAGGCGCGTGGAACGAGGACGGCAAGGGGGAGTCGATCTGGGATCGGTTCGCCCACGCGCCGGGGACGATCGAGGATGGCGCCACCGGTGACGTCGCATGCGACCATGTCCGACGGTACCGGGAAGACATCGAGCTGATGGCGACGCTTGGCCTCGACGCGTACCGGTTCTCGGTCTCGTGGCCGAGGGTCCTTCCACGAGGCATCGGCCCCGCCAACGAGGCGGGACTCGCATTCTACGACCGGTTGGTCGATGCGCTGCTCGAAGCGGGCATCCGGCCGTTCGTCACCCTGTACCATTGGGATCTCCCGCAGGCGTTGCAGGACCGAGGCGGCTGGCCGCGGCGCGAGACGGCGGACGCGTTTTGCGAGTACGCCGCGACGATGGGGCGGCGGCTCGGCGATCGGGTCAAGGACTGGACGACAGTGAATGAGCCGTTCGTCTCGGCGGCGATCGGACATTTCGAGGGGAGACACGCGCCGGGACACCGGGACGAACGCGAGACGCTCGCGACGACGCATCACCTGCTTCTCGCACACGGTGGCGCCGTGGCGATCCTGCGGGACGTCGTGCCGGATGCGCGAATCGGGATCGTCAACGTGCACCAGCCGATCCATCCGGCGTCCGACAGCGAGCACGACCAGGTTGCCGCGTCGGAGACCGACGGACTGCTCAATCGGACCTTCCTCGATCCGCTGGTCGGCCGAGGCTACCCGGAGGTCGTCCCGTACGATCGGTCGGTCCTTCACTCGTTCGTCCGGGACGGGGACTTGGAACGGATCGCGGCGCCGCTCGACTTCCTCGGTGTGAACTACTACACGCGGCGGATCGAGCGCAGTACGGCGGTCCCCGAGGAGCGGAACGCGCCGCGGACGCGGTTCGAGCGGCCGGGCCGCACCGAGATGGGCTGGGAAGTGTACCCGGAGGGGCTGTTCGAGACGTTCGAGCGGTTACACGGTGACTATGGGTTCCCCTCCTACTACATCACTGAAAACGGCGCCGCGTATCCGGACACGCCCGACGCGTCGGGACGGATCCACGATCCGAAGCGGATCGACTACCACCGACTCCATCTGGAGCAGGCGGCGCGGATCGTCTCGGCCGGGATCCCGCTGTGCGGGTACTTCGCCTGGTCGCTTCTGGACAACTTCGAATGGTCCTTCGGCTTCACGAAACGGTTCGGCCTCATCTACGTCGACTTCGAGAGCGGCCGGCGGCGTCCGAAGGACAGCTTCTCCTGGTACCGCGAGGTGATCGGGCGGCGGTCGCTCGGGGGCGATGCGGCGGTCTGACGGTCGCGCGAGCCGTCGGCTCACGGATCGGTCCGCCCGATCGGCTTCTCAGTTTTCGAGCAGTGCCAACGGCCATGCCGGATCGAGGATGTGATGGCCGAGATCGTCGGAATCGACATAGGTGTTGGTCAGGACCACGACGCCGATCCCTTTCTCCGGCCGCAGTCCGACGTAGCTCCACGTTCCGCCGGTGGCGCCATGGTGTTCGATCACCTGTCCGCCGGTGGGGGTGTCGAACCGGTGCCAGCCGAGGCCGACGGGCATGGCACCGTGGAAGTGGATCCGATGCGTAAGCCGGATGGCCGACTCCAGTGGCGAAGCGATCAACCCGAGGCTGGCGGCGACGAACACGGTGAGGTCCCTCGCGGTGGAGAGCAGGCAGCCGGCGCCGGCGAGCGTCGGGTTGTGCCAGATCGGAAAGGCCTCACCGTCGCGATACCCCGTGGCCGTACGTGCCCGCTGCGCCTCCGAGAGCGTCGCGCGCGTGTCCGGCATCCCGAGGACGTCGAAGATGCGCTTGACGACGAGATCCTCGTACGGTGCGCCGTAGCGAAGCTCCAGCAGATGCCCGAGCAGGCCGAAGCCGAGGTTCGAATAGGCGTATTGCCCGAGACTGGTGAGCTCGAATCCGGAGATTGCTGCGTACAACTGTGCGACCGTGTAGTCGGCATACGGGTTGCTCCAGTCTGCGGGATCGAGGTTCTCGGGGATCGGAGGCAGTCCGGAGGTGTGCGTCGCGAGGTGACGATACCGGATCGAGACGCCGGCCTGGGAGGGCGGTGCGACGGAGGGGGGAAGGTCATCGTCGATCGCGCCCTCGAGCGATAGGTCCCCTCGCTCGACCGCCTCGGCGAGCAGCAGTGCGGTGATCGGCTTGGCCACCGATCCGATCTCGAACAGCGTGTTCTCGTCGACTGGCGTGTCCCCGTCCCTCGTGGTTGTGCCGCAGGCGTAGAACGATGTGCCGTCCGCGGTGACGACGCCGAGGACGATCCCGACGTTCAATCCCGTGCCGACACGGGCATCGATGGCCTCGACAACGTCCGCCGGAATCGCACTCGGCGGACCGTCTCCCGTGGCAGGAACCGAGATCAACCCGATGAGGCACCCCAGCGCGGCGATCCAGCATGCACGACAGATCCTGATTCGCATGGTGACCTCCTCGCAACGAACGAAGCGTACTTGGCGTCCGGTTCGGAAGCCATCACGCCCCCGTCAAATCCGCCGTGACTTCCTGTGGAAGGTTGAGTCACGAAAAGCAGAAATCCTGTTTCAGATTGGATTTTCCGCCAACTCGGCCATTGGCATGTGCTGTGAGATGCCCTATGCTGAGAGACAGGGGGAGGCCGAGATGCAAAGTCGAGGGACATGCCCGCTTGTGTTACTGCTTCTTGTTGTGTTGCTTGTCGGGGTGTTGGGTGTAGCACAGCAGCCACAAGTCTTTACGGTGCTCTACAACGAGATCGCGGAGATGCCGTTTCGCGAAGACTGGCTGATCCTCGCGGAGTATCAACAGCGGAAGAACGTTCGGCTGGAGATCCAGCTGGGCGATGATGAGGACTACGCAGGAGATGTGGCGAATGTTCTCGAGTCGGGACGGGCGCCGGACATCATCCTGAAGGTCTGGCCCGAAGATGTCGAAACGTATGCGGCATCCGGGATGCTGCTTGCCTTCAGTGACTACGCGGAGTGGATGCCGTACTTCGCCGAGTACGGCGATCGGTGGGATCTGACCGAGGAGATTGACAGACTCCGGCTTGCCGACGGTAAGTTCTACATCCTTCCGGGCTTCCAGCGCACGGCGCAGGTGCAGCAGTGGATCTACCGACGGGATCTCTTCGAGAAGAACGGTCTCGGTACTCCTGAAACCTACGACGAACTCTTCGATGCATTGGTTCTGCTACGGGAAGCCGACCCGAGTGCGACACCATTGACCGCGTGTTGGGGAGGAGCGCACCTGCTGGCGATGATGGGGGCGGGGTACGGTATCCCGGCCGGATGGGCAGGCGATCGTCTCTATGATGCTGTGGAGGATGCCTGGCGGTATGCACCCGCGACGGAGGCATTCCGCGAACTGCATAGGTACCTGCACCGCTGCTACGTCACGGGAATCCTCGATCCGGCGATGTACACGCAGAGCGTCGAAGCATATCTGGAGAAGCTGCAAGACGGCCGAGCGCTCGTGGCGGTGACGTGGATCTCGTCGGGGTTCGAGAATTGGAACCGGGCGCTCCGCGAGCATGGGATCGCCGACGGAGAGTGGGCGCCGCTTCCGGTTCCCGAAAGCACCGTCGGAATCCGCGCGCTGCCTGCGGTCGATCCGTTCCGCAAGGGATTGGCGGTCCCGGCACGGGTCGCGCAGGAGCCTTACTTGGAGGACCTCATCCGGTTCCTGGATTGGGCCGTGTACTCGGAGGAGGGAATGACGCTGACGGCGTGGGGTGTCGAGGGAGTGACCTACGAGGAGAACGACACCGGACGAGCATTGCTGCCGCACATCGCGTCGCCGAGGACGCCGGAGGGCGAAACGAGCTTGACGGCGGCCTACGGGTTCGCGACGTTGTTCGATCTGAACGAGAACGTGGAGTTCGAGGACTACAAACGTCCGGACGAGATCGTCGCGTTCCTGGAGCGCTCGATGGCGGCGGGGGAGACGGCGCAGCCGGCACCGCGACTCGATCTGGATTCGAACGCGCTGCAAGCGATCGACGCGATCGGGCCGGGACTCGCAGCCTTTGCCACGGACGCAAGTGAGCGGTTTGTGTTGGGCGTATTGGATCTCGAAACGGAGTGGGATGTCTACATGGCGTCGCTCGAAGAGCGGGGCTTTCGGACGTTGGAGGCGATCTGGAACGCCGTCTGGGCCGCATCGCCATGAGACGTGATGGGGCGGTTGCTCGTCTGCTGCAGCTCGGTCGGCTCCGTCTGCTGGGGCGGGAGACGGCGTAGGTCTGGGAAGGTCCCGGAGGTCGGTGAGACGCATGTCGCAACAGCGAAAGCGACTCGTGCTCGATTGGGTGATCCTTCCGGCGATCGCGGCGATTCTGGTGGGACTGTCGTTCTATCTCTGGTACTTGGAGCGCGCGGAGGCTCTCCTGCGTATCGACGAGACCGCGGAGCTTGCGGCTCAGACGATCGCTCGCGACACGGAGGCGCGGTTCGCGGACATTCGAGAGGCACTCCGACGGCTGGCCGCGCGTCCGACCCCGACGACGGAGAGGACCGCAGAGTCATGGGGAGAGGACGTTGCGTTCTACTTGCAGGCTTTCGAGGGACTGACGATGGTTGCTTGGATCGACCCATCGTACACGGTCGGGCAGGTTCTTCCGGTGGACCGAGCGCCGTTGCTCGTCGACCGTAGCGCTCAGGACATCGAAACGCCCACGGCCGGTCTGCTCCTGTGGCAGGCAGCCCGCGAGGAGGGGGTGTTCGAGGGGTTTGTGGTCGGGGAGATCGACCTTCGCAGCTTCATGGCCCCGGCGGTGGAAGCAGCCGGCGAGATGTACAGCCTCGAGCTGACGAACGGCGACGAGACGGTCCTGGAGGGCAGCGGCTTCGAGAAGGCCGATCCTGTGGTGATCACGATCGAGCTTCCCGACACAGCGGTCCTGACGTTGACCCTTGTCCCCGCTCGGATGGCGATTCGTGGCGCGCTGATGGAGGCCCGTTCGACGCTGCTTGTGACCCTCCTGGTCGGCGCGTTCGTCGTGTTCGTGATCTACCTGTCCCGGCTTCGTCGTCGTGTGGCGGTCCAGGAGCGACTTCGCTCGCAGTGGAAGACGTTCGAAAGCGTGCTGGACGGAATCCCGCAGGCGGTCTATGTCGTGGACCCGAAGACGTACGAAGTCCTCTTTGCGAACCACTTCGTAAAGGATCTTGTCGGAGCCGATCCGGTGGGCGAAACCTGCTACGACGTGCTACAGGACCTATCGGCACCCTGCTCGCTCTGCACGGACATGTGCGATTTGGAGCCCGATGTCCCCCATAGCTGGGAACACTACAATCCGAAGTACGATCGTCACTTCCTGCTCACCGATCGGTTGATCGAATGGCCTGGGCGGGCGTGGGTGCGCCTCGAGATCGCCATCGATGTCACACAGCTGAAGGAGGCGGAGGCGGAGAGGTTGGCGCTGGAAGCCCAGCTTCGTCAGACGCAGAAGCTGGAGTCGATCGGGACGCTCGCCAGCGGCGTGGCCCACGAGATCAACAACCCATTGATGGCGGTAATGAACTACGCTGAGCTGATCTCCGATATCCCGCCGCACGAGAAGATCCGCAGGTACGCGGAGTCCATCACACGGGAGGGGCAACGGGTTGCGGACATCGTGAAGAACCTGCTGTCGTTCGCCAGGCAGGACAAGGAGGCGCACAGCCTCGCCGACATCAAAGACATCGTGGATGCCTCGCTCACGCTGATCGGAGCGGTACTTCGGAGGGATCAGATCCTCGTAGAAGCCGATGTGCCCAGCGACCTCCCGAGGATCAAGTGCCGCAGCCAGCAGATCCAGCAAGTGCTCGTCAACCTCCTCACCAACGCTCGCGATGCACTCAACGCCCGCTACGCCGGCTTCGACGAGGACAAACGGGTCTCTATCGTCGTTCGGCCGTTCGAGAGAGACGGGATCGCCTGGATCCGAACGACCGTCGAGGATCACGGCACCGGAATGCCCGAGCATCGACTCGCCCGGATCTTCGATCCGTTCTACACGACGAAGCCGCGGGATCAGGGGACCGGCCTCGGCCTCTCCGTGAGCTATGGGATCGTTACCGAGCACCACGGTGAACTCAGCGCCGAGAGCGAGGAAGGGCGATACACGAGGTTTCACGTCGATCTCCGTGTCCACGACGGCTAGACGCTCACGGAGGGCGGCGAAGCGCCGCCGTGAATGTACGCGAAGTCAGATCAGTACTCGAAGCCCCAGACGTCGACGAAGACGGGGCCGAAGCCGGCCGTCACGGTATCCGCCACGGTGTTCGAGTCGAGGTCGAGGATGAACACCGGCAGGGCGGGGACGAACGGAATGCCGCCGAACCACCAGTCCTCGATGTCATAGAAGTCGAGCCCGAACGGGACGACGGCGGCCGTATCGTCGGGCGAGATCGCGATGTCCCACGGCCAAGCGAGGCCGTACACAGCGTCGTCGAGGAAGATCTCGTCGACGGCGGCGCCGACGTCCCCGGCGCCGAAGGCCGTCTCGATCACGTGCACGGAGCCGTGCTCATAGTCGGTGACGTAGGCGAACGCGTCGTCATGCGTCAACGCGACGCCGAGCGGCGTAGGTTCGGGATCGGAAAGAGCGAGAGCGGTGACGGGTGTGGCGTCCTCCAGGTCGATGAGGAGGAGCTCCCCGACGTCAGGAAGCGTTACCAAGGCCCATTGGCCGTCGGAGCTGATCGCGATCCCCCACGGCGCTCCCCAGGCTGTTAGGTCGATCTGGTCGGTGACGGTGTGGGTCGCGGTATCGATTTCGATCAGGCTATCCGGATCGGAGCCCGCAACGTACGCGACGTCGCCGAGCGGCGAGAAAGCGACCGTCGAGGGGTAGCTCTGCACCGGAACCGTGTTGACGACCGTCATCGTCGTCGTGCTGGTGACGAGAAGCATGTCCGAGGTGTCGAACGGGGAGCCGACAGCGTAGAGAACGTTCCCGGTGGGACTGACGGCGATGTCGAACGGCAGGATGTCAAGGTCTTCGGCCTGGGCCCGAACAACTTGGTCCGACGTGCGGATTCTCGCCATCGCGGCCATCTCCTCGACGAACGAGACCCCTCCGACGTAGACGGACGCCCCGTCGGGATCGATCGCGACGCCGGCCGACCACTCGAAGGGCTTGGTCGTGTTCGCCACGGTGTTCGTTGGCAGACGGATCTGAGAGACGGAGCCGTCGAAGAACGACGTGACGTACGCGATGGCTCCGGCGACGTCGATCGATTCGGTCGATGTCCCGGCGATGCCGTCGTCGTCGTACACCGTCAGCGTGACCCGATACCTTCCCGGCCAAGTATAGGTGTGCTCGACCGTCTCCTCCGTCGTCGCGGCCTCGCCGCCGTCGCCGAAGTCCCACGTGTAGACGACGATCGCCTGCGGAGACGCCTCCGCCCTCGCGGTGTCGTAGGACGCGACGGCGTCGAACGTAACGACCTGATCGATGAATGGGTCGGCCGGATTCCAATCGAATCGGGCGATCGGCTCGGTTCCATCGGCCTCGGTGGTCGCGACAATCTCGAGCGTCGCGGTCCCGGTTCTTCCTTCCGAATCGGTCACCGTCAGCGTGGCGCCGTAGATCCCGGGCTCCGCGTACAGGTGGACGATCGACGAGGCGAAGTATGTCCCGACGTAAGCCGCGGTCCCATCCGCGAAGTCGAGGCGGAACGAGACCAGGGTGCCTTCCACGGCCGAGGATAGCGAGACGTCGAACCGGACGATCAACGGGGCTCTCCCGACGGTCGTGTCGGCGGCGAGGACGGCATTCGGCGCGCCGTCCTCTTCCTCCGAAGAAGTCGCGGTCTCGACGGTGACGATCGCGGTGTCGTGGTCGGTCAATCCGTTCTCATCGGTGATCTCGAGGACCGCGGTGAACGTGCCGGTCGCATCGTATCGATGAGCGATTTCGGCGGTGAGGTCGGTTCCGGTCGCGTAGTCGCTTCCGTCGCCGAAGTCGAGCCGGAAGCGGTGCACGCCCGCCGGCGCGCTCGAGCGGGAGAGGTCGAACGAGACATCGAGTGGCGCATCCCCCGATGCCGGATCGACCGACAGGGTCGCTGTTGGCGGTTCGCCGAACAGGGTGGAGAACCACTCGCACGAGGTCAGTGTCAACACCGCAGCGACGGCCAGCAGCACGCAGAGCAGGAGCCTGCTTCGTCTCACGTCCGATCGCCTCCGCCCTCATCGTACGGGGGATGGAAGGGCGGGCCAAACGTCCGTGACGGCAAACCGACGGGGCCTAGGTTGCCTCGTCCGGCCCCACAGGTCCCACGCCGAGCGGAACGATCTCCTTAGACCGAATGCAGAGACTTCTAGCGCAAGTGGGTATTCCATAGCGGAATTTGACGGGCTCTTCAGATAGACGGTAGGGTAGATCCTAGTGAAGCAGAAAACGTACGGATGGCCGATCGCGGAACGTCTCCGCCGTGGGTTTGATGGACTCAAACGGCAAGAAGGGAGGACGGATGTTCGCAGCGAGACACAAGGACAAGATCGCGGGAAGTTGGCGGTGGCTGAGCCGCAGCCGTTGCAGAGCAGCGCGTTTGGGTGCGCTGATCGCGCCACGGGCACTTGTTATGAGCCTCGCCGTGGGCATCGCTCTCCTTTCGGCCATGAGCGCGTGGGGCTGCGATTGCGGAGAGTGGGGTGTCTCCGCGGTCAACGGACTGGAGGTGGAGTGCGGAGGGACCCTAGACATTTCATTGGAACAGGTGGCGAACTCTCTGCTTTTGGTGGAACCGGACTACTCTTGCGACGGCGCCGATTGCGGCGCCGACCCACTGAGCGTCTTCTGGAAGATCTCGAAGCGGAACACGATGTGGTCGCAGGACTCGGGCAAAGCGGTGTCGGCAGAACCGGCCGTCTTGATTCCGATCTCCGGTGCCGGCGAGTATCGGATCGAGCTGGATCCCAAATGTGGCGACAAGGGGTGCTGCGAACCATGCGCGTTCACAGTAAGGATTCTCGAGACGCCGTGCCGATGCAACCCGGAACGGGCTTTCGTGCTGCGGATCGGGGGGTGGACACACGTCGTTGACGCGTCGGAATGCGGGGAGATGATCGTCCTGCCTCGCGACGTCTGTGCAGCCGAGTCGATCGAACTCAAGCCGCTTCTGGCGTGCGCTCCCGAGGAGTGCGACGCGAGCTTCCTTCTGAATGCACCGGAGCTTGGCGTCACCGATTACTGGTTCAAGACGGCGGCCGTATTTCCTTGGGGGCCGCTGAGCGATTGCGCCACCGTCAGCGTGCTGACGTTTTGCGACGAACTGGAATGCTCGCCCTGTGAGTTTGGGATCTGTTGTCCGCCTGTCGGCTGCGCCTGCGCCGGCGGGCAGGTACAGACACAGCTGCTTGGAGGATCGAATGACGATTTCGATCCTTCCACACCGGATCCTTCGCCGCATCTGGGCCAGGAGCTCGAGCAGCACATCCTGGACAGCCCGTTCAACGCGGTCGGCTTCGACGAGGAAGAGATGAATGTTGCGATCGGGCACACGTTCGAGTGGCAGGAGTGCGGCCCGATTACGGAGGCCTACCTGGAGATCCGATTGAAGCCGCACCCGGATGGGGTCGGTACCGACAACGATCATCTGTACCTCTGGTTCACCGAGACGCCGTGGGGAAATGGCTACGCCGGCATCGGCTTCGATCTGTGGAAAGGGGAGAACCAGGGTCCGCTGACATTGTGCCTCGATCTTGCGGATCTGCCAGCGCACGGCAGCGATCTGACAGCCGGTTGGACGCCGAGCGGTGTTAGCCTCTTAGGTCAGTTGGAGTCCGAGGGATACTTGGACCTCTATGTGCAGGATGACACAATCGTTGACTATGCCCAGCTAACCGTCTGTTGCGAGGAAGCCCCGTGCCGTTGCGGCCACTGGGCGGAGACGCCGATCATCCTGCAGACACCGGTGGAGTCAGTGGAGCCGGTACTCCAGTGCGGTGAGACGTTCATGTTCTCTGCTGACCTCTGCGAGCTAGGGATTCTGGAAATCCAAGCCCAGTACCTGTGTCAGCCGTCGGACTCGCCGAACTGCGCCGTCTCCTATGAGATCGATGTGCCGGCATGGGGTTTGCATGATCAGATGACGGGAGGCCACTACGCGTTCCCGATTGACCAGGTCGACGAGTGCATCGACATCTGCGTTCTCGCGTTCTGCGACGGAGAGTTCTGTGATGAGTGCTGCTTCACCCTGTGCTGCGAATCCGACGACTGCGCATGTGACGGGTGGGAGGCTGTCACGGTCAACGGGATGACGTTCGATGGCTGCGATGGTGCTGCGGTTGAAGTCGGTCTCGAGGCCGCACAGGGTGGAATCACGATCGAACCGGCCTACAACTGCGTTGGAGAGTGTCCACCTGACCCAGCTACGTTCTTCTGGTCGATCGATGGCCCCGGAGTCTTCCATATCGACACGGGGAGCGCCACGGCTCCGCCGATCGAGTTCGTCCCGCCGATGCCTGGCGACTACACCGTAGAGATCAAGCCCCTTTGCGACGGGGAAGGATGCTGCGATCCCTGCTACGTCAGGATCCATGTGCTGGGCTGTGAGGACTGTGGGGGAGCCAGCGAGGTTCTGTATTTCGGAACCGGTACGAACGTCACGTGGACGGCCGCGGACGGCACCGTGCGCAACGCGTTGGCTGTGACGTCTCCGTCTCCGTATTGGCCGATCGACCCGCTGAGTGTGGACTGCGCCGCGAACTGGATCTGGATCAACCCGCTGGGCCGCGGCAGCAAGGAGACCACTGAGTTCACGACAGCCCTGGAGATCCCGGATGGATACTGTGTCTGCTCCGCCTGCCTTGAGATTGCCGCCGACGACGAAGCGCAGGTGTGGCTCAACGGGGAATTCGTTGGAGCGCATGCGGACGGCAATCAGTGGCCGCCCGACACACCGTCCGGTTTCGACGAAGTCTCGGTGTTCGAGATCGAACCAGAGTGGTTCTCCTGTGACGGAAACGAGTTGATCGTCGCAGTCACGGATGAGCATGGGACGAAGGCCGGGGCGATCTGGTGTCTCCAGGTGTGTATCCAAGAGTGTGCGTGCGGCGATTGGGCCGGGGTGACGATCGAGGCTGGCGGATGGAAGGCTTCCGCAGCGCGCAATGAGCAGATCGTCGCGCCGTGGGATCTCGGGAAACTCTACATCACACCGGAGTTCTTCTGCGAAGGATCCGTTGCGTTCGACCGCGCGACAACAGCCCCTTGTTGCTCTCCGACGTTCGAGTGGACGGCGCGGCGCCTCGATACGGGAGACGAAATCGGCCGGGGCATATATGATCCAACGATCGAGTCCGGCGGATTCCCGGTGACGATGCCGAAGGATGGCGAAGTCGAGGTCTGCATCCTGCCGTCTTGTTGCTGTGCCCGTTGCGAGCCCTATTGCTTCGAGCTTGCGCCGTGCGATTGTGTGCCGTTGGGCGGCTACCTGTACAAGGATCTCGTCGGCTGGTGGACGTTCGAGGCCTGCTATCGAGAGCGAAGGGATCGCTACACCTACTTGGAGGACTCATGGGCTGACTACCCGAGCCACGCGGTCGCTGTCAACGGACGTGTCGGCCGCGCAATCAACGTGGGGGATACCTACGGAGGCTCCTACGGTTATCAGGACAACTACTCCTGCGTACGCGACCATCCGGATCATCCCGAGGCTCTCGACTTCGGGCTAGGGAGCTTCTCCATCGATGGCTGGATCAAGCCGGCACACGGCCAGCTTGGTACCTTCGTGGACAAGCGCGAGGTATCGATGGGCGGCCCCTTGAGCGTGAGAGGATATGCCCTCAGTGTGGAGGGAGGGACTCTGCGTGTAGGCCTGAACGACACGTGGTTCGACACCGGTCTCGCGGTCGCGCCGGGGCAGTGGAGTTATCTCGGTGTCGCAATCGATCGAGGTGTCAATCCGCAATTGCGCGTGTTCGTGAACGGTTCGGCCCACACATTCCCGTTGCTGGCGGAATGGGCCACCGCGGACGTGACGAACGGAGTTGATCTGTGGTTCGGACGGGACCATTTGGACACCGCCGATAGCTTCGGTGGTCTCCTTGATGAGATGGAGATCTACGACATTGCGGTACCGAACAGTGCCTTCGAGGCCATCTACGAAGCCGGACCGTGCGGGAAGTGCGGCAGAGAAGGGATCACACATGAATACAAGATGCATCGTCCCCAGAGTGTCGACCACGAGGGATGGGATGTAGAAAGTGGCCTGCTCGAGGAGGGGCAGACCATCTGGCTCGCGGATGACTGGGTGTGCCAAGAATCGGGCCCCATCGGCTACGTCTGGTTCGCGGGCTCGTGGCGACACGAGGAAGTGTCGGACTGCCTGCACGGCTTTCACGTGTTGATCGCGTCCGACGAGAGCTGCGCACCGGGCGAGATCCTCTGGGAGCGGTACTTCCAGTTCCCGGAAGAGGTTTCCGTCTCTGAGCGTGGCGGCTGCTGCTGGCAAGGGTGGTATGCGCATCCGTTCCGCTGCGCTTCGGGGGGCGTTGACGCCCTCTGCAGCGACCATACGAAGTTCTACGTCTACTCGATCGAGTTGGGCGATGAGCTGCTCGAGCAGGAGCAGAGCCAGAGGTATTGGCTGATGCTGGTGCCGGACACGGAACCCGGCTGTGGATGGGGATGGAAGTCCAGCTTGGGGCAGTGGTTCTGCGGGTCCGTCTGGGGAACGCTTCCTCTCAACGGGTTCCATGTTGGTGATCCGGTCCCGCTTGCAACGGAGCTGCGGACTCCGATCCTGTCGTATCCGTGTGCGCCTGGCGATGCCACCCTCGGATGCGGGCGGCCGCTTGATTTGGCATTTCGGATCGACGTGGGGCCGACCTACGTCTGCGACTGCGATGGATGGGTAGACATTGACGTCAATGGTACGTCGGCGTCATGCGGGGAGACGGTAACTCTCGCTTCGTCCGGTCCGATCAGCATCGACCCCCAGTACGAGTGCATCGGGGAGGCCTGCGACGGGGTTGCCTACCAATGGTCGGTGAACGGTTCGAACGGCATGTCGGCAAGCGGCACCTCGATTCCGATCCAGTTCAGCGCCGAACCAGGCGAGTGTTACGACGTGAGGATCGTTCCTTACTGCGATGGAACTGGGTGTGTGCCATGCGGAGTGACCGTCTGTGCTGGCGATGGACCGTGCGAGTGCGTCGGGTGGCACGATGAGATGATTCTGGTTGCATCGGAGATCGCGTGGAGTGCTCCGATCGTCGAGTGCGGCCAGCGGGTCGACGTGCCGGCAGAAGTTTGTGGAACGGACATCCTTCGGATCACCCCGCAGTACGACTGCAGTCCTACGGGCGCGGGTTGCCCGTCCTACACGATCGAGATCCCTGAATTGGGCGTCAGTGAGGCGTTCGACGCGACGTACGTCCTCCCGCTTGCTCAGCTTGACGAGTACTGCGAGATCTGCATCACCGCGTGGTGCGCGGGAGAACCCTGCGACGAATGCTGCTTCACGTTGTGCTGCGAGGGTCCGGTGCCCTGCGACTGCGGAGGCTGGCAGGATCGCGACGAGAATGGAACGCTGGATTTGGCAGTTAATAACGGGATCGTCGATTCGGGAAGCTTCTTGACGGTGACCGCTGCAGACTTCCCACTTTCGGTTGTCCCGGATTACGCCTGCCAGGGCGACTGCTCGCCGACCTACGAGTGTTGGCTGTCAAATGGCACGACGCTTCAGGATATCAACGGCGTCATCCAGCTTCCCTACACGAGTTTCGCTGGGCCGGGGCAATACGGGTGTGTGGTCAAGCCGGATTGCTCGGGCGATGTTTGCGATCCGCTCCGCTTCCAACTCGTCATCGAGGAGCAGCCGCAACCGTGCCGGTGCGGCGACTGGATCGGAGACGTCAGGATCCTGCTCGAGTCACCCTCGGGGTGGCAGCAGCCGATCGTGG
>Ga0272443_10001624_pt1 | contig 31779 bp, 31 predicted proteins | sample SSMAcet12_FD_193581 | JGI IMG/M metagenome (GOLD analysis project Ga0272443, IMG submission 193581) | Marine sediment archaeal communities from Little Sippewissett salt marsh, Falmouth, MA, United States - SSM-Acet-12 | ecosystem: Environmental > Aquatic > Marine > Wetlands > Sediment ... | reverse complement strand
TAACCATGTCTCCACAATTCGCGTGATCAGCGGATCGTTCACCAGCATAGCCGGCAGACACAACACATTGGCGTCGTTATGCTCACGCGACATCTGGGCTGTCAATTCATCATGACAAAGTGCCGCCCGAATGCCTCGAATCTTGTTGGCGGTCATGGACATTCCCAGACCGCTGCCGCATATCAGTATCCCCAGGTCCGCCTCTTTTCTGGCTACCGCCAGTGACACCGGTATCGCATAATCGGGATAGTCACAGCTTTTGGATTCATTTGTGCCGAAGTCAATCGCCTCATGACCGTTACGCTGCAAGATACTCTTAACCAGTTCCTTGGCTTCATAGCCTCTGTGGTCGCCACCTACTGCAACTTTCATTGATATATCTACCTTTCGCAAAAATACTCGCAGCAAATACTCGCGAATATTACCAACTATGCATAACGCCTGTATCAAATGTCAGGCTAATAATCCGCTTTCTAACTGTTTGTCAATATTTTCTGCTATCTGAGCAGCGCATTTTCGATACACTTCAAGCGACATACCGATCGGGTCTGCAATATCCTTTTCTGCCAGTAATGCTGTTTTCACCTCAGTTGCTGGTGATAAAAGCCGCACATATTCCGCGTGAGACGAATCCATAGTTAATATTACATCCGCCTCATTGACCATATCCGCTGTCAATAACCGGGAGTGATGGCCGCTGATGTCGACCCCTATCTCATCACAGGCTTTGACAGCCTCAGGGGTAGCCGCAGCGCCATTGTAGGCCATTACACCCGCGGAATGAACTTTATAACCTTTTTCCGCCAGTTGGTCAACAGGGCAGGATAACATTTCTGCCAACCGCTGCCGTAAAATGCCTTCCGCCATGGGTGAGCGACAGCTATTGCCCGTACACACAAAAAGAATGCTAACCTTGCGCATTCGTCCAATTGCTGCCTTATCCAGCACCCCTTCCCGGATAACCTTGAATCCATCACCTTGAAGTTCGATTATCGTAGAGGATTTGGCATATCTGGTAGGCCCGGAATCCAGCAACAATTCTATCTGTCCGTCTAGGTGCTTCAGCACATCCTCGGCACAGTTAGGGGCGGATGCTTCCGCTGGATTGGCGCTGGGAGCGACTATTGGCCCATTCGCGGCCGATAGCAGAGATCTTGCCACTTCATGATCTGGTAATCTTATTCCAATACTATGGTTATAATAGAGCAAATCTATAAGTTCGCTGGACAGATTGTTATTTATGTCATCCAGTTGTTGGGTGTTTAGCTTGAATATTACTGTTAGCGGTCCCGGCCACGCCTTGCGTAAAAACTGCCGGTCTAACAATGACAAATTCGGTACATAATGAGTTAATGCCGATTTTTCCCCTATATGTAAGGTAAAGGCCTTATCATCGGGGCGATTTTTTATTTGTTGTAGGTTTTTTAGACCGTCAGGATGATCTACCCGCGCTGCCAAACCATAGACCGTTTCCGTGGGAAAGCCCACGATTCCCCCTTTATCAAGTATTTCCCCGGCCTCGGTAACTGCTGCCTCGAGATTCGATGATGATATTTTAATTACTTTTGTCTTCACTTATAGCCTTTGGTCTCCAGGGGGCATTTATGTAACCTTCTATAAAGTAAATATTTGTGTTTGTCAAGGACCAGTTTCAGCTTGACCTCTCCTACCGCCATTTTTACAATGACGCGATGAAAATAGCCGCGGTAATTTTCGACCTTGATGGTACACTTACCTGTCCATTTTTGGACTTTGACCAAATTCGCGCCGAGATCGGCAATATTTCCGGACCCATCCTGGAAGCCATGGCCCAAATGCCGCCCGAGCAGCTAAAAAGGGCCCAGGACATTCTGCACCGCCATGAGCAGGTGGCCGCCGAAAATGCTCAGTTGAATCCCGGCGTCCATTCCGTTATGTCCTGGCTCCAGCAGCGACAACTTCAGATAGGTCTGGTTACCCGTAACCGCCGTCGCAGCGTGGACCATATCAGTCAGGCACATCATTTACGCTTTAACAGTATTGTTACTCGTGAGGACGGCCCTGTTAAGCCCGATCCTTTCCCGGTTCTCCGGGCTTGCGCGGAGATGAATGTGCAGCCCCAAGAGACTGTGGTCGTAGGTGATTACCTGTTTGACCTTCTCAGTGCCACCCGGGCCGGGGCCCTGAACGTCTTACTATGCACCAATGAAAATCATGATGAATTTTCCGCCCAGGCCGATTATATTATTTCTTCCCTCAATGAACTTCCCGGTGTGATCGATATTATAGAAGACAGGGCCCACGGCTGTGTTGATGCCGGCTAGGTAAGATATTGTGTTTGTACTTGCTGTTTCCAACCTGATTCATAAAAAAGTCCGCTCACTCCTGAGTGTTTTAGCGGTTGCCATTGCCATTACCTTGTTACTGGTACTGGTAGGTCTCTCCCACGGTACTCTTAATGAAGTTTCCCAGCGTATGCAAAGCGTAGAGGCGGAAATTGTCGTCCGGGATCGGCATTTTGACTTGGGCAGTATGAGCGGGGGTAAGCTCTGGGAAAAGGAAATTCCCCACCTGCTCGATATAAAGCTCGATGAGCAAACCAAACCATCCCCTGCCGATTCCTCTAAAACTTCAACCGCCAATATCTCACCCCCGGCCATTGAACGTGTCATACCGGTTTTTCTGGGTAGGATGAAATTGGCGGGTCTTTCCCAAAATGTATTTGGTGTTTATCCGGAGGATTTCCCCTGTTTTGCCGGCCCCCGTCGCTTGCTCGAGGGTGTCCTGTTCAAGGATATGGATTCACCCGAATCGGCCGTAAAGCTCTTTGATACAGAGGCGGCCCAATCAGATCAATCTACCGATTACATACCTCTTATTATCGATCAAAGATTATCACGAGCCTCCGGCCTGCATGTAGGTGATTCGGCCGACTTTGGCGTTATTCCCGCGCGTATTGTCGGCGTGGTCGAGACCGGTGTGGCCGGCAGGGTTTTTGCCCCTATCAATATGCTCCGTGGTGCCAACGGCATCTCCGCTCGCACCGCTCATCTGTTTTTTATCAAGGCCCAAAAGTCTCTGAACACCGATCAACTCCAGCAGCTCTGCGAAAAAATTCAACAGACTACCCATCGCAGCGCTATACTGGTTGCCAATTACAGTCAGGTACTCCGGGACAATTTCCGCAATCTGACGATTTTTGTTAATCTGGTTAGTGTTATTGCCCTGGTGATCTGTTTTCTGTTTATCGTTGTAACTATTCATACCAGTGTATTGGAACGCAGCCGCGAAATTGCCATCCTCCACAGTCTCGGCGCCTCCCGTTCCCTTATCCTTATGCAGACCATACACGAATCCCTGATAATCTGTTCTTTAGGTACTCTGTTAGGTATTGTGTGTGCTTTTGGTGCTCGTTGGCTCATCCAAACTTTGCAGCCTCTGATGACTGTTCAGATGCGTTTCTCCTGGTTGCTGATCGCCGCGGTTATTGGCCTTGTTGGCGGTATCCTCAGCGCCCTCTATCCCGGTTATCTCGCCCTTCGTCATGACCCGGTGGAGACTCTAAGCTTCGAATAAAACTTATGACCGATCATATTGTAACAACTGAAAAATTATGTATGACATTTCGCAACTCTCGGATGACAACACCCGTATTGTTCGATATTGATCTGGAGATTAAATCCGGTGAGTATGTTGCCATCATGGGACCCAGCGGTTGCGGCAAGAGTACCCTAATGCACATCCTGGGCCTTATGCTTACCCCCACCTCCGGCAGGTTGATACTCGATAGCCAGGATACTGTCGACTTGTCGCCTGATAAGAGAGCCCACCTGCGCCGGTCCAAGATCGGGTTTGTCTTTCAGCGTTTTAATTTACTGCCCACACTGACCGCTTACCAGAATATCGCTATCGCCGAGCGCATCCGCGGCCATAACCTCGACGGACAAATAGACCGGGCCTTGGCCTCTGTGGACATGACCGATAAAGCTCAATACAAGCCCGGCCAGCTTTCGATCGGCCAACAGCAGCGGATCGCCGTCGCCCGCGCGATTTCGCATCAACCCGCACTGGTTATGGCGGATGAGCCTACGGGCAATCTCGATTCCGCCAACTCCCAGCGGATTCTCCAGCTATTCCGTGACATCCATCAACAATTAGGTGTTACCATTATTATGATCACCCATTCCCAAACGGCGGCCCAACAGGCCGATAGAATCATCCATATAACCGATGGAAAAATCATCCACCCTTAGGAAATTATTCAAAATTCTGTTACATGCCGGTCACCGCACTGACGATGGTTATAATCTGCGCCGCTGGTTTATTTTTTTTCTGCTCTACCTTGGTATTTTAGTAGCCCTGGCCCTTTTATCCCTGGATTACATTCATGCAGGGCCTATGACTTTTCATCCCTATCTTTGGTTGATAGCACTTTATGTGTTTTATATGTCGCTTTGTTGCACGTTTTTCCCTGCCCCGACCGCTTGGATTGTTTTGTTGATGGCCTCACCAGTAGTAGGCTTGAATTTCCTGCAGACAAACAATGTCTATCTTGATGCTCTGGCTACCATTATTGCTGTAGCTGTTCTAGGGGCCCTGGGTACGGCCATGGCCAATCTCAACGAATATCATCTTTTCTCCTTTTTATTTCGTTTCGGACAGGTATATAAATTACGTCAGTCCAGGCTCTATCACTCTGCCACCCGCTGGTTCGAAATATCACCCTTTGCTTTGATAGCTGTGACGAGTTTTCTGCCTATACCGGTTGATGTGGTTCGCTGGTTGGCCATCTCCCACCGCTATCGTCGCGACCGCTATTTTCTGGCCAATTTTCTCGGCCGATTTGTGCGTTACGCCCTCTTGGCCGCCACCGCCACTTGTCTGAAAATCTCCTTCTTTGGTATCATTTTGATCCAGGCCGGTTTAGTGCTGCTGGTCCTGTTGCGCTTCCTGCCCCGCTTGACACGACGTCTTAAACAAGGTAGGCTAAAGGCCGATGTAGAACCACCCCAGGAGGTAATCTCAGCCTGAAGGATTTTGACCATGAACAAAAGAGTCTTTTTTTTAATACTGTTCTTACTTGTTTTTTTTGCCTGTAGCATCAATTGGGCCCAATCTGCTGACCAACCGGTTCAAGACCCCAATACCCCCTCAGCCCAAGAAAAAAAACCTGCCGTTCCCCAGCCTGAAGTTACTGAAAAACCCTTACCTGCCCAACTGGAAAACCTGCTCGATCGTATTGAAAAGGTAGGTGCCGAACTAAAAAGCTTCCAGGCGGATCTGTTATTCCGCCAGGAGCAGATATTATTGGATACGGTCACTATCCGTAACGGCAAAATTTACTATCAGACCGATAGTAAGTCGGTTTACGCCCGCATCCACTTTGACGATTTCCTCCAAAAGGAGCTCGACGATCCCCATCCGCCTAAACCGGTTAAATTCGATGAAGATATTACCTTTGATGGCTTATGGCTGGTTCTGCGTAATGCCCGCACGAAAACCATCCAATCCTGGGAAGTTTCCAAAGAGCGTCGTAACCTCGAAGCCTTTCGGCTGGGCAAGGGCCCTTTCCCGCTACCCTTTGCCATTCGCAAAAAGGATGTTATCGAGCATTTTGAGGTTAGCCTGGTCAAACCCGCCGCCAATGACCCTGAAGATACCCAACATCTGAAACTAAAACCCCGCAAAACCAGCCCCTATGCCGAAGAGTATATCCGGATGGACCTGTGGATTTCGAATCAAACCACCTTACCCTTGCAGATCAGCTACGAAAAAGACGATTATGAAATCACTACTGTAACCTGGATCAAGCCCCTCACCGACAAAAACATTGATCCCGATATATTTCAGCTCAAACCTCCCGGCACCGACTGGACCGTCGAACGGCATCCACTCGAAGATGCCTCTGAAGATTCCCCTAAATAATTACTCTTCCGGAAAGAAGATACAATCGCTGAAGAGGGCTTGGAACTCACCCCGGCCCGCAAGTTCCACGTATTCGATCTGTCCGGCTAGGGCTTCCCCTTGACGTCGGGTTTCACAACCCAGCAGAACCTCTTTGGCCCCGGCACTGGCGGCATTGCCTGCAAATTGTATCTTTTCCAGTGGCATATCAGGTAGCAATCCAATGCCTCGGGCACTTTCCGGGCGGATATAATTTCCAAACGCCCCGGCCAAAAAGATACGATCGATATCTTCTTGTTCAATCGCCAAATGTTTTAGCAGCATTATTACCCCTGCCCGGATAGCCGCCTTGGCCAGTTGTGCTTCCCGAATATCCCGTTGCGTCAGTAATATATCCCCGCCATTTTTTGAATCTGCGGCCCAGGCCAGTACGAAGGCTGTTTGATTTTCAATTGTCACTACCCGTTTACGCAGATTCTCCGACACAGTTTGAGGCAGTTCATCCCCTGACAAGATTCTGCCGGAAGAATCTACGATGCCGGCTTTCAGTAATTCCGCCAGGGCGTCGATCAATCCGCTCCCACAAATCCCCCTTGCCTCACCGCCGCCGATCACGGATACTGTCACATCATTTTTTATATGTACTCTTTCAATGGCCCCGGTTGTTCCCCTCATGCCCTGTCCGATTCGTGCCCCTTCAAAGGCCGGCCCCGCCGCCGTACTGCACGCTGCCAATCGCTCCCGATTCCCCAATACCAACTCACCGTTTGTGCCGATATCCAGTGCCAGATCTATTTCTTTACGTTGTCCCAGCCCCGTTGCCAGCGTCACCGCCACCGTATCCCCGCCCACATGGCCTGCTACTGTCGGCATCACATACACATTACCTGCCGGGTTAATCTCAATTCCTAACCTCCCGGCCGGAACTTTCACCGCCGTGGATACCGTTGATACATAAGGCGCCTGCGCAATCGACTCAACGGGAATACCCAAAAACAGTTGCTGCATCGTCGAATTGCCTACCGCGGTCATCTCGTATATTCGCTGCGGATCAACTTTTGCCTTGCCTGTTGCTTCCTTGATCAGGTCATTGATAGCGTCAATAATCTTCTTTTGTAACTGTTCCAGGCCGTCTGCTTGTTGGGTACTGAATTCAATTCGTCCGATTACATCATCGCCGAATGTTATTTGCGGATTACTCATGGAAGCGACCGCTGCGGTTTTGCCGTCATTGAGATTGATCAAACTTGCCACCACTGTTGTGGTCCCGATATCCACCGCCAGCCCATATTTCTCTTTGGTGGTATCTCCTGATTCCAGGGCGATTACCCGCTTTTCGTGACAAACTGCGGTTACGGCAAATTGATTATCTCGTAACACCTTGGGCAGCGACCCCAGCACCGATTTATCCAATACCCATCCCTTGTGTGCTGTCCCCTCCCATACTTGTTCCGTTGCTTCCTCGATTTTGCCCGCCTGAGCATTTAGCGCTTCTATAAAACGAATTGCATCACTGCGCAAATCTTCCAGACTTGTCTGCTCCAGTTCCAGAAAGAATTTTTGTACCGGCGGATCCAGCAAAGATTTATGCGAAGTGCCTTCTTCGAGAATAACTTGTTCAAAGAAACGGGAACTATCAGGAACAGTTACCGTTAGCTCATTTTCTACGCAGTACTGACATGCCCTTTGAGGTTCGGCTACTCCGGCAATCTCCACCAGGCATTTATTACAGGTGCCTTTTCCTCCACAGACGCTGTTCAAGACAATTCCCGCCTGCTGGGCTGCTTCCAGCAGCGTGGTTCCCGTCTCGACGACGACGCTAATCCCCTCCGGTTGAAAAGTTACTCTGTGCTCCGGCATAAGCAATGTAATTTCCTGTTATCCATGCAGTTTCACTGTCAATTCCGCTACCATACGGCCCAGCTTTTTACATTCCCTCTGACTTCTTTCGTCCGGCTTCCCGATAGCCACCGGACCATAATGATCTCCTTTGGCGCTTCCGGGCACCACCATCCCATGGATTAAAAGTACCTTTACTATATCCATAACCGTAGTTTCGTTGCCCCCGCCTATGTTGGCGCTGCTGGCGAATGCTCCGCCTACTTTGCCTGAAAGCTTACCATGAAAGGCTACGCTTTCATCGATGAGTTTTTTCATCTCTGCCGCCATTGTTCCGTAATAGACCGGTGAACCCATAATGATTGCGTCATAGTTAAGCAGCTCCTCTGCTTTTACTTGCTCAACCGGCAGACAGTTCACCTCCGCATTACCGACTTCCTTCACCCCCTCCTCCACATAGCCGGCCATCGCCTTCGTATTTCCGGATCGGCTGTAATATACTATCAATATTTTCGCCATCAATAATACTCCTTATGCAAAGGACCTGTAAAACGCATTCTCAGGCTATTATCCGCCCTCACTGCAATTTGTCAAGGCCGCCCCTCAATTGCCCCTCTTTATGGGCCTGTTTTTCGCTGGACAATATGTTATAATCTTTTTTGCTTATCAATATTAGACGCATTTATTAGACTTAACTTTCGCAGTTTTTTATTACGCTTATCGTTCTTAAAGGGCCTTCTGGCAGCCGTATATATGTTTAACTAATTTCGGCCTATCCCCCGAAAGTTATTAAAAATCAGTTATTGCCTTCCCAAGGCCCTTTCTTACGATTATGTCAGAATATTTAACAGGCAAAAGTGCGAAAGAGCACTTAGATGATGACAGAACAACCCATGTTGGAATTTGTGACGGACAAAGAAATTTACGACAAGGTTATCCAGGAGCAGGTAACCAAAGCTCGGCAGTTCCTCTGGCTGGCGACTGCTGACCTGAAAGACTTGTATGTTGCCAAGCGGTCCAGGATGGTACCGTTCCTGGAAATCTTGTCCGACCTGGTCCGCCAAAAAGTGGAGATAAGACTCCTGCATGCCAAGGAACCAGGCCCGAATTTCCGCCGGGACTTTGATCGCTATCCCAATTTGCTCCAGGGTATGGAAAGGGTCCTGTGTCCGCGGGTACATTTCAAATCGATTATTATTGATGGTCGCTGCGCCTATATGGGCAGTGCGAATCTGACCGGTGCCGGCGTGGGCGCCAAAAGCGCCGAAAGACGGAATTTCGAGGCGGGCATTATCACCGACGATAAAAACCTGGTGGAAAATATTATGGCCCAGTTTGATGATATCTGGCTCGGCCGACACTGCAAGCGGTGTGGCCGCAAAGAGTATTGCGCCGACTATAAGGATATTTTGCTGGAGAAATAACCCCGGCGCGGGTATAATTCCTCCCTTTATCGAGCAGGTAAAGTATATAACGATATATTCTTGATAAGCAAGAAGTTAGGAGTAACCAGATGACCGCTACCCTGATAAAGGGCAAAGATATTGCCGCCCAGATTCGTCAGGAGATCCAACAGCAGGTGGATAAGTTGAAGGCCGAAAAGAACATCGTCCCGGGCCTGGTGACTATTCTGGTGGGGCAGGACCCCGCTTCCCAGAGCTATGTGCGGGCCAAGCAGAAGACCTCGCACGAATTGGGTTATCACTCCATCCAGGAAACGCTCCCGACTGATATCAGTGAGGATGAACTCTTAAAGCTGGTCAAGAAATACAACCAGGATGACAAGATCCACGGCATACTCGTTCAACTGCCCCTGCCCAAACATATCGATGAAAACAAGGTTCTTTATGCCATTGATCCCGATAAGGACGTCGATGGCTTTCACCCGGTAAACGTGGGCCGGATGGTGATAGGTGAGCCGGGATTTTTGCCCTGTACCCCGTATGGCATCCAGCAGATGTTAATCCGCACCGGCGTCAAGACCGAAGGAGCGGAATTGGTAGTCGTCGGCCGTAGTAATATTGTCGGTAAGCCGATAGCCAATATCATGCTCCAAAAGCAGCCCGGTGCCAACGCGACCGTAACCATCTGCCACACCCGCACCAAAAACATGGCCGAGCATACCAAACGGGCCGATATCTTGATCGTGGCCGCAGGTGTACAAAACGCTGTAACTGCTGATATGGTCAAGCCCGGTGCGGTGGTGATCGACGTGGGTGTAAACGAAATCGGACGCACTCCCGAAGGCAAACGCAAGTTAGTAGGTGATGTTGATTTCGAGCAGGTCAAGGAAGTAGCCTCGGCCATTACCCCCGTCCCAGGTGGTGTGGGCCCCATGACTATTACCATGCTGATGCTTAATACCCTGCAATCAGCCCAAAGAAAAGCATAAGACAAATTGAAAATGAACGAAGATTGTAGTGAATTTTAATTTAGGCAGGAACAGATATGTTGTGGAAGAAAAAGATTGAGATGCCGCATGACGGACATTCTGGACATTTGTGTTATATGGTTAATATGCGTATTAACGAAACAAATTTCCAGGAGTTTAAGGAACTCGTCCGCGATGCGAAATATATATGTAAAAATTGCGGACGCGCCGCCGCCGACAAGGAAAGTCTCTGTCGGCCGGTAAAACTCTAAAAATCCTATCGTAACAGAAGAGTTAACAGTGAACGTATATGAAACATTATCACAGCGGGGCTTCATCAGCCACCAGTCCGACGAGAAGATGGCGGACAAATTGGCCCAGTCGGTTGTGTTATACGCCGGATTCGATCCCACCGCCGAATCTCTGCATATCGGCAACTTATTACAGATAATGCTCCTGGCCCAATTTCAACGTCACGGCCATCGCCCGATCGCTCTGGTAGGGGGGGCAACGGCTATGATTGGTGACCCCAGCGGCAAGAGTGAAGAACGCAATCTCTTGACCGAAGAGACAATCCAAAAAAACCTGGCTGGGATAAAAGCACAATTGCAGCATTTTCTCGATTTTGACAGCGGTGACAATGCCGCGATTATGGTCAATAATGCCGACTGGATCGGACAATTTAGTTTTGTTGAATTTCTCCGGGATGTGGGCAAATATTTCCGGGTCGGGGAAATGATGGGCAAGGAATCCGTTCGCAAACGGCTCCAAAGTGATGTCGGTATGAGTTTTACCGAATTTAGTTATCAATTGTTGCAGGCCTACGACTTCTTGCACCTCAACCGGGAACATAATTGTATTCTGCAGGTAGGGGGTGACGATCAGTGGGGCAACATTACCGCCGGCATTGACCTTACCCGTAAACTCGAAGCCAAGGCGGTTTATGGAATTACTTCGCCCTTGATAACCGATGCCAGCGGCCAGAAATTTGGTAAAACCTCAACCGGCCGGAAGTGTTGGCTCGATGCCAACTTGACCAGCCCCTATGAATTTTACCAATATTGGATTCGCAGCGACGACCGCGATGTGATAAAGCTGTTGAAATACTTCACATTCTTACCCCTGGAAGAAATTGAACAGTTGGCCAAAGAGCTTCAGGAGCAGCCCGAAAAACGCCAGGCCCAGAAGGTTTTAGCCCAAGAAGTAACCCGGCTCGTGCATGGTGATGAACAGTTGGCCGTTGCTCAAAAGGCGGCCCAGGTCCTCTTTGGTGAGGAAATCAGCGGCCTCTCTGATCGGGACCTCAGTAGTATCTTCGCCGACGTACCCAGCACCACTCTGACGCGAAATCAACTTGACCAGGGCTTAGTGCTTTTGGATATTCTTTGTGAATGTAAGCTCTGCAAGTCGCGCGGTGAGGCGAAAAAGCTCATCAAGTCCGGCGGTGCTTACGTGAACAACGTCAGAGTAGACACTATTGAACATACTCTGACAACTGATTCATTGGCATCAGAGACGATTTTGATATTACGCAGCGGCAAAAAGAATTATCATCTGGTGAGATTTGAATAACTCCTAATTGAGGGCAAGCAAAATGAATCTGCCGAAAACTGATCAGCCCCAAAGATATGTCGGATTATATATAATCGATTTCGGTCAGCAGTGCGGCATCGGCTATACCGCCGAAGAAGTCGCCCAGCTTCTGGAATCGCAGGAATTTGCCGAGGTAAAGGTATATAAAATTCACCGGGCCAAACCTGACGGCACGATGGATTTGGCCGGTGTACCGCGCGATAAGTTTTTTATGGAAAGCGGCACATTTTTTCACTGCCGGGACGAATCCAGCGCTCGGCAGGATTTTCAGTGTTTGTCTAAATGGTCTGACTCCCAGCCCTCTCCTTGCCGGGCCCAACTGCATCTGGCCCGTGATCTGGATCAGCAGTTATTAATAGGTTTGATTTATCCCGCCGAATATGAGCAGGAGATTGGCACCTGGCTCACCGACAGCGGCTTTCGGGGCACAGGTCCCGTTGACGCCGGACCCAGCCAACTCCAGCGTTATTATCAGGGTGACTATGACCTGCTTGAGCAGCGGCAGTTGTGGCCTCAAGAATCACTGCGTATGCGTGATCGGGAGGAATTATTTGCTAACGTCAAAGTGGCCTTTCAGCGCTAAGGAAACATCACCTCTATTAACAAGATTGTCACTCTGTATAATTGCAGAAAAGGTAAAGTTACTTGTCTTTGAAAGTTAATCTAATTGAAAAATGGTTGGGTTTTTGGGTCTCGCTCCTTCTGAACTTGCTGACCGCCGGCAGAGCCAAACCCGATCCTCAGCGTATGCAGCGCCTGGATTTTAGGACCAGCACCCAAAGGATGGGTTTGCGTTTTACCGAAAGGCTGCGCGATCGCTGGCGCAGGAAATGGTTAAAATTAAAGCAGAGAGATTTTTAGGTAATCATATGAAACATCAAGTTGAATCCAGGCGGGAATTTTTACGCAAAATAGGCATTGGGCTAAGCGGTTTGGCTCTGGGCGGCTGCCAAAATATATATCAGAATAAGTCCTGTAATTGCGGCTCCCCCAACGTAGTCGTCATTTTGACCGACGATCAAAGATGGGACTGTATGAGTTGTGTCTCCAAACCCCTGCTGGGTATCAAAACACCCAACATTGACCGTCTGGCTCGGGAAGGGGCCCTGTTCCGTAACATGTTCGTAACCACTTCCCTCTGTTCCCCCAGCCGCGCCTCGTTTTTGTCAGGTCTTTACGCCCACAGTCACGGCGTCTCTAACAACTTCACCGACTATCCTAAGGATTTACCCAGCTATCCCCGGCGTCTGCAGGAGGAAGGTTATTATACCGCCTATATCGGCAAATGGCATATGGGTGAGCAGGACGATAAAAAACGCCCTGGTTTCGATTATTGGATCAGCCATAAGGGCCAGGGAAAATATTATGACAACGTGTTCAATATCAATGGTGATCGTAAGTTGGTTAAAGGTTACTATACCAAGGTCGTAACCGAAATGGCCACCGATTGGTTAAAGAATAAATGTCAGCCCGGCTCACCGTTTATGTTGATAGTGGGCCAAAAGGCGCCCCATGGACCCTTTGTTCCCGAAGATAAATATCAGCATACCTATGACCAGGTAAAGATTAATTACCCCGAATCGGCCTTTCATCTCCAGGGTAAACCCAAATGGATAGTTGAGCGCTTGGATACTTGGCATGGTATCTACGGACCGCTATATGGTTTTCGCAAAAACTATCCCGATCGCAGCCCCGCCGGCGTAGAGGCGTTTCGCAGATTCGTCACCAGCTACACCGGAACCATCAATTCCATAGATGATAGTGTGGGTGAAATTTATAAAACCCTGGCCGACATGGGCGAGCTGGACAATACCTTGTTTGTATTCACCAGTGATAACGGATTTTTATTAGGTGAGCATGGCATGATCGACAAACGCACCATGCACGAGGAGAGTATTCGTGTCCCGCTGGTGGTTCGATATCCCAAAATGATTAGCCCCGGTCGCGTGATTGACCAGCAAGTGTTAAATATTGACCTTGCTCCTTCGATTATTGATATCTGCCGCGCCCAGCCCATGCAGAATATTCATGGTCGTTCCTGGAAACCACTGCTCAGGGGCGCTACCCAGGGTTGGCGCAATTCCTGGTTCTACGAATATAATTATGAAAAGCAGTTCCCCTATACTCCCAACGTCCGCGGCGTAAGAACAGACACCTGGAAGTACGTACATTATCCTCATGGCGACGGCAAACCCGATCGGCATCTCGCCGAGTTGTATAATATCAAAGCTGATCCCGCAGAGGCAAAAAATCTTATTAACGATCCAGCTTGCGCAACGGTTGTGCAGGAACTTAAAATGGAACTTAAACGTTTAATGAAAAAAACCGGCACCTTACCTGACACCATGCCTCTCGATGAAGGTGTAAAAAAGGAATTGCCGGAAGAATCCATACGTTAGCTCAAGATTGTGGGTGTGATTGATTATGGCTTTACCAGTGGTAGCAATAGTTGGACGTCCCAATGTAGGCAAAAGCAGTCTGCTCAATGCCCTGGCCGGCCGACAGATCAGTATTGTCGAGCCGACAGCCGGTGTAACGCGCGACCGCGTCAGCGCCATTGTGGACCTGAACGAGCAATATTTTGAACTGGTGGATACGGGCGGCTATGGAATTGAAGACCACGATGACCTGACCGAACATGTGGACGGACAAATCCGCCTGGCTATCGAGCGGGCCGATATTGTTTTGTTTGTGGTGGATGTGCGTGAAGGGGTTACCGCCCTGGATCAGAAAGTAGCTTCTCTTTTACGAAAACCGTCTCTGCAAATCTTACTGGTCGCCAATAAGGCGGACTCCCCCAAACTCGATAATCTCACCGGAGAGTTTTACCGGTTGGGTTTTGGTGAACCGGTTACGGTCTCCGCCGCACATGGCCGAAACCGGCAGGAATTGGTAGAGCGCATCCTGGTTGAACTAAAAGATCATCAAACCCAAAAGCCCCAGGCAGAGGTAATGAAACTGGCCGTTGTCGGCCGACGCAATGTCGGCAAGAGCACCTTTATTAATAGCCTCGCCGGTGAAGAAAGGGTAATTGTCAGCGAAGTGCCTGGTACCACCCGTGATGCCGTGGATGTACGTTTTGAAAAAGACGGCCGCAGCTTTGTGGCCATTGACACCGCTGGCGTCCGCAAGAAAAGCAAGATGACCCAAAACAATATCGAGTTTTACAGCTATGCCCGGGCCACCCGTTCAGTCCGACGAGCTGACATAGTGCTTCTGTTTATTGATGCCGCAGAGCCGGTCGGCCAGGTGGATAAAAAGCTGGCTCGACTTATAGCCGATGAATATAAACCCTGCATTATCGTGGTGAATAAATGGGACCTGGCCAAAGATAGGGCCTCCCCCGATGATTATCACGAGTATCTCGATAAGGTAATGCCCGGCCTGGGCTATGCCCCGATCAGTTTTATTACCGCCCACGAAGGCAAAAACGTGCCCCGACTGATCGATTTGTCCATCAACCTTTTCAAACAGGTCAATACCACCGTTTCCACCTCTAAATTAAACAAGGCTTTGGAAAGTATAACCGCCCAGCGGGTCCCCTCCGCCCGGCGCAAGGTCGGACTGCCCAGGATTTATTATGGAACTCAGGTAGCGACCAAACCGCCGACCCTGCTTTTGTTTGTGAACGATCCAGCTTCTATCGACGAAAATTACCGGCGATTTCTGATAAACAAACTTCGCGATATCCTGCCCTTTTCGGAAGTACCGATCCGACTGCTCCTCCGCCATCACCACCAGGCTAAAGATGTAGAAGTTGGTTGAGAGTTGTTGGCCACCTCTAAAAATCACCAGTAGGATGGGCTTCAGCCCATGTGGTTATTTCTTGTCGCCGTTTAAATCTTCTAGTTTCGGATTTTTAGAGGTTGCCTGTTATATTAGTTTAATTTTGCTGCTATGAATTCGTCCGCAGTCTTTAGGGCGTCATTAATGTTGTCGGGATTTTTACCACCTGCCTGCGCCATCTGGTCCCGACCACCGCCCCCGCCTCCTACTATCGGTGCAATATGTTTGACGATTTCTCCAGCTTTAAGACCTTTGGCTATGAGGTCATTGGTAACCGCCGCAAAGAGCAGCACCTTGTTATCTTCGGTCGTTGATGCTAATACCACCACTGCCGACTTTGCCTTTTTGCGCAGCCAGTCTATCTGACCGCGGATAACTTCAACGGAGGCTGTACCGATTTGCCCTATGATAATCTTGGCCGAGCCTATGCTTTTAGCCTCATCCAGCAATTTTTGGGCCTCGGTTTTCAAATCACCTTGAGCTCCCTTTTTCTGTTGTTTTTTCAGCTTTTTATTTTCATCTATAAGTGCTTCCACCCGTTGGTATATTTGATCCGGAGTGGTTTTTAACAAGGTGGTCAATTTCTCGATCTGATCACTGCGTTGATATAGCATTTCCTGCAAGGCCCTCCCGGTAAGCGCTGTGATACGACGAACGCCCGTGGCCACACTTTCCTCCCGGATTATCTTGAAACACAAAATTTCACGGGTATTGGCCACATGTGTCCCGCCGCAGAACTCCCGGCTGAAGGCACCCTCCAGCCTCTCCCCGTTATCCGTACCGATAGCCAGCACGCGCACCTCATCGCCGTACTTTTCCGAGAACAGGGCCATCGCCCCCAACTGCCGGGCTTCGGCGGTGGGCATGACTTTGGATATTACCGGTACAGCCGCGTCGATCTGTTGCCGGACAAGATTCTCAACCTGTTGAATTTGTTCCTGATTCAATGCCCGCGGATGGGTAAAGTCGAAACGCAGATAATCCGGACAAACCAGCGAGCCTTCCTGGTGAGCATGCGAGCCTAGCACTTGTTGCAATGCCCACTGCAGCAGATGAGTTGCCGTGTGATTTCGCTGCGTATCCACCCGTGCCGGATCTATATTTATTGTTACCTCTGCCCCTACGCTCATCCACTCGGCGTCTGTAGAGCCGAAGTGAACCACTGCCTGACCGATTCGCCTCGTTTGTTCGAATTTGAAGGTTAGCGAGTCTGTCGATATGATTCCTTGATCGCCTACCTGTCCCCCGGCCTCCGCATAAGCACACGTCCTGTTAAGGACCAACCCGACATTAGTATTACTGGGCACACAACCTTCGCGAACAAACTTCTCATCCTGGATATATCCCAGTATCTCGGCGGTAAGGGTATTTGTCTCATATTTCCGACAGTCGGGTGTTTCCGGTAGTATTTGACTCAACGCATCGGCTTCATAGGCCACGTTTTTCTGCGCCTCACGTGCACGTTCCCGCTGCCCTTTCATCAACTCATCAAAACCAGCCACATCCACCGAAAGGTTACGCTCCTGGGCCATCAACTCGGTCAAGTCAAGCGGAAATCCATACGTGTCATATAAGCGAAAGGCCTTATCACCGGCCAACACGGTCGATTTGGTCTTTGCCATCTCGCTGACATCCTTTTCGAATATATCCATTCCCCTCTCGAGTGTTTTCGAGAAACTTTCCTCTTCCGCCTGAATCACATTGATCACATGCTGCTCGCGCTGGACAAGTTCCGGATAGGCCTGCCCCATTATCTCGATTAACGTCGGAACCAGTTTGTATATAAATGGTTCGTGAAGATCGAGCAGCAGTCCAAAACGTGCCCCTCGCCGCAGGATCCGCCGCAGTACATAGCCCCTTCCTTCATTACTGGGCAGAGCCCCGTCGGTGATAGCAAACGTTAGCGTCCTGACATGATCACAGATAACCCTGAAAGCATTATCTGTTTGATTTCCTAATTTACTGGTATATGTTTGGCCGGATAACTCCGATATGTGGTTGATAAGCGGTGTAAACAGGTCCGTATCGTAGTTGCTGTTTTTCTTCTGCAGCGCCGCGACAATCCTTTCCAGTCCCGCCCCCGTATCAACATGCTTGGCGGGTAAGTCGTGCAAAGTCCCCGTTTCATCCCGGTTATATTGTATAAAGACCAGGTTCCAAAGTTCAATGAAACGCCCGCAATCGCCGTTAACCTGGCAGATGTGCTTATCTATATGTTGTTTATCACAGTGCCCCGGTCCCAGGTCCAGATGAATTTCACTGCACGGCCCACACGGCCCCGTATCACCCATCTCCCAGAAGTTATCCTTGCGCCCGAAGCGTAGCACCCTTTCCGGGCCAATATCGGTAATTTTGGGCCAGAGATTTTCCGCTTCTGTATCGGGTGCAAGGTTGTCCGCGCTGTCCCCGCCGAATACGGTCGCCCAGAGCTTTTCTTTTTCAAACCCCCAGACTTCCGTCAGTAACTGCCACCCCCAACTGATTGCCTCTTCTTTGAAATAATCACCAAAAGACCAGTTGCCCAGCATTTCAAAAAATGTGTGATGATAAGTATCCTTGCCTACTTCCTCCAGGTCGTTGTGCTTACCGCTCACCCGGATGCACTTCTGCGAGTTGACGGCCCGCGTATGTTTGGGTTTTTTTATGTCGAGAAAAATGTCCTTAAACTGGTTCATCCCTGCATTCGTGAAAAGCAGAGTTGGATCATCTAACGGGACCACAGATGAGCTGGGGACGAACTCATGATCGTGTGAGCAAAAGAAATCAATAAATTCCTGTCGTATTTGATGAGCCTTTTTCACTATAGCTTGGTCCTTAATGTACTTATTTCTACAAAAACTGGCGTCTCACCTCTGCCTTGTCTTATACAGCATCACTTTTTAGGATCAATTCCGTGCTGGGCCAGTATTTTTTCCCGTAATTCCTTGCTTAGATCGATATTTTCCCGCAGAAACTCCCTGGCCTTTTCCATCCCGCGGCCGATAGTAAGATCGCCGTAGCGTATGAACGCCCCACTTTTTTCCATGATCTCATTTTTGATAGCTAACTCGATCAGATCCCCTTCAACGCTGATACCTTGATCAAACATAATATCAAATTCGCTGTCCCGGAAGGGGGGGGCAATTTTATTTTTTACCACCCTCGCCCGGACATGTGTCCCTATCGCCCCGCGGGAATCCTTGAGCGTACTTACTCTTCGCACGTCTATTCGGACGGAACTGTAAAACTTAAGAGCACGACCGCCCGGTGTGGTTTCCGGATTACCGAACATCACTCCGATCTTCTCACGAATTTGATTAATAAAGATAACGCTGGTACGACTTTTATTGACAGCCCCCGTTAGTTTTCGCATTGCCTGACTCATCATCCGGGCCTGCAGACCCACGTGAGTGTCCCCAATTTCGCCCTGTAGTTCGGCCTGGGGAATCAGGGCCGCCACCGAATCGACAACAATAATATCCACGGCATCACTGCGGACCAGCATTTCCACGATGTTCAATGCCTGCTCACCGCTGTCCGGCTGAGAAAACAATAGTTCATCCAGGTTCACCCCTATCCGTCTGGCCCACGATGGATCCAGGGCATGCTCGGCGTCGATAAAAGCTGCAACTCCCCCTGCTTTTTGCGCCTGGGCCACCACATGCAACGCCAGAGTCGTTTTACCGCCGGATTCCGGTCCATATAGTTCGGTGACGCGCCCGCGGGGAATACCATTGCCGCCCAAGGCAAGATCCAGAGATAATGCTCCCGTGCTGATACCATCTACCTGCGCGATGCTTTCCTCATCCAGGTGCATGATTGTACCTTTGCCGAATTGTTTTTCGATCTGAGTCAGGGCCTGCTCCAGCGCCGCCGGTCCTTTTTCAGTCTTTTTTGGTGTTTCGGCCTTTGCCTTAGCCTTTGCTTTCGCCATTTATTTCTCCTTATTTATCTGATTTTGCGTATCCTTGTTCGCATTATGGCACTTCTGTTTTCAGTATGTTACTTATCGAGGTAAACTGGGGTACCTTCATTGCGCGCTATTTCAATGATCTCGCTCGAAGTGTTGTTTTCCCATTGCCTTTTACCGCAGGGTATTGGTTCAATCCGGCTGTCCGTCCGGGCGGCGATACGCCACAATGTATTAATATTTTCACGGGTGATGGTTTTATCGAATTGTGGAGAAACAACCACTAGGTCGATATCACTCCACTGGTGAGCGTGTCCGCTGGCATATGAACCGAATACTATTCCGAAGCTTATCTCTATACCTTGTTCTGCCAGACGAAGTAAATAATTGCGGACATCATTTACAATCGACTTTTCAACCATTGATATACCTCTTTTGCCTGTTGAAAATATTGTTTTGCTTCCGAAGGAGTGGGTGGCTCGACTATTGCAGAAGGATATCTCCCCTCAAGATTGAATTCATTCATTTCTGCTAGTATATCTATATATTTTTCTTCAAGGTTAAGCTTTGTCAGTTCTGACAATCTGACGAGATTATGAATTCGTGGAGCTAGATTTTGGGTATGGTGACATACATGAGCCTTTAAAACCTTCTCCAAAGCCAGGTGAGCGAAAAAAAGCCCGTGCCTATGTTTATCACCTTCGATTAATTGCTCAGCAACTTCCCAGTCTTCTTCAGCTCCACATTGCCAATATTTAATTATTTTGGAGATATCTATCATAACAAAGCAACACAGTTATTAATATAGCACAAAATAATATAGTGATTTTCTACATAAAAGCGGAAATATCCAGTGAAATTTTAGAATTTCCCCCGGTTTAGGGCTGTGTAAACAGGTCCTTTGGGTGTAAGTTCACTTTGAAAAACCGTCACCTCTCCCACGTTTTGCCTGCCCAGGCTCACCGGCTCCAGGGATTCGACCCTTTCGCTTACTTTCCTGCCGGTTTGCATGTTCTTTATGCGCGCCAGCGTCAGATGGGCGCTGAACTTGCGGTTCTCCGGAGCAAACCCGAGTTTTTCCATAGACTTCTCAACTTCTCCTTGTAATTTCTCCAGTTCCTTTTGACCTTCTTTCACGCCGATCCATAATACCCTCGCTGCCCCTCGGGGCGGAAAACACCCGCAATCAGCCACCTCAAACTCGAACGGCTCAAAATTCCCGGCCGCCTCCGCCACCCCCGAGCAAATCTCCGGGATCAGATTGTCTTCCACCTCCCCCAGAAACTTCAGTGTCAGATGAATATTCTCCGGCCGTACCCATTTAAAACCTTTATCTTCTATCGATAACTTCCGCTGCAATTTATCCTGTAAGTGTGCGATCTCCTTCCGCAGCCACTCCTCCAACTCAATCGCAATAAAACATCTTATACTCATAATATCTTCCCATAATAGAACACGGATGACACGGATATTACGATTTTACGCGGATTTTGTTGGTTTTTTGTCATTGGTAAAGATTGCTCGTTTGAATTCTGGAGTTTTGCCGAAATTAAGTAATAGGCCGACTTCCATATTCGTTGCTTTGAGGTAGTTAATTAATTGTGTTTTATGTTCATCAATTAATTTCTCAACTGCTTTGAGTTCCAAAATTATCAGATTGTTAACTGTTAAATCTGCAAAATATTCTCCAACCTTCTTTTTTTCATAAAATACTTCTATCTTTTGCTGGGGAGTGACAGTTAGGCCGGATTTATTTAATTCAATTACTAGAGCATTCTCATATACTTTTTCTAAAAAGCCATATCCCAGGGTGTTATAAACTTTGTAAAAAGCTGCTATGATTTTATCTGTAATCGCCTCGTGTAGCATTCTATTAATATTTTATTTGATTATTATTTTAATTCGTGTAGATCCGTTGTATCTGTGCTATCCGTGTTCTATTCTTAAAATTGTATCATTGTACGCAACTGCTTAAATCTTCGTTCTATATCTACCATGCCGGCTTTTTGCCAACGATTAAGTGAAAAATCTTCTATAGCCAGTGACGCCGCCGCAGTACCGTAGGCTATTGACTGTCTTATAGCACATTTAGTTTTCGGACAGGATTCCTGCCCGGCCAGATACCCCATCATTCCCCCTGCAAAGGTATCCCCCGCCCCGGTCGGATCCTTAACGTCCTCAGTTGGATAGGCCGGCAACACAAAAAAATCACCATCATCTGTCACCAGCAAAGTGCCGTGCTCCCCCTTTTTCACTACCACAAAGCTCGGCCCCATCTTGATAATATCTTTGGCCGCTGTTAAAAGGTTCTGTTTTCCGGTCAGCAATTTTGCTTCACTGTCATTCAGCACCAGCCCGTCAATCTTAGCCAAAAGCCCCTTAAGCGCCGCCGGTTCGTTTTCAATCCAGAGATTCATCGTATCTGCCACCACCAGTTTTGGTTCACTCATTTGCCCCAGTAGCTCGATCTGTAATCCTGGATGCGTATTGGCCAAAAACACATATTTGCTGTCCTGAAACTGTGCCGGAATTTTCGGCGGCGCCTCGGCCAACACGTTTAGTTCCACATTGTCCGTGGTTCGTTCATTGATATCCTCATGATACGTGCCGGCCCAGCGAAATGTCTTACTCCCTTTGCGTACCTCCAACCCGGCCAGATCGACATCCCGCCCCAGAAAAACCTCTTTTAAGTCAAAAGGACAGTCTTCTCCTACTACTCCCACAAATCGCACCGGCGTAAAAAAACTCGCTGCCATACTGAAATAGACCACCGAACCCCCCAGACAATCCTCCCTCACCCCAAACGGCGTCTTTACTGTATCAATCCCAATCGAACCGGTTACCAATAAATTCATTTTTATTAACCTTACTTATATGCGTCTTCTATTCTTTCAACATGTCCAAAGTCTCATCAATTCTTTTAATAGTTTTCTCTTTCCCCAGCAGAATAAGAGAATCATCGATAGGGGGGCTGATGGTTGTGCCCGTCACGGCCACTCGCAGCGGCTGAGCGACTTTCCCCATCCCTACCTCATGTTTCTGGCACAATTGCTCGATAACTTTATGTAAGGATTCCTTATCCCATTCTTGCAGATTAAACAGTTCATTCCGTGTCTGAGCCAGCAGATCAGCCGCCCCTGGTTTTTGTAAAACCTTTTTGACTGCCTTGGGATCGAACTCGATCTTCTCCACGTGTAAAAATTCACACTTGCCGGCAATCTGTTCGAACGTCTGAGCACCCTGATTCGCCTGCAGGATATAAGCCAAAATTTCATCATCGAACTTTGCCAGAGCTAATTCATTGATCGCCAGATAATTCTTAAAATACTCCAGCAATTTTCCTGGATCAACCATCCGCATATGCTCGGTATTGAACGCGATAAGTTTTTGCCTGTCAAACAGACTGTTGGTTTTCGTCAGACGCTGAATATCAAAGGCCTCGATCAATTCTTCTTTCGACATTATCTCTCGATTTTCACCGGGCGACCATCCTAAAAGGGCGATAAAGTTGACCATCGCTTCCGGCAGGTAGCCGCTTTTCAGAAAATCCACCACATTAATCTCCGGCAGATGTACGTCCAGATATTCTGCCATCTTCGATATCACCGGTGCGTCCGGACTGCTTTCCCCCGCCAGAAACGATTCGATCTCTTCCGTGGTTAATCCTGAAACTTCCGCCAGCTTATCCTTATCCAATTCAGGCCTGGCCTGAATGGTTTTAAGTAACGTCTTCGCCCGGTCGCGTTTCGACAATTTCCCTCCCCCTTCACTGACCGTCACCGACATATGAGCATATACCGGTCTGCGAAATCCCAATGCCTCTTGCAGCAACTGATGATTGGGTGTATTCATCAGGTGTTCTTGACCTCGGATAATATGCGTCACCCCCATCAGCTCATCATCTATCACGCAGCCGAAATGATAAGTTGGAAACCCGTCCGATTTCATAATGATAAAGTCGCTGATCTCACTGGCCGGAAATCTTACCTGCCCCCGCACCACATCCTCTACTACAATCGCCTCCAGTTCCGGCACCACGAACCGTACTGCCACCGGCCTGCCTTGTGCCCGCGCCTTTGCCACTGCCTCAGCATCGGGCAAAATATCCGGCCGCGGATAGATAAAGGTTTTTTTCTCCCCGATGGCTTTTTCCCGCATCACTTGCAATTCTTCCAGCGTCTCGAAGCAGTAATATGCCTTACCCTCTGCGATTAGTTTGTTGGCATAATCCTGATAGATTTCCCGCCGCTGCGATTGTAAATAGGGCCCATTCTTCCCCTTGCTGCCTCCTGTCGGATCATTTACATCCGGTCCTTCGTCCCAATCTATCCCCAGCCACAGCAGATCCTTCATTACCTGCTGGGCCGCCGTGGGCGTATTACGCTTCTGATCCGTGTCCTCAATCCGCAGGATCAGCTTACCCCCATCATGCCTCGCCAGTAGCCAGCAGAACAAGGCCGTCCTCGCTCCTCCCACATGTAAATAACCCGTCGGTGACGGCGCAAATCTAGTAATAATCATAAGTTATAACTCCATTCGACATAAGCCCCCTAAGCCGGTAAGATAATTACTATCGCTTATACTGTCAATGATAAAAGTGTTTATGGAAGATTAAACTATATGTGTCCTACACCTTGACAGTCTCTATAGAGTTCGATATGATCTAGATAGAGGATTTATTTGTGGACAGTGGAGTTCCCATGCAAGATCATATTTTAATCGCTGATGAGAAATATGAAGGCAAATATGTTGCCTTGAGATCCGTGGTAGAACAGGAAGTAGTTGCCTTTGGTGATAATCCCGTTACCGTAGTAGATGAGGCAAAAAAAGATGGAGCGACAAGTCCTTTGCTGATTTATGTCCCTAAAAAAGACGAGTCATTTGTTTTCTAATGCCGATCGACAGATATCCATTTCTTAAATTAGGGAAAAATTCTCCTTATCGTCCAATCCTATATATTCGCGTGACAAATCCCCATACAAGTTTATATATTGATATACCTGGACTCATTGACACCGGAGCCGATCATTGTGCCCTGCCCGCCGGCTTTGCCGATCTTCTGGGGCATAATCTTCAATCCGGACAATCAAGAGAAATTAGTACTGCTAATGGTGTTACTCTGGCTTATGCCCATACTTGTAGGATGGAAATTTTTGACACCATTTCCCTGTTGAATGGAAAACAGAAATTCATCTATACCTTAGACCATACACCCATTGATTTTATGCCCAATTTGCACTGTGCTCTGCTGGGTGTGAGTAATTTTTTGAATCGGTTTACTTTAAGCTTAGATTATCCCAAACAGGTATTTTCCCTACGGAAATAATTCTCATAACTTCTTCAGATAGCTGGGTTATATCAGGAAGTAATAATATCAGTTGACAATGGGGGTGTAGGTATTTATGTTGATTGCATTTATGTGTTTATGTAGATTCTTAAGGTTTTGAGAAATGGCAGATAATATAAATGTTCCGCTGGACTTTGTTCGCTCGATCGTGGCCGAAGATTGCAAGACCGGCAAATGGGACGGTAGGGTTATAACTCGCTTTCCTCCCGAACCCAACGGTTACCTGCACATCGGCCATGCCAAGAGTATCTGTCTGAATTTCGGTATTGCCCAAGAGTTTGGTGGCTCTTGTAATCTTCGTTTTGACGACACCAATCCGGTCAAGGAGGAAGAAGAATACATCCGTTCTATAATAGAGGACGTTCGTTGGCTGGGCTTCGACTGGCAAGATCGCCTTTACTACGCCTCCGACTATTTCGAGCAGATGTATGATTATGCCCTCCAGCTCATCCGCTCCGGTCAGGCCTATGTTTGTGACCTTACCGCCGACGAGACCCGCCAACATCGCGGCACCCTCACCGCCCCCGGCCAAAACAGTCCCTTTAGAGATCGTCCCATCGAGGAAAATCTGGACCTGTTTGAGCGCATGAAGGCTGGCGAATTCCCCGACGGTTCCCGCACCCTAAAGGCCAGGATCGATATGGCCCATCCCAACCTTAACATGCGCGACCCCGTCATGTACCGCATCCTCCACGCCACCCACCCTCGTACCTCCGATGCTTGGTGCATCTATCCTATGTACGACTGGGCCCACGGCCTGGAGGATTCCATCGAGCAGGTCACTCATTCAATCTGCACCTTGGAATTTGAGAATCATCGTCCTTTATACGACTGGTTTCTGGACGCATTGAGCGTATATCATCCCCGGCAAATTGAGTTTGCCCGTTTGAATCTGACTTATACCGTGATGAGCAAGCGTAAACTCCTGCTCTTGGTAAAGGAACAGCACGTACACGGGTGGGACGATCCCCGGCTGCCCACCATCAGCGGCCTCCGCCGCCGCGGCTACTCACCTGCTGCCATTAGAAATTTCTCTAAGGTGATCGGCGTCAACAAGTTCAATAGTACCATCGATTTTGCCCTGCTCGAACACTGCCTCCGCGAGGACCTTAATAAAACTTCACCTCGAGTCATGGCCGTCTTGCATCCGTTGAAGGTGATTATTGACAACTATCCCGAATCTCAGGTTGAAGACTTGGAAGCCGTCAACAATCCCGAAGACCCCAACGCCGGTACCAGAAACGTACCTTTTTCCCGGGAACTTTATATCGAGCGCGATGACTTTATGGAAGATCCTCCTAAGAAATTTTTCCGCTTGGCCCCGGGCCGGGAAGTACGTCTTCGTTATGCCTATTTCATCACCTGCGTCAGCGTCGTTAAGGATGAAAAAGGAAATGTTATTGAGTTGCACTGTACCTATGACCCCGCCACCCGCGGCGGCGATGCCCCCGACGGCCGCAAGGTCAAGGCCACCCTCCACTGGGTCTGTGCCCAAAGCGCCCTTAATGCCGAAGTACGTTTATACAATCATCTTTTCTCTCAGGAAAATCCCGACCAGACCGAACCGGGCCAGGATTTCAAATCCAACTTGAATCCCGATTCTCTCGAAGTCCTTCATAATTGTAAAGTGGAACCTTCACTGGCCCAAACCACCCCTCTAAGCCGCTATCAGTTCGAGCGCCTCGGTTATTTCTGCGCCGATCCTGACACTTCTGCCGACCAACTCGTATTCAACCGCACCGTCACCCTTAAAGACACCTGGGCCAAAATCCAAAAACAGCAGCAAAATAAATAATAAGGCAACCTCTAATAATTCCCTGTAGGATGGGCTTTAGCCCATGCGGCCCTTATTTATTTGTGCCACGGCCGTCTCGGCCGTGCCTTTCCATTTCGTATTACGTATTGCGTATTATGTATTTAGTATTTCTTAGCCCCTGATGTAAAATCGGGGGGTAAGTAGGCAGTTCTGTTGGAGTCTCTTTCTTTATTATGCGGATTATATTTTGCGCAGATTTTCCACAAACTCCTGGATAATCCAATCGGGTGTGGATGCCCCTGCGGTAACCCCTGCACTTATTTTATTTTTAACGTAATCAGGTTTGAATTCGTTCCAGTCCTGCAGGTGATATGTTTGCACTCCCTGCCGGCTGCACAATTCGGCCAACTCCTTCGTATTCGCGCTGTGATGTGACCCCAGTACAAACATTACTTCAACCTCTCGGCACAGTTCTACTGCCGACGCCTGCCTCCTGGCCGTCTCCCGGCAGATCGTATTGACCACTTTCATTTCTTCATACCCTTTGGTCGCGATCATGCCGACTATCTTACCGAAATCTTCTGCTGAGTGTGTAGTCTGGGATATAACTGCCAGTTTCCCTTTGCTCGGCAGTTTCTCCAGATCATCTGGCCCATCCACTACTGTCACCTCTGGTGCATATCCTACCAGCCCTTTTACCTCCGGATGGTCCGGATCGCCCACGATCACCACCTGATACCCCTGCTCATGCAGTTCCCTCACCAGCTTTTGGGCCCTTTTGACCAGGATACAGGTCGCATCCGCTACTTTCAAACCCTCATGCTGGATCTGTTCAATAAGTTCTGGCCGACACCCATGTGAACGAATCAATACCGTCGGTACTTCTTCGCTTTCTGTTTGTGGTAACGGTCCAATTTGATTCAGGTCCTCCACCACTGTCAAACCCGCCTCGGCCAGCCTCTGTACCACCTGGCTGTTATGGATCAAAAACCCCAGACAATATACTTTTTCTTTTTCTTCCAGCAGCTTCTCAGCCATCTCGATGGCGTGTTCCACTCCGAAACAAAATCCTCGTTTTTCTGCTATCAATACTTTCATTCTTAAATTATAAACCCCATCCACCTTCCCGTAAATAAAGATGTTGCTAACAAAAAGATGTGAAAATAGCCCCCGATGTAAAATCGGGGGGGGCTCTTTTATTATTTAGCCCCTTGCGTTAGCAGGGGGTTTCTTTTTATATTTAGCCCCTGCGGTTGGGGAAATCCACTGCCTGCCCTTTTTTTTAAAAATTTATAGTAATAATTGCTATTTTTTCACGACTATCTATAATAGGACAAAGTTAGGTTAAAATTGTTCGTAATATAAGAAAGGTTGCAACTATGAGTGAAGGAAAGCGCCCCGGCGGATTGACTGCACTGGCGGTCCTTAACTTTGTATTCTCAGGCTTAAGCATCCTGAGCCTGTTGGGTATGATCGCATTTTTTGCTCTAATCGGGAAGATACCCACCGAAGACATGAATGAGCAGAACCGTGTCCAGATTGAGGCTTTGCAGGAATTGGGAACACCTGTTCTTGTTCTCAGCTTCGCTTTATCGGCTCTGGGATGTCTTTTCTTGTTTTTGTCGGGTATTGGTTATCTTAAGCAAAAGAAATTTTTGGGCCGGGGAATGGGCAATGCCTATGGAATATTTGCCCTGATTAGCAGTGTTATAACCGGGTTATTATTTTCTCCCGATCTAGGCGGAGGGTTTAGTATTGGTACCATCATCGGCCTGATATATCCCCTTCTTACCCTTATTCTGATTAACACAACCTTCAAGGATGATCTGGTGAATTAGGATCATAACAAAATCCGCCTCGTATCTCGGACGGTTCTTCATGAGCTTAAAATCACTACGCCTGCGCCATATACGCCTTAACTGCTTTCATTGGATCAGATCTTCCCTGCGCGGCGGGGCCGGTATATCATATCTGCTCATCGCCTTGTTTTGTGGCCTGGGTATTGCCCATTCGGTTATCACCCCCATCGAATTACGCATGAAACAGATGAATGCTCAGGGCCAGGAAGTTACCCAGGAGGCTTTTATCAAACAAGTTGTTGAACACGGACGCCCGATTGTCCTTTGGGCCTTAGGCGACAAATCTAAGCATAATCAAACCTGCTCGTCCGGGGTGCAATCCCCACATCCATCGATGTCGCCCCAGCCTCCTCAAAACCGCCCAACGGACCCTGCTGAAACCTGGGCCTCATTCCTCCTCGACAAACGCCCCGCTCTTCTTTCCGTCATAATCATTATCATGATGTGTTCTATACCTTTATTGGTTCCCATTGCTGCTTTCAACCAAATCTCCGCCGATGTCCAAAGTCTCGGTATGCGCTACATTCTTTTACGCACCGCTCGTGTCAATATCTTCTTTGGTCGTTTCCTCGGTACAATTATTTTTTCTACCCTTGTTATGCTTCTTATCATTGCCACAATCACTTTATACCTGGGGGCAAAGATTAAAATTTATCCCGCCGCAGACCTGTTCCTCTGGTCTCTGCACGGCTTCTTGGCCCTGACGATCCTGATGATTCCCTATATCGCCCTGTGCTCCTGTATCTCTGCTTTGGTGGATTCTCCCTTTTTCTCTTTGGCTCTGGCCAACCTTGTTATCGGGGGGGTTGTATTTTTTGCTTTTCTGGGCAGCTTGACCTGGAAGCCTCTCATTTATCTCAAGTACGCCCTGCCTTGGGGGCTTCAAAATCAGTTGCTCCACCCCCAGCTTTCCCATTCACTCGGCACGGCCTTAGCCTGTCTGGGCTATACCGCTGTTTTTTTATTACTTGGTTATTTGCGTTTTCAGACTCGTGACCTTTAGGAATACTTCGTGACTGCTGCTATCCGATATCATAAAATTTCCAAACGCTTCGGCCGCATTAAGGCCTTGGATTCCGTTACCTTCGAGGTACCGGAGCATTCGATTTTTGGCCTGCTCGGTCCCAATGGCGCCGGAAAAACTACGCTCTTATCTATTACTACTAATTTCCTCAAGGCCCACGCCGGCTCTGTCGAAGTGCTTGGTATTAATGTCTGTGCTATTTCCCGGCTTCAGGGTCGCCTCAGCGTCTTTCCCCAGGATGCCCAGTTCCAGCGTAATATGCCGATTTTGGATCAACTCATTTTCTTCCGTCTGCTCGACGGCCGCAGCCGTTCGCAGGCCCGCTCGGACGTCTTAAACACGTTGGAGATGGTAGGTCTCGGCTCCATGGCCAAGCGACGCGTCGGTACTCTCTCCCATGGCATGATAAAACGGCTTGGTATTGCCCAGGCTTTCTTGGGACAACCAGAAGTAATCCTGCTCGACGAACCAACTGCTGGTCTTGACCCTGCCAATGCCCGTCAAATCCGGGACCTCATAAAAAAATTACAGTTCCAGGCCACCATCATGATCAGCTCCCACAACCTCGCTGAAATTCAGGAACTCTGCGACCACATTGCTATTCTCGATAACGGCAGGCTCATCAAGTCTGATTCCGTAGATGCCCTCACCCGTTCCGGTCGCGAATTCTATATAACGTTATCACGTCCCCTCCAGGATGAGCAGCACAATCGCCTCTTGTCCCTTGCTGGCATACGCAGTTTCAAGCCCATCCCCTCACCCCCATCCCTGACTAAAGAATCATTCGAGTATCTGGTCTTATTGGATCTTTCTCAGGCGGACCAAAATGCTGTTATTAATGCCCTTTTACATGCACTGCTTGATATGCAAATCACTCCATGCAAGTTTACCCCGGGCCGCAGCCTAGAAACTCACTTCCTCGAAATTACCGGCGGCGCGAACAATAAATAGATCGTTTCCCCCCCGGCTGCCATGCCTAAACGTACTTGCATCCCGACCCCTCGGGGCAGCTTAGGTATGCTCTTGTAAATATTTCTTTTGTTTTGAACCTTTGAGATTCGAAAATTTGATATTGTTTAGGATTTAGTCCCGGCGCGCCAGGATTAGTGCTTAGTGCTTTTTAAATACATACAATGGTCAACGGCCTACTGTCCATGGTCAACAATTCTTTATCCCCTTCCCTATACCCGAGACCCGAAACCCTGGACCCGATTCTAATCCGCGAAACTTCTCCGCTATAGCTTTATGCGAAGGCGGATCTGTGATTAAATTTATGATCGGAACAATCATTCCATGAAAAGTAAAATCAACGCCGTGGCTATAACAGAAATGATCATTGTTACTACCCCCGCCAGCCCTAAAATATTTTTCAAGCCTTCCGATACCCCCTCAAACGGCTTGTTTACTGCTTTGAGCGAATGAATCAACGTTAATTGCAGCAGGTTGAAATGGGAATAATCTATCTTCTCCTCCTCAGCCTCCTCGTCACCTTCCTTGGCCTTTCTTTCGACCTCTGCCAGCTCCTCAATCACGATTTTGTCATCTTCGTCAACTTCTTCATTGCTCTCATCTTTGTCGTCCGCATCGGCCTCGTCTGATTCCTCCTCCTCAGCAGTATCGTCATCGCTGGAGTCGGTTGCTTCGCTGCTCTTGGCCTCCTGCTCATCAGCTTTTACTTCCTGCTCCTTACCGCTTTCCTTATCCTTGCTGGCATCCTCTTCTTCCGTTGTCGCCTCGGCAGCTTGTTCTTCATCCTTTTCTTCAGCAGCCTCCTGCTCGTCCTCTTTCAACTCCTCATTTTGCCCATCCTCTTTTGCTTCAGCATCTTTTTCATCTTCTTCTTCTGCTGAGGCGTCATCTGTCGTCTCGGTAGGGGGGTGCTTTTCTTCCTCCCTGCTCTCAACTTGCTCCGCTTCGCTCACCGGTTCTGTAATTTCTTTGGTTCCGACTGGTTCCATTGAGACGGATGATTCCGTTTGGGCGTCTTCATCTTCTGCCTTTACCTGGGCAACATCTTCTACCTCTATTGGCTGGTCATTTTCCTCTGCTCTTACCGGTGCAGAGCTCTCAATATTCGTCTCTGTTTCCGCCTCAGCCTGTTCTTCCCTATTTTCAACTTCTATCTCGTCCACCGAATCCGTATCTTCGTTAACTTCCTTATTCAGGGTATCGAGTTCTTTGTCGATTTCATTGAGCGTACTGTTTAGGGTTCGCCCCTTTACTACACCGGTGCTACCTTTGGACTCGACAGTTTCTATTGCTGGCCTTTCCTCTTCTTCCTCAGTTGGTCCTAACTGCCCATCCAAATCATCTAGAGAATCCGCCGCATCTGCTAGCAGACTGTCAATATCGTCTATTTCCCCTTCGGCTGAAGGTTCTGTGTCCTCAGCCGGTTCATCCTTGTTTACTGGCTCATTTATATCAGTGGGATT
>Ga0272443_10001623_pt1 | contig 31798 bp, 21 predicted proteins | sample SSMAcet12_FD_193581 | JGI IMG/M metagenome (GOLD analysis project Ga0272443, IMG submission 193581) | Marine sediment archaeal communities from Little Sippewissett salt marsh, Falmouth, MA, United States - SSM-Acet-12 | ecosystem: Environmental > Aquatic > Marine > Wetlands > Sediment ... | reverse complement strand
ACTGGGGTACGGGCAAGCAGTGACTCCCAATATGGACAAGCTGGCTCGGCGTGGTGTCACGTTTACCAACGCCCACACCGCAGGGGTCTTCTGTGCGCCTTCGCGTTCGGCAATCTTCACGGGCCGGCATGCGACGAGGACGGGTTGCTACACCAACCAGGTCTATGCTTACCATCGGCCCGAGTTGCAGCCTCTGCAGGTAACTTTTCAGCGGGGTGGCTATCGCACCTACGGGGCGGGCAAGCTGTTTCATCATCCGGCGGGTTTTGCCGACCTGCGCGGCTGGGACGAGTTCTTCGTCCGAACGTCCGAGCAGAAGAAAGCGGGTTGGGACCTCAGGAGCTGGAGCGTAGACGACCCGATCCTACCCAAGCCTTATCCCAACAGCGCCTACAACGCCGACCGCGAACCGGCCAACAAGTTTTTTCTCGAATGGGGCAAGGTGCTCAATGAGGATGAGGAGAAGATGGCCGATACGATCCGCACCGAGTGGGCGTGCGGCATGCTCCGTCAAAGGCACGACAAGCCTTTCTTTGTGGGGGTGGGCCTCTATACGCCGCACTTTCCGAACTACTGTCCGGCCAAGTACTTCGATCTTTACGATTGCGACAAGATCAGGGCACCGGCGTACAAGGCCGACGATCTGGATGATCTGCCGGAACCGGTACGCAGAGCCAAGACCGCGCGGGGCCGGATCCACCGGCGTCTCGTCGAAGTCGGGGCGCTCAAGGATGCCATTCACGGATACCTGGCGTGTGTCTCCTATGCGGACGCCATGCTCGGTCGGTTGATGAAGGCGTTAGATGAGGGGCCCAATGCCAGCAATACCATCATCGTGTTGTGGAGCGATCACGGCTATCATCACGGCGAGAAGATGGACTGGGGCAAGCATACGCTGTGGGAGCGGACGTCGAACGTACCGTTCATCTGGGCCGGGCCGGGCGTAAGTCGTGGGGCCAAGGTCGACGGGACGGTCAGCCTCATCGATATGTATCCCACGCTGGCAGATTTGTGCGGACTTGAAAAGGTCGAGGGTTTGGACGGCGTGTCACTGGCGCCGGTTCTTGCCGACCCGGCGCAAGCGAATGACCGCAACGTTCTGCTGCCCGGCATGGTACCGGGGGCGTATGCGATTATCAACAGCGATTGGCGCTACATTCACTACCAGGACGATACGGAGGAACTGTATGATCTGCGCCGTGACCCGCACGAGTGGACCAATCTGGCTGGCGATGACAAATACGCGCAAATTAAAGCAACGCTGCGAGCGGCCGGCCCAAAGTCCTTTGCCGAACCTGGCCCGGCCCGCAATCAGTTGAAACTCATCGTCGATGGCGAACGCTTCCACTGGGAACCGAAGAAGCGGCGCCGATCGTGACTGTGCCCTGTTTTCGTATATCAGCGGCGAATACACCTACTTAAGAGAAAGGCGAATGAAGAATAGTGAATCGGATCGACGAAGATTGATATGGGCTGTTTGCCTAGGCCTCGCGGTATTTGCTCTGCGTGGCACGACTGCATGGGGCTCAGAATCAGCAGATCTCACACTCACCGCTGAACAGCTCACCTTTGGCCCGAAACATCATTTCTTTGGCTATATCGGCCAATGCCAGACAATCCCGTGGAATGCTGGCGGCCGATATATACTGGGCCTTGAGATCGACAGAATCGACCGCCTGCCGAAACCCGAAGAGTATGCAACCGTGATTCTTGTCGATACGCATCGAGGCAACAGAATCATCCGATTGGACCAATGCCATGCGTGGAATCCGCAGCAGGGGACGATGTTCTATTGGAACCCGCTGAGGCCGGAGACGCAGTTCTTTTTCAACGACCGGGACATCAAGACGGGCAAGGTGTTTACTGTGCTGTACGATATCGAGCAGGGCAAACGCATTCGTGAATACCGGTTTGAAGACACACCTGTCGGCAACGGTGGCGTTGCCGCAAATGGGTTGGCTTTTGCCGCCATCAACTATGGGCGACTGGCAAGGCTGCGGCTGGTGACCGGCTATCCGGAAGCACTGGACTGGTCCAGGGACGAGATCGCACCGGAAAACGACGGCATCTTCATCGTGGACGTCAGGACCGGCAGGAAGCGATTGCTCGTCTCTTACCGTACACTCGACGAGGAACTGAGAAAACGCCAGCCCCGATTGGATCATACGGGGCTGTTCATCAACCATACGCTCTGGAACCGAGACAGCGATTGCCTCTACTTCTTCGTGCGGGCCGGGTGGAGCAAGACAATGCGCGATAAAGGCGACAGGATTAATACGTCATGTACGATCCGCGCGGACGGTACGGGCTTGACGTTGCACGAGCAGTTCATCGGCGGGCATCCTGAGTGGGCGGAGGGCAATCTGGTCATTGGCAGAGAAGGGAACAGGCAGGTTCTGTACGACGTGGAAAAGAAGAGAATCGTCGGACAACTGGGTACGCCGGAGATATTTCCTCAGCCGGAGGGTGACATTTCACTTTCTCCCAACGGCGAGTGGTTCGTTAACGGCTATGGGGACAAGAAGACCAATAAGAACTATTACGCCGTATATCGGCGCACTGACGGGGCCTTTATTCGCAGCAACGGGATTAGTAAAGGGTCGTACAGCGGCGATATCCGGATCGACGGCGCGCCTCGCTGGAATCGCAGCAACGACGCGATTCTGATACCGGGTATCGCCGATAATGGGACGCGGCAGATGTTCGTCCTATATGTGATTGCTTCGGAGAGATAGCCTGGTTGTCGTTTGCATTGAGCCTTTGGGCGGATTGCTGAAATCATAGTACCGCGACGCTACTTGATATGTTGAGAGAATACATGGAATCAGCAGGCAAGGTTTGTGCTGATTTCCGATTGTGAGTAGGGGGGCTACACGAACAGGTGGCTTCGGCCTTGGTTGGCAAGAGAACGGCACGGTTCTCCGGCCCGCTTCTGCCTCAAGTCTATCAAATCCCTATGCTTGCTCAGTGTGCATACGGATGAGTCTAGACACCGTATACCCGAAATGGGAGATCCCGGCTTCTACACACACCGGGCTCTGAACTGGCAGAAGTGCTTGGATTCTTCCTTCTCCGACGATATCATAGCCAGTGGTATATGCGTCTGCCCCCAACTCTTATAAGAGGATTGTTGCGATGAAATCCAAACTGTCCCGCAGAGACTTCCTCAAGGTTGCAGCTGCATCGCTGACCACCGTTGCCTGCTCACCCAAGGCCTCCGCTAATGTCGGGAAGAAGAAACCGAATTTCATCATCATCTTCGCCGATGATCTCGGCTACGGTGACATATCAGGATTCGCCTTCAATGAGCCTCTGTGCAGGACTCCGAATCTCGACGCCATGGCGGCGACAGGAGCGAAGCTCACCAGCTTCTATGTTCCAACTCCGTACTGCGCGCCTTCGAGAGCGTCGTTGCTTACCGGCCGCTATCCCTTCCGCAACACCGTTGTCTACAACCCCGCCCCCGACGCGGGGATCAACGATGCGGGCCTCCCCGCATCCGAAATCACCCTCGCCGAAGCCCTCAAGCCTGCAGGTTACGAAACATGCTGCATCGGAAAATGGCATCTTGGTCACACGGAGCGATACCTGCCGCGCACCCAGGGATTCGACTACTACTATGGGATCCTCTATTCCAATGACATGCGACCGGTCCAGCTCGTCGAAAACGAGTCCGTAGTCGAGTACCCCGTTTTCCAACCCACCATCACACAGCGCTACACCGACAAAGCCCTCGACTTCATTACGCGGTGCGCCGGCGCCGACAAGCCGTTCTTCCTGTATCTGCCTCACGCAATGCCTCACAAGCCTCTCGCTGCCTCCGAACGATTCTACACCCCTGAAACACCGGACGATCTCTATGCCGATGTAATTCGCGAACTCGATCACAACGTGGGCCGTCTGCTCGATAAGGTCAGCGACCTCGGAATCGACGATAACACGATGATCATCTTCACCTCCGACAACGGCCCCTCGTATGGCGGCAACACCGGTGGACTCCGGGGCAAGAAGGCCAAGAGCTGGGAGGGCGGTCACCGTGTGCCCTTTATCGCAAAGTGGCCCGGCAGGATACCTCAGGGAACTGTCAACAGATCCCCCGTTGCATCTGTGGATCTCTTCCCCACGATCCTCAAGGCCGCGAATGTTGAGATCCCGACTGACCGTAAGATCGATGGGATAGACATTACGGCCGCTCTGGAATCCGAAGCCCCGCTGCCGCATCCCCCCATCTTCGAAATGGGCGGTGTGAACCTCATGTCTGTCCGGCAGGGCAAATGGAAACTGCATGTGCGCAAACCCCAGACCTACAAACCCCCGACAGGCGACTGGACCGACCCAAGAGGCCCCGACGGCGTTACCCTGCTGGCTCAGTTCGAGCAGGCAACCCCGAAGCAATACCCCGGCCTTGTTACCGGCGACAAACCCAGGGAAATGATGCTCTTCGATATCGAAGCGGACCCCGGTGAACAGCACGATATCAGCAGCAGCAATCCTCACATCGTCGCACAACTCAAGGAATTGTACGACGAGACCCTTGCACAATTCCCGAAGTTCACTCCGCCGAACAGACGGTTCAAGAATCTCCGCCGCCTCACCGGAGGCGACCTGAAATACGACCACTGATGATGCCGATAGGGTAGGATTATGGACACTGGAATCTCGCGTAGAGGATTTATCCAACGGGTGGCAGGGGCTGTAGCGGTTCCGTTCTTTGTATCGGGCACGGCTCTGGGAAAAGGGGGCTCGGTTGCCGCCTCGGAACGGATTACCGTGGCCACCATAGGGCATGGTGGCCGATGCACTCGCGTGATGCCGCACTTCCTGTCATTCAAAGAAGCCCAGTTCGTAGCGGTGAGCGACGTTCGGCGGGATCGCTTGTTGGCCGGAAAAGCCCAAGTGGACGATCATTACGGCAATACCGACTGCGCCGCATACGGCGACTTTCGCGAGCTTCTCGCCCGAGACGACGTCGATGCCGTCTTCATCGCCACCGGTGATCGCTGGCACTCCTTGATCTCGATCATGGCGGCCCGGGCTAAGAAGGACGTATACTCTGAAAAGCCCATGTCACTGACGATCGAGGAAAGTCGCACGGTCGTCGAGACTATGAAACGTTACGGCACTGTCTATCAGTGTGGTCACCAAAGACGCAGCGTCGGTTCCTACAGATTTCAAACCCAGGTTGTCCATCGCGGGCAAATCGGAAAGGTTCACACGGTTATCGCCCAGAACTGGGAAAACCCTGTCCTCATACCCGATGGCCCTGCTCCGGTGCCGGAAGGTGTCGACTACGACATGTGGCTTGGACCAACGCCGTGGTATCCCTTCATCCCGGCCCGCTTCCACAACTGGAACTTCTTCTGGGAAACCGGCGGAGGCACGATCATTGCGATGGGCTGTCACTACACCGACATCGCACAGTGGGGCCTCGATACGGATGACACCGGTCCCGTCCACTATGAAGGGACCGGCGACTTCGTGCCGGGCAACTTCGCCGACGCTCCGAAGTCCGCCGAGGTCACGTGTACTTACGCCGACGGCAGGAAGATAGTCTTGTTGTCTCGTGGGGAATTCGAAGACCGTTTCATCCGCTTCGTCGGCGACGATGGCTGGATTCAGGTCGACGATGCAACTGACGCGATAACCGCCGAACCGGCTGACATTCTCAAGCAACGCCGAACATCATCCGGGAGTTGGGCTCACCCGGAGGGCCATATTGCCAATTTCCTGCGTTGTATCAAGACAAGACAGGAGACGATCTGTTCTCCGGAGAAATCACATCGAGCCACAACCATTGGCCACATTGCGAATATATGCCTGCGCTTGGGCCGCGAATTGAATTGGGACCCGCAGAGAGAGCGCTTCGACGACGGTGAGGCCAACCGTATGATCTCCCGAGCCATGCGTCCACCTTGGCGTCTGTAGCGGCCCTGACGCAGCTGTTACAGTACATTGGATGCCTTGGTTTATGCTGGTACGCAAGTAGGGGAGGGTGGCCGACATCTACAAGAGACCGTCGTGCTTACGAACCGCATTCTGGGGTCTTTTGCGCCCATTGCCCCCGTGATATTGCCAGCTAAGGCGTCAGTTTTTCCATCAACTCCGATGGCGACGTTGCGTTGATCGACTCAGGTTTCGGGCCTAGAATCAGTTGACCTTCTTTGGTCGACCGCGGTTCGGCAGCGAGCCATTTCCGCCATCGTGACGTGGTAGCGCCAAGAACATAGTCCCATTGGCCGTCGCTGGTCGGAAACTTGCGTACCATCCTGCACTGGTGGTCGCAATTCTGGGCCGGATCGATGGCCCCTTTCACGATGATGCCAGATAGGCCGTCCGGTATCTCGGTGAGCGACAAATACGGTACACCGCCGGCATTCAGCGGCCTCCAGTTGGCCAGCGCTTCGCTTTCGTACTTCGGCGGTACGACGGCGACATTGACCTGATACTCATTGGGCCAAGGCGAATTGCCCATGGTTGGCTCGATCGGATACCAACCGAACTGCGGCACGTAGGCCTCGACGATGTAGTGCGTTTGCAGCGGGCCGGACCAACTCGGATAGCCCGCAACGATCCGGGCCGGGACGTGGCTCGCGCGCAGCAAGGCGGCCATGAGGTTGGCATTACTGGTGCATGATCCACGGCCTGTCAACGCCGCGACGGCCGTCAAGTCCTTGGCTTGGCCTTGAGCGTTCGCGAAGACCGTCCCGGCCCGCTCCTTCACCCCGGCAATGATCGTCATTACATCGTCGGCGTTTTCACGGACCGCCTGACTCAGTGCCTGGATCTTTTCGTGCTGCGCATCGACACACCAGGTGGACTCAAGCCACTGTTGACACGGCTTGGGCCACTGGTCGGGGATGTCTACCCGGTCCGGAACGTCGCTGAACGAGGAGGGCCCCACGAGCACAAGCGAGCGGAAATTGATATCGACCTTGTCGCGTCCAGGGCTGAGCGCGAGCGACACTTTGGCAACGTGGTTACCAGCGCAGCTAAGCGCCGGGAAAGCCTAAGATCGATCCGTATCTCGATCGGATTCGCGCGATCTTGGAGGCCGATAAGCAGGTTCACAAGAAGCAGCGTCATACCGCCAAACGGATCTGGGAACGGCTTCAGGAAGAGGGATTCACCGGCGGTTACACCATCGTCAAGGATGCGGTCCGGCAACTCAAGCGAACCAGTAAGGAGGTGTACCTGCCGCTAAAGCATCCACCGGGAGAGGCCCAGGTGGACTTCGGACATGCGTTGGTGAAGATGGGCGGGGTCTTGCGGAAGGTCTGTTTCTTCGTGATGGCCTTGCCGTATTCGGATGCGTTCTTCGTCAAAGCCTATGAGCGCGAATGCACCGAGACGTTCTGGGACGGCCATGTCCGGGCCTTTGAGTTCTTCGGCGGCGTGCCGCGGCGTATCACCTACGACAACAGCCGGGTCATGATCGCCAAGATCATCGGGGCGCGAGCCCGCGAACTGACGGTAGGCTTCCAGCAGCTTCTGAGCCACTATCTCTTCGGCTACCACTTCTGTCTGGTCCGCCGGGCCAACGAGAAAGGCGTGGTTGAGGGTCTGGTCAAATACGCCCGCCAGAACTTCATGGTGCCGGTGCCTCAGGTGCGGGATTTGGACGAACTGAACGCCTATTTGCTCGGTCGCTGCCAGCAGGATCTGGATCGTCGTGTTCGAGGCCAGTGCCAGAGCAAGAGACAGTTGCTCACCGAAGAGCAGTTCTCGTTCCTGGGGTTGCCCTTTACACCGTTCGAGGCCTGTCGGACCCAGCCCGGTCGTGTCAACAGCGAGTTGCTGGTGCGTTTTGATAACAACGACTACTCCGTGCCGATGGAATATGCTTATCAGGATGTTACCATTAAGGGCTACACCGATCAGGTGAAGATCTTCCGGTTCCACGAAGTGATCGCGGTCCACCGGCGTTGCTGGGGCAAAGAGCAGCAGATCTTCAATCCTTTGCATTATTTACCGCTGTTGGAACGGAAGCCGCATGCGCTGGCCTTTGCCAAACCGTTTGAGGGCTTGGTCTTATCCCCTTGCTTCGACGTCCTCCGTTGCCGCATGGAAGCCCTGTTGGAGCATGGGACCCGTGAATACATTGCCGTCCTGCGTTTGCTGGAGACCTACAGCATGAAGCAGCTGACCCGGGCGGTGGAGAAGGCCCTTCAGCATCGTGTCTGTACCAAGGATGGCTTGGCTCAGTTCCTGCCCAACACCGTACCTTGGCGACAGACCGTCTTCGGATTGGTCGGTGGTCAACATTTGCGCCTGGTCCAGATCGCCCAGGCCGATGTGCGTCAGTATGCGGCGCTGCTGGTACGCGGAGGTGTGGCATGACCGAACGCAAACCTCAAGTGCTGCTGAATCACTACCTCAAGAAGCTCAAGCTGCCCACGATGCTCCGTGAGTATGCGGCGGTGGCCGGCAGTTGTGCTCAGGACAACTGCGACTATGTCAGCTTCCTGTTGCGTCTCGTCGAACGGGAGGCCTTGGACCGGGAGAAGCGTTCGGCCGAACGGCGGGTCAAGAATGCCCGCTTCCCCGTCATCAAGACGCTGGACACGTTCGACTTCCAAGCCCAGCCTTCGATCGAAGCCAAACGCGTGCGAGAGCTGATGGTTGGTGAATACATGGATCGTCATGAAAACGTGCTGCTGGTCGGTAACAGCGGTACGGGCAAGACTCATCTGGCCAGCGCGCTGGGCTTCGCGGCGTGCATGCAGGGCCATAAGGTTCGGTTCTTCACGGTCAAGGCCCTGGTGAACCATCTGACGGAGATGACTGAGCAGAGACAGCTGGAACGTACGCTGCGTCAACTGGAGCGTCAGGACACGATCCTGGACGAACTCGGCTATGTGCCGTTCTCGAAGACCGGGGCGGAGTTGCTCTTCGAAGTGATCAGTCGGGCGTACGAACGCCTCAGCCTGATCGTGACCAGTAACCTGCCGTTCGAGTCATGGACGGATATCTTCGGCTCCGAGCGACTGACTGGGGCCTTGCTGGATCGCTTGACGCATCGGGTCCACATCCTGGAGGCCAACGGACCAAGCTATCGCCTGCGGGAATCCAAGCGGCGCCTCCAGAAGGCTCAGACCAAGAACAACAATGAGGATGTGCCCGAGGCGGAGACAACCGCTCCTGACAATGAGTAGAAAACGATAGGAGAAACAAATTGACACCCCGTCTCCGACGGGGTAGATAGGCCAGGGGTGTCACAGTATTGTTCCGCCAAGCGCTACAGTTTTACTCCGCCCTTCACAGCTGAACCCATCCCCTTGATCTACTTCACACGCCTGCCGTTTTGATAGACTTGGTGTTTCTTGAGCGATCCGTCGGGCTCGTATTCTTTGTAGTCGCCGTGTTTCTGGTTGTTGGCGTAGCCTATTTCGAGGTATAGCTTGCCGTTGCGATAGCTCTTGCTGACACCATGTAATTGGTTGTCTTCGTAGTAGGCCTCCTTGGTGAGCTGGCCCTTTTCATCCCATGTTTGGGTGAGGCCATGCCGTTGGCCCGCGCGGTAGGTGGTGCTTTCGCGTTTGCGCCCCTCATTGTCGCAGCGGATCGTGACGCCGTCCCGGGCACCCTCCTTGTAGTACGATTCACTGCTGGGGGTACCGTCCTTTCTGAAGTTCTTGCCGACGCCATGCTGTTGACCGGCGGCATAACCCTGTTCGGTTTTGAGTTGTCCGTTGTCGTACCATTGTTTTTGAATGCCGTGACGTTGGTACGTGTCGGTTTCCTCATCATAAATCTGGGACTCTTCCTCCTTGGGTCTGCCGTCGTCGTAGTAGCTCTTTTCCCAGGCCGCCGTATCGGTGTAGATGTATTCATTGGTCAGTACACCGTTCTTGTTCCAGCCCTTGCGTGCTACACAATCATCATTGATGTATATCTTCTCTTCCTTTATTTGTCCCCCAGGATACCACTCCTGCACAAGTCCATGAGAGGTTTGTTTGCCGTTTTCATCCCGCTGGCCCGTGTAGAGTTTGGTCCGGTTCCCATCGCGGTCCCAATACTTGACCACGTAGGCCTCACGCATGATGTCGCGTCCCAGTCCATAGACGAAGTGAGATTTCAACTGCGTCTTGTTTTGATCCCACCAAGTTTTCCAGTAGACGCGTTTGTATTCTTGTTTCCGGTCCCAATAATATTCTTCCGGGAGATTCTCATAGCCATGAGATTTTTGTACGAATTTCAGGTCGTTGGTGACAGGCTCCGGCTGGGGTTCCGGTGGACATTGAACGGAAAGTGGGCCAATGGACACAACGGAAACGGCTGAGCCTTCGGACTCCGGTTCCGCGGGAGTGGGTGTTTCGACCCTTGGGTTCGCTTTGATCTGAAATGGTACGGTTGCGAACACTTGTGAGTCTTCGTATCCCTGGACCATGACTCGACATGTGTAGGTTCCATTGTCCTCGGCTGTTTCTGACAGGGTGCCCTTGGCGTCATGCCGTACTTGGGACTCCGACGGAGATTTCAGGTGATCCTGTTTTTCCTCGTGGTCCTTCCATCGAAACTGATCCTGGACAACGAGACGAATGTCCTTGAGTGTCAGGCCTGCGGGTAATTGCGTTTGCGTATCAGTCCAGGCTTTTTGACGAGCATCGATGCGTTTTTGCGTTTTTTCCTGGATCAGTTCACTGACACCCTGATCCAGTCGTGTCTGTTCACCACTGCTAAGCGAATCCCATATCTCATCGCCCTTGTTGATCACAGCACCCAACACGGTTCCCATTTGGAGCGGAACAGCCTCCATGGCCTTTTCCCAGTTGCCGCTGATAGGAGGATCGGGATTGACCTTTTCCATGAGGGTCTGAACGTCGTAGACGTGCATCATAAAGCCTTGCCGGGCCATGCGCCGGGCGGCGCGGTCCAACATGCCGTAGTAACGTCTCATCTCGTCGCGTTCGAATTCGCTCTTACTGGTAATCTCCGCCAGATAATATTTCAAGGAATCCACACGACGGATGCTCGCTGCGCGTGACTGCAACTGTTCGACGGTTACGGTTTCACCCAGGAAGGTCCCACCCACGTAGACCTCTTTTTTGATGAGAAGGTCATGGAGCTGCGGCCCGGTGATCTGCTTTTCGAACACTCGCCGAAACCAGGCCGCGTACAGACTGGCCCGGGCAAAGGTTTCGGGCCCGAGCCGCAAGAAGCCGTTGTCCTTGGACTTGTCCCAGATCAGCCACAGACGATGGGTTTCCGGATTGACCAGGAGATCCCGATTCTCTTTTCGAGCCTCGGCGACACGCTGGTTGGCCTGCCGGTCGGGCGTGGGGTGTCCAAAGATGATCAGGCGATTGTAACGGGCCAGAGGACCGTTGTATTTGTAGAACTGACCGGAGCTCAAGTCTGGGTTGGCCTCCATCAATCCCGTGTAGGCCTTGGGTGTCAACACAGCCCGGACATCATAGCCCTGTCCCTGGTAACGCATGGTCTGTAGGGAATCAAAGGCACTGGCCCACTTGGGGGCCTCTACAAACAGGGAGGCATAGTCCTTGATGGTCTGACGTAACACGGGCATGGGCAGGTATTCAACGCCCGCATCGATGATACCACCGATTGCGACGAGACCGGCAATGGCGTTCTCACTTTGGCGCGACAGGTCGGTGGTGGACAGAGTGTCATAGGCGTTGAACGTCTTGGTCATCAGGTCGGCGGCCTTAAGGGCAGCGGCGGCCCCGGCGGCAAAGTAAGACCCGCGTTTGAGCCATTGGGCCCTTTCCTGGATCTCGGGAACGGTGTCGAGGATCATGCCTTTGCGGTTCCCGTCCCACTCCTGCATGATCCGATTCAAGCCCTGCGTCAAACCGGGTTGCTGGCCGGCCGGGATGCTGTTGCGCACCTGATGCAGGAAGTGGATCTCGTTCGTGATGCGATGTTGCAGTCGGACCGCATCCGTGGCCGAGATCTCCGCCTCACAGGCCAATCGGTCTAAATAGCCCCAGAGCTCCTTGGCCTTGGCGGACATCTCATTGAGGTCACCGCCTCGTATCTTCTGGATGGATTCGACGTAGCCTCTTAGTTTCTGGGCCTGACCGAGGTAGTTGTTGTATTGGTCCAGTTTTTTCAGGGTCTCAGTATGGATCTGCTGCAACCGCTGCGAAGACTGCGAGAGTTGTCCGGTGGCATTACCTTGGGACTGTCGCAGCACGGTCAACCCGGCGCTGGTCTGGGCACGAATGGCCTCCATGACGACCTTTGATTGTTGCATCGTCTCGGTCAAGTGTTTGAAGTAGATATCCACCGATCCGATCGTGGCCGGGGCCAGTTTGGGCTGGAAGTGGCCCATCTGGCTTTTGGGGGCCTCCATGCCTAGTTTTTCCGACGCTTCCTTGATGGCCTCTTCACACAAGGGCAGGTCTTCCCGGAGCAATTGGGCCAGCTCATAGGGGGACGTATAGACATATTGACCGGCGTCGCTGATTTGTCGGTTTTGGGCGTCCTGCTTCATCAGGGACGAGATTTCCATACGCGTGCGTGCCGCTCGCCAGGACCAGATGGCGATCTCTTCCAGGAGAGCCCGCTCCGATTCAGGCAAACGATATTGGCTCCAGTCCGGCACCTCTTGCAGAGCTCCGTCCAGAGAGAGGGTCACTCGTGCCTTCAACCCGTCACCGGCCTGGGGTGTTTCCGGGGCCAGTGACACTTTGTCGATCGTTAGCGAAACGACCGGAGGCGGGACAATAGGCCCGAGTTCGATGGTGTCGAGTTCCTTATCGCGTGGATCCAATCGTCCGGCTTCGACCAGGACACGCCGCATTTTGGACTCGCGTGTCTTGCATTCGGCGATAAAGGCGATGCTCTCCTGTTTGACCGTGTGCTCGTGGATCTCGTACCAGTCCGGGCGTTGGTCATGATAGCGTGTGTTGTGTACGATCTCGATGTCATAGGCGATATCGTCCAGCATCAGGACCTGTGCATCGGATGCCTGGCCTCGATCCATACGCCAGAGCAGTTCACGTCCCATCTCCAGTGACAGTGCATGGGCTGCCATGCATGTCTGCCCGGACAAGGCCAGGGCTTGCTGCTCAAAGGTCTCCAATGCAGACCATGCCGAGGTGTCCATGGCGGCTTGGGTAAAGGCCCTGATCTGAGTGGCCTGTTCCTTCAGGTGGGAGATACGATCCGACAGCAAGGTCAAGCCATCGGGCAGGTCTTGGGCATGAGCGTGAGCCTGTTCCAGCATCCAGGCCTGGCGTTCGAGGTATTTGATGACCTGCATGACGGTCTTGACGGGTTCCTGGTTCTTGCCAACGGCATGCCGCATGAAATAATCCATGTCACAGCAGCCACCGTAGAGAAACTGAGCCGTGAAGGGACCGATTTCGTGCCCGTATTGCGCAGCCCATTGCTTGAATCGTTCGATGCGTAGCGACTCACCCGGCATGAGCACGACACCGCGTTCACCCAGGTGTTCCACCACATACAGGGCCTTACCGCCGACGGTGATGTATTTCTCCGGATGCGGCGCACTGGCACGGACATTGAGCAATTGCCGCCACAAACGACGCGAATCGCTTTGGCTGGTTAGTTGCATGACCTGTTCATCGACGATGAAGGTGATCTCCAATTGCGTCAGTTCTCCCTGGGTGATGTGCGCGTCACCGCGTCCCTGGCCGAGGGTACGGTAGAGACGACGTTGGCAGGATCTGGATTGGCTTCCCATGATGACAAAATCCAGATCGCTCATGCCCTCCATGTAAAAACCCTGCTGCTTGAGTCTGGCTAGGTTGACTTCGTCTTGGGCCGCATAATCGTTCTTGATCTTGGCAGTATCCATCAACCAGGCGCCCGTACTTCCAATGGCGGTCAATAGCACCTTGTCCTGGTTGCTCTGAAAAACGTTATAAAGCACCAGCCTCTTCATCTCTGAGAGTGAATCACGATCGTCTTGATCGATCGTGGATTTGTTCGGTACGGCTGCATACAGATCGAGTCCTTGATAGGACAGATCGAGCCTGGGGCCGTCATCGCTTTCCACCTTGAAGGTCTCGACAATGCGATCGAGCTGAGGAGGAGTGTCCGCTACAAGTAAACTAGTCTGTACGCCAAGGATAGCCCAAGCGATGAACAGGCAGTATGTGACAACTTTTAGTCGCGTTGATATGGAGGAATTACCATCATTGTTCATGAGAAGATATTCTCTAAATTAAGTTAGTCTTGTCTAAACCCTCCGCCTCTGGCGGAGGCCCCGGAGAGGTTCTACCGATCCGGGGAGAACTGACGTAGGATCTTTGCTCCGGGAAAGCCCCGTGGGCGCACCAAGGAGAAAGATCCTATGCATGAATGGAATAGTTTATCCCACGTCCGGTGGGACTGCAAATACCATGTGGTGTTTGTCCCGAAGTATCGTAAGAAGCAACTTTATGGCCAGATGCGAAAACGGGTTCGAGCGATTCTGTGGGATTCGAGCAGGCAGATACCCATATGCCTTCATCCCCGTGCCCCGGTACGGGCAAATCCAGAAGCGCCGTAGGGCGGGGAACTGGACGGTGGACGATGGACGTGCTCCTCTGGACAACTTCGACGACCATTTCAGGAGGATTAGGGCGCTGGCCTCCATCGAGAAGGGGACCTTCCACGATCTTCGGCGGACTTGCCTGAGCAACTGGGTTATTCAAGGACTCAGTCTGTACGAAGTCAAGGAACTGGCCGGACATGCCAAGATCGAGACGACCGAGCGGTTCTATCTGGCAGTCCGACGCGATGTGGTGGATCGTGCCCGATTGGCGTCGGATGCTTCACGCAAGGGCCATTCTGTTGCGCATTTGTTGCGCGCCCCCTTGGAGGACGAAAATGCAAGAAGGCTGTCAAACGTAAGTGCTTGACAGCCCTCAACTTGCAGAACGAGGCCGAAGGGACTCGAACCCTCAACCTTCGGATCGACAGTCCGATGCTCTAACCAATTGAGCTACGGCCCCTGATCTTACAAGAAGCGGTACTATAGCGATTCTACGGGGGGCATGTCAATCGTTTTTCGCGCAATTCTGCGCAAATCACGGCGAATTCTGTTGATTCTTAAAACGCGCGTTTTAAACTAATGTATTAAACGTTTGTTTGTGGAGTAGGACACCGTTATGACGCAATCACAAGTGCAGCGCAATCTGGACGCCCGGAGCGCCCAGGACAGGCTGGTCGAAGCCGGGGAAGCGCTTTTCTGCGAGCGCGGCTTCAATGAAACCAGCGTGCGCGATATTGCCGCGGCCGCCGGCTGCAATGTCGCATCGGTCAACTACTACTTCGGCGGCAAGGACAAGCTGTACGTGGAGGTCTGGCATCGCATGCTGGCTTCCATCCGAGAGGCTCGTTTGGCGAGCATCGACAGCGTCATGTCCGCCGGTGGAAAGCCGCAGTTGGAGGACCTGCTGCGGTCTTATGCGGACTCTTTTCTGAGTCCGCTGGCCGACGGGGATCACAGTTGCCGGTTTGTGCACCTGATGGCCCGCGAGATGATCGATCCGCACCTCCCGCAGGGAATGCTCATCACTGAGATGATCGGTCCGGTCATGGCGGCCTTGAGCGAGGCGGTTTGCGAGATCAGCCCTGGCTTAGACCAACGCAGCACCCGGCCGATCATTCTCTCGATCGTCGGTCAATTGGTGTACACGGTTTGTGCCGTGCATATGTTCGAGCATAGTGAAGACCCGGAACTGCCTCCGCTGGATTTGAACGAGATGGTGGAGCATATCGTCAAGTTCTCGGCGGCGGGAATCCGTGGTTATGAGGACAGGACGGGAGAGCACTGATGAGTCTCGTGAAACGCTGGAGGTTGGTGTTGAGCTTGGCAGCGGTATTGCTGGCGGGCGGCTGTATGATAGGACCGGACTATGAACGCCCGGAGACTATGGCCGAGACGGCGCCGCAGTTCGTGCATGGCGCACCTCGCCCCTTGGACGTCAATGACATTGCCGCGGTGGATCGGTGGTGGGAACGCTTTGGCGATCCTGTGACCGCCGATCTGGTCCGTGAGACGCTGGAGCACAATTACGATCTCAAGGCGACGGCCGCCCGCGTGCTTCAGGCGCAGGCGAGCCTGGCGGAGGCCCGGGGTCGACTCTGGCCTGAGGTTTCCTACGGTCTGAACCGGACCCGAGGCAAGACGTACATTGACCTCGGCGATTTCGCCGGCATGCCGGGGGGCGGCGGCGGGTTCAGCTTCATCACTACGACGTGGTCGCAGAACGTTTCCGTTTCCTATCTGGTGGACTTCTGGGGCAAGCTGCGGCGGGCCAGGCGCGGGGCATGGGCGGACATGCTGGCGGCCGAGGCGAGTCGGCAGGCCCTGGTCAACTCAATCGTGGCGACCGTGATTCAGGCCCGCATCGATATCGCCACGGCCCAGCGCCGCCTCGCGATCGCCAAAGCGAACACCGAGAGTCGCCAGCGCACGTATGACATCACGGAACAGCGGTACCGTGGTGGTCTGGTGGGGCCGGTCGAAGTGCGATTGGCGCGCGCCAACCTGGAGCAGGCTCGGGCCCAGGAGCCCGAGGTCGAGTTGACCTTGGCCATGACGCGCAGCGCGCTGGATGTTCTGCTGGGCCGGCGGCCCGGGGCGTCGGAGAACCTGCCCCAGACGCTGCCCGATCTGCCCGACCTGACGCCGATTCCGGTAGGGGTACCGGCGGCACTGTTGGATCGGCGGCCCGATGTCAAGGCGGCCGAGTTCTCGCTGTGGGCCGCCAACGAGCGTGTGGGGGCCAGCATCGCCCAGCTCTATCCGGATCTGACACTGACCGGCAGTTATGGCGCCAGCAGTTCGGAGTGGGAGAACATTTGGAATCGAGAGTTCGAGGTGTACTCGGCGATCACGAACCTGGCCGCCCCGATTTGGAAGGGCGGGCAGATTCGCGCCCAGATCAGAGCGGCCAAGGCCCGCTATGAGGAACTGGCATCCGAATATGTGGGGACCGTGCTCAAGGCTATGCAGGAGGTGGAAGATGCGTTGGCCAGCGAGAAGCTGCTCCTGGTTCAGGTCGAGCATCGGGAACTCCAGTTCGAGGAATCCAAGGCGGCCGAAGAGCTATCGCGGCGACGCTATGAACGTGGTGTCGAGAGTCTGCTGACGGTGTTGGAGGCCGAGAGGAATCGCCGGATCGCGGAAGAACAGTTGACCATTCTGAGAAGCCAGATCTGGGCCACACGCATCAGTCTGCATCTGGCGCTGGGAGGCGACTGGGCGGGGCCGACGGAAGAGCAGGTCGTGAAGGAGTAAGACCTATCGGTCCGATGGGACCGGTGTTAGGAGAGACGACGTGAAAAATACGCCGGGACGCCCCTACAAGATCACCCAGGCGGTGTTGACTCTTTTCGTTCTGGTGGTGGGCATTGCGATGCTCATGCTGTTCCTCAAGTATCGCAAGTCTCCCGAACGCGCCGAACAGAAACTGCCGGCGCCGCTCGTGCAGGTCCGCACCCTGAGCGCCGGCGATGTGCAAATGGTGGTCGAGGGATACGGCACCGTCCGTCCCAAGGTGCAGGTGCAGATCATTCCGGAGGTGGCGGGCAAGGTCGTGTTCGTGCACTCCGAGCTCAAGACCGGTGGGATCATCCCGGCCCACGAACGAATCGTTCAGATCGACCCGCGTGACTATGAGTTGGCCGTGCGGCAGGCGGAAGCGGCCGTGGCGGAGGCCCAGGTCCGAATCGATACGGAGATTGCCGAGGCGGAGGTGGCTCGCCGTGAGTGGCAGCAGTTGCATCCGGAAACGGAGCCCAGTTCGCCCTTGGTGTTGCGCGAGCCCCAGATCCGCCAGGCGCAGGCCGGCCTGGAATCGGCAAAGGCGCAACTGGCCACCGCGGAATTGCGTCTGGAGCGGACGACGATTTCGTTGCCTTTCGATGTGTTGATCGCCAGTGAGACGGTCGATCTCGGTCAGTACGTTGGGATCGGGCAGGCTCTGGCAACGGCCTATGGCATCGAGGCCTTTGAAATCGAAGTGCCCCTCGAAGACCGGGATCTGGCCTGGTTTGACGTTCTGCAAGGCTCCGCGACGTTGGAGAGCGCTGCCGTGGAGACGGATCGGGTCACGGCCAGTGTCCATGCGGATTTCGCCGGGCAGGAGCACATTTGGACGGGGCAGGTCACGCGTACGACCGGACAGGTCGATCCCTTGTCGCGCATGATACCGGTTGTGATCGAGGTGCCGCAGCCACTCGATACCTCCGAGGGAAAGCCGCCTCTGCTTCCGGGGGCCTTCGTCAAGGTGCTCATCGCCGGCCGGATGTTAGAGAACGCCGTGGCCGTACCGCGCGATGCCATACGCGGACAAAACAGCATATGGTTGGTCAATAACGATCGCCTGCACGTCACCGAGCTGGATATCGTTCGGACCGACAGGGAATTCGCCTATGTCACTTCGGGGCTTCCGGAGCAGGCCACGATCATCACCAGTGCCCTGGATGCCGTGGTCGATGGGATGACGGTGCGGCTCCCCGACGGGGCGGGCTCAGAAGAAACGGGCGACAGGGAGATCCCGACAGGGGGAGTTGTGGGGGACGAGTAAGTGGAAGAGCCGACGGAACGAAAAGGCGTTCTGGCGTGGTTTGCCTCCAATCATGTCGCGGCCAATTTGCTGATGCTGCTCATTATCACAGCCGGTCTGCTCTCGATCTTCACCGCGAAAATGGAGGTCTTCCCTGAGTTTAGCCTGGACATGATCAACGTCTTCATCCCCTATCTGGGGGCCTCGCCGGATGACGTGGAAGAGGGCGTCTGTGTGCGGGTCGAGGAGGCGATCGCCGGCGTCGATGGGATCAAGCGCATGACGTCTACTGCGTCCGAAGGGGGCGGCTCGACGCTGGTCGAGGTCGAGGAGTACGCCAAAGCGACGCGCGTGCTCGACGATATCAAGGCCGAGGTGGACACGATTGTCACCTTTCCGGAAGAGACGGAAAAGCCTATCATCGCGGAGATCAAGACGCGCCACAAAGTGATCTCGATCGTGCTGTACGGCGATGTCTCGGAAAGGACCCTCAAGACCCTGGCGGATCAGGTGCGCGACGATCTGACGGTGCTGGACAACATCAGCCAGGTCAGTGTTTCCGGGGTACGTCCTTTCGAGATTTCCATCGAGATCCCGGAAGAGAACTTGCGCCGGCACAACCTGAGTTTCGACGCCGTCTCGCAGGCGGTCAGCCGGTCGTCGCTGGACATCCCGGGGGGCTCGGTCAAGACCGGTGGCGGTGAGATTCTCATCCGAACCAAGGGCCAGAAGTATCGCGGGCACGAGTTCGAGAACATTGTCGTCCTGACGAAGAACGACGGGACCCAGGTTCGCCTTGGTGATATTGCCACCGTGCACGATGCGTTCGAAGATGTGGATCTGTACGCGAAGTTCGATGGCCAGCGCGCCGCTTCCGTCCAGGTCTCGCGAATTGGGGAGCAGGATGCGGTCGATGTCGCCAATACCGTCAAACGCTACGTCGACCAGAAGAAACCCTCGCTGCCCGAAGGGGTCTCGCTGGCCTTGTGGGAGGACGATTCGCAGATCCTGAGGGACCGCCTCAATCTCCTGAAACGTAACGGGTACATCGGGCTTATCCTGGTCTTCCTGTGCCTGACCTTCTTTCTGAACATTCGCCTGGCCTTCTGGACCACGATGGGGATTCCCATCTCGTTCCTCGGGGCCTTCTGGCTCATCCAGTATTTCGATGTCACGATCAACATGATGAGCCTTTTTGCCTTCATCATGGTGCTCGGCTTGGTCGTGGATGATGCCATCGTGGTGGGCGAGAATATTTTTTCGTATCGCCAGCAGGGCCTCAATCGCGTCGACGCCGCGATCCGCGGCGTGCGGGAGATGGCGATGCCGGTGACGCTGGCGGTTCTGACGACGGTTTTTGCCTTCGTGCCGCTGGCTTATACCGCCGGCATCATGGGCAAGATCCTGCGCGTGCTGCCGATTGTGGTAGTCAGCGTGCTGTCCATTTCGCTGGTGGAAGCCCTGCTCATCCTGCCGGCGCATCTGTCCGCAGGGAATCCAGCCCGCCGCGGACTCATCCGGCGCTGCACGGACAGGGTCAACCAGGGGACGGACCGCGCGATGCGGGCGTTTATCAACGGTCCGTTCGCCTGGTTCGTGGCACTGGCGGTGCGGTGGCGGTATGTTACGCTGGGCTGCGCCGTGGCGGTCTTCCTGGCGGTGGTCGGCGTGGTGGCGGGCGGCTATATCAAGTTCGTGTTCTTCGATGCCGTCGAAGCGGACAACATGGTCGCGCTGCTGGCGATGCCGCAGGGTACGCCCGTCGAACAAACCCGTGCCATCATTGAACGGGTGGAGCAGGCAGCGGTCGAGGTGATCGAGGAGTACGACCGGAGACGGCCGGATCAGCCCTCGCTGATGAAGCATATGGCACTGACAGTCGGCGCCCAGCCCACGCTGGGGCGGGGCGGTCCGGTGCAGGTCGATATGGGCCTGAGCGCCCAGTCGCATTTGGCAGAGGTCAACGTCGAACTACTCGGCGCCGAACAGCGCGATATCTCCAGTGTCGAGATCAAGAACGCCTGGCGCGAGCGGGTCGGTGAGATCGCGGGCGTGTCCTCGCTGGAGTACTACTCCGAGTTTCTCGACATGGGCAATGCGATCGAAGTCGAATTGTCGCATCAGGATTTCGATACGCTGCTCCTGGCTTCGGAGAAGCTCAAGGCCATTCTGCGCGACTACACCGGGGTCAGCGATATCGCTGACGATTTTGAAGCGGGCAAGGCGGAGCTGAAGCTGAAGCTCAAGGAGACGGGGCGAACGCTGGGCCTGACCCTTTCCGATTTGGCACGGCAGGTTCGCCAGGGCTTCTATGGGGATGAAGCCCAGCGGCTGCAACGCGGCCGCGATGACATCCGCGTGATGGTGCGCTATCCGCAGTGCGCCCGACGCAGTCTGGCGGACGTGGAGAACATGCGGATCCGTCTACCCGATGGCACGGAGATTCCGTTCAGGACGGTGGCGGAGATCGAGCATGGCCAGGGATACGCCACGATCAAGCGTATTGACCGCCGACGGGTGGTTAGTGTGTCGGCCGATGTGGACGAAGCCGTTGCCAACGCGGGCGAGATCAATGCGGAACTGAACCGTTCCGTGCTGCCGCGTTTGGCGGGCGAGTATCCCGGGCTTCAGTTCCGCTTCGGCGGCGAGCAGCGCGAACGCAACGAGTCGCTCGGCAGTTTGTGGGTGAACTTTTCCATCGCGCTGCTGGCCATCTACGGATTGCTGGCGGTTCAGTTTCGCAGTTATGCCCAGCCTGCTATTGTCATGTCGGCCATTCCCTTCGGACTGGTTGGAGCGACGCTGGGGCATTTGGTGATGGGATTCAACCTGAGCATTCTCTCGATGTTCGGGATCGTAGCGCTGGCGGGTGTGGTGGTTAACGATTCGCTGATCATGATCGACTTGATCAACCGGGAGCGCACCGCGGGGGTGGCGCTGCCGCAGATCCTCCGCGATTGTGCGACGCGGCGCTTTCGGCCGATCATGTTGACGACATTGACCACGTTCCTGGGCCTGCTCCCGATGATCGCGGAGAAGAGTCTGCAGGCGCGTTTCCTCATTCCCATGGCCATCAGTTTGGCGTTCGGTGTGATGTTCGCCACGTGCATCACGCTCTTGCTGGTGCCCTCGCTCTATATGATCCTGGAAGATGTGAAGCGGTCCCTGCTGGGGCCAATGCCGGACCTGCCCGCCGAAGGCCGATAGAGGAGCGGAGGCGAAGGTCCGGCCCTGGCATGCGGTACGTTCAGGCCAGGAGAGTTTTGCCGCTTTCGGCCGGATTTTCCTGGCAATAGCGAGTCCGCGGTGAGAGAATACAACCATTGGTTGTCTGGGAATGAAAGCGGCGGGATCATGGACGTACGACCGACTGCTGTCTCACACCGAGATATATCTTCATGGGGGAGTGTTGGATCTGTCCGCCTGCCTGGGAATTTCAGATTTGGGAATGCAGATTTGAGATTTCGGATTTCAGATTCTATGGGAGCGGCAAGGTATGGAGACGACCGCGAAATTCCGACCCAATATTGAGGTTGCCGCGGATGCTGAAGACCTGGCGCAACGCACGGTAAAATTCTTCATCGCGATGGCCTGTGAAACGCTAGCTGCGCGGGAGAGGTTCTATATGGCTCTGTCCGGAGGCCAGACCCCGCAGCGGACCTTTGAACTGCTCGGCGCCAGCCCGGAAGCCAGGGCGCTGCCCTGGTCGCGGATCCAGGTGTTCTGGGTGGACGAACGCTACGTTCCACCGGATTCGCCGTACAGCAACTATCGGCTGGCGGCCGAGACGTTTCTGAGCAAGGTGCCCATCCCGCCGGACAACGTCCATCGCATCCCCACCGAGTACGACGATATCCATGAAGCCGCCGAGGTGTACAAAGCCATGATTCAAGATGCCTTTGGTGTTGCCTCGGATGAGATGCCGCAGTTCGATCTGATGGTGCTGGGGATGGGACCCGACGGGCATACGGGTTCACTGCTGCCGAACTCCTATGCACCGTTTGATGTCGACGCGCTGGTTTCGGTGGTCTACGCCCTGGGAGACACGCTCTGCCGCATCACGCTGACCCACCCTGTTCTGCAAGCCGCCCGCCGATTGGCAGTGCTCGTTTCGGGGCCGGAGAAGGCTCAGGTTCTCAGCGACGTTTTGACCGGTGAGCCCGACGAAGTGCGCTATCCGATCCATGTCTTGTGGCCTGTCCTGGACAAGATCGTTTGGCTGGTGGATCGCGATGCGGCGGGAACGCTGGTTTCGTAAGGACGGCAGCGGATAGGCCTCAGCGCTCGTCCTGGCAAGTAATGGCGGGCGCCACCGGTGGGATTGCCCAGGGGGGCTTGTTACGGGATGATCAACTTCGTGCCAGGTGAGATTCGGTCCGGGTTTTTGATCGTGTCTTGGTTTGCCTCCACGATGCTGCGCCAGCGGCTGGCCGAACCGTAGTATTGCTGTGCAATCGCGGAGAGCGTTTCACCGTTCTGCACGATGTGGAAGCGGGTGGTGGTGATTTCCTCGCGACTATCCGGATCTGTCGTATTGGGTGTGTCCGGTTGGCGCGACGCGGATGGACGGGGCGTCGGAGTCTCCTGGGGCAGGAAGAGTTCTTCCGTGGTTTCCGGCTGGGCCGCGACCAGGTCCGCCGACAGCACGCCGTCGGGCTGGGCTTCCGTTGGCGTCGGGCTCTCCAACTGACGCTGGTTGGCTCGAGACGTGGAACCGTCCAACGTCGGGTCTTCTGATGCCGCGGGCATCGAGGCGCTTTCCAAACGGGCCTGCGGGCTCTGGCTGGGCCGCGTGGCCACCCAGATCAGCGTGACAAAGCCCAGGACGACGCCGGCCATCAATCCTATCTTGAAGTCTCTACCCATACCGCAGACCAGACTCTTGGCAGGTCGTACCTGCTCTGCGTAAGGGCAACCTGCTGGGGTTGCCCTGGATCCGGACAGGCACGAAGCCTGCCCCCTACGATTTGTTCTTGCTCTGCTGGGTCTTCACGCCGATCAGCAGGAGCGGGGCGGCAATGGCAATCGAGGAATACGTACCGATGATCACACCCAGCCCGATGGCAAACGTGAAGCTGCGCAGGCCTTGGCCGCCGAAAATGTACATCACCAGGATGACGACGAACGTGGTCACCGAGGTCATGATCGTTCGTGAAATCGTCTGATTGATGCTGTTCGTGATCGTCTGCGGGTTCAATTGCGCCTTGTGCCGATTCTCGCGGATACGGTCGAAGACGACGATCGTATCGTTGAGGGAGTAACCGATCAGGGTCAGGAAGGCGGCAATCATCGCCAGGTCGATCTTGAAATCACCGAGCAGCAGTGCGCTACCGAGGGCGGTGCCCGCCAGGTAGGTACACGCGGTCACCGCGCCCAGAGTGATGGTCACATCGTGTACGAGGGCGGCAATGGCCGCCAGGCCGTAGCGCACGTTTCCGAATCGGACCCAGACGTAAGCGACAATCGCCGACAGCGACAGGACAATGGCGATCAACGCACGTGTCTTCTGCTCGCCACCGACCGACGGATCGATCTGGGTGACGCGCGGCAGCGATGTCTCAAGCTGGGTCGCAGCCAGGACGCGGGCCCGCTCGTTTTCCACGAAACGACTCCACTCATCTTCGCTCAGATCCCGCAGACCGGCTTCGGGTTCCGTACTGACATACACGAACGCATCGAGCGGTGTGTTGCTGTCGACCGGCTTGATGCCGGGACCGAAAAGCTGGTAGGTGTAGAAGGTCAGATTCTGGGTGTCGGGCTTGAACCGCAGGTCCTTCAACCGACGGTCGATGGCATCGAGCGTCGCCGGTTTCTCGAGGCGACATTCGATCTTCAGCCCGCCAATATAGCCGGCCAGTTCAGGATAGGATTCGACCACACCCTCGTCGACCTTGGTCTCGGTGGTGATGGTCGGCTCCAGGTTCTGCTGAATTTCCAGCTCGCCCTCGAAGGCCTGGCGAACGGCGTTGCTAACGACCTCATCGATCTCGGGCTGCGGGATCGACGCGTTGGGAAACGCCTTTTCCAACAGGTTCTGGAGGATCGACGGATTGACACGGCTGGTTGTGACAACAAACGCGCTGCTATCGTTGCCGTCCGTCTCGACGGTGAGATTGGCCAGCTTTCGTCCCTGTTCCAACTGGACGTTCTTGATCGCGGTCGTCACGCCTTCGACGGTTTGCGCCGCACCGGCGGCAAAGCTGACGACGGCCCTCGTTTTGTTGGTGGCGGTGGTGGTGATTTCGTATTGCTGGCCCGATTCACCCACGCTGTAGACGTTTGCCGCCCGCAGAGCCGGGTTGTTCAGTTCATTGCCGATTGCCTGGATGCGGTCCTGCACGTCCTGCCGCGAGAGCGAGACGTCCTCTTTGAGATTGATCTGAACGCTGGTGCCGCCCGTGAATTCGATATCGTACTTGTTGTTTTTCGCGTTGTCTCGGGTGAAGAAGACCGCCAACCCGCTCACGATGAGAACCACGGAGATCGCGAAGAACACTTTGCGCATGTTCATCCAGTTGACGTTGGGCTCGTGAATGAGCCGGAGCATGACGATCTGCTCCTTGACGATGCGTTTGGAAACCAGGAAGTCGAAGATCACCCGCGTGACAAACAGGGCGGTGAACATACTCGAGGCGATACCGAGCATCAGGACGATGGCGAAGCCCTTGATTTCTTCCGACGCCACATAGTACAGAATGGCGGCGGTGATAAAGGTGGTCAGGTTGGCATCGAAGATAGCGCGGAAGGCTCGCTCGTAGCCATTTCTGATCGCAGTGGCCAGGCCGGACCCTTTACTTTGTTCTTCCCGAATGCGCTCGAAGATCAGCACGTTCGCGTCGACGCTCATACCGATGGTTAGAATGATACCGGCAATACCGGGCAGCGTAAACGTCGCCCGCAACCCGGCCATGATGGCCAGCACGAAAACGATGTTCATCAACAGGGCCACGTCGGCAATCGCTCCGGCCTTCAGGTAATAAACCAGCATGACAATGATCACTGCGACGAGGCCGATGAGGCCGGCTCTGATGCCCTGGTCGCGATTGTCGGCACCGATCGACGGGCCGATGGTTTTCTCGGAGATCGGCTGTTCGATCAGGCGGGCCGGCAGCGAACCGGCGTTGAGCTTGTTGACCATGTCGCTAATCGCCGTGGGGGTGAAGCTGCCGGTAATGATACCGGAACTGCCGATGGGGCGATCCTTGCTGATCGCCGGGGCGGAAATCGCGAGGTCATCGAGCAGAATACACAGCGGACGTCCCGGATTTTTGCGTGTGACGTTATAGAACAGGGCACCGCCTTTGTCATCGAGCTGGAAGCCGATCGCACGGCGGCCCATTTGGTCGGTGGTGGGATAGGATTTCTCCAGCTTCCAATCCTTGGCCTCGGCCGAGTGCAGGATCGTTTCGTCCTGGCGATTGCTGGCCAGGACGTAGTTCTTTTCGCCGAATTGACCGATGACGGTGTTGGGGGCACCCCACTTCTCAATGTCCTCGATTTCCCGCCAGACGTAGCGGTTGTCGGAGGCGTCCGAGGGGCCCCGTTCCTTCAGTGCCTGTCGGTAGCGCTCGATCTCGGCGTCGCTCAACTCCGTTCGGTCGGTGGTCGGCAGAATGCGCCATTCCAGGATACCGGCGCCCTTGAGCATGCGTTGGAGATCCCGGGGATCATCGAGTTGCCCCTGGAAGGGGCGGTAGGCATTGAACGCCTCCAAGACCTGGGCAATCAGCTCGAGCCGGTCGGGGAAATCGGTTTTCAACTGCTCGATTGCCGCGGCTCGTGTTGGGTTTTCCTCCAGATCCAACACAGAGGTGATTCGTTCCTGGGTCAGGTTCAGGCGGTCCAGTTGCAGTTTGGCCTTGGTGTACCGATCGTTCAGCCCGCCTTCGGCCGTCAGTTGGTTCAGGACGTCCACGTATTGCTTATAGGTCGTGACGTAGTTCGTCAGCGGGGCGAGCTGTTCCTCGGAATCAACGAAGCCCTTCAGTGTTTCCGCCAGTGCGGTATCGCTGAGCTTGGCCCAATCGGTACGGTTCGCCGAGACGCGATCCAGGGCGACGCCGGCATTCGAGAGGGTGGTTTCTGCCGTCTCGACGGCGGCGGCCAGCGTATCACGTTGGTTCTGCAGTTGCTGGCGCTCATCGTAGACGGAAGCGAGTTCCTCCAGAATCGCCAGGCGGTTGGGATCGCTTTGGGCGAAGCTCTGCAGATCGGCGCTGCGTTCGGCCGCAGGCGCCTGGAGCGAGCGCATGATCGTTGCGGGGTTGATGTTCTTGGTGAGCAGGGCGTTCAGTGCCGTTTCATAGGCGGCTCGTTTCTCTCGTGTTTCTTCACTGGCCAGGGGCATCTGGATCTCGAAGCGTGTGTTGCCCTGCGGCCGCCAGATGAGGTTCTGGATATTAGCCGGGTCGATACGCCGCCGCAGCACCGTGATCATCCGCTGGGCCAGATCGGTCTGCTCCTCGGCCGACAGCCCTTCGGTGTCAATGGCGTAGATGAGGCTCGTTCCGCCGGCCAGGTCGATACCTCGCTTGAGTGTCTGACTCGGAGGAAAGAGGGTCCAGATGGCGGCGGCGATGAGGACGACGATCAGAACGGTTTTCGGCACCAGATTCTTGTTCATAGAAAGTTTTCCTGCTCAGTGAGTCTTCAGAGTTATCCTTCTTCGACCATCGGCGACGGGGGCTTAATCTTTACCTTCTTGGGAGAGGTTTTTGCCAATCGCCGATGTGCTGATTTTTATCTTGGTATTGTTCGTCTCATCCACCTTGAGCGTCACCTCATCTCCACGGACGTCGACGACCGTTCCGAAAATGCCCCCGATGGTGCGGACGCGGTCATTCTTACTCAAGGCCTGGACCATCTGCTTGTGCTTCTGCTGCTGTTTTCGCGGCCCCCGCAACATGAACATGTAGATGACCACGAAGATCAGGATCAGCGGCAGGAACTGCATCAGCGGGGAGACGGACTTCTTCTCGCCGTCGACCGGGGGGACATTGTTCGAGTCCGGCACAACGACCGTCGCCTCCCCCTCGCTGGTCATCGGCTCCGATCCGATGCGAGCGGGTGCCTCGTTGATATCCGCCTGTGCCAGTATCCACGTATGATCCATAGTCCGGTATCCTTTCAAGGGTTAGAGCATATTCGCGATAGCCTATACAGGCCGGGCCCGGTTGTCAAATTCAAATGGCTTCGACGCGTGGAAAACCGAGATTTCGAGTCAACTTATCGGACGTGTGTGGCGAGCCAGTTGCTCGTCCGCCCAGGCGGCGAAATCGCCCCGCTCGATGTGCTCCCTGATCTGGGCCATAAGCCGCTGATAGAAGCGCAGGTTGTGCAGCGACAGGAGAATGGGCCCCAGCATCTCGCCGCAGTTGAAGAAGTGACGGATGGCACCCCGGGTGAAGTGGCGGCAGCCGTAGCAGTCACAGCCGGCCTCGACGGGTTCGGTCGCGTCGGTGTGGATGCTGTTACGCAGCCGCAGAGGCCCCTCTTCGGTGAAGGCGAAGGCGTTTCGCCCGTTTCGGCTCGGTAGAACGCAGTCGAACATGTCCACTCCGGCGCGGACGGCGGCGATGATGTCGACCGGCAGGCCGACGCCCATCAGGTAACGGGGGTGATCGGTTGGCAGCAGGGCGGCAGTGTGCGCGACGGTCCGAATCATGTGCTCGTGTCCTTCTCCGACGCTGAGGCCGCCGATGGCATAGCCGTCAAAACCGATACCAACGATTTCCTGGGCACAATGCTCACGAAGCGTAAGATCGATACCTCCCTGGACGATGCCGAAGAGCAGTTGTCCGGGGCGTTGGTGAGCCTCCTTGCAGCGTCGGGCCCAGGCGATGGTCCGGGCCACCGCCGTCTCCAGGTGCCCGGGTTCGGCCGGGTAGGGGGGGCATTCATCGAAGCACATGATCACGTCGGCGCCGAGTCGGCTCTGAATCTCGGTGGCGCTCTCGGCGTTCAAATGCACCCGCGCGCCGTCGACGTGGCTGGCGAATTCGACCCCTTCATCGTCGATGCGGGTCAGGGCGCTGAGGGAGAAGACCTGGTAGCCACCGGAGTCGGTGAGAATCGGCTGATCCCAGGCCATGAAACGGTGCAGGCCGCCGAGCTTCTCGACGACCTCGACGCCGGGGCGGAGCATGAGATGGTAGGTGTTGGCCAGGATCATCCCGGCTCCCGTCGTTTCCAACTGTTCGGGCGTCAGGCCTTTGACGGTCCCGGCCGTGCCGACCGGCATGAAAGCAGGAGTTTGCACGGGGCCATGGGCGGTCGTCAGGACACCACGCCGGGCCGCACAACCAGGGTCTGTTTTGGCAACACTGAAATGGGACATGTCTATTCGCCAGGAGTGGTCTCAGATCTGTTCGTTGCGACGTTCCCGGCGTCCTCCTATTCGTAGATGTTCTCGATGGTCGAGCCTGGGTAGTAGTGTTGGAGAATCGCCTCAGCCGTCCGCCCGAGACGGGCCATACCCTCGGCTCCGTATTGGCACAAACCGACCCCATGGCCCCATCCTCGCCCCGAAAGGAAAGCCCAGCCGTCACCCCAGGGGACGATCTGGCAGATGGTGCTCTGGATTTTTCGGCCGGTGGGATCGAGCGACAGACGAAGATCCTCTCCACGCAGGGTGTCGGTTTTGCCCGTGGTGCCTACCAGCCGGATTCTGGTCATGCGCGAAAAGGCTCCGTAGTCGCTCTTGTCGAGAACGACAATGTCCTTGATTTCGCCGAGAGCTTCCAGGGTGGCGTATCGCGCGGCCAGTTGACTTGTGACCGTCTGACGGTCGAACTGAGCCATCGGCCAGAAGAACAACCCGAGACGAGCCGCGTCCTTGCAGTAAGGGCAGGGCACGCTCTGGAGTGGGCCAAACGGCTCTCCGAAGACGTGTTGGCAGTCTTCCGTATGGCCGCCGCAAATGGCGCTGAAATAGGCTGGAAAGAGTTCCCTCGCTCCCGTCGATCCGTCCCTGGCGGTCAGGATCTGACCGTTGGTGCTGGTAACCGCTTTCCATATTCGGGCCGATTCGGCCTCGATCCCCCGGTAGACCTGGCTGGCCTGGGTGCTGGTGACGTCCCAGTCGCGTTTGGCACCGAAACGGTTCTTGGTGTACAGGCAATAGGTTCGCGCCGCAATGGTCTGGGCCTTCAGGGCTTCCATTTCCCAATAGCTGGGCATCTCGGCCCCGACCACCCCGGCCAGGTAGGGCTCGAGTGGGACCAGGTTGATCACGTTGAATGTCTGGTCGCCGGGGTTGACGGAGAGTCTGACCTTGCCACGATAGTCTCTGCCGTTCAAGCTGAAGACGTAGGGCGGTGGCGTGCCGATGACGATGCTACGGCCGGACTGCGGAGAGCTGCCAAAGCACAACTGACCCTTCGCGAGGGTGATCCGGGTCGGGCTGGCGATCTCCGCGGTCAGGGAGGCTTCTGCTCCCACCGGCGCGGCCGCTCCGTGCCGGCTCAGGTGCAGCCCTGAGGATGCTGCCAGGGTGCACTCGGTGGCATCCGCCAGCAGCAGGACGCGCACCCAGAAGCGCGTATCAGCCTCCATCTGGGGGGTTGGCCGCACGATCTCACGCCGTTCGCATCCGAGGAGCACAAAGGCCCACGCGACCAGGCTCGTGGCCAGAACGGCATAACCGCTCGCTCTCTGGCAAACCATTCGCTTCACGATCCTCTCGGCCGTGAGGCTGGGAAACGGTTTGTCACGCAAGGGCAAGGGCATCCAGGATTTGCAGCCTCAGCTAGTCGAGACTCCGCAGGGATAAGCCGAGACCGCCCAAGGCTTTCTTGATCTCGTTCAGACTGGTCACGCCGAAATTCTTACAGCCGAGAAGCTCCGCTTCGGTCGTCCGTGTCAATTCCCCGACGCTGTGCAGATTCAGCTTCTGAAGGCACTTGCGGGCCCGCACGGACAGTTGCAGGTCGTCAACGAGTTTGTTGAGCAGGCCTTGATCTTCCGACGTACCCGGTCCGGCGGTCTCTCCGGCCGGGATGGCCTTGTCCTCCAACGCCATGCCCAGGCGGAGGTTCTTCGTTTCCAGGATGGCCTTGATCTCGCGGAGTGAGGTTTCGCCGAAATTCTTGTAGGAGAGCAATTCGGCCTCGGTGATGTTCAGCAGATCGCCCAGGGTCCGAATGTTCATCTTCCGCAGACAGTTGCGGCTGCGTACCGAAAGCTCGAAGTCCGAAATCGGCGTGTCAAGGATCTGGTTCTTGCGGCTTCTCTTCTTCTCTCGCTCCTCGTCGTAATACATGGTCTTGGAGCTCTCGACGTCCTTCCTGAAGAGATTGGCCCGCGGGTGGTTGGGGTGGCATTCGAGCACCTTGTCGACGCAGAGACCGGCCTTTTCGAATTCGCCGCGGTCCTCATAGAGGACGGCCAGGTTCAGCAGAGCGCTGACGTAGGCCGGGGAACTGGTAATCGCCTGTTTGTAGTAGTCGATCGCAGCCGATTCGTAGCCCGACAGGTCATGTCGATAGGCCAGGTGGAACAGCGCTCGATGGTGGTCGGGGGCCAGCTCCAGCACGGTCTTGTAGTTCTCGACGGCCTCGTCGTACAGTCCCTGTGCCTCCTGGAGACGCCCCAGTTGGTAGTGGTATTCGGCGCTGACGTTCTCGAAGTTGGCGCAGGCCTGGAGCTCTTTCTCTGCCGCTTCCAGATCGCGGGCCTGGCGGTAGGTGGCGGCCTTCTCCAGATTCACACTCAGTGCCTCGGCGCCCAACTTCAGTGTTTTTTCGAAGCTGTCGATTGCTTCCTTGGGCTTGTTGCTCTGACGCAGGGCAAAGGCCAGGTAGGTGAATTTCTCCAGGCAATCGCGGCCCTTTTGCAGCTTCTCGACCGCCTCGGCGGGCCGGCCCAGCATGACGAGGCCGATTCCCGCGGCCAGAACGGCGTCGGCCGAGGTCCGGTTCATCTGGCCCTCGAGCTGTTCTGCGAACTTGAGCCGATTGGATTCACTGGAATGGATCGCTTGCGAGAGGGCCTTCAACTGGTCCATCGAGGGCAGTTGCTCTCCAAACAGATTGATCTCCAACGCGGTACTTTGCTCCATGGATATGGTCTCCCAATGGATCTATTTTGTCAGCGAAACAGAAACCCCGGAAATTTGGCAAACCCACATTATAGACGCCGCGGCGGCTTTTGCAATAGCTTTTTGCCGTGCGGCCTGTCAGGGGTGTCTGTGCAGATTTTAGGGCGTTGTGGCGTTGGGCCAGTAGGTTGGCCATTGTTTGGAGTTGTGGTAGAGGCAACTGACGGCCAGGTGGGCCTCGATTCCCTGGCGATTCCAACGACGCCCGCGT
>Ga0272443_10001622_pt1 | contig 31815 bp, 39 predicted proteins | sample SSMAcet12_FD_193581 | JGI IMG/M metagenome (GOLD analysis project Ga0272443, IMG submission 193581) | Marine sediment archaeal communities from Little Sippewissett salt marsh, Falmouth, MA, United States - SSM-Acet-12 | ecosystem: Environmental > Aquatic > Marine > Wetlands > Sediment ... | reverse complement strand
ACTCATCAAAACCTTTGCGCTCGACCGAGAGAACTACCTCTGTCCCGGTGGGGCCGGTAATCATGTGCACTGCTTTTTCCAACGTAATATTTTTGGTATCTTTGCCGTCAACGGCTATGATTAGATCGTTCGCTTCCAATCCGGCTTTATACGCCGGTGCATCGAAACTTACCAGCGAGTCAACCTGTAAGATACCATCCTTATTTTTGTTGATAACGATACCTACCCCGGAAAACTCATTGGTCATACTTTTACGAAAATCGGCCACATCTGCCGGCCAGATCATATAGGTATAGGAGTCAATAGCGTCGAAGGCCCCTTCGGTGAACTCTGCCATAATAATCCCGTCCGGCAATTTTAACGTTTGTTGATTTATAATGACGACATTCTGAAGAATCAGCAGCAAATGTGTGTACTCGAATAAATCATCTTCGATCTCCTTTGTTTTTTCCGCCAGCAATTCTACGTTTTCCCGAAAGACTTTCACCGCAGATTCATCTTTAAGCTGTTCGAAGGTTTTTTTCAACTCGTCGGTTTCGGTTAGAAGCAGACAATATTCCAACCCTCGCTCGGTCATTTTCTTGAAATCAGGCTTTTGGACGTAATAGCTGCTCAGGGTAGCCATTGCCGTGCGAATAATATCAAAGTTGACCCCCGCGCGACGTTCCTCCCAGGTCACTCCCTCTGTGTTGGGATCGGTAACGTATAAGGCTTTAAGAGTGGCTTGGCGGAGCAGGCGGCGATGGAGATCATCATATTGATACTTCTGTGGATCCAACATCTCCAGCAAACCATAGACATTACTATAAGCCTCCAATCCCTTGTCCTGATCTTCGTAATGATCAGCAATTTGCAGGGTACGAGAGATAATTTCTTGCTCCAGATTTGGATCGACCTGTTCTGTAAGATTCATTCTCTCGGCAATTCTGTGCGAGGCTGTTAGTTGCACCAAAGCCCCCAACCAGTCATCGCGAATTTTCTCACCCTGTTCTTCTTCAAACTTGGTTTTTTCCTCTGCCTTCAGATCTACCGCAAGGCTGGTATTTAAAATATCTTTGCGCCATCGGGCTCGTCCCACATCATCGTTAATCTTTTCGAGATATTTCTTGTAAGCCTCCTGGCGGGCCTCCAGAAGCTTATCCATAAGTTGATCGTAATTTCCTAAAAGCCCTCTCAGATAGTGACCTGAGGAGCTCTGAGCATCAGTACTGCTTAGGTTGGACAGGCACTGCCGGGCTAGTTCAAAATCACCCTGGGTCAGGGCATCGCCGGCCGCCACCAGGGAAGTATCCATCTTAGCGGAGTTGTCCGTATCAGCTTTTTTAACCGGGGAAGAATCGGCGGCTCTCAGTTGCTGAACTGCACATGGTACCGCTATCAATAATGCTAACAGAAAAAGGTGAATAAATACCCGGATACCGGTTAATTTACGTTTAGGACTCGTTTTGATATCCCACTGAGTTTGGGTTTTTGGCATTTGGAGTTACTCCGCTGGGTTGCGTGGTTCGGGATTACATTACACTCTCAACAGAGGCATGCAAACAGGCACGATCAACAAATCATCTCGGCACTATATAATAGTATATCCACTTCGGAAAGTAAATTGAAAGATTTTTATACCAGCCACTTATTCAAATAATGGCACTCCTGAGAGGAAGGTCCGATTAGACATAGGGTACTTTGTCCTTATAAGCGGATATCCTGCCGGAGTGTGCGTATCAACCACAAATAAAAAGCCTCTGCCAGCGTCTTTTTCTCTACTATGATTTTGACCTTACCGACCATACCATCACGCAGACGCAGATCCTTCTGGGGCAGGCCTACTATGAGTTCATACGTGTTTTCAGCCGGTTCGAGAGCCTCCTCTCTGCTGGTCGTAGGCATGGTGGAAATTTCCCCGCCAAAAACAGTGGAAAATGCTGCACTGGACATTTTTAAAACAGGAGTGGGTGGTTTTTCGGACACCCTCGTTTCAAACGTTTCCGCAGACAAAGCCCATAATTTGATTTGAACCGCCTGACAGGGATCTATTAATTCAATATCACGATGGTTAACTGCGGATACTGCCTCGAAATAGCCCGGTTGGTACACCGCGAATATCTCCCCCTGTAAAGGTAAAAATGTGCCGTCCAGGTTAGCCAGAGGTATCGGCATACGCAACTGCACTATGCCATCTGCAGGTGAGCGGATAGTTAAATGTTCCAAATTATGTCTCGCCCTCTCGAGATTGCTCTGCAGTTGTTTGATCTGGGTCTGGATTTTGGCTTCCAGTGCGTCATCACTGAGTTCATGGGCATTGTCTTTTTGGATGGTTTTTTGCTTAATCTGGAAATTCAAGTCGGCAACTTCGTATTCCAGATTGGGATTGGACAGCACCAGCAGAACCTGTCCGGTTTTAACTTGTTGGCCGTCCTTAATAAAGTCAGGATTTAGCTTGCTCTCTATAAAACCAGGTTGGGTGACATATATGGAGTGCATTTCATGTGGTCGCAGGACACATTGGGCCTCAACAGTTTGTTCGACAGGCAGCAGCAGCAAACCATATATCGCCCCACCTATAACCAACAACAAAATTACCGCTGTGGCAATACGGATATGAATTCGGTGTCGCTGGGTGGTGAGAAATTGAGAGAACTTGATTAGTGGCTGGATAAAGGAGGAATAAATACAGGCCAAGGCCATTATCCCCCCTATCACTCCCCAACCATAAGGATCGAGAAATTTCCAGACCATGGTGATGATGGCAACCATGATGAACCAGCGATAAATAGCACTGCAAACAGCATAACCAGACACTGTAAATTCCCGGCCCCGCACATCAATCGGTTCCTGGGCCGTATCAACCCCCAACACCCACTTCTGCAGAAGGTACCAGAGGTAGGAACTGCTCTTTTGTTTAAGGTTTGGTATTTCCACCAGATCCATCATAAAATAGTAACCGTCATAGCGCAGCAGCGGATTACCGTTGAACAGAAAGCTGTTGAGACTGGCCACAATCATTACATTCAGAGAAAACTGGTTGATTACTGTTTTCGGTTCGGTCAACGCCCAGACATATGTGGCCAACGCCGCCATGAAAAATTCGACAATAATACCCGCCGCGGTAATATACATCCGCCTCTTTTTTTCCGGGATCATCCAGGCATCGGAGACATCGCAGTACATACAGGGCATAAATACTAAAAACAAAATGCCCATTTCGTGTACCTCGCCGCCGAAATGTTTGCTCGTCAGACCGTGTCCAAACTCGTGCGGGATTTTTATCAAAAACAAGGCAATCGCCATCAAGAGCAGATTAAAAGGGTCCAGAATAGGCTGACGTTGACCTAATTTTTCAAAGTTGCCTATCAGAAAAAATAAGGCCCCGACGATAATCAACCCGGCCAGAACCGCCATAAATCGGCTGTAGATGAATTTGCCCAGGTGCGCATTTAAATAATTAAGAAATTTGTCGGGATCAAACAGGCAAATACGGTAGAATAAATATTCCCGGCGGATCTTTTTGAAAAAACTCTGAGTGAGGACCTCTTTGCGCTGCAGTAGATAATCGGTACTCTGCTCGCCCGGCAAATGCAGAAGATTGGCACCGCGCAGCATAATAATAAAGCTCATAACCGCCTGAGAATCGAATTCCTCATTTGGGAACCGCCGGCTGAGGTTTTTGAGAACCTCTTCCATATCTGCCTTGCCGTCCAGCATCTCGTAAATGCTGTATTCGGGTGGACGCAGTCGATAATATCTTAAAGAAGTGGGATCTTTCAGTACATAGCAGGGTTTGCCGTAATAGACCTGTTCGGTAATTTCTACATCGCGACGAGCTTTGGGCAAAGCGCGGTTGTCCTCCTGCGGCTCATGCACGCCCAAAACAATATCATCGCGTTTATCTTCTACCATAGCTTTTTATTCCACTTTTCTCCCCACTATTTTAAACTCAATTTTCTAAAAAAATGTCACCCGGAAGAACCGGATAACCTTGCGTAATAACACATAGCCCAGAGGACGGGAGACCGTAGCGATTTTAGCACGACCGATCATACCGTCACGCAGCCCCTGGGCAATCTCCTCCAGTTGTTCAGGGGCTAAGTCAATGCGAACCTCATAGACGTTACCGTCCTCCTTTATTATAGGCATTTGACTGATCAGGCCGGCATCAGCCAGAACGGTCTTCAACTTATATTTTGGATAGGCCATCAAAAAAAATCGCACCTGTTCTTCGCCGCCGTCGGCTAAACCGCGCTGTACCCAGGAGATTTCTTCCTGCGGCACATCCAATTGTAGTTGCCATTGACTCAAGTCGGCAATTTCGCAAATCGTCTCGCCGATCTTGGGAACCTGGCGTTCCTTACGTTCCAGTTGCGCTGTGAGAATTGTTCCGTTGATCGGAGCACGAATTTGACACTTTTCTATCTGTTCATTAAATAATTCTATCCGTTTCTTCAGGATATTGATTTGCAATTTGCTGATATCTCTATCTACAGGATTAGGAGCCTGACGGGTATTGATTTCTTCTTTCTCTAATTCCTGTTTTAAATTTTCCAACTGGGTGCGAAGTTCCATATCATCCAGTTGAGCTATGAGTTCGTCTTTATTCACATAACCGTTGGGCTTGACAATTTTTATGATTTCCAGACTGTCTATTGGCGATTGAACAAGACGTATCTGCCGGGGTGAAAGCGCACAGGCACATTCAATCTTTACCATCCAGGGCAGCAATAACAAAATAACCAGGCCCAACAGGATAACAGCCGCAATCGTCAGCCACTTGCGCTTTTTCTTGGGATCATCCTTAACCTTCTTTAAGCGGGCCAGGGGACGGACCATTGGTACTGAAGCCATCTCCAGCGCATTGGTAAGGGCCAGCGCCGCGTGATTACTTACCGCAGCCATCATCCCCGCCAGGTTCAACGTTGTTTGTTCGTCAAAACCCTCGGCAATGAGTACACCCAGAAATTTCTCCTCACGTTGGATTGGTTGTAAAAATATTTGATCTAGTTTACTGATATTGAAATAATCTTTGAGCAGGGTGGTTAATTCTTCCTCTTCGGGCATTTCCACCAACTGTTTTCGGGAGGCAACGATGGGCTTTTTCTCATGCAGACAGTGTTTACTCAATTTTTCAATCGACTGCATTAAAACCGCTCGGCGGTCGGGTTTATCGACGCCACTTACGGCACGCAGACCACGCTTGACCTTAGGATCTATCCAGATCACAACTCTATCACAAGCGATGGCATCACGGCCCAGGTTGGCGACTTTATAGATAACCTTTTCAGGATCAAGCGTGTCGTGTACCCCTTCGGTATATTTAAGCAGACGGGCCAACGATTTACGATCATCATCCAGAACTGCTGCCCGTCGATGGGTCAGATAGGTTTCCGCCGATTCGCCGATCTTATCTAACAGCCCCATCACAGATCGGAAGTCATGCGGACTAAGATTTTCCGCTCCGATCATCTGCAGGACCATGGCCACCTGATTGGCAGCTTTAAGGGGCTCAAAAAACAAGGGATAGGAGCACTGGTTTGCCAATGCTGCCCCGGCAACATCGGTTGGTTCGGCACCGGCGGCTGGTATGACAAGCGGTTTTGCTTCTTGAATACTGCGCTGAACTGCCTCCAGTACAATACGCTGCTGCTGGGGGTCTTTAATTTGACAGAGATCCATCTCGAGATGGCAGTAACATTGGGCGGGCCCTTCACCGGGCTGGTTGACCCAGATAGCCCCACCACGGGAACCGGTAGCCGCCACTGCCAGTTGCAGATAGTTGGCAAAAAACTGGGGCGGCTCCAGATTCAGAGAAGGCAGCTTGGCTATTCGAGCCAATACCTCTGTAAGTTGTTGTGTGGCTTGATTTTCCGGCACTAAACCTATCCTTCTCCCCCTATATTTTGCTGTCTATACTTATTATTTTAACTTCAATTTTTGAGCGGTCAAATAAGGTACCCGCTTCTAATATTTATCGGCCGGAAACATATTGAAATCCATTTTTATTGCAGATTGAACTCTCGCTGCTTAACCATAGACAATAAAAGACCCTGCCACCCCTGAATTATCCAGGAATGGTCAAGGTCTTTTATTGCAATTAATACCTTATCGGTCGCCCGGCTTTTGCGCCAGACTATCAACTAATTACGGGCAGGAGCCCATCCATTGTGAGGAGAAAATAGCAAAATCCAGTAATTGCACTTTCCCATCACAATTCAAATCTGCGGTGTTATATCCACCGGCCTTGCCTTTCCAGAGCCAGTCGTCCACAAAGGTTAGGAAATCACCGAGATCCACGGTCCCGTCATATTTAAAGTCGGCACAGTTGCAGCATTCATCCGGATCAGTGAAGAGGATATAGGATAGATCCGCACTGTCTCCGTTTTGGTCGAAGATTTCTGACCATACCCACTCATCAGCTAACATGTAGCCCTGCACGCCGTCATCCATAAAGACGTGCTCATGAATCGTCCAACCCCACGCATAAAATGGCGGGTTGTTCACATTGTAAACAGCAGTAATACTCAACCAGAAGATGCCATCTACTTCACGCTGACAGAACCATTTCTCTTCGGGCAGACGCACCGAATATCTGAAGACCGGCTCACGTGGACCCGGTGTTGGAACTCCGCCTAACTCTGGATACTTATCAAAGCCAACCATGACTTCATCATAATCAGAGGTAAGGTATTCCCATATCACTCTCGCCGGATGGCTGAAGCTGTAATCGTTGCAGGGATCACCCACGGGCATATCCGTCCAGACCCGCAACAGGAAATAATCCGGCGGTTCCGGTCGCTGCATCACTTCGTACATACACGGATAATATTCATAGTTGAGATAGGAGCCCCACCAGCAAATCGCAGTTACCGGTGTCCGACGTTTACAGGGCCAGTCATCGGCTGCCAAATGGCTGAACACAATAATGCAGGGATCACCTAACGTTATATCAGCCATCGATTCTTTATCTTCATAATGCGCCCAATGGCGAAAGCCCGTAAAGGCCTGTTCCCATTTGATGTAGCAGGGATCGGTATCCAATTCGAAGGCCACGTCAACGCTTTCGCCCTCAGGATCCTTGAGCGGCTCGACCTGACCGGAACTAACGGTCATACCCGGTTGGGGATCAACATCAACGGGTATGGCAACCTTGGCGGCATCGTCCATCCAGTGCCACGGCCGGGTCTTCCAGCCCCACGGATTTTGCACAACTGCCACTTGAGGATAAATGGCCGCGATACTGATCCAAAAAACGTAATCCTGCGTCTCATATTCAGCCTGTTTGAAATACTCACAGGGATCCAAATCTACATAGTACTGGAAGCAGCTATCCATCATGCCCGCCCCCCAGACATCAACATCATAGCCGACCCACTCTATTTCTACCCGGTCGGGATCAACCTTAAGCACCTTGAGAAGCTTATCGGGTTGACTGTAGGTTAGTGGATCAAGCGGATCGGGATCAGGTATATTACTCCAGAATCCTATCTGCCAGTAGCACGGATCGGGATCAGGCGGTAGCATATTATCCCAGTATATATAAGAGCCCCACCAGTGGACCGAGGTGACCGGCATAGTTCCCAGACACCTGAAGTCATCGGCTACTATCTTGTATTGTTCCACCGGCTCAGTGATTATATCAAAGGCCAGATCCACAGACTGTTGTGTTTCAGGATGAATAAGTTCATGCCAAATGACATCACAGGGATCTTCTCCCTGGGCCCAGCAGCCATCATCATACTGAACTACATCACTGGTCTTCCAGCCCCAACGTGCCGTTGTAGTCCCTTGGGGGTACGCCTGGACATCCAGCCAATAGATATTGCCTTCCTCCTGGACAAAGGCGTCACAGGGATCGATATTGAACTGATAAAGCCAGCAGGTCCAATCACCGGGCCAATAATACATGCTCTGACAAGGAATGAAATAGCCTTCCATTAATTGATCCGCAAAAACCAAGGCGGAGAACTCGGGGAATTGGAAGGTCTTTTTCCAAATGCATTTTCCAGGCATGCTAAAACCACCAGGATTCTGTGCAGCGGGTATATCTTCGTGGATACTCAACATAAAGGACACACTGTGAGGATCAATAGGATCACCGGGTAGCTCATCATATAACCACGAACTAAATATATTTATACCCGTAATGCGTCCGGTTTTATTACACATGAAATCACTGGCGACAATCTGCGGAGTTGGCACCGGGAACGCATTGTCCCAGGTAGCATCAACATCCATGCCTAAAGTTGAAAGGTCCGGTGGCTGATGCCACTTATACGGGTCAGTTACCTCAATCTCCGCATTGCCCGATTTCTCGTCCCAGCCGCAATATTCCGGCGTCTCATACGTCGCATCCACTTCAAGCGGCGGTTGCGACCACTTCAAATGCGGCACCGGTTCCTTGGGCCCCTCGACTTCTGTTGTGTCAATTTCAAAGGCCAGGTCAATAGAACATGGATCATAGGGATGGCCCGGCGGATATCTCAATTCATGCCATTCAATCACATCATGGGGGTCCACACCTATCCCCCAAACCGCATCATCCATAAAGTGCTCGCAAGGATCGCGTGTCTTCCAGCCCCACCTTATGCTCGGATCCAGCGTCTGCGGAAAGGCCTGCACATCCAGCCAGTAGATATTGCCCGCCTCCTGCACAAACACACAGGGATCATCCACGTCGATATAAAAATCGTATTTCCAGCAGCCAACATGATCACCATCTATAACTTCTGGCGGTTCGGTACAAGGTGAGTACCACCATTGAGGACTGGCAAATGCTTCCTCAACCGTAAATTGCCCCGGCTCGAATCTTTCCCACCATAGTAACTCACCGGGTATGCTATGGCCGCTGGGACTTTGCTCTGCCGGAATATCCTTGTGGATGCTCAGGACAAATGCAACATTCTCCGGTTCATAATTAGGAAACTCATCCCCTTTCCATGAAGACCAGATACCTATATGGGTAATAGGCCCGTCCATTTCACAATAGAAGTCATCCGCCAAAATTTGGGGATACGGCCCCGGCGGTACAGGATCAGCAATCCACGTACCATCCACATTCATGGCAGTATCCCTACGATCGGGTTTTTGTAACCATTTGTTGCGCACCAGAGCCGCCGCCCCCATGACGGCCACATCGTCGGCACCTGCCCCCCCACTACCCTGACCCAAATCATTTACGTCGATTGTGTGAGTGGCATTGGCCAGGTATTTCACAATTATCAGCGCTCTATCCGCAGCACCGGCGGTGTACATATCCAGTCGGGCAACCTCTATGCCGTCAACCATTATCTGGGCCAGCCCATCGTTATTATCCCCAACCATATGAACCGAGACCACGGTACTGTTGACGGTAGTGCTGGTCGTGATCATATGACCGTTAAACCGCATCCACACTTCATTAGCGTTGCCGTCTATATTGGCCGGGTCATTGACCGACCAGTCTTCATAGTCTCTCGGCGGCCCCGCAGTATAGTCGGCATCGAGCCATTCCTTAATGATATAGCCTTGTACCTTTTCCGTCCCCAGTAAGGGATCCTCAAACTCCAAGTCATTAAATGACAAACCCAAAGTTATATCAACGTTGGGCGACTGGCTGACGATGGTAATCGCCCCCACCGGCTTAGCCGCCAGGCTGGCCCAGCCTACCATCAGCGCGCATACTAACAACTTTCGTAAACTTTTTGCTTTCATAATCAAACCTCCGTTTATTAATGACATGATAACACCAACACAATTTATTAAAAACCAACCTTTAAGTTATAATGATTTTTGCGACTTAAATTGTTAATGTCGGATTCTTTAAAATAAAAAACCACGCAGGTTCAAAGACCTGTCTAGGCGCAAAGCTAGACCATTAGATTTGATTCGTTAAAGATTGAACCTTCTCTTTAGAAGCTTCTCTTTCAATTCTACCTCCCTTCTCCACTAAAAATGAGAAAGTGCAGAATTATCGATGTATTCACTTGAAGATCCTAACGATTATCAGCAATTTTGTCAATGATTATCGGACAAAATCCTTAAAATATTTTAAAGTATTTCCCTACCATGTTTCACAAAGTTTGAAACAATTATATATAAGGAGTTGATAGGATCCGACCCGGAAATGGTTATTCTACCTAAACCTAAATACCCCGCCTTCAACCGGTTATGTTTCTATATCGATCCAGAAGGGAAACAACCCGCTCCATATCAGCTGGCAGAGGTGCTTGAAATTTCATTTCCTCTCCCGTGATGGGATGGCGTATTTGCAGTTCGAATGCATGCAGGGCCTGCCTTTCGATGACAAAGTCACTTGCTGCCAATTCCGCTCCCACTTCCCCCTCCCGCGGCATAATCCCACCATCGACAAGCTGTTCTAAGGTCATCATTTTGCCCTGATACATCGAATCGGCCACAATCGAATGTTTCAGAGAACTCAGGTGAACACGCAACTGGTGTGTCCTGCCTGTTTTTGGCATAAGCTTTAAAAGAGCATATCCACGATATTGTCTTTGGAGTTCGTATGTAGTTACAGATTCTTTGCCGCCTTCTTCTCGGACGGCATATTTTTCCCGGACATACCGATGGCGACCTAACGGCAGATTGATCACATCTCTATCCAGCACCATCGTGCCGTGTACGATTGCCAAATATGTCTTGCGCGTTTGGCGATATTCAAATTGATGTGCCAGCCGCCAGTGAGCCGTATCGGTCTTGGCAACAACCAGCACACCGGTTGTGTTGCGATCCAAACGATGGACTATACCGGGTCGAAACTTTTCGTTTACACTTGATAAGGAATTACTGTAATAGACCAGCCCGTTAACAAGTGTACCCGTTTGATTGCCGCGGGCCGGATGTACAATCAGATCCGCGGGCTTATTAATTACCAGCAGATCCTCATCTTCGTAGATGATATCAAGCGGAATATCTTCCGGAGGTATTTCATTGGTTGCCGGAGGTGGTAATATCAGATCCACGCGATCCTTGGGCAACAGTTGGTAACTGCACTTTACTCCACGCCCATTGACGGTTACAGCTTCTTCTTTAATTAGTTGCTGGATCACATTGCGCGAAAAATCCGGAAAGCGATGTTTAAGATATTTGTCTATCCTGCGCTGGGGCAGACGCCGGCGTATCGTCAGACTGAAATGCTGAGCACCGTCTTCCTCTGCTTCAACCGGATTAGACAAATCAGGTGATTGCTCCGGGTCGTTATTGGGATTTTGAACTTTTTCCGCCATACCATATCCAGCCGTCCCATGCAATCTTTCAGAGGACGTCGTTATTGGGGCAAGTGTTCTCGAATCTGATCGGCTAATTCGCTCATGCGTCCTTCAGGGTATTCACTATGGGGACCATATTGAACGACACCGTCGCCCTGGCGGCGGGGAATGATATGAAAGTGAATATGATCGACAAGTTGTCCGGCACAACGGCCGTTATTATTGACGATATTACACCCTTCGGCCCTTACCGCCTTCAAGATCGCCCCCACTAGTGTGGGTATCTGCTGCGCCAGTGCCGACATCACCGAACCGGAACAATCTTCCAGCCGGGAAAAATGCTCTTTAGGTATCAGCAAAGCGTGTCCTTCATTAAAAGGATTAATATCCAAAAAGGACAACACCTGCTCGGTTTCAAAGATTTTTGCGCAAGGAATCTCACCCCGTATTATCTTACAGAATATACAATCTTCCGCCATAATTGCTTTTATTCTTTTTTGTCGCCGGCTTCTTTGAGGGCGTCTTTTTCGTCCTCTGTCACCTGCCCATTGGCAGATTCCTCTGGCTCCGGCTGTTCTTCTGCCCCCTCGTCACTAACTGCTTCTTCGTCGATCGCTTCTTCCACCGGTGCGTCTTCCACTATTACCGCTTCTTCTGCTTCCGGTTTGGCCGGCCGCTCTTTAACCGCCTTTGTTTCTTCACCAACCAATTGCAAAATTGCCAACCGACCGTTATCGCCCACCCGTCGCAGCGGTAAACGCACAATACGCGTGTATCCTCCGTTGCGCTCGGCAAACTTCGGACCGACCTCATCAAACAATCTTTGAATCACCGTACTTTCTTTAACCGGCTCACCGTCTTCGATTTTACATATATCTCTATTATGCAATAAGGCAATCGCCCGGCGGCGGGCATGGAGTGAACCGTTTTTGGCTAAGGTGATTAATTTTTCTGCAAAGGGACGTACAAATTTAGCCTTTTCTATCGTAGTTGAAATCGTACCGTGTTCAAACAACGAGCTGGCTAAATTACGCCTCAGCGCCTGACGATGAGCGCTGGTCCGTCCCAAATGTTTAACCGCAATCTTATGTCGCATATCATTTCTCCTCGGACTGCATCATAATGCCCAAGTCCGCCAATTTCCGTTTTACTTCGCGTAAGCTGGTCTTGCCGAAACTCCTCAGTGCCAACAGTTCGGTTTCACTCATCTGAGCCAGTTGCCCTACGCTTTCAATCTTGGCCATTTCCAGGCAGTTACTGGCCCGTACTGACAATTCCAACTCCGAGATAGGCAGATTCAGTTTACGCTGTATTTCTTCATCTACATCAGACACGCCCTCTTCTGCCAACTCGGCGATTTTACTGGTTAGTTCCTCACCCAATTCGAAGTAATTGACGAAGGGACTGAGGTGTTTACGAAGAATCTTGGCCGACTCCACCAAGGCCATCTCAGGCCCGACCGTACCGTCAGTCCAGATTTCCATAATCAGCCGATCGTAATTAATCCTCTGGCCTACCCGGGTCTCCTCTGTCTTATAGCGCACCCGGACGACCGGTGAAAAGATCGCATCCACCGGAATCACGCCGTGTTCTCTTTCTACTGCATCTTCATCTTCACTGGCGGGCACATAGCCGCGACCCTTGCTCACCCGCAGTTCCATGGAAAATTCCATATCATCTGTCAATGTCGCAATCACTTGCTCTTTATTGATGATTGTGATGGCCGGATCTGCCTGAATATCTGCTGCGGTGATAACCCCGGCTTTGTTCGCCTCTACCTGCATCGTCTTGGGCTCATCACCCTCCAATTTCACCACAAGTGATTTGATGTTCAGAACCAGATCCGTTACATCTTCCATTACTCCAGGCAGAGAGGCAAACTCATGATCAGCACCTTTAATCTTGATGGCATTAACAGCGCTGCCTTCTAGGCTGGATAGGAGAATTCTGCGCAAACTATTGCCTACTGTTGTCCCAAAACCGCGCTCAAAAGGCTCTATATATAATCGCCCATAGCGGTCCGTGGAAACTTCTTCATCCAATTCAACTTTAGTGGGTAATTCTAATCCGCGCCACCTGATTCGCATAATTCGGCCTCCATATTCGCCGCAACCACCATCAGTAGATTCCCTCCCAGGCGGTTTCTTTGCCGCCAGAGGCCTGATAATCCCAGGAAACTACTTCCTCTTGGTTGCCGTTTATTTTTATTATAAGAAGTATCCGGCATATTGTTTCATCCGACAAACCAGTAATAAATCCGTCCCCTCCACAAAAACACATTCATAAGACAATTTTCGCTGCCGCTTTTAATATCACAACAGATTGACATCAATATCAAAGCCGGCTCGTTTTCTTACGCTTGTGATTTTTTTCTACTGGTTGCTATCTCCTTTTATGAACTACTGGTACTACCGGGAGCAAAACTCTACAATCAATTGTTCTTCTACGGGAATCTGCACATCTTCACGACTCGGTAATGCCAACACAACTCCCTCTGCTACCGTCGTGTTCACCTGCAGCCAACTTTGCACCTCTGCACTACCCTCCGTATCCAGATGTGATCGGATCAGCTTTTCGGACTTATCCGACTTTTTCAGGGTTATCTTGTCTCCCTGGTTCACCAGGTAACTGGCGACATCCACTTTATGTCCATTTACATGGACATGTCCGTGCCCGATCACCTGCCGAGCCAGTCGGCGGGATGAAGTCATATTCATCTTGAATACAACATTATCCAGTCTTCTTTCCAACAGTCCCAACAAAGCCTCACCTGTGTTGCCGCGAATACGTTCTGCCTGACGGAAGTAGCGCCGGAATGGTTTTTCCAGCACTCCGTAATAACGCTTCACCTTCTGCTTTTCACGCAGATGAACGGCGTAGTCACTGGAGCGGCCCCGACGCCAGGCATGCATACCTGGAGGTTTATTATGATCCTGCTTTTCGATGGGGCACTTGGCGGTTTCACAGCGTAGTCCTTTCAGGAACAACTTTACGCCTTCGCGCCTGCATCTGCGACATACAGCTCCCAAATCTCTACTCATAGGAAATATTACGCTCCTTATTGTTTTGATATTTCAATCATTTGTGTCTTAAATTTATTTAAATATTCCGGATATAAAAATCAGGAATTAAATCTATTTCGTATTTAACTAGACTCTTCTTCTCTTCTTGGGCCGACAACCATTATGAGGCAGTGGCGTCACATCCTCGATGGATGATATTCTCATGCCCGCCGATTGCAAAGCCGTTATCGCCGCTTCCCGACCCGAACCGGCCCCTTTGACGCGCACTTCCATCTCGACCACACCAAACTTACGGGCGGTATGTGCACATTTCTCTGCTGCCTGCTGAGCGGCAAAAGGTGTGCTCTTACGTGAGCCCTTGAACCCGATCGTGCCGGCCGAATCCCAACACAACGTCTCACCATTCACATCCGTAATTGTGATCAGAGTATTGTTAAAAGAGGCCTTGACATGGGCTATAGCCTTGCCCACATGCCGCCTTATTCGCTTTTTTGAGCCCTTTTTCGCCATACTTTATTTCCTGCTACATACCTTTATATATTTTCAGGGTTTGCTTCTTATGCCTTTTATTATCTATGTGGCCTTAACATCCATAAAACTTGTCCCGCCCCAGCTTAAAGCCCAGGCGGATTTATGGTTATTTGTTACTTAGCCGCGTAGTTCCTTAACGCCCTTCTTGCCCGCCACTGTCTTACGTGGGCCCTTACGGGTCCGGGCATTACTCCGGGTACTTTGGCCGCGTACGGGTAGTCCCCGCCGATGGCGCAGGCCCCGGTAACAGGCAATGTCTCTCAGACGGGCAATGTTTTGACTCGTCTGACGGCGCAATTGCCCTTCGATCACATAATTGCGATCAAGAATACTGTTAATACGACTAAGTTCATCATCGGATAGCTCCTTGGCCTTTAAGTCCTCGGCTATTTGAGCTTCCTTCAGAATTTGCCGTGATAAATATGGACCGATCCCATGGATATATGTCAGCGAGACACATATCTGCTTATCATTGGGAACATCAATACCGGCAATACGGGGCATAGGTTCACCTCGCTACTTACCTTGGCGTTGTTTGTGGCGGGGATTAGACGAACATATCACCCTTACCACACCTTTACGCTTGATAATTTTACAGTTTTCGCAAATTCGTTTTACCGAGCTGCGTACTTTCATGTCACTACCTGTTTGTTCATCTATCGGGGCTTTTGGCCCACTTTGTTCTTGTTTCAATCTTGACGGATTCGTCAAGATTCTCAAACGCCTCAAAAACCAACTCCCTACCCCAAATTTGAGGTAGGTTCCGGCTTCTTATTTTCGCAATATTATCCGTCCACGGGTCAGGTCATACGGGCTCACCTCTACCGTTACCTGATCACCCGGCAGAATACGGATAAAGTTCATCCTCATCTTACCAGATACGTGTGCAAGGATTTCATGGCCGTTCTCCAATGCCACCTTAAATACGGCATTGGGCAGGGCTTCCAGCACAGTCGCATCCACCCTGATCGCTTCTTGTTTAGCCATCCTTTATATCCTTACTTATTTTTGTGCCGCGGTCATTTTGGCCGTGCCTTCTCAATAGCCCCCGATCTAAATCAGGAAGCCTTTCTTTGTAATCATGGCTCGGTCAGCACTTCTGCGCCGTTGTCTGTAATCGCTAGCGTATGCTCAAAATGGGCTGATGGTTTACCGTCGGCGGTAACCACCGTCCACCCATCTGCCAGTACCCGGGTTTTATAAGTGCCCAGGTTCACCATCGGCTCAACTGCCAGGATCATACCCTTACGCAGTAAAATATCATCCTTCAACAGTTCTTTATTAACAAAGTTGGGCACTTTGGGATCTTCATGCATCTTACGGCCTATCCCATGGCCCACATAATCTCGCACCACGCCAAATCCTGCTCCCTCGGCGTGATCCTGCATCATTTGTGCTACTTCACTCCAAAGCCTTCCAGCCTTGGACTCTCTTACTGCGATATCCAGCACTTCCTTTGTCACCTGCACCAGCTTGGCCGTTTCCGGCTCAACCTGCCCCACCATGATCGTCACTGCCGCATCACCACAGTAGCCCTGCAGTTTTACACCACAGTCGATACTTATTATATCTCCGGAGCACAGCTTCCTTTCCCCCGGAATGCCGTGCACCACTTGCTCATTAATACTGGCACATATGCTGGCCGGAAAATCCATTTTCCCATGAGGGTTTTTCACCCCCTTAAACAGCGCTATACCTCCTGCCTCGGCGATAACCTCATCACTTATTTCCGCCAGCCGCTCTGTGCTTACTCCTTCTACCGCCTCTTTGCTCAGTCGCTGCAGGACCTGGCCCACAATTTTACCTGCGGACCTGATTAAATCGATTTCGCCTTTACTCCTTATTGCTATAGCCATTCGCTCTGTTAGGCAGGCACTACTTTCTCCATGGCCTCAATAATTGATTGAGTAACCTTGGTAATTTCCACATTGCCGTCGATATCCACCAGGTTGCCCTGATTTTGGTAATAATCCACCAACGGGGCGGTTTGCTCGTGGTACGTTTGGATACGATTGCACACCACCTCAGACGTATCATCCGGACGCTGGAAAAGCTCACCACAGCCGTTATCACATTGATTTTCTTTCTGCGGCGGATTGAACACTACATGGTACGCGGCCCCACAGGCATTGCAACTGCGCCTTCCGGTAATTCGCTCTTCGAGCTTGCCGTCATCCACTTCCAGATTCAATACTATATCTACCTTTTCGCCCTTTTGTTTAAGGGCCGCGTCTAATTCCTGGGCCTGACCGGTGGTTCGAGGAAAACCGTCCAGAATAACTCCTTTGCCTGAGCTGACATTTCCCATCTCGTCGATCATCATGGCCACAATCAAATCATCCGGAACCAATGCGCCCTTGTCCATATAAGACTGGGCCTTTTGACCAAGCTCCGTGCCTTCTTTACGATGCCTACGCAGGGCATCGCCGCTGGAAAGATGCGCCAAGCTGAACTTCTCTGCCAGCACCTTACATTGGGTTCCTTTACCGGCTCCGGGTGGTCCTAAAAATATTACAATCATTATGTATCCGCTATAAGTTAAAACAAAACTATAAAATCAATAACAATACTCTATTTCCGCAGCAGCAAAGTAAATTTGCTCCCGGTGTCAATTATGCATATGCCCCCTTGATTCGGCCGCCGTCCATAAAGCCGGAATAGTTCCGCATAATCAAGTGCGTCTCGATCCTCTGCACCAGGTCCAGCGATACCGAAACCGTAATCAGCAGTCCCGTACCCCCTAAAAACTGAGCCACTGCAAAGGGTATATCCAGCCAGATCATCACCAGTGTGGGGACCACCGCAATCATTGCTAAAAAGGCCGCTCCCACATAAGTAATTCGCGTCATAACCCGTTCCAGATATTCAGCCGTCCGCCGCCCCGGCCGCAACCCGGGAATAAAACTGCCGTAATCACGCAGGTTGGATGCCATCTCTTTGGGCTGAAATTGCACCGTAGCCCAGAAATACGCGAAGAAATAAATCAGCGCTATGTACATAAAGCTGTACATAAAAGAACGATAGGCAAATGCGTTATTCAGTTCCCTGATAATCGCACTACCGGGCCACAACCTGGCAAATTGGCTGATGATAATCGGCGGAAATTGCATCAGGGTAACCGCGAAGATAATAGGCATAACCCCGCCGATATTAACCCGCAAAGGCATATACTGTCTTTGCCCGCCGAACACACGTCGGCCGCGGGTCATCTTGGCCTGCTGAATCGGAATACGTCTCTGTCCCTGGGTGATCAGGATTGAACCGGCAACCACTCCCAAAAATGCTATAACCAGGAATATCATCTTGGCCGGGCCGATTACATCCGAAGAAGCGTCAACGTCAAAACTGGACATGTTGACAACTTGCCTGATTGCCCAGGGCATCCGAGATACAATTCCAGCCATAATAATTAAACTTATGCCATTACCAATCCCGTATTCATCTATTTGCTCACCCAGCCACATCAGAAAAATCGTCCCCGCTGTCATGGAGACCACCCCCATCAGGAAAAACATCGTCCAGTGTTCTGCGCGTACCTCATCAAATACAAACCCCTGCCTGCTCATCCAGACCATGACAAACGAAGATTGTATCAGACATAACAGCACCGTGGCGTAACGGGTATATTCCTGTATCTTCTTACGGCCCACCTCCCCTTCTTTGTGTAACTTCTCCAGGGCTGGTACCACCGTTACTAATAATTGAAAGATAATCGAGGCGGAGATATAGGGCATAATACCCAGTCCAAACAGACTACTTTGTCGCAGACTCCCCCCCGTAAACATCTGCAGATAATCCGCCACCCGCCCGAAAGGTGAATCCGAATCACTCTGAGCCAGCTTGCCCATCTCCACTTGATCGATACCCGGAACAGGCACATGAAATCCTACCCGGTAAATACAAAGCATCGCCAGCGTAAAGATGATCTTCTTCCGCAGCTCGGGAATCTTGAATATGTTTGCTACTGCACTAAACATTTATTTCAAACTTATCCTCTTATACCCATATACTCTATTTAATCACTTCCACCGTCCCGCCGGCACTGGTTATCTTTTGCTCGGCGCTGCGGCTGAATTTGTGCGCTACTACGGTAAGCTTGCGGTTGAGTTGTCCGTCTCCGAGAATCTTCACCGAATGTTTCGCACTGTGAATTAGGCCCGCTTCGTGTAATAGCTGGGCATCGATGCGCGAGCCTTCTGCGAAATGGTCCAATTGGGAAACATTCACTATCGCATAAAAATTGGCGAAATTGGCATTGTTGAATCCCCGCTTCGGCAGTCGCCTGAACAGGGGCATCTGCCCACCTTCCTTGACTATGGGAGGCCGCTTGCCGCTGCGCGACAATTGTCCTTTATGGCCCTTGCCGGCGGTCTTGCCCAGACCGCTACCTTGGCCACGCCCCTTGCGACGACGCCGCTTATGCCTTCCCGCCCTCTGGGTTATCTCATGAGTCATCATTAGCTAACTGACACTCCTCTTAATTGCTCAATCTGTTCCCGGCTCATTAAAGTCTGTAAAGCATCTAAGGTAGCCTTTACCACGTTCTTGGGGCTGGTACTACCGTAAACCTTGGTAAGAACATCCTGTATCCCCACCAGTTCCAGCGCCGCTCGTGCCGAAGCACCGGCGATTATACCCGTACCTTCACTGGCTGGGATCAGCCTGACTTGGGTCGCCCGGAAACTTCCGGTTACTTCATGAGGTATAGTGCGACCTTCCAGGTTCACCCTGACCAGGCTCCTGCGTGCCTCCTTCATGGCCTTTTCCACCGCCGGCGGCACCTCATTAGCCTTACCATACCCTATACCTACCTCCCCATCACGATTACCTACAACTACCAATGCCCCAAAACTAAAACGCCGACCACCTTTAACCACTGTAGAGCAGCGATATACCTTGACCACCCGCTCCTCGTAAGGGCTGGCTTCTTCAAATCCCTGGTTTCTCGGTGTTATCTGCGCCACAATCTGCTCCGTTTCATTATTGCTCTTTTGTATGCTCCGGCCTTCACAGCCGCGCTCTTTTTATCTCTTTATTTATAACTTCTACTATTAAAATACCAATCCGGCTTCCCGCGCTCCTTCGGCCAGGGCCCGCACTCTGCCGTGATACTGATATCCCTTGCGATCGAAACGTACACTTCGAATACCCAGCGACGTCGCTTTGCGACCCAACGCTTGGCCCACCAGCTTGGCAGCTTCTTTGTTTCCCATATTGCCCACCTTATCCCCCAGCTTATCGCTTAGGGTGCTGGCCGCAGCTAAGGTAAAGCCGCCCTCATCATCGATGATCTGAGCATAAATATGACGCAGAGAACGAAAAACTGCCAACCGCGGACGCTGGGCATCGCCGTAAACCTTTTTACGAACGCGCTTCTTACGTCTGATCTTTTGTGCTGTGTTTAATTTTATCTTATTCATACTGTTATACTTATCGAATTTGCTCCTCGGTTTTATCCTTTTATATACACAATGATAAAACCGTCAAAATTATCTTATCCTCCACTGCCAAACGCCTTACCCACCTTCCGCTTGATCACTTCATCTGCATAACGTATCCCCTTACCCAGATACGGTTCCGGTGGACGGCTGCGACGAATTTCCGAGGCAAATTGACCTACTACCGCCTTATCCGCCCCGCTGACGGTAAACGCCGCCGGCACATCATTACCCCTGGCATTCGGGGCAGAAATATCAACTTTCACACCTTCCGGTATGGTTACTGTCACCGGTGCTGCAAAACCCACATTTATAACCAACGTTTTGCCCTGCTCCTTGACACCATATCCCGTACCGTAAATCTCCAACTTTCTCGCAAATCCTTTGGTCAATCCTTCCACCATGTTGGCTATCAGAGCCCTCGTCGTTCCATGCAGGGCCCGATCCTGCCGCTGGTCTGTGGACCGTGTTACCAATATTTCGGAGCTACCGGTATCATGCGTAACCTTGATCCGCGGATGTACATCCAACGTCAGGCTCGCTGAGCTGCTGCTGAGCTTGACCAACTGCCCTTGCTGCTCAACTTTCACCCCCGCGGGGATCTTCACTGGTTTTCTTCCAATTCGACTCATACTTTATTCTTTTCTATACACTCACAACTTCTCTAACATACCGTGCACAACAGTTCACCACCGACTTTTTGCTCACGACATTCCTTATCTGAGAGGACTCCCAGATTCGTACTGACGATCGCCACGCCCAATCCCCCCATCACCTTGGGCAGTTCACCTACTTTGCAATAAATTCGGCACGAAGTTTTACTGCTGCGTTTAATAGCCTTGATCACTTTTTCACCCAAAGGGCCGTATTTTAAATTAATCCGCAGCAAATCGTAACTGCCTGCGGAAATCCGATCATAGTCTTCGATATACCCTTGTTCACGCAGCACTCGTGCTATTCCTTCACACACGCGCGAGGCTCTCACGTTCACCGTAGGTTTCTCGGTTTGTATTGCATTACGAATTCGCGTTAGCATATCAGCTATGGGATCACCATGACTCATGCGGATCATGCTCCTTATCGAGGACTACCCAACGGGTGTCCTACCAACTGGTTTTTCTTACACCGGGTATCTTGCCCTCATTAGCCAAAGTACGAAAACAAATTCGGCAGATCCGAAACTTGCGATATACTGCTCTCGGTCGACCGCACAACAGACATCGCGTATACCCCCGCACCTTAAATTTCGGTTTCCTTTCTGTTTTTATTCGTATCGCCTTGGTTGCCATATATTCCTCATCCGCCCGCAGGCGTTTTACAAATTATCAGTTCCTAAACGGCATGCCGAACAATTTCAACAGGGCCCGCCCTTCCTCATCTGTTTTTGCCGACGAGATCATTGCAACATTCAAACCCTGAATCGCTGTTACCTTATCCGGATCGATTTCCGGAAATACCGCCTGTTCTGCCAGGCCCATATTATAATTACCTCGCCCGTCGAAACCTTTGGGGTTAAGACCCCGAAAATCGCGTACCCGCGGTATAGCCAGTCCGATCAGACGATCCAAAAATTCATACATCCGTGCCTTCCGCAGCGTAACTTTTACCCCGATTTCATTTCCCTGACGCAGCTTGAAATTCGACACACTTACCCGGGCTTTGCAGATCATTGGTTTTTGACCGGCGATTTGTGTCATGTCACTTATAGCCCCTTCCAGAAATTTCTTATCCTGAAGGGCTCGGCCCACTCCCATCGAAAGCACAATTTTCTGTAGGCGGGGAACTTGCATCTGATTGGAATAAGAAAACTTTTCCTTCAGTGCCTGAATAATTTTTGATTTATATAATGCTTCCAGTCGCGTCATATCTACCTCATTTTATTTTTTAGCATGGCGGACCACGCTTATTTCCGAGCCATCACTTCCCTTTCGGCTTTTTTTCCCGTCTTTGTCGCTAACAAACTGTACCCGGGTAGCCCGGTCGGTTTTAGCGCTTACCGGCAGCACATTGCTGATGTGAATTGGTTTTTCTACATGCAGCCTGCCGCCCTGAGGATTCCGGCGGGATGGCCGTACATGTTTATATACTCGATTCACTCCTTCGATAACCACTTTCTGACCGATCGGATCAACACTTAGCACTCTGCCCCGTACGCCGCGGTCATCGCCGGCAATAACTTCCACCAAGTCACCTTTTTTAATATGCATACTCATTCAAACCACCTCCGAGGCCAGGGAAATAATCTTCATAAAGTTCTTTTCCCGCAGTTCCCGGGCCACCGCCCCGAAGATGCGCGTCCCCATCGGGTTACCATCAGGGTCGATCAATACCCCCGCATTGCTGTCGAAGCGAACATAGCTGCCGTCCGGCCGACGCGTTGGGTATTTACAGCGGATTACTACACAGCGATAAACCTTTTTGTCATCCAGATTCAGGGACGGCAGTGACTTCTTAATCGCCACTATTACCACGTCACCCACTCCCGCCGTTCGCCGGGAGAACTGACCCCGTCCGGTACTACCCCCCAGCACTTTCACACAAAGCGCTGTCTTGGCGCCTGTGTTGTCGGCTATATCAATGATGGTTTCTTGTTGTATCATAAATTATTACTTGTCTCTCTGATCCAAGTATCCTCTTATTATGCCTATGCTTATTCCTGAACTTTTTTTACTATCTTCACCAGACGCCAGCTCTTGGTCTTGCTCAACTTGCGGCATTTGCTGATTTGCACCGTATCGCCCACCTGGGCCTCGTTCTTCTCGTCATGTACATGTGCCACCGTTCTGCGTTTGAGCATCTTGCCATATTTCGGATGCTTGGTTAGATAATCAAGCCTCACCCGTACGGTCTTTTCACCGGACTTTGAGGTTACCATTCCTCGGTAGGATGTGGGGCTTTTACGTTTGGTTGTCGTCATGGTTTATGAGTCCTTGTTTCGGCTTTGTCACTCGGCTCCAGCGTTTTTTTCTGCAGCGATTTGTTGCTCCCGTAATACCGTTTTGAGCCGGGCGATATCACGCTTCGTCTTGGTCAAGAGGCTCGGATCTTCCAGTTTCTCCGTAACCGCCTGGCTGCGGATGTCAAACAGACGCCGCTCCAGGGTATCCAGTTCCCCTTCCAGCTCGTCAGGATTCATCTCTCGAAATTCACTTGCCTTCATCTCTTACTTCTTATTTCCAGGTTCTAACTTCTTATTTATTATTTATCCCACATGGCGGCGTTTGATAAAGCGGCACCGCACCGGCATCTTATGCGCCACCCTTGCCAATGCCTCCCGCGCTACATCTTCGGGAACTCCACCAATCTCGTACAGCACTGTTCCGGGCTTCACGCGAGCCACCCAAAAGTCCGGCTCACCTTTACCCTTACCCATACGAGTTTCCAGCGGCTTGCTACTCACCGAACGATGGGGAAAGATTCGGATATAAACTTTACCTTCACGATGCAGATAATGCGTAGCCGCCACCCGGCCCGCCTCGATCTGTCGACCGCTGATTCTACCCAGGCTCAATGTTTGCAGTCCAAACTCTCCAAAAGCCACAAAATTACCACGGGTGGCCTTGCCTCTGTTGCGGCCACGCTGATATTTACGATATTTAACTCGTTTGGGCATCAACGCCATAACGAAACCTCTATTCTACCGCTCAAAATCCTTTAGTTACTATTCCTTGCCTTATCTGCCGCTGCTGCCGTAGATACTACGCGCTCCACCTTTATTTTCCTTGATCTCACCAAACATGCCTAAATAAATCCAAACTTTTATACCTATTGTTCCATAGGTGGTTCTGGATGCCGTAAATCCGTAATCCACGTTGGCCTGCAGCGTCTGCAGTGGGATACTGCCCAAAAGCTGTGTTTCCGAACGGGCCAGTTCCGCTCCGCCCAATCGGCCCGAGCAGATGATCTTAACTCCCTTGGCTCCGCTGGCCATCGCCTGTTCACAATGCTGTTTCATGACCCGGCGAAATGCCGCCCGGCGTTTAAGCTGCTCAGATATAGCCTCGGCCACCAACTGGGCGTTCAATTCCGGGCTTTTGACTTCCATCACATTTAATGTGACTTTTCGCTGGATCAGATCTTCGATCGCTTCCCGAAGCTTTTCTATCTCCGCACCTTTCGGTCCTATCACCAGACCCGGCCGTGCCGTATGCAGAGTCACCCGCACATCGTCACGCGTGCGTTCGATCTCCACCGAGGAAACGGCCGCATACGGGGGCTGGCGGTTGAGCTCTCTGTCAACATATTCCCGCACTTTCTGGTCTTCAACCAGAAACGTTCCATAGGCCGCCTTGGGGGCGAACCAGCGGCTCTTCCAGCCCAGCGTTATGCCGGTGCGAAAACCAATTGGCGAACACTTCTGACCCATAAAATTTCCTTAATGACAAACCGTCAATAGCTTAATAAATCGCTTACCTTTTTCTATCTACTCACTATGTTAATTTAACCTTTAGCCTTAGGCCTTAAGTCTTATGTCTCCTGACTATTCCATATCCACACTGATATGAATATGGCTCGACAACCGGGTAAAGGGCACCGCCCTGCCCCGATCTTTGGGCCGCCATCTACGCGTCCCCGCCCGCACCGGACCTTCATCCACACGGGCCTCGCTTATATACAATCTTTCAACATCTGCTTCCTGCTCATCCGCATTGGCAATTGCGCTCCGCAGTATCTTATCTACCATTACTGCCGCCCGCTTGTTGGCGAACTTTAACACATCCAGAGCGTCTTGGACCGCTCGGCCCCGAATCAGGTCTGTTACCAGCCTGGCCTTGCGCGGCGCTATCGGTGCAAAGCGATGACACGCCGTCCAGACCAGCAGATCCTGCTGTTCCAGGCCCAGTGCCCGGGCCAGATCTCGTATTTCCTGCTGACCGGGTTGCGGACTTAATAGACCCTTTTCCCAGTTTTTCAGCGCCGAGCAAAGCTCCGCCCGGCGGGCCTGAGACTTCTCCGCAGGTAAATTAGGCGGCAACATGGCTCCGGCCAAGCTCTCCCTGCTCATACCTAAAGACTCACGCCATCTCTTTAATTTAGTACTGCTTAACATTATTTACCTTTTCTGCCGACGCTGTGTCCCTTGAAGATTCGGGTCGGGGAAAACTCTCCTAACTTATGACCGACCATATCTTCGGTCACATATACTTTGTGAAACATCTTGCCGTTATGCACCATAAACGTAAAACCAACAAACTCCGGCACTATTGTGCAGCGGCGGGACCACGTCTTGATGGGTTCTCGACTACCCTGTTCATTCTGTTTCATCATCTTGCGAAACAGCTTCTCATCAACGAAAGGTCCTTTTTTTAATGAGCGACTCATATTCGAATCCTTATTTCACAAATTTTAGCCGTAACGTTTGCTCTTGCGTCGGCGGATAATCCATTTACTCGATCCCTTGCGGGGATTACGTGTCTTGCCTCCCTTGGCCAATACACCGGTAGGCGAACAGGGATGCCGTCCTCCATTGGCTCGTCCTTCACCACCACCCATCGGATGAGCCACCGGGTTCATCGCCTTGCCCCGTACGTGGGGTCTTCGTCCTCTGTGACGCATGCGGCCGGCCTTGCCGATCTGCACATGCTGATGATCCGGATTGCCCACCTGACCAATCGTGGCCCGGCAAACTATCGGTATCATCCTGGCTTCTCCACTCGGCAGGATAATGTGAGCCCATTTGCCTTCTTTAGCCGACAAACGCGCCACCGACCCGGCCGATCTTACTATCCGGCCGCCTTGGCCGGGATTCATCTCTATATTGTGTATTTCCAGCCCTACCGGTATCCCCGCCAACGGCATACAGTTACCGACTTTGGGCTCGACCCGCTGGCCACTTTCGATCGTATCCCCCACTTTAAGGCCCATCGGAGCCAGAATATATCGCTTTTCTCCATCCTCATATTCAATCAGGGCAATATGGCATGTCCGGTTGGGATCATATTCAATCTCAATGACCTTGCCCTTCAGTTCATCCTTGTTACGCTTGAAATCGATTATCCGGTAGATACGTCGGGCCCCACCCCCGCGGAACCTCGCGGTAGTCTTACCGCTGTGGTTGCGCCCACCGGTTTTTTTGATCCGCCGGGATAGCGATTTTTCTCGACCTCTGCGTGTTATCTCCGCATAGTCATTTACCGAGGAGTTTCGCCTGCCCGGACTAGTTGGTTTATATATTCGCACACCCATTATAAATACACCACTTTTCTATTTAGAATAAGTCAATATGGGAATCTTCACCCAATATCACTACCGCTTTTTTCCAATGAGCCGTCACCCCACGCGTATAGCCGCGGCGGCGGGGCTTTCCTTTGCGGTTCGAGGTTCGCACTTTTTTAACCTTAACATTATATATCTTTTCGATCGCCTGCTTGATCTGGAACTTGTTGGCATCAAGATGCACCTCGAACGGATAAGCGTTCAGTGCCTGTGCCTGAAAGGTACCCTGTTCGGTTACCAGCGGTCGAATTACTACTTGATACATATCCATATCTTAATTTTCCTGGCTAGGTGGTTAACTCCACCTACCGGTTAACTCGCTTCCTCTTTCTGTTGCTCTGTACCCGAGCTTAACAACACTTCCAGAGCACTTCGCGTTAACAACAGCTTACGCCGATTGCAAATATCACCCGCGTTGAGCTGATCCACTTCCAGCATATTAACCCGCGGGATATTACGTAGCGATTTATATACATTTACATCATAATCTTCCAGGGCCACCAGACAACTGCGATCTATCTTGAGATTCGTCAGCATCGTTGCGAATACTTTTGTTCGCGGCTCCTCGAACGTTATTTTATCCACCACTACAGCGTCATTATTCTGCATCTTGGCCAACACCGCCATATTACGCGCCAGACGTCGTTGTTTTTTGGGCATACGCTGACGAAAATCACGCGGCAATTTGGCAAACGCTACCCCCCCACCCGTTCTGTTCACCGTACGGTTACTGCCCACTCGGGCCCGCCCTGTACCCTTTTGCCGGTACAGCTTCTTGGTTGATCCGCTCACCATACTGCGACTTTTCGTAGCCGCACTGCCCTGTCGCCGGTTAGCGTGATACATCACCAGTGCCTGCTTTAACAGCACCGGCCGCACCTTCCCCCCCAGAACAGACTCATCAACCTGAATCTGATCGACCTCTTCACCTTCCTGATTGTAAACCGCCAACTTCAGCATCGAATATTTAACCTTCAGCTATTTTCTGTTTGTTTATTCTTTCGTTTTTGCTTTTCTTACTATCAAATACCCGTTATTCGGTCCCGATACCGATCCTCTGACCAACAACAGGTTATTTCCTACATCAATATCAACTACTTTGTGGTTTTTTGTCGTGTGTTTGATATGCCCCAGATGACCGGCCATTTTCTTCCCCTTACGAATACCCCTTCCCGTCCCGGCACTGCCCGAATTCGATCCTATACCCCCGGGATGGCGGTGCTTGCGCTCCGTACCGTGCGAAGCCGACATACCCTTGAATCCGTGCCGCTTCATTACACCGGCATAGCCTTTGCCTTTGGTCGTACCTGTCACATCGACATACTTTATTCCTTCAAAAACCTCAACCGTAAGTTCCACTCCCGGTTCCTGTTCCGCCGGACCATCCAGACGCAGCTCCCGCACATACTTCTTCACGGTCGTGCCGGCCTTTTTCGCGTGCCCGATCGCCGGGTTCTTCTGCCGCGACTTTTTGACATCCTCAAAACCAAGCTGCAGAGCATCATACCCGTCCGTCTCCTGATTCTTCACCTGCATAACCGTACAGGGTCCCACCTGGATCACCGTGACCGGCTCGATTACGCCGCTGTCATTGTAGATCCGCGTCATGCCGACTTTTCTACCCAGGAGCATCACACTCATTTCATCTATCTTCCTTAAAATTCCTGCGGGTATTGTTCCAAAAATCTCTTCAAATACTCACAAAAAACTAATTTTACAACAGCAACCAAAGGCTGCTCAATATAACAATAACAAAAAAACGTGCTTTTCAGGATTTAGCACGTTTTCATTTAAAATCACTATACTCTTATCTTTACAAACACTCCCGCCGGAACTACCAGACGATTCAACGCTTCCACTGTGCGCGGGTTAGCATCGAATATATCTATCAGGCGCTTATGTGTTCGTATTTCAAACTGCTCCCGCGATTTCTTATCGATATGCGGCGACCGCAGCACCGTATAACGTTCGATACGCGTCGGCAGCGGAATCGGACCACTGACCTGAGCGCTGGTGCGACGAGCCTGCTCCACAATTTCTTTGGCCGAAGCGTCCAAAGAACCGTGGTCGTAGGCTTCCATGCGAATTCTTATGCGTTCTGCTTCCATAATTTACGTCTTTATCTTTAATTATTACTGTCGTTTGAGGAAATTACTTTACGATTTAACGAAATAAACACATTCCCTTATAAAGCAACCATTTTTCATAAAAGCTTTATTCAGTGACAGTTCTGTCAATATCAACATAGCTGACAATAATTTATATAGATTTGACAGCATACCAATTCAAAAAAATCCGTCAACATTAAAAACCAAAAAAAACATTATTAATATTATCTTTTTTGCCTCGAGGTCTTCGTTTGTAACTTCTTTAGCTAGAGGAAGTTACAAATTCCAACAAAAAGGGCTAATCCAAAGTCTGGACCCAAGCTGGGGGACTGAGTCTTTGCCTTCCCTGATATAACTCTCGGTAAGATAACGATTTACACTAACGCGGCTCCCTCCTGCTGCCGCTCGCTTACGTCGAAGTAGAAGTAGTAATATAAATGGATAATTAATATTGTCAACACAAAATTTTTTGGGAAATTCGAGTAATATTTTAAGGTGAACGCTTTGTATTTCTTTGTGAAAAGGGTTGATTATTTACGGAAAGTGTTTGACTTTTGATGAAAAGTGTGGTATATTTTATATGAAATGAATGGGGGTAGGCGGGGAGTCCACGTTTAATAGGCCTAGAGAGCGACAAGAGTTAAGAGGCAATAAGTAGATTAAAAATCAAAGATCAAAAAGCAAAAATACATATTAAAAATAAAATATTTCTCACGCAAAGGGGCGAAGAAAGGTAGATCGTGGACCGTGGACGGTTGACCGTAATAAAAGAAATCCTAAGCACTAAATCCGAAATCCTAAACAAATTCCAATTTCCAAAATTTAAATGATTAAAACAGAAGAAATAATGGCCACAAAAATAATTCAACAGAAGGGAACAAAGTTAATAAGTTGTGAGTGGTGAGTGGTCAGTGGTCAGTGGTCAGTGGCGAGAAAATATGTTTCACGCAAAGGCGCTAAGGCGCCAAGAGAAAACATAAGAAATTTAACCGCAGATGAACGTGAATGAGCGCTGATAAACACAGTCTTGCTTTAAGGCGATGTTTTGGCAAACATCATAAAATTCAAAAAAGATTTAGCCACAGAGGGCTCAGAGAACTCCGAGATAAAATTATTGATAAAGAAAAGAAAGATGGCGGGCATGGTTCGACAAGCTCACCGCAGGCGGGTTCGATAAACTCACCACGAGTTGGTTCGGCAGGCTCATCACGGGCTGGGGGCTGGGTATGTTTGCTTGGAGCGATATCATTGACCGGATTAGCGCATGCCAAAAAGCGGGTGGGCAGAAAAATCGATATGAGGATTTATTTTTTGAATTAGTCGTTTGCTTTATATACGAGAATGGGCAACCTCTGGACTCAGTAAATTTGCCTGATAAATTCGGATTGCTGTTGAGCTATTATTTGATTGTCAAAGATCGCTAAAAAGTTGCATATACTTTTTTCTTCCCCCAAAGAAATTGGTAAACGTCTCCTGTTTTCCCTATTTTCCATTGCACCGTACGGCATATTATTCTAATTCACAATATCCTCTTTTATTCCTCCTATGTTTTTCGCAAATGAAATCGGAAATAAAAGTGGCAATACCCAAAGCCCAAGGGATTGCAGATAATGCAGTACAAACCGTTAAAAACAGAAATATCCACAATACAAAAGAAATTGCAAGGCATAGCAAAAAATATTTCGCAAATTCAATCCAAAACATTCTCTTGAGCCGATTTAGATTGTCTATTTCTTTTATTGCAACTCTAAGAACCTTCCATCTTTTTTTAAAATGATATACAGCAGCACCTAAACCTATAAAATCTAACATTGCTAAATATATCATAAATTCATAATGTTTTTGCGAAGAAAATTTTTCAGGGGGAAAAAATATATAAAGCCCCATATTTACTGCAACAAGAGCTAAAAACATTATAGCAGCAATTCCTCCATTTGGCGGCCCTATTTTCGAAATTTTACTGTTATTATTCATATAACCTTACCTGCATCTTATAGTACACCTAGTCAATCTAATACTAACATAAATAATCAACCAAATATATGCTAGAGGAGCATTATATCTTTCTCAACAAATATTAACAGTGATAAGATTTTATAATATTGCTTCTTCAGATGCTTTTTGGAATATAGAATTAATACCAACAAGCATCGAAGCAACTAAGCTTTCCGATGTTGCCATAGCTCCGATTAATTCATCCCAGAGTGCATACCAAGAAATATTGCCCATTGCTTGGCTAGAGTTAAATATTGCATTCGGCAACTCTCCGGCACTATTTTTGTTAACTAGATCGACTACTTTTTTATATACTTCCTGCCTTCCCCTAAGCCAATTTAAAGCGTCATCATTAATGCCATCTATTGTTGATTCAGAAGTAAGTTTTGAACCATAAAAAGCAATAATATAGCTAATGAAGAATAACATGCCCATCTGTTTTATCGAAGGTGAATTTCCGTTAGCACGTGCTTGGAAATAAGCAGATGTAGTCGAAATTAGTGCGCGCGTAAAAGCTAATGCATGCTGGAACATTTGAGGGCTACTCACAATTTTTTTCAAAAATTTTGCTACCGGTGTCAACGATTTGTATTTGTTTATTAGTAGAGCCACTTTGTTTATTGCGCTAGCTAAATACCTTCCTGCAAGTGGGCCAATAATAATCCCAACAGCGGCTGCAATACAAGCATTCAATATAATTCCCCCAATAGATGTTTTTGTATTTGAAATTGCGTTTTTAACTACATCAAATGCTATTGATGTTAAACCAGACATTATTCCTGTGATAGCAAGCTGGCCTATAAAAGTCATTAATCCGCTTGGATCAATCCCGTTAACCGGATTAGCGTGGCAGTAGGTATATTTATGCAGCGACTGCGGGTCTTGGTTGTTACCAGCAAATGGATCCATACGGTTGAAGCGGCCGTTAGAGGGGTTGTAATACCTTGCCCTTAAGTAATACTGTTGAGCATTAGTATCGAATTGTTCTCCAGTGTAGAGCAAGTTGGTGGCAGCAGGTGTGGATGGATTGCCACCCAACATCACGCCGTAGGCATCGTAGGGAGTATGAAAAATATGAATATGTCACAGAGCGTTTGAGATTAACAAAAAACCAGAACGTACTCTTTGCTTCTTTAAAATTTAATCATTTTATTTATTATCTACCACCGGCGGATCTTTACATTCTGGCTGAATTCGTGCAACATATTGATTTCGATACATTGAATAACGAACGCCATAAAGAATACATGTACCCATTAACAACATGATATAAATGAATCTTTCTGACCTTAATTTGTCGATACTGCCTTAT
>Ga0272443_10001621_pt1 | contig 31839 bp, 21 predicted proteins | sample SSMAcet12_FD_193581 | JGI IMG/M metagenome (GOLD analysis project Ga0272443, IMG submission 193581) | Marine sediment archaeal communities from Little Sippewissett salt marsh, Falmouth, MA, United States - SSM-Acet-12 | ecosystem: Environmental > Aquatic > Marine > Wetlands > Sediment ... | reverse complement strand
ATCAGAGGTTATCCTCAGCTCTTGTTCTGTGGTTAAATTGTACAGATAAATGTCTATGTTGTCGTTTCTATTTTCCATCCAAGCGATTTTGTCACCATGGATTATGGGCGTCCATTTTGGGGATTTGACGTTTGTTATCTGTCTAGCTTTGCCGGAAACCATATCATACAGGTAGATCTGATCGACATCCGTTCTGCTGTCCAACCATAATACTCGTTCCGAGTTGATTACGGCGTATCTCTGGTCAGAGGGTTCATCGCAGACGATGGTCTCTTTTCCCAACTTGAGATCGTAAAGGAAAACGTCTAAGTTCCCGTTCCTGTTGTCGGTATAGACGATCATATCATCGCTTATACTGGGGCTGCTCTGGTCAAATTCGGAGTCCGTTATCTGAGTCTCCTTCAAAGTTCTCAGGTCCATCAAATAAACGTTATAGTGGCCGGTCCTATCGTCGGTCCACACCATTTTGTCGTCGTCCAACCAGGGGTTTGTGTAGTTGTAGGCACCAGATAACAGTTCTTGGTCCGGCTGCATGGTGAAGTCGTACATATAAACGTCCAAATCACCGCCCCTATTGTCTGTCCACACCACTCCTCTTTCTCCCAGGGCGGGTTCTTTTTTCTGGGAACCTGGGCTTATACAGGTCTCCTGGCCAGTGTTAACGTCGTAAATGTACACCTCAGCTACACCACTTCGGTAGTCTTCCCAGGCCACAAAATCACCATAGATGGTGGGTGCTGTTTGGATGTCAGGGTGTGATATGATGGTCTCTTTGTCGGTCTTTAAATTGTAGATAACTATGTCGTAGTCGCCATTTCTGTCATCAGACCATGCCACCAAGTTTCCTTGGATGGCAGGATATATCTGATCACTCACTTCTGTACATAGTGGCGTCTCTGTTTCTGTTTGGAAGTCGTACATGTAGATGTCGTAGTTTCCGTTTCTGTCGTCCACCCAAACTACGCGATTCCCATTGATCTTGGCTTGAGTCTGATTTTTGGGGTTGGTGATTATGGGGCGCTCTTCTCCGCTCTTTAAGTCGTACATGTAGATGTCGTAGTCGTTGCTACTATCACTGTCATCGTATTTTTTCCGATCGTCAGTCCAGACCACACGATCGCCGCTTATGTCTGGAAGTATTTGGTTCCCTGGAGCTAAGCTAATGGGAATTTCTTTTCTGTTCACGAGATCGTATAGGTAAACGTCAAAAAACCCCCCGCGCATGTCCTGCCAGACTATGCGTTCTCCGGAGACTGAAGGATTATCTTGAAGTCCTGAGTAAAAACAGACGCCCCTTTCGATGCCCGTTTCCAGGTCGTACATGAATATATCAAAGTTATTGTATTCTCCGGTGCTGCTTCCGCTTCGGTTGTCTGCCCATGCAACAATGTGGCCGTCTATAGCAGGTTGATTCTGCAATTTGGCCCACGTGCAGATCGGTTGTTCTTTTCCCCCACTCATTCCGTAGGCAGATCCCACAAGTAGTAGGACCATTATCGACAAAATAATTAGCCTCGGCATTTTTAACACTCGTCCTGTCGAAGTAACATTTAACTTACTTTCATTGAATAATGGCCATATAAGGACTTACCCCCTGTAACCCTTATATAGGTCTCATTTAGGTCTGATTATCCTTTTTTTCCCTTATTGGGTTGCGCTTTTGCGTTTGGTCTGTATATCGCTAGGAACCTTTGACCACTATGGTGAGGATATCCTCATCAGATAATTGGTGGTCAAGTCCCACCGATTGGCCCGGGAACTTGGCGCTCTTTCCCCACACTTTGGAGTATCTGAAGAGCTTAACGAAATCTCTATGCAGGTGTTCGCAAACCGTTCTCACCGTGGAATCGTTCAGTATGACCAGTGGATCTTCCATGTCAGCCTTGCCACGTTGGGGTTTCAAGTAAATTCTGATGAATCCCAAACTCTGATATATCATCTCTTGTAGCTCCCCGAGGCCCCAATCTTTCTCCACTGAGATGGTCATGAAGTTTCTTTTTATGGTATTCGTTATGTCCTCTCGGACGTATCCATATTCCATGTCAATCTTATTGATGATAGCAACGCTTGGTACATAGATTCGATTTCCTGCCAGAAAGTCCACTAAAGTGTCGGTGTTGATATCTTCTCTTATGGTTATAATTCCATTTACGATCCCATAGGCACGGAGAATCTCTGCAATCTCCTTATTGGTCATTTTGGTCAAATTGACCGTGTTTCTGACGGTGATGCCACCCCTATCCGACTGATTGAGGGTAATGTCGGGCGGATTTTTGTCCAGTCTTATCCCTGCCTCGTATAGCTCTCGTTCCAGAACGTCCAGGCGGTAGTTGTAGACATCTCCCAGCAGCAATATTATGTCTGCAGCTCTGGCGGCGGTGATCACCTCTCTGCCTCGGCCTTTACCCCGAGAAGCACCCTCAATTATTCCGGGCATGTCCAGAACTTGAATCTTGGCTCCTTTGTAATCCATAACACCGGGGATTACTTCTAAGGTGGTGAACTGGTAGGCTCCAACCTCTGCGTCGCTGCCGGTAAGCTTGTTGAGAAGGCTGGATTTGCCGACTGAAGGATATCCCACAAGAGCCACGGTGGCATCGCCAGATTTCTTGACGTAGTACCCCTTTCCACCACAGGATGACTTAATCTTCTGTAGCTCCTGCTGAGCTTTTAGCTTGGCGATTTTGGCCTTGAGCTTGCCTATGTGGTGCTCGGTAGCTTTGTTCTTCTGGGTGTTGAAGATCTCTTCTTCGATTATTTGAATTTGTTCATCGATGGTTGCCATCTAAGACCTGCCTTTCAGCTCGCCTTTCGGCGAATGAAAAATCCGTCCGCCTTTTTGGTGGTCATCTCTTATTAATGGTTTGGGGTTTTCTTGAAATGAGGCGGTATGGATTAGTGAACGTCTCTTTTCGGCGGAGCAAATGTACCGGGCTGGGCTAACGTATGAACTTTCGGGCTAAAACAACGACGAAGAGGGGGAGTAAGAGGTAGCCGAGAATTGTTTCTATTATCGCAGCAATCCTAAATATGCCTGTAGGATGGAAGTTATCTGGGATATTTCCAACAAATGTCATTGTGCTGAAATATGCATATTCAAGACGTGGGTGGTCAATTCCGGTATAAATGGGACTGAAAATAGCGATTATTGCAATAATGCACATAATTGTATGGGATAGACGAACTCCATATCCACAGGAGGCCCATGAAAAACAATCGGAATAAAATGCGGACAAACTCAGGTCTTTTCTACGGCTCCTCCACTCTCTATAGTCGTAATAGCAATCGTCAGCGTCCTCGTATTGTCCTTGGTCCTTTAGGCATTTTACCAATGCGATATATACGGCTTCGTCTAGTTTAAGATATTTTTTAAAATATTTCCAATCGATGTATATTCGATTAAAGTTAGCTTCATCCAGATCAATCTCAATATCTGACTTAAATTTTGAGTATAAACTTATTGTATCAATTCTTGCCCTAAATAATATTAGACTACTACCAAACGTAGCATCTTTGAACATAGCATCTGCCCTAAAATTAGTAGTATTGAATCTAGCAATATCACCAAACTCTGCCTCCTCAAAGTTAGCAAATCTTTGAAATGTGGCACCGCCAAAATTTGTATCACGTTTGAATTTGGCATTTTTGAACATTGCAACATCTCCACGAAATTTCGATCCTTCGAAGCTAACATCACAGCAAAATGTAGAGTTTTCAAAATTTGCATCATCTTCGAACCTGGCAAATTGAAATGATACTCCAATATTAAAATTGTTATTACCAAATTTGGATTTTTCATTACTTTGATAGCTGATCATATATATCTCGTTTAATAAACATCTCCCGAATTCCGTACCCTTGAAATAAGCGTCTTTTTTAAACTGAACCTGATAAAAATTAGTTTGTTTTTTGAATTTAGAATTCGTGAAATCCACATTTCTATTAAATATGCTATTTTCTACATTAACCGGTTTTTGAAACGTTAAATTAGACCAATTAATAGACTCACAAATTATCGAGTTTTTAATATTTATAGCTGATCTCACTTGTTTCGGTGAAGATTCAAGTTCATGATCGTCTCGTTCTACATGTTTGCTAAGGTTCAAGTCTCCTGTTACTATGGCATCCTCGAATTCTACATCCTCTCCCCTCTCAATCTTTGCCAGTATATCTTCTGCCTTAATTTCATCGCGTTTCTCTTTGCACATGTCACGTTCTTCTCGCTCTTTTTTAGCACTTGAAGCTTTCCCGCGTCTAGAATATCAGCTAGTATATCCACGGCCACCAAATTTTGATGTCATTGACGATTAAATATAATTACCAGAATCTAAACTACATAGAAAAAGGCTTTATAGGGCGACTTACTTTAGGCGGGCATGACGCAAGAATCTTCTGTGTGGGATCGTTTTCTATAACCTTGATGTATTGCGTGATGAGAACGTTAAGATTTTCGACACCACCCTTCGGGATGGCGAACAAACTCCAGGCGTTTCAATTACTGCCAAAGACAAGATTTCCATCGCTCGGCAGTTGGACAAGCTCGGTGTGAATATCGTTGAAGCGGGATTTCCTATTTCTTCCAAAGGCGATTTCGAAGCGGTAAAAAGCATTGCCGATGAGGGGCTCAAGTTCGACGTGTGCGGATTGTCCAGGATTATAAAGAAGGACATCGATCGTTGCCTTGATGCCAACGTGGATATGGTTCACGTTTTCGTGTCCACCTCAGATATCCAAATCGCTCATACCATCAAGAAGAGTCGAAATGATATCGTAAAGGAATCTGCAGAAGCTGTGGAATACGTGAAAGACCACGGTCGAAAATGTCTCTTCTCGGCGATGGATGCCACCCGAACTCCAGTTCCCTTCCTCAAGAAGATCTTCGGTGCAGTGGAAGAGGTCGGTTGTGACATAGTAAATATTCCCGACACTGTGGGTGTGGCAGTCCCCACTACCTTCTACAGGCTGGTCAAAGAAATTTGTGATAACACTAAGAACATGGTGGTAGACGTACACTGCCACAATGACTTTGGACTGGCGGTGGCCAACAGTCTGGCAGCATTTGAAGCTGGAGCAAGGGAAATTCAGGTCACTGTGAATGGACTGGGTGAAAGGGCAGGAAATGCCAATTTGGCAGAGACTGTGATGAGCCTTCATTCCATATATGGTGCCCAGACCGACATTCAAACCCAATATCTGGTGGAAACCGCCAAACTTGTGGAGAGGTTCGCCGGGATCAGAATTTCGCCTACAGATCCTATCGTGGGGGAAAACGCATTCGCCCATGAAAGTGGCATCCACAGCCAAGGAGTACTGGAACGATCGGATACGTTCGAGCCGGGCATAATGACCCCTGAGATGGTCGGTCATAGAAGGCGGATCGTGATGGGCAAACACACCGGCAAGCATGCAGTCAGACAGTCCCTGAAAGACTTGGGATATTCCCCCAATGAAGATCAACTTCAGGAAATCTTGAACAGAATTAAGGACTTGGGAGACAAAGGCAAACATGTCACCGATGCAGATCTCCAGACCATAGCCGAAGTGGTGATTGGTGAACTGGCTAAGGAGAATCGAGCCATAATTCTGAAAGAGCTTTCTGTGATGACCGGAAACATAATTACCTCCACTGCCACAGTTAGAGCATTGGTCAGGGGCGATGAACGGGTTCTATCCCATATAGGCGTGGGACCTGTGGACGCCGCTTTGAAGGCAGTTCACGGCATTTTGGGTCAGAAAACAGCAGTTCGGCTGAAGGACTTCCGGATAGAAGCCATAACAGGTGGTTCGGATGCCTTGGCAGAAGTGATAATTAGCGTGGAAAACAGTCAAAAAGGGAGAGTTGTGACTGCCAGATCTGCTCGAGAAGACATAGTTATGGCTTCTGTGGAGGCTTTGGTTAACGCCATAAATAGACTGATGTTGTTGGAGGACGACAAAACTTGAACACTACAAATTATGAGGTGATAGATGCTCACTGTCACCTTGATTTTAAAAATTTCAACAAAGATCGCGATGAAGTAATTCAAACGGCCAGGGATTCAGGGGTTATCAATATGATTAACTCTGGTGTGGATATGGCCACCAACCAAAGAACCCTTGAGCTATCCCGGAATTATGATTTCATTTATCCAACTTTGGGTTTGAGCCCCAATTCTTTAGATCATTCAAACATGACAGATGATGATGTTCAGGCCACGCTGGATCAAATACGGAACCATTCTGACGAGATTATAGGCGTGGGTGAATCTGGTCTGGATTACTACTGGTGCACAGACTTGGGCGGAAGAAAAAGGCAGATAGATGTATTTAAAAAGGTTATAGATCTAGCCAAAGCGGTTGATTTGCCGCTGGTAATCCACGCCAGACAAGCAGAACAAGACTGTTTGGATATGGTGAAAGATCTAGAAAAGGTGATCTTCCACTGTTATAGCGGTACTGCTGATACGATGAGAGAAGCTTTGGACCATGGGTTTTACATATCCCTGGCCACTATAGTGTGTCGCTCAGTACAGCATCAAGTATTGGCCCGGCAGGTGCCTTTGGACAGGTTACTTATTGAAACCGATAGTCCTTTCCTATCGCCTAGAAAGGGGCGGAACGAACCGTCTTACGTTTTGGATTCAGTGAGCTTGATCGCCCGAATAAAAGAAACGTCCCCTGAAGAGGTGGCTAAAGCTACCACCAGAAATGTGAGAAAGATATACGGCATCTAGCAGAAGATACGTTCTTCAAATATAGAAAACTATATCTGAAATTGGGGGGAATGGTTACTACGAGCTTAGGGTAATAGTGATCTGATGGCCATAAATTTTGAACACATTCTAAAATATCTTGGTTCCAAAAAGGAGAAGGGCAGAAAACGAATAGGTCTATTGGTTGACGGCCCCAATATGCTCCGAAAGGAATTCCAGATCGATCTTGAGGAAATTAGAGACATATTGAAAGATTACGGCGACATCAAGATCGGCAAAGTATTTCTGAATCAATACGCTTCTGAGAAGTTGGTGGAAGCCGTAGAAAACCAAGGTTTTGAGCCAATAATATGTACCAGCGATGTGGACGTAAAGTTGGCGGTAGAAGGTGTAGAGATGGTGTTCAATCCCGTAATAGATACCATCGCTCTCATAACCAGAGATGCTGACTTCAAGCCGGTTCTTTTAAAGGCCATGGAACATGGTAAAGAGACCATAATTTTTGGAGCTGAGCCGGGATTATCCGTAGCTCTGAAGAACTCCGCAGACTACGTCATCGTACTCCAAAATGGGGAATATATAGTACAATGATGGCGCAATAGTACCACTGGAACTTGAGAGAAGTTCCAGTATCTATTTGTATATCCACATCGAAGAGAGAACTTAATCACGATATTTGAAGATCTTAAATGGTGACTGGCGTGAAATTTGTAAAGTTTAATATACCTGAGTTTGGGTATTTGTCGAAGGTCTCGAAAAAGGTGCCATTGAAATTTGCCAAATGGGGCCAAGAGAGCAGTTCCAATATCCAATGGAACGATCCTGATCCTTGGGATGATCATCGTTATTATTCAAGGGGGTTCAACCTCCCTCTGACTTACTCAGGCATCATACTGATCATATGTATATTGTTCTTCTTGGTCAGGTTGGCAGCTCCGGCCTTTGCTGAGGACTACCTCGCCTTGAACTCAGCTTTCGTTGCCGCCAGACCATGGACGCTGATCACCCACATGTTTCTTCACGCCAACTTCAACCACCTCTTCTTCAACATGCTATATCTCTTCTTCTTTGGGACGGAACTGGAACGAAGGGTGGGAGAAAATCGCTTTCTCATAATATTTCTGATCTCCGGTTTGGCAGGAGCCGTCGCACAAATGATTGCTACACCAGGTGTTCCCATGGATGGGGCCAGCGGTGCCCTTTATGGCGTTTTGGGATGTTTGGCGGTCATTGCACCAGAGATTAGGGTTCTCTTGTTCTTCGTCCTACCGCTGAGCATAGGTGCCGCCGTGTTGCTCCTCGCTTTTGTTGATTTCTACACTATGGGGTCAGCCGATAACATAGCTCACATGGCCCACATAGCCGGGCTGGTAGCAGGATTGGTCATTGGTGGAATGCTGAAAGATCGATACCAACGTTATTACCGCTGAAGTCCTCAAGAATGGAATGTGTAACTCATAGTCCGACCGTTCAATGGGCGCTTTGCCACAGTAAGTGATAAAAAGCAGCAAAATAGCCTATTGTTCAGATCGAGGACCTGTAAGCTATTCAGGGGAGATGAAAGGGAGTTCGATGACGGGTTTATACAATATTCCTCAACGGTGATGAAATTTGGGCGATGCAATTGGCATAATCATGGGCGAGACCAATGCCATGGGTTTCAGTTTCCTGACGTTGGACGAAGTAGGGCGAGGGACATACATTAAGGTGTTAGACGATTCAGGGGGCTGGACCTTGGCCCAGGTAGAAGACGTCAAGAGGTCAAACGCCGCCTACAACCTAAGCCGACTCGACAAAGAGAACCCCGAGTCCAGAGAACGAATGGTAGGCGAGGCCAGAGTAATCGGCGTGGTCGCCAAGGGAAAGCTTTGCTTGCCAACTACACCACCACATCCCGGTGATGAAGTATTCGGTGCAGATGAAAAATTGATTAAGAGCGCTCTGGGATTATCCAAGGGCAACTTGTACATCGGTCTTCTGGACCGACATGATCTGAAGGTTAAACTTGATGCCAACTCCTTGGTTCAGAAACACTGCAGCGTTCTGGCCAAAACAGGAAGCGGTAAGTCCTATACTGCAGCGGTGATTCTAGAGGAGCTTTTGGACAGCAACGTGGCACTCTTGATAATAGATCCTCACGGCGAATACGCTTCTATGAAGGCGAAAAACTCAGAGGGTGACTTCAAAAAGTTCGAAGTAACTCCCAAAGGGTATCAAGTGACGATTTATTCACCGGCAAGCCAGGTGGCTAACCCCAACGCCGACAAGCCCTTTCGCTTCGATGGAAAAAATCTGACTGCTCGAGACATATCCAACATGCTCCCTGAAGACATAAACAACAGTCAAAAGGGTGTGCTTTATGAAGCCATAAAGGCCCTGAGCTCTGAAGGAAGCGACTATTATTTGGAAGACGTAATTTTACAGGCCGAGAAGGACAATAGCAAAGCCAAATGGGGTTTAATAGCAAATCTGGAAGCTTTACTGGAACTGGGAATCTTTTCTGGCAAACCCACCAATTTAAAGGAGCTACTTAAAAGAGGCAAGGCTTCAGTGATAGACATGACGGGTGTGCGTCCCGATTTACAGGGAATGATCGTGGCCAAGCTGCTTTCAGATTTGTTTGAGGCCAGGAAGATGGGATTTGTTTCTCCGGGCATGGTGGTCATCGAAGAGGCACATAACTACATTCCGGAGAGGGGGAATGGCAAATCCGCCAGCACCAGCATAATCAGGAGCATTGCTGCAGAGGGCCGAAAGTTTGGTATGGGCCTTTTGGTCATCAGCCAACGACCCGCTCGTGTGGATAAGAACGTGATCTCTCAGTGCAACACCCAAATAATCCTTCGGGTCACCAACCCCAACGATCTGCGGGCATTGAGCAAAGGGCTGGAAGGCATGAGCTCCGAGCTTGAAGAGGACATTAAGAGACTGCCTCCTGGTACGGCAATGCTTGTCAGCAACGAGATAGAGCGGCCGGTAATAGTCAAAATAAGGCCCCGTAAGAGCAGACACGGTGGTGTTAGCACCCCCATAGTAGCCGGTGCCGCAAAGAAAGGCATCAAGGCCAAAAAGTCCAAGGCACCAGCGAAACCTGAACGAGAAAAGAAGGAAGGAAGCGGGATAATCGGGCGGTTATTCGGCAAAAAATGAGTTTAAGTCTTTAAACAAGACACTCGTTTCTTTCAAGATTCTTTAAATAAAATATCCTCATAAATTGCTTCTTTTGCCTCACCATCGAACACGATTTTGCCTGAATCCAGAAAGCATAACCTATCTCCAAGAGCATCAACATCCCTTATATTATGCGTCACGATGATGCTTGGCACGCCACATTGGAGAATTTGTTCCTTTAGCTCTTTTCGCATGAGGACTTGCATTCTGGTATCCAATGCAGACAATGGTTCGTCCAACAAGAGTAGACTGGGCTTTATCACCAGCGCCCTGGCCAGAGCAGTCCGCTGCTTTTGTCCACCCGATATGTCGATGACTTTTGTTTCACGCATCTCCCACAAACCCGCAGCTTTCAATTGATCTTCGACTCTGCGTCCGATTTCCTCTTTTGAATGTTTTCTGGCTTTCAGACCGAAGGCGACGTTGTCATAGACGCTCATGTGAGGAAATAATGCGTAATTTTGAAAGACGTATCCAACGTTACGATCTTCTGGAGAGAGGTTTACGTTGAAGTCTGAACTGAATAGCGTTTCACCGCCTAACGAAATTTCTCCAGAGTCTGGACATAAGAGTCCTGCGATCATGTTCAAAATGGTGGTTTTTCCGCATCCGTTATCTCCCACCAACATCAAAATTTCGCCGTCTTCTGTTTGAAACTTCGCATCCAGATCGAAGTCCCGCAATCGTTTATGCAAGTCAATTTCTAACATGTCGGGGTATTCTCCTACGGGTGAACATCTTCACTAGGGCAATGACCACAAAAGACAGTGCCACCAGGATGAGTGCAAGACAAAGGGATACGTCTAGATCTCCTTGCATGGCCGTATAAATGGCCAAGGGCATGGTTTGAGTCCTGCCTTGAAAGTTGCCTGCAAACATTATGGTTGCACCAAATTCCCCCAGTGCCCGAGCAAAGGTCATTATGGCACCCGAAATCAATCCATTAAGGGCGATTGGCATGGTCACATGAAAGAACGCATAAACCGGAGTTGCACCCAGAGTGCGGGCTGCTTCTTCGTAAACCAGATCCACATCCTCGAAACTGATCCTGGCCTGGCGCAAATAAAAGGGGGCAGATACGAAAACTTGGGCCACCACCACGGCCAAGGTGGTAAAAGCTATGCTAAGGCCCCAGGCGTTCATATACTGCCCTAAAACGCCCATCCGACCAAAGGCCATGAGCAAGGCAATTCCAGCCACTGCAGGGGGCATTACCACGGGAAGCTCAATGAGTGAATCTATAACTTCTTTTCCCGGATAGTCGAATCTGGAATTTACGTAAGATATGGGCGTTCCCAATAAAACGACTACTACAACCGTGAAAGCCGAGGTGAACAGGCTCAAACTCAGAGCGTCGACAACCATGGGGTCTTTCAGAGTTTGGAGGGAAAAACCGGCATAGCTTTTCAGGAAGAGGGATAATACAGGTAAAGCTAGGAATGCCCCTACCAAGATTAGTAGCAGTCCCAAACCCAGCCGAAGAATCCCTGGTTTGTACTTTGTATGACGACGTTTTCCCAGTCTTGTTCCCAATTTCTGCCTAAATTGGCTGGAAACCATAATTCTCCAGAATTGCGCCTGCATCCTCGGACAAGACGAAATTTATGAAGTCCTCCCCCTCATCGAAACGGTCTGATTCCTCCAAAATACCTATAGGATATTCTGCCACCACGTTACATTCCTCTGGAATCTCTATCTTAGTCACCCTTTTTGAAAGCTCAGACGTCACATCGGATTGATAAGCAAAGCCTGCATCTGCTTCTCCCAAAGCCACCTTTGATACCACAAAAGCGACGGTAGTCTCTTGTGATACCACATTGGACATGACCTTGTCCTTATAGTCAGGACCGTAATTGGGATCTGACGCCAGGTTGTCCAAAACCAGAAGGGCGTAACTGCCCACGGGAACGTCTTTTGTGCCCATAACGATCTTGACACCAGGATTGGCCAAATCATCTATAGAGTCAATAGACGCGGGGTTGTCCTTGGGAACCACTACTACCATGCTGTTTTTGGCGAAGAGTACCACGCTGTCGTTGTTCACCAACCCTTCGGCCATCAGAGCTTTCATGTGTTTTTGATTTGCGGAGACGAATACGTCGGCATAGGCTCCTTGTTCTACTTGAGTGCGAATGGCCTGGGTTCCGTCAAAATTGAGAATTACAGGGATTTCAACGGAATCTTCGTACATCTGTCCAATTTCATCAAAAGCCCCGGTAAGCGAGGCTGCACAAAACACGATCAACTCAGGTTCATCTGCACATATGCCTACAGAGATGATCAGAACCGAAGCCAACAAGACCATGGCATATAGTTGTCTCTCCCTCAAATTTTATCACCCATCCTATTTCTCCAAATTAGGTAAACACAGATGCTTACTAATATGGCTTAATGTGACCATTTATGTAAACATTATTTAACCTTTACCGTGTGATGCGCTTTTTACATCATAGTGTTTAACGATACTTTTCGGATTAATCTCGAACTCGCAAGAGTTAGAGATTTGGCCTATTCGTATCGTTAAACACTATCCTGGCGAAAATCAATTAGTGTCATCTAATTGGTTTTCGACTATAGTTACCACAACACCATAAGTTGTGATCTTCGTCGCTGAGTCATTTTGATCTTCTAAATTGGGCGTGACGTTTCATTGAAATTTTCATTGAATATGTCTTTTAGGCGACTTCACAACCATAAACGCGATTATAGATAAACATAAATGCTTACTATTTTAATGTAAATTCATCATTTATGCAAACGTTCTTAAACGTTGCAGTAATTGGACAAACATACTGGAGGCGTGGTGTTCCATGGAAGAGATGATGCAGAAAATACCAGAGCCTGAAATGCGCTCCTTCATAAAGAAGATAACAGACCAGGAAATCCTATCTCAAATTAACAAAGTAGTAAAGTTCCACGGATACTTGAGCACTGGTGCTTTCATAGGAATACAGATGTTTAACTTGGCAGGGAAGGTTTTAGGGGATACCAACGGAGATCGGCTGTTTGTAACCTGCGAGACTTACAACTGCCTTCCAGACGCGTTTCAAGCGCTGGCAGGCTCGACTATTGGCAACAAGGGTTTGAACATAAACGATCACGGCAAAATGGCGGTCACCATATCCAAAAGAGCGCCTGTCGGAGAGACGATCAGGGGCGTAAGGGTCGTGTTGGACCCTGCAAAAACTCGCCAATACCCCAAACTTCACGCCTGGTACATGAAAACGGAGAAGGTTCCTCACTACGTGGTAGTTCCTATACTGCTTGATGCAGGTGAAAGCGTCTACACCTATGAAGTATTAGAGCTGAAAGTTCCTGAAAAGCCAAAAAAGCAGATTGTCATCTGCGAACGTTGTGGAGAGAGTTTCATTCAAAAAGGATTGGAGGCTGTTTGTGAGGCGTGTTCAGTGGTAAAATATGGACGATAGGGGAGTCAAAGGCAACGTTTCTAAAATGATATCTTATTTTCAGGCATTTTAAAGGAAATAACTGACACATATCAATCTATGCTGTCATAAATGAAATTTATTCGACATTACTCATGAAATATATGTTTTAGGATTTTATCATTGACTTAATATTATCATTACATTCAATAACCCAGTAAGCTTAAAAGCTTACTTTTAGACGCCTATATCAACATGGGTGCAAAACTTCATAACCCATAGAACTCCATAAACCGGGACAGCAGGTTGGGTGGAGGATGAGAGAAGTAGTTTTTGAATCAACGGATGGTAACTCGCAAATATATTTCCCAGATAAATGCATAGGATGTGGAACCTGTGTTATGGCCTGCCCCAAAGGGGAACTAATTATCGGTTCAGTGGGCGCCGTGGCCAGAGGACTCATAGATAAAAACTTCATCGAGAAAAAAGGAGATGGCTGCACCTTCTGTGCCATGTGTTCAAAGGTATGTCCAACGGGCGCTTTAGAGGTGAGGAAAGTTGGAAGGGAAGTGAAAGACGAAAGCTATCTCCATAAAGCCTTGAAGCCCACGGTTGTAAACGACAACTGTGTTAGATGTAATCTGTGCGTGGAAGTCTGCCCCCAAAGTTGCATAAAAATAGAGGGGCGAAAGCTTGCCGAAGATGGCTGCCTCAAATTTGAGGGCACAGTTGTAATCGACCAAGAGTGCTGCGTTCATTGTGGTTGGTGTGCATCAATTTGTCCGGTTGAGGCCATTTCTGTAAACAAACCCTTTTCAGGTCGGTTTTTTAGGGACGACGAAATCTGCCAGGCTTGCCGAACCTGTGTTAATACCTGCCCCTGTAACGCCCTTTTGAACATGAGCTGGGGGCCAGGTGAGTTGGTAGAGAAGGTGACTCACAGAGAAGAGGTCTGCATCTACTGTGGAGCCTGTTCATTGGCCTGCCCTGTGGGCGCAATTACTGTTGAAAAGACGGAAATCCTTCCGGACATGGCGAGTAAAAAGGCCTTCGAGAAGAGGATTTCAGGATCTATGCCCAGGCCCACATTAACTTCCACATTGAAGACCGACGAAAAGGCATGCCTGGGATGCGGCAATTGCGTAATCGTCTGTCCTGTTAACTCCTTGTCAGACCCTTATTTAGCAGCAGGTCACCTCAACGAGCTGGACGAAAAACCATTGCTGGAAGTGATCAACGGGTCGATCAAGGTAATAGATCAGACGGTTTGCGGGTCGTGTGCCACTTGCAGCATGATCTGTCCTACAGAGGCCATCTGGCTGGAAAGAAAGGAGGACATCTAGATGTCTGCCATGATCATAAGAAACGGCTACATCTTCGATCCATTGAACGAGATTGATGGGGAAATTTTAGATATTTTCATCAGCGATGGAAAGATCGTAGAGGGCCTATCACCACAGGAGACTAAAGACGCTCAAATCATCGACGCCAAAGGAAAGACGGTAATGCCAGGTGGTGTTGACTCCCACGCTCACGTTGCCGGTGCCAAGGTTAACGCTGGACGGATGATGCGTCCAGAAGACCACTACAAATCCTTTCGGGAGAAGACTGATATCACCCATTGTGGTTGTGGATACACCGTTCCTTCGGTTTACAAGCAGGGTTATGATTACTCCGCCATGGGTTATACTACGGTATTCGAGGCGGCCATGCCCCCCCTGGAAGCTCGCCACACCCACGAAGAGATGCGAGCCATTCCCATGCTGGACATGGGTGCCTATTTGGTTTTGGGAAACAACTGGTTCTTGATGCGCTACCTCCACGAAGGTGATGTGGAAAAGGCGGCTGCCTACGTGGCCTGGATGATGAACGTTCACAAAGCGTACGGAATAAAGTGCGTAAACCCCGCAGGAGTTGAAAATTGGGGGTGGGCCAAGAACGTCCACTCCTTGGACGAGCCCAACATTCACTTCGAGGTTACCTCTCGAGAGGTTATCCACGGTCTGGCCCAGATAAACGAGATGTTGGGAATGCCCATCTCTCTACATTTACACGCTAACAATTTAGGCCACCCTGGCAACTGGGAGATCACCAAAGATTCCCTGGCCATAACGTCAGATGTTCACCCAAACCCCAAGATGGACGTAAATTGGCCAAAAACCAAAAAAGATCCTCGACGAGAGCAAAGCGTCTATCTGGCACATGCTCAGTTCAGCGCTTTTGGGGGGACCTCCTGGAGGGACTTCGAATCTGGTGCAGATGAGCTGGCTAATTATGTCAACAAGTCCGATCACGTAGTTTTGGACAACGGTGCGGTTCCCTTTGGTCCTGCCACCTGTATGACAGGAGATGGACCTTCTATTCACGACCTATATGTTCTTTCAGGGGTTGGGGGTCAGAAGTGGTCCAACACTGATGTGGAAATGGAATGTGGATCTGGTGTGATTCCGTTTACTTACTTGAAAAGCAGCCCCATAAGCTGTGTACAGTGGGCCATCGGACTGGAGATTCTGCTGTTGGTAGATGACCCCTGGAAGACCATAATGACTACAGATCACCCCAATGGCGGAGTTTTCACCAAGTATCCTCAGGTGATGGCATGGTTGATGTCCCGCAAAGCCAGAGATGATACCGCTTCTGGGTGTCACAAGTGGGCTTACGATAGGTCTTGTCTGGGCGGGATCGATCGTGAGATGTCCCTTTATGAGATGGCCATCTTGACCAGGGCCAACCCTGCCCGAACCATAGGCATATCTCACAGGAAAGGACACTTGGGCGCAGGTGCTGATGGAGATGTGGCCGTGTACGACATTGATCCTTCGAAGTTAAACTCAAACCACTACAGCCAGATCGTAGAAAGCTTCAGTCGGGCGGAGTACACCATAAAAGATGGCGGGGTGGTGGCTCGTAGAGGTGAGATCGTAAACGTTCCCGAAGTTAGGCGATATTATTGTAAGCCTCAAGTAGGTGACGATCTAAAACGAGATATGATGGCCGACGTAAAAAAGTGGTTCAAATATTATACTTTGGGGATGGCCAACTATCCGGTGCCTGACAAATATCTACGAAATCCCTCTCCAATAATGGTCAATAATCCTTCCGAAAGCCTGGTGGTGGATTGAGGTGACGTCAGAAGTTTGGCTTAGGCCCAAGGGCGATGTAGGCATCATGGTAGAAGCAGAGTCCATAACACCAGAATCGTTATCGGGCAAAACCACCGAACAGATAGAAGCGCTTTCAGTTATGCAGGGGCCAATGAAGTTGAATCTATCAGAATTTTTCGACGTAGAAGTTCGTGGTGGTGGTGGTGGTGGTGGTGCAAATCCTGAACAGACGACGATCGTGATAGATGGCGATGTAACCCGGGTAAAGCGCATCGGCCAGGGCATGAAAGAAGGTTCTATTGAGATTTTGGGTTCAACAGGCATGCACGTGGGATCAGAGATGGAAGGGGGCATAATTCACGTGAAAGGCGATGTTGGATCGTGGGCGGGCATGGAGATGAAAGGAGGCCTGATTCGAGTAGACGGAAACGCTGGTGACCACGTAGGATGCGCCTATAGAGGAAGTTGGTATGGCATGTCTGGAGGGGCGATCCAAATAGGAGGGAACGTCAAAAGCCAACTCGGCGGAGGAATGAGCGGCGGTATGATAACGGTTGGCGGAAACGTGGAGAACTTCTGTGGAATTAGGCAAAATAACGGTCTCATCTTGGTTAAAGGTTGGGCAACGCGAGGAATTGGCGCGGAGATGATCGGGGGCACCATCGCCGTATGTGGAGGAGTTCAACAATTCTCGCCCGGATTTGTGGAGGTTGGCTCGATGAGAGACCTTCAACTAAACGAGTCGTTGTTGGAAGGCAAATTCACCAAGTTCGCTGGTGACTACGCCATAAGCAAGAATCCTAAAGGCGTTCTTTACATCTTGGAAGGGGGGATGCCAGATTAAGCGGATAGAGGTCTTGCTGAACAGCGGCAGCACCATAAACGAAGGCCGGTTGGCCAAAGGTGGAGACAAATTGACCAAAGATTACCAGGAGGTGTGTGCCATCTGTGCCATCAATCCACAAGACCTCGCACAACTGGGAAATTCGAGCAAAGTGAAGGTTATTTCCAAAGATGGTCGACGGGAGGTGGTGGTCTTTTCTCGAGAAGACGACTCAGTATTGCCGGGGACCGTATTCATGCCACGGGCCATCTGGGCTAACGTGATAGTTGATCCAGAGACGTTTTCCACGGGGTCTCCACTCTACAAAGGTGGGCCAGTTCAACTGGAACCCTCCTTGGAAGAAGTTCTCAGCGCCGAAGACATCACCTTGAAGCTTTATGCACGGAGGCGAAATTGAAATGACCTTCAAAAACCTAGTCTGTCCCGTATGCGGAGCTTCCTGTGACGATATACAGGTAGAGCTTGATGGGGACAACATAACGGTTAAAAACGCCTGCAAGATGGGCAACGCCAAGTTTCAGGAGATCGTGAGCAGCCATAGGATCAGGAAGCCTTTGATGGCTGTGGAAGGGGGGCAAAGGCAAGCCGAGTGGGATGACGCCCTGCAAAAGGGGGCTGAAATTTTGGCTGATGCCAAACGGCCCCTTCTGTTCATGGGCAGCGAGACCTCTTGCGAGGCCATGGAGGTGGGCCTGCATTTGGCAGAGTACTTGGGCGCAGTGATCGATTCCAACTCTACCGTTTGTCACGGGCCTACGGCCATGGGAATACAAGAGGCTGGTCGAGTAGGTGCGACGGCTGGTCAAAGCAAAATCAGAAGCGATCTTGCAGTATATTGGGGGGCAAACCCCTTGGAATCGATGCCCAGACACATGTCCCGCTATGCAGTCTACCCTCGAGGTTACTGGACTCGACGGGGTCGTTTCGATCGCACCGTTATAACCGTAGACCCCAGGAGATCCGTCACCGCTCAGAACTCCGACTTGCACGTTCAGCTAAACCCCAACACAGATTACGAACTTTTGTCAGCGCTTTTGACACTGTTGCACGGAAAAGAGCCCCACCCCTCTGTAGAAAAAACGACTGGTGTGCCAATATCAGTCATGGAAGAGATGTTAGAGCTGATGAAGAATTGCAATTTCGGCGTCATATACGTGGGATTGGGTATAGCCTCATCTTATGGCAAGCACCGAAATGCCGAGCTGGCATTCAACTTGGTAAAAGAGCTAAACAGTTACTCCAAGTTCGTGATCGGCGCTTTGAGAGGACACTGCAACGTCGCAGGTTTTAACCAGGTGGCATCTTACATGTACGGCTATCCCTTCGGGCTGGACTTTTCAAGGGGTTACCCCAGGTACAACCCCGGCGAGTTCACCGCCGTGGACTTGCTTCGAGACAGAGATGTGGACGCTGCATTGGTCATATCGGCGGATTTGGCGTCTCACTTTCCGGCGACCTGTGCAGAGTACTTGGCGGAGATTCCCATGGTTTGCATAGACATATCACCAACTCCCACCACCCTGTTATCTCAGGTGATCCTGCCAGGGGTTATCGACGCCATGGAGTGCGATGGGACCTTCTACCGGTTAGATGACGTGCCGGTATATTTCCAGCCTTTTTCCACATCGCCTTTCGAGTTCACCGATAGCAATGAGCACACGATGAAACAGCTTTTCGAAAGGGTAAAACAATTGAAATAAGGCTATTTTGAGGTGATGGGGTGAAGGAGAGCTGGCATGTAGACCGACAAGAAGCACATGTAAATTACTGGAAAGAGGAGACTTTTGATCCACCTTCTTCTTTTCACCGTTCTTTGAGATGTGTGGAGTTTTTTGAGGGCGGAAAACGTGAGATTGAAGTTGACGTTGCCAAAGACGAGTTAATGAGCATACTTTTGGACGGGAGAGTCGTTGGTCAGTTTTTGGCCCTTCCGACCCAACTATTGGAACTGGCTCAGGGATTTTTAATCTGTGAAGGGCTGATAGAAGGCCTATATGACTTAAAATCGATATACGTGGATGAGGGCATCATTGACTGCCGAGTTAAAAATGGTCGTAACTATCATGCCTCCGCCCCTTCAAAGGACATTAAACCCATTCGATCTCAGCTAAAGATGAAGAAGAGCCGGATTTTGAAGGCCATAGACAAACTTGATGAAGGGGCAAAGTTGTGGAGGAGAACTGGTGGCACTCATTCTTCCCTGATAATCGATCACGAAGGTCGAGCGATTGCCTTCTGCGAAGACGTCAGCCGATCTTGCTCATTGGACAAGGCGGTGGGAAAAGCCCTCTCATCAGGGGCAGACCTTTCTAATTGTGCTCTTATAACCACTGGCCGGCTCTCTTCGGTCATGGTATCCAAAGCCGCCAGGGCAAAGATCCCCATTTTGGTGAGCAGAGCCGCACCTCTGTGCTCGGGCATAGAGCTGGCCAACAAGGTGGGAATGACCCTAGTGGCCTTCGCCAGAGGGGTTAACTTGTACGTCTACGCTCATGACGAAAGAGTGCTTTATGACTATAGTGTTTAACGATACTTTTCGGATTTATCTCGAACTCGCAAGAGTTAGAGATTTGGCCCATTCGTATCGTTAAACATTATTCTGGCGAAAACCAATTAGTATCATCTAATTGGCTTTCGACTATAATCTCGAACTCTCATGAGTTTGAGATTTGATCTATTCGTATCGTTAAGCACTATTATGGCGAAAAATAATTAGTACCATCTAATTGGTTCTCGACTATAACTAACCGATAAACTAACTATGTACACCGGGTGTGTGTCATCACGCCCTCAAGCGGAGCTAACGCACCATCTCTCCCACCCCATCAGATACGCTGCACCGGCTATGGTGGTACCGTAAAATATCGCCCTTCTCCGTTGTTCTTCTATCAGTTTCAAAAGGCTGTCTATGGTTCCATTTGCCAAGCACGTTCCGGTAACCAAAATCAACTGGCAGCTCTCAAACATGGGCTTTGAATCCATGCCGTCAAGCACCTTTAAGCCACATTTAATTTGACCGGCGTCCTTCAAATCCGAGACCATCACATTTTCTGGGCCCAAAGTTTCGACCAGTGCCTCCAAAAGTGCTGGCTGCATGCCCACCAGACCAACGCTCTTTACGTCTTCATCTCTTAGCCAGTCCCTTAAACAAGAAGCACATTCGAAAGGCCCCTGATCTTTGCAGTGGACGGTGCCTTTGACGATGTCTAGACTTCGAAGCACCGCGTTTATGGTGGAGATCAAGAGGGCTTGCTCGAAGGCGTTATTTAAAGGCATCTCTAAAATGTTTGTCAAACTGCCGGTGAAACGACCAGAGGCAGAGGTGAAGGCCTGTCCTGCCGATCCCTTGTAAACGGCCTGCATGAGAACTTCCTTTCCTCGCAGCAAGGGGAAGTCATCTCGTTCGGGGTTACCTATAGCCTCCTGGCTGCTGAGCGGACGGCTCGCCACCACCTCATCGTCCAGATTTTCGAAGCTGCATCCTTCCTTTTCACACCACGATCTCAATCGGGATACGAAACGATTCTTGACCTCTAGCAATACATTCGATTCTTCCATTTATATCTGCCCCGCTGGAGATGTATGATCATTTAATGCGTACTTATGTGCTGCGGATCGTGAGATGAATTTGATCGAACTAGGAGAGATGTATTCAATTATTATATTAAATAAAATTATTGTTACCATAATACATTTATATCAACAATTATAACTTTGCACATATGTGGGGGAATAGAACGTTAGTTTTGCTGTGGCTAGCTTGCGCGCTGGCCATACCACAAGTACTGTGTATAGACAATGGAAACCCTGTGCTCTACGAGATGTACAAGGGTTTAGAAGAGTTTGGTGTAGAGGATGCCTGGGATATGGGCTATACAGGCAAAGGCGTGAAGGTTGCCGTAATAGATGAGAGTGGTGTTGACTTTGCCACCCCAGATCTGATAGGAACTCAGGCTCGCATATCAGACCCCAGCTCGCCTTACGATGGCTGGCCCATAGTAATCGACCTGAGATCTCTAGAGAATTATCAACAAGGACTAGGGGATATGCAGTGTTATGCCAATACCAGTTCCACCAATGTGGATGATTACAAAGTCACTGGAACCAGCAAAAGTGGTGTATATCACATTGGAGACCATCCCGACTTGAACCTTTTCGCGTTTTATGGTCAAGTGATGAAGGTCCTGGTGGTCGATGAAAACATTGCAGGCATTTACGACACTGTATACGTTGACCTGAACAACAATCGCGATTTCAGCGATGACAAGCCATGCCGAAAGGGTGACGAGATTTCGTACTGGGACCGAAACGACGATGGCTATCCAGATGAGTCTGGTGGAATGATATACTTCATTGCAGATGGCAAAACTCCTCTGCCCTTCTCTGAGATGCTTTACGGAAATGAGGCGAAAGTACCAGAAAACGGTGAACTGGTGGCGTTTCATATTGCACCTTATTCACACGGGACAATGTGTGCTTCAATCATAGCTGCACAAGGAAAGAACGTTAAAGGTATCGCACCTGATGCAAAGCTCATACCGGTCAGAGCCGATGGATCTCGTGAAAGGATCATGTGTCTCTTGTCTTCACTTGGCTACGACGGAATCCCTGAAACTGGGGATGAAGCCAACATTATAAGCAGAAGTGCATCAATCCCATATTTTGAGAACGGTGCTGATGAAACTTCGGCGTTCTTGGAATATTTAACCACTGAAATATCGCCCAACACCACCATAGTTTACGGCAACGGCAACTGCGGCTCTGGATATGGTACCTGTGGGGCACCTTGCAGCGAACACGTGATAAACGCCGGCGCCATTTACGATCTGTGGTGGAATGAATCCTCTTATCGAGGTGATGTGACCTGTTTCTCATCCCGGGGACCAAATGTATTGGGCCAAGTGAAACCAAACGTTCTGGCCACCGGTTACTGGTCACCCGAATCAAAGCCTTTGTGGCAAATCCATGACGGTAAGGCCGCCTGGGATGCCTGGGGTGGTGGTACCAGCGGAGCAACGCCTCATGTAGCCGCCGTGGTGGCCTTGATCTACCAGGCCTATAAGGATGCATACGGCGAGTTCCCGTCATCTGAGAAGGCCAGAGACATCCTCATGTCTTCGGCCACAAACGTAGACGAAGACATATTTGCCCAGGGTTCTGGCATAATAAATGCCAAACGAGCGGTGGAGATGGCCTCCAAGAAGGGCGGGATATTAATAGAACCAGCGCTGCTGGCAACGTCGCCGGTGAAAGCCGGATCTGAGCTGGAGTTCGAGTTCAACGTCACCAACTATTCAGGAGACAGTTTCGATCTCAGACCTCAAAAACTGATGAAGGACGATAAGAGGGAGTTCGTTCTGAATTCTAAGGAAAACGTTTTCTTGTCCATACCCAAAGAGATGATGTATTGTGATCTGTTGAAGGTCTCTTTATATTATCCTAGAGATGCCACAAACACCAAGGTGAACGTGGTAGACGACGAGTTTTGCGACGGGTACAACCTCATTTTGTACAACTGGAACGACGAAAATGGTGACGGTAAATTCGCATCAGATGATGGTCATTTGAATGGTACACAAGTCGGAGAACTCGAACCCGTGGCCATCGGAGCCTGGGGCTCTGTATTCACCTCAGAGGTCCGGATGCATCATCCTGCAGACAGGACCGATGACGGACTCGTAGCAGGTTTACGCAGCCTATACAGAGAAGACGTCAATGAGAGCGAAAAGGTGCATCTGGTGGTGGAGACTTACTCCTGGAAGCCATGGGATGTAGAGTTAGATCTCGAAGGAAGCCAGGTATGCTGCACCATTCCCGTGCCCAATGCCACCGGCGTTTATGGCGGCAGGATTCTATTGGAGTATGGTGACGAAGAAACGTGCATACCGTTGTCCTTTGCAGCCTACAGAAATGACGACGTTATTATCGGCGATGATCAGGACATATACGAGAACGATGTGATGTACGGAAGGTTCGAGGGCGACGGCACCAATGGATATTGGGACTCGAGGTATTACCCCATCTATCACCAAGGCGAAGACTTGGCAACGATAGAGGTTTCGTGGGACGACCCAAAAACAGACATCGACGTCTATCTCTACGGAGAAGGAACGAAGGACTTCTCTTCATTGTGGGATTATTTCACCGGACCTCCAATCGAACTGCCAGAATTGCCAGTTTTGAAAGAGAACGGACATAGCACCAAAACCCTGCGGTCAAGAATAAACCAATACGGTAGAGCAGTTGGTACTGGCGGAAGCTACAGCATAGTTTACACATCCACAGGAGAAACTAAGGAGGTTATAACCGGCAAATTAACAGATGGTATGAACGTTCTCGTTTTGAACCAGGTAGTTCCCGGTGGAAACAAGTACGGAGACAACATAACCATAAAAATCGATGTTGAGCCTTTGATTCCTTCCACGAATCTCATAGCAACGGCCGGAGACTTTTTCGACATTCAGCTCACGGGAGCAGACGAGATAGTGGGATTTTCTTCAGGCGAACCGATTACATCTGATGCATCAAAAGTTTTCGAGGCTAAGAAAGGCGATGTGATAATGTTCCGCTCTAATAGCACCACTTATAGTCCTAATATGTTCTTCGATGAAAACGGCAATGGCATTATCTACGAAGATGGCGACGAAATCGTGTTTGGCGAATCAAGGAATGAATTTATTGATCCATATCATGTCGATATGACCCCCTTATCTCGAGATGGAACCTACATTTTGACTGATTTTGAGGGTGATTTCTATCACATGAAAAACCGATACGCCCTGAACAATGGCATGCCAACCGAAATCAAAGCGCCCGAAAAGGCAGGCACATATTTGGGCATAGCAGAGAGAGATGGGAATCTACTTCCAAATCCCTTGAGATTGGTGGTTGAACCGGGAGTGCCGAGTTCTCTGCACATGATCTCCTTAGATCGCATCGGCTGCAATGTGCCCTTCGATGTCGACTTCGAATTGTGCGATGCTTACGGTAACCAGGTGGCGGAAAACACAACAGCAACAGTAGAGTTGGATGGAACTGTGAATAACGTGCAAATCGTAAACGGCGTTGGTTCGGTCATCTTAAATGGTCCTGACGTTGCTGGGATATACAAAATTGTATCCAGCTGTCCGTATGGCTCCGCGGAAAAAGAGGTTGAAATTACCGATGAGGCCATCGTCGAAATCGAAAATGTCTCCTTCAGCTCAGAGGGTGTCTTGGTGAACCTTAAAAACAATGGCGGATCAAATATTGAGCTCGAGGTATACACCAACCCGTCTACTTACATGGGTTTCGATCCCGATACGATAACAATGGTTTCTGCTGGCTTTTACCAATCCATGTTTTCTCATGGTCAGTATTTGCAGAAGTCTGGCAACATCGGCCTATCAATTCGAAGTGGTGAAGAGCGAGATCTGCTCATTTCCACCCCTGAAGCGGTATCATTTGAAGATCCCTACATCGTTGTGGTTACATCTACCAATGGTGACGTTGTTGCTTACCGAGAGATCAACCGTCCTGAGACCTTGCCTGATGAGGGGGGTGAGCTAAAGGAGATGAAAGACGTAAAGACCGCGTTTGTAAACAAGCCCGTATCGTTCAAGGCACAAGGTCTCATATCGCTTCAACTGAACGACCATCAGCCGTTGTTCTTCGTGACTCAGGGTGCATTTTTCATCTATCCTGACGAGGTGGGCGAACTCAAGGTGACTATGAACAACAGCAGTCACACAATTGTCGTAGTTGCCGAAGATGATGCGACCCTTGTAGGCGAACAGAAGTTGGTGAATACGGCATCGATTCCCAAAGTGGAGTCTGTATCCGTCAGCTCTAAAGAAGGTAGAATCAGCGTCGTATGGAATCCTGTGAATGGTGCTGATCGCTACAACGTGTATCTGTTCAAATACAATAGATTGGAGCTGCTGAACGATGTAAGTGATCCAGAATACTCGATGGACGGCGAGCTTTGGACTATGTATCCATTCAGGATAGCGGCCGTCGATGAGGTCGGAAACGAGGGGCTGCTGAGCGATCCTGTGGGAATTGTGGCCATCCCCTAAATTAAGGTGGGTGGCAAATCACCTATTTTTCAAATTTGAGATTATATACAAAATATAAATGTTGTTGTCACAATTATTTTATATCAACGGTTACAACCACCCACATATGTGGGGGAATCGAACGTTAGTTTTGCTGTGGCTAGCTTGCGCGCTGGCCATACCACAAGTACTATGCATAGACGATGGAAATCCTGTGCTTTACGAGAAGTACAAAGGTTTAGATGAGTTTGCTGTGGAAGACGCTTGGGAGATGAACTACACTGGCAGCGGCGTAAAGGTGGGACTAATAGACAGGGGTATCGACTTCGCCACCCCAGATCTAATAGGAACTCAAGCCCAAATCTCTGACGTGAATTCTCCATATTATGGTTGGCCAATCGTGATTGATCTAAAATCATTAGCTTCCTACCAGCAAGATCATCACAGCTATGACTCCCAGTATGCCGATACTACCTCCACAAATGTGAATAGCTATAATGTCACCGGCACCAGCAAGAGTGGCAAGTATCACATTGGGGACCATCCTGATCATAATCTCGCCAAATTTTACGGTAATCCAGTGAAGGTCTTAGTTGTCGACGAAAGTGAAGAAGGCATTTATGATACCGTATACGTAGACCTGAACAACAATCGCGATTTCGGGGATGACAAGCCATGCCGAAAAGGTGACGAAATCTCGTACTGGGACCGAGACGACGACGACTATCCCGACGAATCTGGGGGTATGATATACTTTATCGCGGACGGAAAAACGCCGTTGCCCCTCTCAAAAATGTTCTATGGCGAAGAAGCTAAAATACCGGGGAGCGGTGAACTAGTTGCGTTTCACTTTGATTCCAGTTCTCATGGAACGATGTGTGCCTCAACGATTGTAGCCCAGGGAAAAAATGTGAAGGGCATTGCACCAGGAGCCAAACTTATACCAGTTAGAAATCTCGGATTTAATGACATGCTTCTCAATCTCCTTGCTTCATTGGGCTACGATGGGGTCCCAAATACTGGCGACGAAGCAAACGTAGTAAGCAGAAGCGGAGAGCTTCCGTATCTTCAGAAAGGCGCTGATGAAACTTCGGCATTCTTGGAATATTTGACCACAGCAATATCTCCCAATACAACCATAGTTTACGCCAACGGCAACCTCGGCTCAGGATATGGCACCTGTGGGTCGCCTTGTAGCGAACACGTGATCAACGCCGGAGCCATGTACGATCTGTGGTGGAACGAGTCATCCTATCGAGGCGATGTAACGTGCTTTTCGGCCAGGGGACCAAACGCTTTGGGCCAAGTGAAACCAAACGTTCTGGCCACCGGTTATTATGCCCCAGAATCAAAGCCGTTATGGCGAACACACAGCGGCAAAGCCTCCTGGGATGCTTGGGGTGGCGGAACCAGCGATGCAACGCCTCATGTAGCGGCTGTGGTGGCCCTGATCTACCAGGCCTACAAGGACACATATGGAGATTTCCCGTCATCTGAGAAGGCCAGAGATATTCTCATGTCTTCAGCTACAAACATAGATGAAGACGTATTCGCTCAAGGGTCAGGAATCATCAATGCCAAACGAGCGGTGGAGATAGCCTCCGGAGAAAACGGAATATTGATAGAACCGGCGCTGCTGGCGACACCACCTGTGAAAGCTGGATCTGAGCTGGAGTTCAAGTTCAACGTCACCAATTATTCTGGAGAAAATTTATCACTTAAACCTCAAAAATTGGTGAAGAAGAATCATAGAGAATTCGTTCTAAAATCTGAAGACAATACTTTCTTGACAATTCCAGCTGACATGTTAAATTGCGATTTATTAAAAGTATCTTCTTACTATTCTAGGAACGCCAACGACACCAAATTGCCGGAAGACGAAGGGTACGACCTATACCTCTACGATTGGGCGGACTTGAACAAAGGCGGGAAATTCGAAACGAACTTCTCTATGCAAAATGCATCTTATGAAGAGTTCGAACCCATAGCCATCGGCACTTGGGGTTCTGGGTTTACCTCTGAAGTCCGAATGCACAACCCAAATGACAGAATTGGCCATGGACTAGTCGTCGGCATCGATCGAAAAGGCGCCACAAAAAGCGATGAACTAAACCTAGTGATGGAGACTTACGACTGGGAACCTTGGGAAATCAAAATAGATCTCAACGATGACCAAGGCATATGCACCATTCCCGTGCCCAACGCCACCGGCGTTTATGGCGGCAGGATCCTATTGGAGTATGGCGAAGATGAACAGTGCATACCGTTATCCTTTGCCGCCTACAAGGATGACGATATTTTGATCGCTGACGGCCAAAACGCCTACGAAAACGACAAGATCTACGGAAGGTTCGAAGGCGATGGCACCCACGGATTTTGGGATTCGAGGTATTATCCCTTCTATCACCAAGGTGAAGGTCTGGCGATGATTGAGGTTTCATGGGACGATCCTTACACAGATCTCGACGTTTATTTTTACGGAGAAGGGGCGAAGGATTTTTCATCACTGTGGGATTACTCTACCGAACCACCTGTTGACCTTCCTAAATTGCAGATTTTGAAAGATAACGGTCACAGCATGAGAGCATGGAAAATTTGGTTCGATGAGTTCGCCATGGGTACGGGCTACGGACTTAGTTACAACAGTTTCCACACCACCACCAGGGAGAACAGAGAAGTGATCGTAGGCCACGTTTCGGATGGATTGAACTTGATCCTTTTAAACGAGGTCATATTCGGTGGAAATTACTACGGTGAGAACGTAAGCATCAAAACTGAGTTCTTCGACCTCATGGATCTGCAGTTGGAATCCAAAGCGGGAGATCTTGTAACCGTTCCTCCAGAGTACGCAGACTCGATAAAGGGCTTTTCGATGGCCGAAGAGCTAGTAGATCAAAAGACGTTCAGAGCTCAAGATGGTGATCTGCTACTGCTCCAATCCAACGAGTCATCCTATTCTCCTCACCTCTTCTTCGATACAAATGGCAATGGAACTCTGGACTGGGATGAAGACGAAGTGGTATTTGCAGATCTCGGTCGAACACAGGTAGAGCCAACGTACACTGATGTCATCTCAATCATAAGAGATGGGACTTATTTCCTGAGAGGATACGGCATAGCCTTCTATCATCTGAAGGAGCAGTATGAGTTGAACTCTGATAACGCTACGGAAATTCGGGCGCCTGAAAAAGCTGGAACATATTTGGGTTTGGCTGTGAAAAATGGGGTCGCAATTCCAGTTCCCATAACTCTGAAGGTGATGGCAAAAGATCCTGCTTCAATAGACTTTGTAGTTCCCGAAAGAACCAAACCCAATTCGTCCTTCGAGGCGAAGCTGGAAGTAATAGATTCATACGGCAATCTTGTTGATGTGGACTCTGTGGCTGAGGTGGAATTCCTATCAAAATCAAATAGCTTAGAAATCATGGTGGGAGAGGGTTTCATCAACCTGACGGCGCCCGAAGAACCTGGGATGTATAAGATAAAAGCGGAATGCAAGTACGGTTCAATTGAAAAAGAAGTTCAAATCACCACAGAGGCCATCGATATCGACGATAAGTCCGCAGAAGGTTCAGACGATCTGAATTCTTCACTTTCGATGGGAAGCCCATCCCAGGCGGACTCAACAGCGGCAGCTAACACTTTAAACGAAGTGTTGCTCCCCAAAGTGGAATCAATATCTGCAGTGTCCAACAACGGGACCATAAGCATCTTTTGGAACCCGGTGGATGAAGCCGATCACTACAACGTGTACCAGCTCAGATACAACAGTTTGAAGACGTTGGCTGAGGTTAAAGACCCTCAATATACCATGGTGGAGAAGCTCTGGAGCACTTATACTTTCAGGATAGCGGCCGTCGATGAGTCTGGGAACGAGGGACCGCTGAGCGATCCTGTGGGAATTGTGGCCATCCCCTAAATTAAGGCGGATGGTCATTTTTTTTATAATGATTAATTTAACGTAATTATTTATGCTAACGCAAGCTCCACCGCCAGCGCTGCGTGCAATCCGTCTACCTGTTCGCAGCAGAGATATATCTTTCCGGAACCTGCACCACATACGGCTTTTGAGATATGTGCAGCCACAGTGCCACGCACACCATCCCCATCAGGAAATTCAAGATGCCCAAAATTAAAATTGTGTTGCTCCAGTTTAGGGATATTATGGTCATTCCGATACTCCCCATGAATATGCCAAAGCAGCTCATCAGAGCCGCAGCAGATCCTGTGTCCCCCTTTTGATGTTCCAGCATCAAATTCGTGCCGGGAGTTCGCACACAGCTTCCGCAGACGGTCGCTGGCAAGAGCGCAAGGGCCAATATCCAGGGTCGAAAGCCTCCAAAAAATGCTACCAGAAAGCCACTGGCAGAGGCCATGGCAAAGCAGGTGATGATGATCGATCTGCGATGGAATTTCCTGGACACTCGCATGTAAAGCATTGGGCCAAAGATCAAACCCATTGCATTTACGGCAAAATAATAGCTGTAGACCTGTGCGCTGAGCCCAAATCCGTTTATATAAATGTAAGATGACGAGGCTATGAACGCCATAGAGGACAAGCTCGGCAAAGAAAACAGGGTGAGCAGAGACGGAAAGCCCGAACTTTTGGCGACTATGCATATCCTGCCCAACGCCTGTAGCATCGAGCCTGTATAGCGGTTGTCTAGCGTTTCTTGCAATGCTATGCTTCCTGCCAAGGCCAAGAGGCCGATGAAGGCCAACGCCCAAAATATTCCCCGCCAGGACACGAATCTCAGCAAGAGCGCGCCGAGGACAGGGGCTGCCGCTGGGGATATTAAAACCATGGATTGGACCATGGCCAAAATAGGTTCCCTGCTCTTGCTGTCATAAACATCCTTGATCATGGCCGTGGCCACGCCAAACGCACCACTTCCACCTATGGCCTGCAGAACGCGAAATACCGTCAAGTGATAAATATCCCAGGAGCTTGCACAGGCAATGCTTGCTACAGAATACACGGATAGCCCGATTAGCAGCACAGGTTTACGGCCGTATTTATCGCTGAGCGGCCCCCAGAAAAGCATGCCTAGGCTAAAAAATACAAAGAATAAAATCAACGTGAGATTTACCTCGTAAGAAGTGACGTTGAAATATTGAGTCATCCCGGGAAGGGCGGGAAGATAAAGGTCTGTTGAAAGTGGAACAAAGGCACTGAGCAATGTAATAAGTGCGATCAGCCCTTTATCACCCAAATATTTTTGTCTGTGAGCGACAGAGGATGCGGCCATGTTTAGTTCCTAGAACTTCGTGGTACGGAGGTTCGTCGCCAACAAAACGGTCCTTCCATCTTGCGATTTACATTCGTAAAACCTTTCAGACTAGGAGGCTGGTCATCCTCCCATATAGTAACCGTTTTTTGTTGTCTCTTATGGCATATCTCGAATTTGTAGGCGGTATTCATCCTTGGCAATCCTCTATGTATCGTTTGATCATGTCCGAAGAAACTTCGCCATCTGTCCACACGTAGTATGTTTTGATCCACATTGATGGCAACGACTTGAGATTTGGATACTCGTTTATTACGTCTAGGATATAGTTGTCCCTTTGAAAGCGTTGATCAGCGTCTCGGCGAGGTTTCAGATGAACATTTCAAGATCTGGAATGATAGCGGGTGTTGTAGTAGTGTGTATCTTGTTTTCTTCATCATGGATTGGGCGCAACCTAACGAATATATCGCTTTTGATTCGTTTTGGATTGCACGCGTATTTCTCGTTGGTTATAGAACCAATATAGGAGGCAAAAAACCAGAAGCATTAGCCGCAATACAGGATTGTGTTTGAACGTTCGAACGTGGTGGATCGCTACCATCCAGGCCGTCCGGGTTGCTCTGCATTTATTGAAAACGACCGCTTGCGACGCACACAGGTCGTCAGAGAGTACCATGACTCATAAGAGGGAACAAACGCAATAAAGCAGTACTCTAGGGAGCACGGCGATTCTACAGATGGTTAGTGGCAGACATTGGACGTGATGGTTAGAGACATATCACGCCCAACAGGCTTTGTTCTGCCAACGGAGATTTTTTGATGGATACACGACCTAAAGGACTAAATTAGCCTGCAAGTAAAGGTAGCTCCGCACATATTAATACTTTTTGTTACTAACGTATGAATATGCGCTGGAGGTGTTAACTCGCTTTCTCTTGAGACGATATCGTATCCGCCGGGGAATTTGTGGAATCGAGCAATCGTTCTAGCTGCATATTCTCAGTCCTTTAGGGCCCCTATTCGGCAGGTAACCACCTTGCGTCACTCAGGAATCTTGGAGATGGGGTCAAGGGCGCCTGAGGGGAGTAGATTCGTGCCGGTATAATGGAATGGCATGAAGACTTCCCCTTGTTTTACCTTTTTGGCTATACGGGTCTGGGCCTAGGTCTCACCTCGCAGGGTATTCACCCATGACCTTCCCTTGTGATGAAACCTCCACATGAGTTGCATCGGAGGTTTTAATCTTGATACAGAGTTCTGAATCCTTCTCCATGAGGGGTGGACTACGACAGATCATAGAGCCTCCATTGTAGTGAACCACAATTCTGCCAGTGGTAAGAAGAAAGGGATAATCAGATGATTGCTCTTCAGCAGGGGA